>UMGW01063046.1_pt1 | contig 204669 bp, 169 predicted proteins | sample 1965371 | NCBI WGS metagenome assembly UMGW01 (sample SAMEA4836082, study PRJEB28245) | human gut metagenome | biome: gut microbiome; material: fecal sample | place: Denmark | collected 2008
ATATATAGTTTCATGGCTAAAAAATATGGTGAAGAAAACATCATGAGCTTCTATGTTCACTTAGATGAAATGAACCCACATATCCATTGTACCTTGGTTCCGGTAGATGCAGAGAAGAATCAAATTTCATGGAGAACTGTTTTCGGACAGAATATGAAAGAGGAATCTTTTAACATGACTAAACTTCATTCTGAACTGGAAAGAGAGGTCAACAGAAAGTGGGGATTGAAACGTGGAAATAACACGGTCGAGACAAAAGCCAAGCATCGGTCATTGTATGAATACAAACTTGATTTAGTCAGAGAAGTTACACATCTTCTGCTGAAGAAGGATAAATTGGATAGAGAAATTCATGAAATGGAAGCAAGGATAAATGATCTTGAAAGCAGATTTGAGAACTTGCTTGACATTGAGAAGTAGAAGAAATTCAAACATAAAATCATGGTAACAGTAGAAGAAATTCAGGAAGCAATAAAGAACCGCAAACCTATATTTTATCCCAATAACAGGATTTCCTACGATGCGTACAAATTTCTTCGCAAAGTAACAAAAGCTGACAGGGATATATTGTTGTCGGAATTTCCACCTTTCGACCCCCAAAAGAGGCATTCGCTATTCATCGTTTTTACTTGCCCTTTGTGCGGAAAAGAGTTTGAAATTAGTTTTTCTAAAGCGAAGTTTATTTCTTTTATTCGAACTGATTTCAATTATCAAGATTTGTGCGAAACAAAATATCCACAACATACCGCCGGATGTGCAGAGTTTGAGAACTATATTAAAATGTACAAGCCCAAAGGAATTTCATTTTCTAAGTTCTATATGTGTCAGGAGTGTTGCGACTCTCTACAAGATGAGGAAGAACAGGTGTTTGAAGAGTTTTATAATGATCCTCTCTTTTGGGTAAATACGCATTCTCCCGAACAGTGTAGCTGGCAGTGGGATAAAATTGTCAACCTGTACGCATATCCGGAAGACTTCAGCAATAGGCCTGAAGGATGGAAATATTGTGGTGTGAAATATAAAGAAAGGTATAGTAATTTCAAGGTGGCTACTATGTATGAATCAAATTATCAAAATTGGAAAAACGTCCAAGATAGAACCATTATTCATAAAAAGGATTCAACTGCCCAGGAGATTATACAACAAATCATTGAGAACAAATCTTTTGAGAAGAAAAGAACACAAGGTTTTAGTAGAACACTTGAATTGGCTAAAAAACTCCTTGATGGCATTATCAATGATGTAGAACTAAAAAGCCTGTTAGATTACGTTGCTATAGAAAGTGCCTATATATTAAAAATTTCACGGAAACAGCTTTTCCCAACAAAGGTATTTAATTTCGGAAAATACAAAGGATATAATATACATGAAGTAATAGATGCTGATAGAGATTATATTACATGGGCTTTGACTAATTTGGATAATTTCATGCTTGATGAAGAAGCCATGAAACACTATCGAGGTGAAGCATGGGAAATGTCAAGCGAAAAAAGTGATAGTCATGAAGCATTGGAAACTGTTGATACACAAAAACATAATTCAAAAGTGGAAGAAGTTGATGATTGTCCTTTTTAAAGGATTCTGATTTTACTTTATTCAGTATCTAACTTTGTGGAAGTTTTTGAACAAATAACAATAAAACGAATACGATGCGGAATTTACAAACACATTCACGACCTCTTCATAGATTTCGTAAATGTGTATGTAACGCTATACATGGACTATAACGATTCAAGTAAAGACATAGACTGCTCAATAGTCTTGCAAGTTACACCTTTCCCGGCCTTGTAATCTTCCCTTGCCTTGGCAATCTTCTCTCTGAACTCTTCACTGATTGTGTAATCTTCCTTGTGAACCGGAACAAGCATATAGGACTTTTTGATACCTCTGTGAATAATAATATCCTCACCAGCATCAACCTTATCCAAAATCAAAGCCTGCTTTTCCCTAAATTCTCTTGTTGTGTAGTTGAATGTTGCCATAAATCTATTGTTTTTAGGTTCGGTGCAAAGATAGTGAACTACCGCTAAATCTTTAGTTTAACGGTAGTTCACCTCATACATTGCATTCTACTTCTATACGATTCAAGAAGTCATCCAATGATTCACCCTTTCCCATTTTAAAAGTCCGTCCGGCCTTGATATCCTCAATTCCTCTCTGGATTGCCATTAACTCCTCTCGGGAAGGAAAGTCCTCTTCCGTAGCCGCATACACAACGATAGGAGCAGCATTCCGGCGAGAAACAAAAATAGTTTCCTTTTCCGCCATTTCGAAGTATTTCTTCTGATTGGCACGAAATTCACGTGTTGTAACTATCTGCATAACAATTTATATATTTGGTTTACAGCGCAAATATGTCCTTGCACTTCTTGAACAGGTTTGGGCTTGACTTTTTCCATTTGGAGATTACCTTATCCGACCTTTTTGAAACTATTATGGTGTATGTCATAAAGCTTCAAAATAAGCGTCAATATCCTCATGGCTTCTAAGTGTGGTACAATTTCCAGCCTTGATTTCTGCCATTGCCTCTTCTATCCTCGCTTGCAGCTCCGGGGTAAGTATGAGGTCTTCCCTGCCTACATTGACAAGTACGTAAATCTCGTTCTTTCTGCGAATAAGAACCGGTTCTCCGTTGCTCGCTCTGGTAAATGAAGCCGCAAGATTATTGCGGTATTCTCTAACTGATAATGCTTTCATAATCACAACTTTTAATTTTGCTGCAAAGATAATTCTTTTTCAGCACAATAGTAAATTTACGTACACATTTGTGTACACGCACGAAAAACTCTTCAAAAACCGCGCACCCCCTCCGAGGGGGCTGTCCGCCATCGCATGGGCAAAACGGTCTATCTTTATGAGGTTCACACCATACCAGCGGCACTTGTATTTAAGCAGGATGCGTCCCCTACGGATTGTGCAAGATGGTGGTTGCGCTGAACGGACAAAGTCAGGTGTCGAAATGATTTCAAAGCTCATCGAGAAGGTCTTCTATGGTTCTACTTGGAAGTTCACCTTCTTCAATCAGCTTCACCTGTTGCAATCCCTTGCAAATGCGCGTGGTCAAACTGTCCTCTTCGGATATGGTATTGTCAGTTTTGTATCGCTTCAAGTCTTCACTACAAGATTTGATGAAATTTTCAAAGCTGCTCATATCAACTTTCTTCAAGTTTTTGTCTGCACGAGCTTCTGCAATAGCCTCCTTTGTTTCCTCGTTCGGCTCTGTGTATCTCTCTTCTCTGTATATTATTTCAACATCATCTCCGTCTTTTACATCTGGGTTTGTTGCTGCTGGAGGTATTTTATCTTCACTTCCGGAGATAATCTCGATTTCATCTTCTTTTATTATATCCCAGTCTCTTAACGCCTGTTCGGGTGATTGACCGCAGCCAATTGCATATTTGATTTCGGTTGTTAAGCCGTACATTGCTGCAATTTGCAAAGCTTCTTCTCTTGTTAATTCACTCATCTCGTTATTTATTTATTGGGGTGCAAAGGTATATAATAAAGGGAATAGAACAATATAGAGAAGATTCTTTTAAAGGATTTACTACTGTAAAGCCAGAGAAAAGAAGCCTTTTTTGAACGACTTCTAATCTCTGACCATTGAAAAGGTTTATGAAAATGAAGTGAGTGTCGTTCTATTTTCTTTAATATAACAGAGGAATTTCAAATGATTTTACAACAATTTCAGCCTTTTTGTCGAGAATGAACCAGTATTCCGAACGGTAGGGGAACCCTTTGGGTGATTTTGTTTCAAAGGTGATTTTTACTTTCCATCCATTGAATGGTTTTTGTACATTCTCATGTTTTTTATTGAGGTCATCAATTTCTCCGTATGCACAGAGAAGTCGAAGCGTATTCATTGCATCCACCTGACGATTTACCTTTTCACTCATCTCAGCATCAAATTCATCCACATCTTGGAAATAGTCAGTTTCTTCGAAAAATTGATTGGTGTATTTCAACAAACGCTTGGAAAGTTCGTCTTTTTCCTTTGGTGTGATGAAATTCAATCCATAAAACATCTCAGGCTTACTGATTTTCGTGATCTTGATAGAATCAGAAGTAAGGCTGTATAAAGCTTTTTCTGCAACTTTTGTAGCGCGTTTGTCCGGACTTTCACTGCAGCTGAAAAAAAGAATCAGACTGCAGCAAAAGACCGAAACAAGAGAAATTACCATGTATTTCATTCCGAACTTAATCATTAGTGAGTTGTGAGTAGAATAATAGTAGTTCTATTGGCTTCAGCAGGAGCGTATGTGCTGATACCACCCAAATTCGCACCTCTCATGTTATCCATAGAAACCCCATATTCTTTCAATTTCTTGGCTATGTAGTTTCCACGTTTGGCTGCAAGCTTTTTATTGTAAGCAGCCTTACCGGTATAACTGTCTGCTGCAGCAGAAATATGTACAATCAAATTCTGTTCTTTGGCGATATTTGCAATTTCTTTCAAGTTAGAAAGTTGGGTCTTATCAACCAGGTTTGCAGTGTTGATTTTGAAATAGAAGTGGATGGGTACTCCTACAGCAATGATGGTCTGATTATTATCGGCTATTGAATCTTGCATGGATTCATTGCTAAGTCTTTCACGAAGCGCATTCAGACCGCTATAGTTATTACTTCCATCAGAAACAATGGTTGTGTTCAACCCATTACCATTGTTGGCTTGGTCTTGATAAGCATAGTGATCCAACAAGTAATTATTTTGGTTGATATATGGTTCTGCATCAATGATTCTTTTCCAACCGCGTTTACCAAGTGTGTAGGAAATGCCAACTGATACATTCAACATATTATCACCAATCTTTCCAGATGTTCCTACACAGTCAAAGTGACGCATGGTTGAAATACCGCTAACTTCACCGATAAGGTGCAGTCTGTCAAAAAGCCTATATCGTAATTCAACGCCGTAATTCAGCGCAAAGGGCTTATTATCTGTTGATGTTCCGTCTGCTTGTAAATAACCGGGAGTAGCAGAACTGTTATTGATAAAGCCAAAACCAATAAAGGGAATTACATCGAATTTGGAGATACCATACTCATTAGGTTGGAGGTTTGAGGTAAGGTTAATCATCAAATCTGCATGGATATGATAATATTTCATCTTATCCAAGTTGGCATTTTTGAATTTGAGACCTTGATAACCTAATCTCGTGCCGACTGCCGGAGTAAACCATTTGCCGAAGCCAATATTTAAAGTGGGCATAATTCTGTCGAACAGATCTCCACAGCCAACCGGTTTACCGACAAAGGCAGAAGCTCCACCTTTTACTTCAAGAAACCAATTACTTGCCCAACCTCCTGTTGAAACTACATCATTCAGATAGGTCGGTTTCAATGGGGCTGTCAGGCGTTTCATTTCTTTGTCATCATCAATATGACATTCTTTGTAACAGGCTTCAGCTCTCATTGCTGTCATTGAGCATAACAGCAAGGATGCTAATAAAAAATTTCTTTTCATTATTATCTTCTTATTTTGTGATGATTTGTTTGTCTTGACATAACTGTTACGCTTTGTTCTTCGTGAACCTTTGATGAAGATTCTGATTTGCATACTGTTCCGGATTCCGGAATTTCTCTGCCCATCGTTTGCGAATCTCGTTTTCTCTGGTCAAGATGTTGAACTCCGCTGCGGTTTGACGTAAATTGTTTTTTTGTTTGACACTCAACCACTCGTGAGAGTTTTGCAGCTTCTCCGAGCGTGAGGCAATCAACTTTTGAAGCGATTCCATATTTCTGAAGTTCTTTATCGGTTATACCTAAATTCAGTAGTTTCTCCTTATATTTAATATCAATCCTTATGTCAGACAACTTACTATAACTTCCATGTCCTAACGTGCTGATCAAGACAACATGACCACCCTTACTTTCTACATAATCTCTCAGGTCTCTAAGTTCAGCACCCGAAGTAATGAAATCATCCAAAAGTATATAATCAGTACCTTGGTTGATATTACCTTCGTAACGCATCCTTTTACAAATCCGAGATATATCTGATGCTCCTGTATGAGAAACATTGGTTATTCCGACTACATTATGTTCGACTTGCATTCCTGCTGCTTCAAACATAGCTGCGTATGCTGCAGGGATCATATTGATACCATCACCTTTCATGCGATGATTGTATATAATGTGAGCATTGGGGTATGTTTGCACAATATGGTGAACCTTTTCATCCTTAACCATGTCATTCACAAGACTAAGTGCTGCTTCAAAATCTCCTTTTTTTGCAGCTTCAAAAGCAGGGTGCTTTCTTGCAGCAGTAGTACTGGTATGATTTATGATGGCAGGAAAATCCTCTGGCCAGGAATTCCCTTGTGGCATAGAGTCTTTTTGATGTAAAATATAGAGAGCTGTATTGTAGTCTACTTGTACAGGGGTATTGCCAAAGTACATATAAGCAATATTATCTTCAGCAAAAGTAAATAAAACTTCTGAATTAGAACCAAATTTACTATCTTCGAAATCGCTGATGCTCAGTTTCCTGAGCATTTTCCTCTATTTTTTCGCTTGTGTTGATATTTTCTTCCTCTTTTTCTTCCTGCTTTGGTTTGTCTATAATTTTATTTTCGTTAGCGATAAACAATGCAGAATCCTTCTTATTTTGTTCCCTTATATCTGAAAAATCAGCATTTACGCCATCTCGTTTCAATCGGTTGTCGATAGATTCCACACGTGTTGAAATATAGTTGGCAGAACGCTTTACATCAAACAGTGTTGTTTTGATGTATGAAGGATCTTGTTTGAGATTGGAGAGCCATGATTTCAGATACCTTGCGCTATCATCTTTCAAATTCTTTTCCATGCCGTATCTCGTAGAGAGTAGGGCAGCTGTCAATTCTGCTACCAATTCTTCACGAGCATAGGAGGGAGAACCGAAATGATCTCCAGAGGCAAAACGGTTTAATCTGTTTTGCGCTCCGGAAGCATGGCTCATTTCATGGAACAGTGTTCCGTAAAAAGCTTCACCATTTTTGAATTGTTCTTTCAACGGAACTACAATCGTATCTTTGTTAGAGTCGTAGTAAGCTCTATCCTGTTGGGTAGGCTTAATGGGACAAACATATAGATCGTTCTTAATCATTGTATCAACGGCAGGAATTTCCATAGTTTCCTTTTCGTTGTTGTGTTGGACCTCTTCGTATTCTTGGTTGAACTTGGCATATAACTCGGGTCGTGCTTCTTTGATATTCGTCTGGTCTATGTTGAAAACATTGTAGACTTGAAGCTTTGGATATACACTATAATTCAATTTTTCGTCATCCGGGAGATTTTTGTAGTCATCATACTTAATTTTATCATGGGTCTCTTTATGGACTACCGTAAAGGAAGTAAACATGACCGGTGTGCTTTTTTCTCCTTTGGTAACTGTAACGAAAGGGAGTTTGTTGCCTTCCTTGTCAACAAGTGGCTTTCTATTATCATCAAAGTTAAGACTGGAAATTCTCTCAAACGTGGCAAAACGGTTGGAGTTCCAACCTTTGTTTTCCTGTTGAAACATGAGAATCAGCGCATTCATACCGTTATATTCCCGGCCTGATAGATTTTTGGGCCATTGAAGTGCGTTTTTCGTAAACCAAGGCTTTTGCCAGTTAGATGACACACTTTCAATCTTTTTAATCATCAAATCGGCAAATACATCCAATGCTCTATCTTCAGCAGATGGGCCGTTGTTTTTATACTGATACTTAGCCATTTCTTTGTTTTATTTTTGTTGTTCGGTTTTTTGATATTCTGAGATTTCCTTGACGATAGAGGATATGCGGATATTGCCATCATAGGAGGAAATAGTCAAGTCTCCAATAATACTTAATGTGGTTTTGGGTTTCATGAAGTCCGGCTTAATGGTGTCGATGGAAGCACCTTTTTCCGGGAAACGCATAAAGTTTACCCATGTACTGAAGAACTCCTCTCCATGCTTTTCTGAGGAATAAGCTGAGAAGATGAGATAGGGATTGCCGTTCTTATCATTTTTCTCTTCATAGATATTATCGTTTTTCAAACGACCTCTGAAAATGAGGGAACCGGAAATAGCATCTACGCTTTGAAGTTGTTGAACTTCATATTTTTCTGCGTTCAGATAGAAAGAAAAGTCTTCTTTCTTGTGAATATCCATTTCTCCCGAAACAACCACTTGTTTGCCAATAGTGAGAATCGAAAGATCTTCTTGTTTGCCATTGTACATGGCAACAAATATATTCACTTCCTTTTGGCTGATTTTGGGATCTGACAACCGCACCGTGAGGATGAATGAAAGGTAAGACTTGTGATTTTTGTCAGTTCTTACCACGGCTTCTTTGGTAATTGTACCAGTGATGTTTACTTTTGCGCGTATCATATCTTGTAGTTTAAAGGGTTATTATTTGCGTTGAAGTGTTTGTTCTTGCGTTTGTTGCTGAGATTCTATCTGTTCGTATGTGTTGGACGCTTGTTTGGAGAAGGTGATGGAATACACTATATTTGTAATCTTCTGCTTCTTCATAGTATCATCGCTGTCACTGTTGAGAATACCGGCAATTTTATTTTGTTCGTTCTTGGTTAGCTCGTGGGATATTTCCTGTTTTCCGTCATTGACGGTGAGTATAGGTTTCCCATTGGCATTGATACTGATTGAGGCACTTTTAAAGTTGGGAGTGAAGCTACTGATGTCAACTTTCTTGTTGAATACCGCATCACTGACTGCCTGAAGTTTTTCCTCGTTGCTTTTGTCTTTATCCAATTTCATGGATAACATAAGCAGCATCATTAAAAACTGGAAAAGTCCTCCGAACAAGCCTTCTCTCTGGGCATTGTCTAATTGGGCATCCTCAGAAGAAAGCAGCTTTTGCATCCAACTCTCAGGATTTGTTTCTCCTTGCTGGTTTTGAAGGACAGATTTTGGATCTTGGCCACCGGCTGCATATTGGCCGAGTAAATTTTTGCCATTATACAAGGCTTCTTTGTTCAAGTTGCCTTTTTGATTGATTTCTGCCAAATAAGCTGCAGGGTTGACCCAAGTCTTTTTGTTGTCTGCCGATATATTGATTACACCCAAATGTAAGTGTTCACCTGTAACTCGTGTACCAGTTGCACCTGATACACCCAATTTTTGACCGGCATTTACCGTATCACCCTTTTGTACGTTGATTTGGGATAGGTGCATATATTGCACATGGGTCTTACTACCGTCATCACGGACGTATTCGACAGTAACCGTTTTTCCTCCACCGGTATCAGTTCTATTGTCTACACCGATTACTTTACCATTATTTTCAGTAGCCAATAAATCATCTTTGCGTGTCCTAATATCTATTCCGTGATGGATCTGCTTTTGTGATTTATTGATAGGGTCAACTCTTTCGCCATAAGGAGAAGTGATAAACAAAGATGCTTCGCGAGCTACCGGCATACTGTATTGACCTTGTGGAAGGTTCATACCTGTACTTTTTACAGCTACGGTGTTGGCCGTGTTGGTGGTTTTCGCGTTTGAATTATCGGAAGATAAGGGATTTGATTCAACACCAAACTTTTTGCCTTGGGCTTTCATTTCTTGCATCACTTGTTGGTCATATTTGTGTAAATCGTTGCTTTCAATGACACTGACAATGGTTGATACATAATTGGAAGCAGTAGCATAACCACCTTTTTTGATGGCGTTGGCCCATCCTTTATAATCTTCCGGAGAAAGACTTGCTGTATATTTTTGATAGCGATTAGCAGTCAGAACCTTAGAATGGTCTTCATAACTTTGACCGACATTATCATATTTCTTGAATTTTTCGTTAGGTCGATCATCGTTAGCCAGTACATAGTTGCCATTATAAGTGCCTTTTACTCCGAAATGATTATTAGCGGTTTGTGCCAGAGTACTTTTACCGGATGCAGATTCTATGATTCCCTGTGCAAGTGTTACAGAGGCAGGAATGCCATATCTGCGCATTTGCTCCATGGCATATCCTGCATATTGTTCAATATATTGTTGTCTTGATGAATTTACTCCCATTTATCTGTGCATTGATGGACGTGATACAATAGACTCTTTTTGTTCCTGCTCTTTAGGTGGATCTTGACGAGATGGTTTGGGTATTTTTTGTTCTTCCTCGTTGGGGGTGCAAATAGCTACTCTTGAACCACTTCTTATCAGTTTTGGCAAATTTCCGTCTAAGGAACTGGCAGGAAAACTGGCACTCCTGAGAGGAGTTTTCTCGTTTTCATAATGATTCTTCTCCGTCTTTATTTCCAGATCAAGTTTTTTTGAAAGTGTGACAGCATCATCAGAATATGCTATATAATAGTTCCCTTTGCGAAACAGTAGAAGCGCGTCAGAATAATTCTTCTTCAAAGCCTTATATTGCTCCATAATGGGAGGAATGTTCTTTTCTGCAGTATCATGAGAAACTTCTGACTGTTTACTTTGCTCTTTTGTTGCAGTCTGCTCTACTTCTTGGGCTTGTTTTGTTCCCTCTTTTTTAATGTTGTTGAGAGTTTCAGCGTAAAGGCTCGCTGCCAGTGCTACTTTATAAGCTGAGCGATTATCTGTCAACCAAAATCTTTGATAAAGAGATTTGTTTAGCTCAATGGGCTGCAATGCTTTTCCGTCAACATACGCGATGATCATGTTTTTTTGGTCTTTGGTTCTAAAGACGTTAACCCTGTCAATTTTTTCAATGTTTTCCTGCGTAGCTCCGGTATTAAATATGTCCACCTTCAATTCGGGATGTTGAAGGGAAAGACCATAATATTTTTGAGCAAGTTCAGTTCTAATGCTAACTCCTTCTTCCTTGTTCGGATTCTTCAAGGAATCAAAGTACATACTTATATCCTGCTTTGAAGGATGAATGGCAAAAGGCTTTTGCTCATTTGGTCGGGCAACCAAAGTCCATTTTTCATTATCATCTTTGAGAATGGTAATCTGCTCAAAAGAAACAGCTTTTGAAACCTGATTTTCTTGCATATTTCTCTGAGCTTGTTCCTGAGAATTTACATTGAGTAATTCCACTGTTTCTCGCTCATTGATTTTGATTTTTTCTCCCTTCTCTGCTTTTTTCATCATGCCGACAGCACGATTGATGTCGCGGAAAAGGTTTTCCGTATAATTGGGCGTTTCTTTGATATGTTTGATGATAGATGGTACATTCTCAATCGTTGTTTTCTTCAATTTAGAAGGCAAACCAAATTCAAGAAGTTTGTGTGCTGAAACTAAATCTTCTACCAAACTCTCACGCGCCTGTTTCTCTTTGTCAGAAGACATTGTTCCTTCTCTGTTCAAACGCTGTGGTACACCAGTAGCACGAACAATTTCACGAGTTACGGCCTGTACATATTCCGGGTATGTGTCAAATTCCTTCTGAGCCGGAATATGAATCAGGTCTCTGTTTGCATCATAATGAGCTACACCTATACCATCTCTGCGTATAGGCAGGAGGTTTTCCCTCATTTTTTGAATGTATTTATTGATGTCTATGCGTAGCTCTTTCTCATCATGCGGTGCAGTCTGCCCGGTATCATTGATATGCGTCTTATATGAATCCTTGTGAACAAAGGGAAGGGTAGTTTGGTCAAGGTTGAAAAGTGTAAATACATTTTCTTTAGGATTGACTCTGTATCGTCCTTTATCCTCCTCAGATAATTTGTTGAAACTATCCTTGGTAATCTTGTTTTCCGGGTTCGCAATTTCAACATATTCATTGAGATTGCTCCAAATGAAAGGAACTCCTTTTTGTCCTCTTCGAATAGCTGCATTATTGGCTTGGAGATTTTGAAAGGTCGTATAGGCGTTTGACTTGAAATTTCCATTGTCACTGTGCATAGCCATCATGAGAGAGTTTACAGGTGTAATTTGCAACTCTTTGTTATAGAAGTGAGGTTGCTGCTTATAATTGGTGTTTAGAAACAAACCATTTTCTTTTGCAGCTCTTTCTAAGGCTTCTATGAGGACTTCTTTCTGTCTTTCAAGCCCGGTTTTTTTGATATATTCTGTTTCCATTATATTTTATTTTTATTACCTGAGACCTTTGCTTTGCTCACGAACCTGATTGCTTTCATATTTTTCTGAAGCTTGTAGAGATTGCGATTCAGAAACAGCGAGTTGGTCTGCTCTATTCAAAATCCTATTGGCCAAAGTATTCAATGGCAAGGCTCCTTTATGGTAAGCATCAACTACGGTAGGGGGGAGGGTCACTATTCTGGGAACATTGTCAATATCTACCAGTAATACATTCCCCTCTAATTGCGGATTTTTCAACCTTTGATTGAGAGGTTCATCTGCGTACTGCTTATAGTTAACTGATGAATTTTCTTCCTTTTGTAGACCATTTTTTTCTAATACATATTGGGTCGACTTATTCAGCAAGTTGGTGGCTCCGAGCAACAGTAATGGTATCTTCAACATCGGATTTTTGGAAAAGATACCACACATTATCAAAGCAAAGGGTAATATAGTTCCTGATGTTAATCCTTCATTCTTTGTCTGGCCGGTAAAAAGACGTATAAGCATCTCAGGTAGGTTCGCAAGCGACAAACCCAAATTCTTCATTGTATCAACGCTGCCTTTAAAACCTACTTCGCTAATCATGTTGTTCCAACCCGAGTAATCACCGGATGGAGTATTACTTTGCTGATTCTCGTTGTTTGTACTATTTGCAGTATTAGCATCATTTGTACTGTTTGAAGTCCTATATGCTTCATCGCTTTCGGCTTCATCTATATGGTCATATGCTACCGGTGAAACGACTTTTCTGTTATTGGCTTCAGCTTTAGCTGCTTTGGCAAATGCTTCATATTGCAAAGCTCTTGCAGTTGCTTCATCAATCGACATTTGTGAATCTTTGCCTGATGCCTTAACCGTAGACTGGCCATTGAGAGCAGCTTTCTGGATTTTGTCACGATACATCTTGGCATTACCACTGGCCCATTGTGTAGCCATGTGAAGTTGCTTTTCTGTTGCTTGGGATATATCTTTAAATCCCATCTTTTCCATCATCCATTGAGGATGATTCATTCGATTGGTTATTTCATCTTCCAATAATCTCTGAAATGATTCATATCGTTTGGCTTGAAGGGTTGCTTCAGTCAAAGATATATAATTGGATTTACCAGAGGCTTTTACTGCTCTCTTCCCTTCTGAAACAGTTGCATGAATTTTATTTCTATAGCTTAGAGCATTCTGATAAGCCCATTCATGAGCCTTCATTAGTTCCTCGTTTGAAGCTTCAGAAATATTGCTGATACCCATTTGTTTCATCATCCATGAGGGAATGGAAACTTCTTTTTTATTGGCAACAGCAATTTCTTTATTTGCCTGTTTCTTTTTTTCTTCTAAATATTGTTCCTGTTGGGCTTGGCTATGATCCATAGAATTTGCTGTTGTACTTAATAATGTCTGACCGATAAAAGAGGCGATTGTTCCTTGTCCCATGGTTACAACTGCATTGGAAACAAAAGCAGAAACTTCACCGGCCAACTTTTCTAAAGATGAGGGATTATACTCTTTTTCGGCTTCTTGCTTGATATGGCCTTCAAGTGAAGTTCTTGTAGCAGAAAGCGTTGCACTGAATACGTTGCCTTCTTGAATTTTCTTAATGATGTAATCTGTTGTGGATTTGGGCATCTTTTGCTTGACCAAATAGTCAATCATTTGTTGCTCAATCTCCGGAGTCACCTTTATCCCCTTGCTTAATAATATCTTATTTACGGTCTTTAAATAATCGTCAGCTGTTTTGCTGTTCCATTCTCCGATGGTATATATTAAGTTGTTATGACTGGCTATTGCTGTCATGCCACCGTCAGGTCCGATACCTCCCAACATATTTGCGTGCCAAGAAGACTGATGTTTGATCATTTCCTGCCTCTTGGCTTCTTCCAGATCATGCTGTACTTTCTTCATAACAGGTAGTACAGCACTGTTAAATATATCTTTGTTTGATGACATGATTAAGTATAGGTTTGTTTTAATTGTTGGATAACTTGTTCTCGTGTTTGAGCAAGGGCTGCGTGAAGAATCTGCATTTGCTGGGGATAATATTCTTCAAGCCATTCGTCCTTTTTTATATTGTCCTGAATGAATTTAATGGCAAGTTCTCTGGTGATTTCTATTGCTCTCTCACCTTTTGCTTTGCCATTAAACCACGCCTTCGTCCACCACACAATACCATCTTTGTCAGGATATACACTTACGGTTCTTTCTATATCGAAACTTTGAATGTCGATGTCAAATTCCGCAAGAGGGTCTATTACACCTTGACTTTCTACTGCCCTGTCAGTAGCTTTTTTTTTTCTGCTTCTGTCATGGAGGAAAGGAATACGCCTTGCATAAGAGCCAGGTAATTGAGAAAGTCTTGAATAAGCAATGTCTGAATCCTTCCTATCAGGCCAAAGCTGCGTTCTCCTAAGCCTAATGGATTCAGCATACTTGGTATATGTTCGTAGTAAGCACCTAAGCGTGAACCTTCTTGTATAATATCTCGTAGCGTATTTTCTGTAGCTTTAGGTACCTGATAGCGGTTGAAGAGCATATCCTTCATGTAGGACCCAAAGAATCTGTTATACATCTGGTCCAATTCTTTTTCATGATTATCATAAGGCGTATGCACATCAAAATCAAGAGTGGCAATCTCCGGATTATTTCCGCTCATCTGTTTTTGGCTTTCCATGACGAGGTTATCGCGTACCATAGTTAAAAATTCAAGGGGATTGATTTCCTTACCATTGAATCTAACTTCCATGTGTAAATAATCGTCACAGACAGCAACATTGTCTTCGGCCTTCACATTTTGGCCAAAATTGCAGATTGATTCTTTGATATGGTAGTAGGTAACTTCATAGGCAGCTTTACTTTGTGGCTGATAATTACGGTATATAATAGTGATGTTGAATCCTTTTTGAATATCACTGGAAACACCCGAAACTATACCTGTTGCGAGAGCTTTAAGCCATGTGTTTGGACGCACTTTAAAGTCAATACCATGATTGAAGTCATTTTCACTACCGCCATATTCCTTGATTATTTCAAGGGGTTCTGATTCTGTAAGTTCAAAAGGCATTGCGTAACCACTTGGACTTTGTAGATTCATATTTTGATTATCCATATTCAGAAATTCTTTCGTTATGTATTAAATGTCTATTTTTTTACTTTCCGAAGGTTTTAATATAGGTTGATCGCCAGGCTTGGTAACGGGTCTAAATTCAAAATCAGGCGGTAGTTGCAAATCACCACCGGGATTTATAATAATAACATCTCCGGGTTTTGTTGGGAATTGAGGATCGGGTTTCCAACTTGGATGATTCATCGGTGGAATATCTGTAATAATATCATCATAATTGTCTCCACCGACTTGGCTGCCGGTTCCTCCAGTCCCCCCAGTTCCTTGATTACCGGCTATCAGTCCTGATTCTTTGTACGCGAAGAACTGAGGAAGACTTATTGACATAGCTACCATAGTAAAACAGGAACCGGCATAGGTAAGAATCTTTTTCCTGGTATGAGGGTCGTTATTTTGTATGGCATAATAGATGGAGAATGCTCCAACAATGCCGATAATACAAGCTATAACATATCCTAATGATTGAACAGCAGGGGTGTACTTATAAATAGAATCTCCTGCTATACCTATTCCATTGGTAATGCCATCGGCAAAAGCCAAAGTCGGGCTTAGAACTAACAAAAGGGTAATTACTTTTTTCATAATCTTTTAAATCTTATCTGCGCATAGCTGTTTGTTGTTGATTTTCTTGGGTATTTCCTTGTTGCATGGTTTGAGCCGTTGCTTGTTCTTTTTGCTTAGCTTCTGACGTACTGTTGAGAATAAACATAGCCATCAACGCTCCTCCTATTTTTCCGAGGATTCCGCTTCGGCTAAACATCATGTAACTGGCTGCAATCAAACCAAAAATGCCTAAACCTGATATTTTACCAAGGCCAACATTATTGAACATATTTGAAATAGCACCAACTCCACTTCCTATCATATTGACAAGACCAGACATCATATTACCGATTCCACCTAAAAAATCTTTGGTGGCATTGGTTGAATCTGCAACTCCATTCACTACGGATTGCGTAGTTTCCTTAACTTGTTCTACCGTATTTTCACCAGTGTAGCCATTCACGACATCATGGGCAAAACCTCCGGCACCATCCGTTGCGTCCCGGAAGGTCTTGCCAACACTTGTTCCTATAGAATCATCAGTGCCGATATTTTTCCACCCGGCATAGCTCGCAACTGCTGCCACAGCGGAGGTTTTTGGGTTCTTTATGACAAATTCAGCACCCACTTTACCGCCTTGAATAGCCTTTGCTGTAGTTGCTGCTACAACACTCGTAATTTGGGATGTAGCTTTTGCTCCTAATTTTAATAATTGGGGAACAACTCTAGTTAATAATGATAACCACGCCATATTTTTGTTATTTTTTTGATTTCACACTCTTTGCATTGAGATTCCAAGACTTTAAACAATCTTTTGCGATTTGTGCCTTGTCTCTGTTATGCGGTTTTGTTCCTTGAACTATCTCATTCCAAACAAGCCCCATATTGGTGTATTTGACAAGTTTGATAAGTAAGAACAATTTGTTATTGACTTGCTTTAGTTTCGGACGAATGCTAAGAACCAGTTTAAGTCTGTCCTCTTCATTCATTTTTTGTGTAATGCAATCTTTAATAATCTTCACAACACCAACACAGGTGTTACCCAAATCGACATAGATGTCGTTGCGTTTATTGTGTAAAGCTACTGCAATGGCATTAACCGGTGTATCTCCTATTTGACGTGTCAAGTCTCCCATGTTATCACATAGCGTATGAATCTCATAATAAAAGCCGTATGCTTGGGCTGCGTAGGCTATGATATTTCTAAAATCATTAAGATAATCATCAAATTCTTTCAAGCAATTATTTACGGATTCAACTTCGCTTTGTAGCCATACATGTCCCTCGGTTTGAGCTGACATTGCTGCCATCTGTTTGGAATACTGCTTTGTTGATGTATTGGTAAAACGAATGATCATTCCGGTTAAAACCGGGTCTATCTGAGCGTATGATTTTTGACTGGCAAGACAAAAGGATAGCATCAGTAATAATATATAAAAGTATCGTTTCATCTTATTTGGCATATATGGCAACTTCTTTAGCGCATCTTTTCCAATGTGAAAGACTTTGTTCAGCTAATTCTCCTTTTCTCCTGTCTACCATTCCTGCTGTGGCTCTATACCAGACATCAGCCATCGTATAATGACGAATGCTTAGGTACAATTGGTAAAGACGTGCAGATAGTGATGACAAACGGTCTTCCAGTTCCCATAGAGATTTTGAACGTTCGGCACCTGTTAGCATATTTGTCTTACCACCTTTAGCAATTGCGTTTTTCAGCAAATTACCTACGCTGACAAATTCCAATAGGGTTTCCATGTAAAGGTTATTCATGCTTAGCGTAGCAACAATCCCTTGTGGATTGTTAGATGCTGCTTTGCGCAGTTTGCTTAATGTCAGTAGTATTCTCATTCCACTGTCATAGATGTGAGTGGCAGCTTTGAGGGAAGAGGCGAAATTCGTAGCGGTTTTTAAATACTTATTGTATTGTTGTTCCCACTTTCTCATTTTCGAAAATTCCGCAGCCATTGCATTCTGTATGACACCTGTCTTGGTTTGATGCTTAATTTCGCTTCTGACTGTTTCGTTAATCTGTTGATTACCTTTAGCTAAAAGGGTTTGTTCACCTACATTAGAAACTACTCCATAGAACCCATAAAAAGATTGAGCATTTACTCTGGTAGTCATGACGAACAAGAGAATAAGTGCCAATAGTGAAACAATCAGCCATTGACGCTTATTCTGTCTATTCTGAAAAAGGGATGAAGGATAATCCTCCATTCCCTTATTTTTATTGGTTATTCGTGAACTCATATATATTACGCCGTTTTTTATTGTATTCGACTCTTTGACGGATAATACTGATTAAATCCATATCATTCTTTATACCAATTAGCTTCAGTTGGGGATTTGAACGGTCTCCACTGTAAATGGTTATGGTCTTTATGCCAAATACCATCTGTATGAACGACTGATCTTCGCGATAATCAATAACTCGGTATAATTCAACATAATTCCTTTGTACAGAAAACAGTCCATGTTCTGATTGTATTTGTTCTTCAGTGATGACATATACCATTTTGATGATATAGAAATATTTATATATCATGCCGATAATGAAAATGCAACTCAATACCAATATAAAAGGAATGAATTGGGGAATGGGAAATCCATCATAGCCAGCAATAAATATTAAAGCAATTGGAATCGGAATTATCAATCCTTCAGTGGCGATAAATTGTTTCCAATGAGGATGTAATCGGATAGGTTGTATTTTCTTGTTCATTACCTTTTGAAATTCGTAATTTTTTTCCGTTCATCACATTCATCAGCAGATAGATTCCCATCATTGTCTATGTCAATTCCCGAATATTCAGACTTGCTCTCTTCCTGGGTATTGTCTGCTTTGTTGCTTTCTTTCAAGAGCAGATCATTCCAATCCTTAGAACCTGCTTCCGGAATTTCCCGAACAAACGAAACCTTTTCCGTAAATGTCGAAATAGCTGTATTTAATTTATTCTTATATTCATCATAGTAAGCCAACGCCTTATCTGCCTGATATTTTAAATCATCAGGATGTATAGAACCGCATTGCTTCATAGAATGCCATTCCTCTTCTGCAGCTTCGTATGATCCGTATGCTCTTCGCAAATTTTCTGGCAACAAATCTGTATCTCCGGACAAATTATTGTCAGGTTTTGATAGCGATTTGATGTAGTCAAGAAGTTGAGGACCTGATTCTGTACTTTTAGATTTGACATAGAACAATTCATTTTTGAAATTCTCAACAAACTGATTTCCTGCCAAATCATTGTCAAAACAAAGATGGTGTGTAGCTTTCGAAGCTTCATTTATTACACCCCTGAATTGCATAACAGTCGGATTTCCACCGGTGGAAACAAATACGGCCTTATTCAGACTACTGTCATGTTGTGCATTAAGCTGATAGTATGCCATAGCATCATAGGCACTCTCAAACCATAGCACTTTTTCTGCTGATTTAAGTTCGGTATTGTTAGGGCTGGCAATCCATAAACCTTCACTTGAATTGCTTCCTCTTGCTTTACCTTTATAACCACTACTACCATCCAGACGTGCGCGTCCTCGTTCTTCAAAACCCACGATGTCTTTCAAATCAGTTGATTTAGCATCAGTTTTTCCCGGTATTCGGAGTGGGAAAGAAAGATTCTTGAAGTAAGTTCCATTTTCTTTTCGCAGGGTTGCTAATAAAAAATGCTGTCCGAACGCTTTCTGTGTATTGGTGTTAATACCACGATTTACGAAATACGGATAAAACTGTTTGATATTGTCAAAGTTGTATTTTTGAAAATGTAATAATTCATAATCCCTTATATTGAAATCCTTTACTTGTGGGGATGATTTAATAATAGGATGAACCGTTCGGTCAATAGGGTTATTCAACAATCTGTTACAGACAAGATTAACCAAACGATAAGGATCCATACCTGCTTGATAATCTTTAAAAAGATGGGGGTGCTCAGTAATGAATGAGATTACGTTGTACACTTTTTTTTCAGGAGGTTGGAAACAGGTTTGACGTGAAGGGTACACAATAAATTTGTCTCCTTTCACATGATGACCACTGCTGTCCGGTCGAACATAAGCCGGATAGCGGATGCCGTCTTTGCGATTAAACACATAGCCTACATCCATGAGTAAGTCCTGAATATCAATTCTTTTTATAAAATCATCAAATGTCAGTTCCATTGCGGATTCTTTTTGTGGTTATTATCTATCTTCCCCGATTCATATCCAAATTATTCAATGTTGCATTTACTCCTGCATCGTAAGCTCTCTTTGCCAAATCTTCCGGTCTTTCAAGTCCCGGCTTGAAATATACAAAGTCGCTTTTATGGGTTTCGTGATATATTTCAGGGCGTGGATGTGGATTCTTGATATGGGATATGTTATGGGCTATATCTGCACCTAAATAGGTTGCTTCGCTTAATGCGGTAAGACCGGCAGCCAAGAAAGCTCCCAAATTGAATTTCTCGCGCATTTCCGGACGTGTCTTCATATCAACTTCGCTAAATACTTTCGACATCATGCGTTGACGCTGATAGTCATCCACGGCCATGAATTTGTCGTATTGTCTTTTCGAAATTTCGTGACTGACTACAGTTCCATTGATTACGGCACTCATCTTATAGGTAACTTCGGAATCTTTTTCCTTCTGCTTACCTTTTTGCTCATCAGAACTTGCCTTGGATGTTAAAGCGGTCTGTTCATTGGTCAAAGACTTTATTTTTTCGACCCAAATATCTCCAACTTCAACTTCACGGCCATGCTTACCTTCACGATACCAACCTTTACTCTCATTTAAAGCTTGTAAATTCTGTCCGTTAACATAGCCCTCTTCAGGATTTGTCGTTGGAGCCATACGAGCTTCTGCTACTACTTCTTCCTTTAAAGTTGCATCGTTATTAGTATATAGACTTTCAGCTTGTTGGGTTTCAATAGAGGAGGGGATTGGTTTAACTGTAATGGAAATGCTTTCCTTGCTGTTAAGCATATCCATTGTTACTTTTTCATTGAAGTCATTACCGATATAGCTATTGATAATATCTAAACGCTCGTTTATGGGTGTTGACTTCAAAGAATTGTCGGTCAACTTCTTGAAATCTTCTTCAGATAAGTTGTATTCGAAATCCTGTGTAGTCCCTTTTGACAAAACCGTCATGCTCTTCTTTGATTCATCTATGATGATGCCGTGCGAAGACAAAATTTCTTGCCATTTCTCATTGGAAAAATAGACAGGAGAAGTAATAAGCTCTTTATAGGGCTTTGCCGGTTCGGTTGGTCTTGGAGTGGCTTTAACTTCCGGAAAGATTTCTTGCAGATCTTCCAGAGGATCACGTTGTACTGAAGGTTTTTGAGATCCTTTGTAATAGTAACCGTAAGCACCGCTTTTAAGCTCACCGGGACGAATACGCCCATCGAAATGTTCAGGCACCATCACGGTACCGCCTACACGTCGCAGGTGAAATCCGGGTTGCATGGAAGGACGCATTCCTAAATATCCGGGAGGTATGGCACGAGGGGGGGATAAGGTGCTGTTACCCGGATAGGTTTCGCGATAGCCATGTAAACCCATTGCAACAAGGCCATTTACATTGCGTGCAGCTACAAAGCTACTTGGTACATCGAAATCTTTACCTACAATGCTGTTGAACGTATTATAGGCTTTCTTATTTGAATAATTTGAGCCACCATCAGATAGTGCCTGAAATTGTCTTTCAGTAATCGGATATTCCAAAACAGGGGAGTCATGTCCTTGAACGATAAGAACATACTTATCTTCAACCAAAGCAACTTGGGCACGCATACCATTCCTGTGCAATACATCTTGCAACTGATACGATAACTCGCCTCTGTATCTGGTGGCCATCGCTTCTGAACGAATGCTCATATTTCACTTCTTTAGTTTCCTATACTTTCTTCAAATAAAGCCTCACGGTAATCCATAAAGGCAATGGCAGCAGTTTCAGAATGAGGGTCGAGAGATTCATTCTTGCAAAAATCGTAATATTCTTCACTCATTTCGTCTGACTGCTGAGTCACAAAATCAACGGCTGAAATATTGCCAGCTTGATATTCCTCACATAGTGTTTCGTAATCGGGATAATTTTTCATACTTCTTATTTTATTTGTGAATTATCGATTTTGTTGTCTTGTAGATGATGGAAAATCCATTGATTGTTCAATTTGTTCGGATTGTTCCATGAAGTTTCCTTCTTGATTTTCCTGTGACATACGCTCCAGAGCTTCTTCTATTTCTTCAGTAAAATCGCTCTCTTCAACATAAGACAACAGACCGCTCCTTTTTACCCAACAGCCGTCATTGCCAAAAGAGTAATCGGGAATCTGAAGCCGAACGGCTCTGTCCCAATCTTCAGCATTGCCATAAACAACCATCACACCGGTTTTTGAAAACAAATCAATGCCAATAGTCAATTCAACAGGTTGGTCTTCATCGAAAATATCACTTTCTATAGTGGCTGTTTTTCCTTTCCAAAATGATTCCAGAACTTCTTCAGAAAGATTAAATTCCTGACCAATAGAACTGAGATTACGGCCTATGATTTGGGAAGGGGTATATACTACATTATTCGTATCAGGGTCTATTTGGACGAAGACTTTGATACGTTGAGAAGATGCAGCATCATTTTCATTGCTCTCCATAATATCCGCAACAATGGCTTTACCTGAAAGAAGCAATTGTTTTTCTTCCTCCGAAAATTGATTCAAATCTAATTGCTCTAATTTGGGAGAGAACAACAAATTTACTCCTTCATCTGTTTCAATCAGACAGAATTTTGCATAGCATCTTGTATATCCATTTGGTTGCTCAATCTTAATGGGAAGCAGAGGTGAAAAAGCACCTCTTTGCAATCTTAGGTGAACTGATTCGGGTAAATCCAAAATCATTTGAGCCGTTAAACCAAATTCTTCCAAGATGGCAAACGGATAGTCCTCACGATGAAATAAAATATCTGACATAATCGTTTATTTTAATATTCTTTGTAGCAAAGGTAATTTTAAATTCGGACGTGAAGAACCTGAAGGAGTAAAACCTATATATTTAGATATAAGATTTAATTTTTGGTTCTAAACACAATGCTTGGTAGAACCAAAATATCTAAAATACAATGATTTATGAATTTTACAAGAACCTATTTGTTCCTAGTTGGACTGAATTGTGTAATTTCACGGCATGAAAATATTTTTACCCCTTTTCTTTCTCTTTTTTTCAGAGACTTCATTTGCGCAATTCAATACAATCAAGCAAGGAACAAATAACTATAAAGTGAAGGTTTTAGAAATTGAAAAAGATGGCAAAACAATTGATGCGAGAGCTATTGATTTCTTAAAAAATGAACCTGAAAAATCAGATTCATTAAAGGTCGATTCTCTTACAGAGAAATATGCACATTTAAGTATAGAAGAACTACGATTTTTTATAAAGGAATTAGAGGCTGCCTTGGAAAAACAAAACAAACATAAGAAAACTCTCCCTAAACAAATCCACAAACTCTATGAAGGGAAAAATCACCACCTAAACATACAAAACCTATTACAAGTCATGACAGAAGTCGGCTTGTCTAACAAACTATTTGTAATGGCCCAAGCTGTATTGGAAACAGGAAATTTTAAAAGCCGGGTTTGTCGTGAATACAACAACCTCTTTGGATTATATGATAGTCGGCACAAAGACTATTTTCGATTTGAAAAATGGGAGGACTCTGTTGTCGGCTATCAAAAAATGATTCAGCGCAGATACAAGGGAGGAAACTACCTTCGATTCTTGAAGCAGATACGGTATGCGGAAGACCCTAAATATATTCCCAAAATAGCCAAAACTGCTAAGTGGCTGTATGAAGAAAACGGACATCTATTTCAAACAAAATCATCTGCAAGTAGCTAAAATGAGGGAAAGAAATTTGGCTGTATCAGAAAATATTTGTAACTTTGTGTTGGGTAAAAGCTCGATATTCGTTTCTATGATATTCGTTAGCGTTTTTGATGTATGTGTTGCCCAAAATCGCGTTAATGGTACATTTAATACGGTCGGATATGTAGCCAACAATCCGAAGGTGTATGTATTGCCAGAAGATTCTATATCAACTGACGGTGATGAAGATGTGGAAGCGACAAAAGAGCAGAGCTTGGATTCTATACCAACAAATGTAATAAAGAGCCGTATATCCAATGTGTCATTCCCATTGAAGGATATTTGGATTACCTCTCCATTTGGGATACGGAAGGATCCGATGAATAGGAAAAGACGGAGAATGCACAATGGACTGGATTTGAGAGCTAAATATGAGCCGGTATATGCCATGATGCCTGGTGTGATAACAGCTGTGTCCTTTTCTAAGAATGGAGGATATTACGTAACAGTAAATCATGGAATATGTGTATGCTCGTATTTGCACCTATCTAAGATTCTTGTAAGGCGTGGTCAAAGAGTTCAGGCAGGACAAATGGTTGCGATAAGCGGAAACTCTGGAAAAAGGACTACCGGACCGCATTTACATATAACTTGTAGATGGGGGAACGAAAAAGGTAAATTCTTTAACCCTGTTGTGCTGCTCAACTTTGTCGCAGATGAATTGTTAAACAATTTAAAATCTTGATTATGGAATTAATCATCATTATGATCATCGTGATTGCCATTGCGCGGTCAGAGAAACCTAAGAAAGAATTAAAAAAGAAAAAGCGTAGAAGAAGAGGACTTGCAGGCAGATTCTTTGGAGCATTACTTTATAGTGAAAAATCAGACTTTGAAAAATTGTGTGATGAGGGAGGCAAATTTTACGGAAATAAATTTAAATAACAATATAAAGGAGGTGTGAGTAACTCCTAAACCGCATCTTTGTATTCCTTTTACTTACTTGCGGTAACTCACTGTTGATTTTTGAGAAGGAGTCGATATTTGTTTTCTACAATGTCGCTCCTTTTTTGATAATCGTTAATCCACGGATGGTTGATCATTATATACAGGTTGATTGACAAGCCCTTTCCTCTAAAAAGGATGGGCTTGTTTTTATAAGGATTCACATTGCCCCCTAAACCTTTACTTCGATAGATGTCTATAGATGTTAAGTTGTAATTTGTTCTGTAAATATATATTGCTTTTTGTGCTGATAGTATTAAATATATAGAATATAACAAGTAATGTAAATATAATTTGGTTCTATTTTATAGGAATTTCGTATCTTTGCATCATCAAAAATCAATACATCATACAAATGAAAAAAATAACACTTTTATTAGCACTGTTTTTATCAGTAACTTCAATCTCAGCTTATGCTGACTCAGTAAAAGCAATAGTAGAAAACAATGAATCAGTCACTTCGAATGTACAGCAAAATCAGATTTCAAACCAGTCTTTAGAGGCTGATTCTTTAACCCTGGATGAACCTGAATTTGTTAATAGTTATTGTATATTGACAAGCGATTCTACTTATACAGTGCTACCTAAAGAAACAGGTATTGTCGGACCTCACAAGAATAAAACTACAAGTTTGCTCGGTAAAATCGGTAAGATTGCTGATGCAGCCAGTGCCATTGGTGGACTTGGTTCTGCAGTGGGGCTAAGCGCAAATAGCTCAAAAACTGTCTTGTCTGGAGTAAAGGCTTCCATGACGGCTATGAGCGTCAGCGATGTGGCTGATGCAGCCAGTGCTTTGACAGGAGCAGTAGGTATGGATATTATATTCTCGGGTAAGGCCTCGTCTTTCAATTATAAAAAGAATGGTCAAGATATTCGTATTTTGATTAAGGCTGAAAATAACGAATATGATCCACATAGCCTTTATCGTCTGGTTAAATTTTCAACCACTAAGAAAGAAAGACGTATTCAGTGGCTTCAGATAGATTCTGGTGTAATTGACGAAGATGCAAAGAACAAAGGTTATATACCGTTTCATGCAGAGAAATATGGCAAGCAGTCTTATTTGTTGACAATTCCTTCTTCCTGTGTTGAAAAAGGCGAATATGGAATTGTTTTCATGGGTGTTGAATCTGTTCAGCATATACCGGTAGCAACTTTCAGCATTTCTTGATTTTTATGAAATTCATAACTAAGGGTACAACACATAATCTAATGGATTTTTCTAAATTTAATAGTTTGTAAAGTTTCCATGTGGGTTCAGATTTCTAATCGAAGTCTGAACCTTTTTTCTTTGTAAGACTTTGTTTGACTTTGGGAGATGGTAATTACTCCCTTTTTACAAATGTGTGTTTAATGACAATTCCTTATTCCTCATTGAGGATAGGGACTTGTTTCTTGCTTTTTGTACATGATATGAGCTTAGATTGTTTAATAATAGCTTTCTTGGTAAAAATAGTTCCATTCCCAGAAAGACCTGCATGAAGGAGATAATTTTTGGTAGCTCCGACTTGTTCAGCTTTAAGAGTCGTATAGACTGCTGATATGCTGCTAAAATACCAATCTTTACGTTTTGAATTGTCTATGCTATGAAATAAGTGAACATGTACAACTTTTGCCATAAATAGAAATTTTCAGCAAATATACTAAATAATTACTATTTGGTATATTTTCAATAATCATTAAATATGATAATAATGCTTGTTTGTAAATATGTAAGATTGGATTGAATTTGTATTTTTGTAGTACAAAAGAGGAAGAAACAATTCTTTAGTAATCAACCTAAACCTCTCTAAATATGTTTTTTAGAAAAATCATGAAACAAAACATGACGCAAGAACCGATTGTTTATCAAACCGGAACATATGTCAAACTGATTAACAAGGCCGAGTACTGCAAATCCATCATTGCCGATGGCAAGGAACTCATCGTAACCGGAAACGAATCAGGTGAACTAATTGTGCCGGAACTCAAAGATCCAAAGGTCTACATCACCTTCAAAGAAGGTATTACGGTTTTCTCGGATGTATTCTTAGGCTGTACCAAGTTAACGAGTGTTCCTGCCAATCTCTTTGCAAACCATCCCAATGCCACTAGTTTTTCAGGAGCCTTCTTTTGTTGTACGTCATTGAAATCCATACCTGCCGGTCTCTTTGCCAACAACCGAAAGGTCACTGACTTCTTCAGTACCTTCTTTGGTTGCACGTCATTGGCTGCCATTCCGGAGAACTTATTTGCCAAATGCTCGGAAGTTACAACATTTTCCACCACCTTCCATGGTTGCGAGGCTTTGACTTCCATTCCGGAGAAGCTATTCGCGAATTGCCCAGAAGTCACCGACTTTGATGACACCTTCAGTAGTTGCAGAACTTTAACTTCCATTCCGGAGAAACTGTTTGCAAACAACCCGGAAGTGATCAGTTTCAATGCAACCTTTGTTATTTGCTCGACATTAGAGTCAATTCCGGAAAAACTGTTTGCCAACAATCCGAAAGTTACTGACTTTGAAAGTACCTTTCGCTTCACAGCATTGACTTCCATCCCGGAGAACTTGTTTGCGAATTGCCCGGCAGTCACCAACTTCGGTGGAACCTTCTCGAAATGCAAGGCACTAATCGCCGTCCCCAAAGGATTGTTTGTTCATAATCCAAAAGTCACTGACTTTGAACAGACCTTCGAGGGTTGTTCGGCTTTGACGGCCATTCCCGAGAAGCTGTTTGCCAACAACCCAGAGGTAACCAAATTCTCCCTCACCTTCCATGGTTGCTCGGCATTGACTACTATCCCGGAGAACTTATTCGCAAATAATTCGGCAGTCACTACCTTCTCCGAAACCTTCTATGGTTGCAAGGCACTGATTGCCATTCCCGAGAACCTGTTTGCGAATAATCCGAAAGCCACTGCCTTCAATTTCACCTTCGTTGGTTGCACGTCATTGACTTCCATTCCGACCGCTCTCTTTGACAACAACCGAAAAGTCACTGACTTCGCCTACACCTTCGCAAGTTGCAAGGCTCTCACCGGTGAGAGTCCTTATACGATGATAGATGGCCAAAAGGTGCATCTCTATGAACGCAAAAACTATCCGGAGCAGTTCACGGCACCAACAGGTTTTCAGGATTGTTTCTATGATTCTAATAAGCTGACAGACTACGCTCAAATTCCAACTGATTGGTTGTAATCCATAACTCTCAATGGCACATTCAACCCTGCCATTGGGAGTTTTTTACTGCTCACCTTATCTGTTATATTTCTCATATTACCGAGTAATCGAGGTAAGACGGAAAATAGAGGGAATACAATAATACTCACATTTAATCATTTACGCTTCAATAGAAAAAGTGCAAATAATAGTATGTATATTTGCATACATGGAAATATTTTTGTATCTTTGCACTATCAATAATGCAAACAAACAACATTAAACACTACAAGATTATGAATGAGGCTTATGTATCTCTGGAAACGGCAAAACTTCTCAAAGAAAAAGGATTTGATAGTCATTATTCAACGCTTTTTTACAAAAATGATAAATTGGAGTTCTACAAAGAGGAAAGAAAAAAGTATTGGTTGCAGGTAGATGAATACGCTGCGCCTACTCTTTGTATGGCACAAAATTGGCTGAGAGAAACGAAAGGAATTTATGTTTGGATAGAACCAGTTGTGGGTCATAAGTGGACGATTTCTTTCTGTGATTTGAATGTGAGTGCAGAAGAAAGCGATTGGATTGAAAACGATATTAAAAAAGAAGGCTATCCTGTATATAAAAAGTATGAGGAAGCTTTGGAGAATGCTATTAACATGGTACTCAAAATAATTTGATTATGAACTATTATTGATTTGAACAGATGGTCTAAACTTAAATAGCTTAGAAGTTTCAATTCCAGATGGCAGTAGTAGAGAGTCTGCTATCTATAGTTTGAAATCAATAATTTGTTAGATTTGATAGAAAGAGTAAGAGGATTTTATTCGTGCAATATATCTCAGCATCAAAATTATGAATCGAAAATTTGAAATTACCACAGAAGAAAAAATAATAATGAAGAATAATGGAGTAAAGGTTAAAGTTTACCGTATTCGTTCTCTTCGCAACTTTGAGACTGTTAAGGTTGGTTAGCTCGGTGGGTTCGTGGAAAAAGAAGAAAATTTATCTCATGAAGGAAACTGCTTTATATATGATGATGCAGTGGTCTGTGAGGATGCAAGGGTTCGTGATGATGCTATTGTAAAAAATAGAGTCATGTTGCTTGGAAAGGTTATTGTAAAAAATGAAGCAGTGATAGAAAATGATGCTCTTTTGAATGATCGAGTTATTGTTCAGGATAAAGGATTAGTCTCTGACAAAGCGAGAATCTTTGGATGTGCAAGAATTATTAGTAAGGCTACCGTAAAAGGTAATGTGCTTGTAACAGATAAAGCCTATATCCAAGGAAATGCCGTAGTCACGGATGATATAATCATTAGAGGTTACGCAAGAATTACGGGAAATTTAACGATAGGTGGTTGCGCTGTTATCTATGCGCATTTTTAAACAATCTGTTAAAATATAGTGTGTGCTTTTGCATACATGAATTTTAAATGCTAATTTTGTACTTAATTAGATACATTATGCCAAATAGCTTATTTTAGAAGTTTGATATGCGAAAAAAAATAGATATTACTGATGAGAAAAAAATGGTTGCGCTGTCTGATGGAACAGAGCGTACAGTTTATCGTATCAAGGCTCTTCGGGACTTTGGGGATGTGAAGACCGGGCAGCTCGGTGGGTGGATTGAAAAAGAAAGCAACCTCTCACACGATGGAAACTGCTTTGTATATGATGAAGCGGTAGTCTGTGATGATGCCAAAATATCTCAATCAGCTATTGTAAAAGACTCTGCGGTAATAATGAACAATGCCAAAATAGGAGATTATGCTTCAGTTATGGATCGCGCAATAGTAAGAGATAATGCCGTGATTCAAAATTATGCTCAGGTTCAAGACGAAGCCTTGGTAGCAGGAAATTCGGTAGTTGAAGATCGTGCAACTATAAAAGGTATGAGTTTTGTAAATGAAGAAGCAAAAATTTCCGGTAGTGCAATAGTGATGGATGATGCAGTCGTTAAAGGAAGTGCAATTGTACGCGATAAATCTGTTATATCAGGGAATGCAAAAATAGAAGGGAAAAGTATCGTACAAGATTATGTACAGATTGGTGAGAACGCTATGGTAAGAGATAACGCTTGGATTAAAGGAAACACTATGATTAAAAGTAATGCTATTGTAGAGGGAGAGGTTTCATTGAAAGGAAATGTAGAAATAGTTAATGACGAAATTATTGACAGTCAGCATTTCATGGATGTAAAAGAAAGAATTGGAATCAGAATCGCAAAAGTTAGAAATCATAGAGGATTATCGACCAGACAATTGGCTGAAAAATCAGGAATAAGTTTTGCTAATATTGGAAAACTTGAAAGAGGTACATATAATATCAGTATCGAAATCTTGGATAAGTTATGTGAACAATTAGGATTAGAGATTCAATTGGTTGAAATTAAGAAGTAAATAAAACCCCAGGCAAGAGCTAAATCTTGCTTGGGGTTTTTTATTTAATATTTAACCACTGCTACTTGAAGTCCTTTGTCTTTGGCGATTTTGATCATGTTAGCCGTTCCACGGCTTTGGCCATCCCAAAATGCAATGAGAGCATCAGCTTCAGCAGCCATTTCCGCGTTCCGGATGGGTCCGGCTGCTCGTCCATGACGATGCCAGTCTGCAGGGTGCAGCTCGATATTTAATCCTCGTTCCTGTGCGTATTTTTCACCCAGGGTATCTGCACCTTTGGCATGACCTGAAACGATGATGACTTCATGCGTCTGTATCTTGTCATGAAGGTAGTAATCGCATTTCTCGGCCAACAGCGCGTAGTTGGAGAAATCACGACAACCGGCTATGATTACTTTGTATTTTCCCATACTTTAGTCTTTGAATCTTGAATTTATATTAAGAAGTTCATACCGTTGAAAAGGAGTTAATTCTTCTAATCCCTTTATTTTCCCTTCTTTTATGCGATATTGAAAACTCCTTAATAAGAAAATGAGGTCGCTTACGACTTCGTAGATTTCAGAAGCTGAGTAGTTGTATGGCTTCTCTTTTACAGAAGAATGGAACATGTCTACTTCTATTTGTATATTACGTTTCCGATAAGAGGGAACACGAATGACAGACGTTGGCGTTCCGAGTTTGCCTTTTCGACCGGCACCTATCCTTCGGCCTCCATGAGTATTTTTCTTGTTAGTTTCCATATTTCTTAATTATTATATGCAAAGATACAAAAAAATACTTGAATATGTAACAGAATCAAGTTATAAAAAACTTAAATTTGTAACGTATTCAAGTACTGTATTTTAAAGGGAAACCATTGTCAGAATATTGGGAGTCTCCTGATGCGATTTTATTCCCTTTTATTTTTTGTTAAATTCTTGAATTTCAGCAATCATGTCTTTGACCTCTTTGTTGATTTTCAAGAAGTTTCCATATAGGATTCTTTCGCGTGCTTCAGGAGATTCAAAGTGATAAAACTTAGGGATTGGATAATTGGCATAGTCTTTTTCTTCTTTGCTAATGTTATCCATATCGAAATTTGTTTTGCAGTAGAATTTACTGGTCTGAAATTCTTCAGACTCTTGAATATCCATACTATCACCACGTCCTGTTTTGGTCTTCACAAAATCTCGGGCGGTTTGACCACAAATCCAACCGGTTGGCATATCTGCAATTTTGGAGCCGGGGACCAAAGAATCGAGGTTTTCATTCAAGTTGATAGAGGTTTTGTCTCTGTCAATCGTTATACCTTTTTTCAGTTGGACGACCTTTCCAAATATGTCATTGGATAACCATTCCAAGGTTTCTTTGGCTCGTGCAGAACCACTGACTACATTACCAACGGTTGTGATGATTTTCTGCATACCGGTCTTGCCATAGTCTGCTTCCAATTGCGGTAGTTCTTGAAAACCGAGAGCTACACTCACTTTATTGCTTCGTGCTGTGCCGATAAGACGGTCAATCTTGTGGAAGTATAATGTAGGTAACTCATCCACAATGATGCTTACTGGAATGTTTTTTCCTTGTCCTGTGTTGACACGAGTAACAAGACGGTTTAAGATTAGTGCATTCAAAGCTCCAATGATGCTTTCCATTTCAGGGTCATTGGCAATCAGAAGATAGGATGGATTCTTGGGGTCACTGACTTTGAGGTCAAAATCGTCACCGTCTTTGCTAAAAATCCAATATGATTCTTTGGTTGCCAGACGTGAAGTAAATACGCGAAGCGTACCAATCATACCTTCCAACTGTTCCATTGCTTTGTTTTCAAAAGCTGTTTGGAATGGACCTAAAAGTGGGGCTACTTCTGTATCGGTTTTCAAGACTTCAAAGATCGTATCGTAGCTTTCATTTAAGAAAGAAAGGATATGGGGCATATCAGAGTATTTCCCTAACCAATAGGCAGGTTGTGCTATGTTGCCATTGGTATCACGCACAACTCCGGTTGGCTTTATCATACCGGTCTCGGGGTCAATGGTCTTGTCGAAGTTCATTTCATTACCATTCGCATCATAAGGTCTCTTTTCGTAATTGCAGAAAAAGTAGATGCAAGCAGCTAAGAAGTTGACAGCAGAGGTCTGAAAGAACTGATCACTACCGCCACCACCTTCTTTTTTACCTTTTTGCAAGGATTCAAGAAGTGTTTCAGCTGTTTCACTCGCTGCTGCAAGATTGGATATGTATTTTAGCTGAATAGGATTTACGCGCCTACTGTATTCTACATTAACAAAGTTGATAATGTTGAACTGACAATTTTTGGGTGTCCTTCCTGCTTTCTTGTTAATTCTATAATGGTAGTATAGTTTCTGAGCCAATGTCGGGAACTTGTAGTCATAAACTACCATCGAAAAACCTTTTGCGGAGTGCTGCCGGATAAACGGTTCTATGATAGAGAATGTCTTACCGGAACCGGGAGTTCCGACAACCCATGTTCCTCGGAATGGATTGATTATATTTACCCATCCTTTGCGAAATTTTCCTTTGTAGTAGTAACGCATAGGAATATTGACAGAGTATTTGTTTTCTACCTTCTCTTCCATTTGCGAAAAACTCTCATTCTCAAAGTTGAATCGGTCTTTTAATAATCCATCTTTCAAGAACTTGGAAATGTTATCTAATGCAACTTGGCAAAGAATGGCCCCTACAATACTCATAAGAAAATATATCCATGTGCTTAGGGGTAATGAAAAGAACGAGGGAGACCACCGTTGTTTAAAAACCCATATGGACAAGAACATCAGAATTAAACCGAAGGAGATGGGGTAAATCACCATCTTCTTGGCATTAAATTCCAGATGTTTTTTGTTTTTAGTTCCGATGCAAGTTACACAGATTATCAATAAGGTCATTACCTTACTGTAAATCATGTGACCATCTTGATATACTCCCCAGGTTTTAATTCGACTATATATATCGAACAAAAAACCATTCCAAAAATTTAATGAAGCCGGATTAATAGCGTATTCAAAAAATTCAATTAAAATGGCTACATAGATGAGTATTCTAAATATTTTGTATAGTGATTGTAAATCCTTACTTTCATCCATTTTTTATTCTTCTTCATGGTTTAACCTAATTGTCAGGATAGGGCGTGAGGCAAAAGATTGATGTTTGTCTGCACTTTCAAACCGGCCAGCACTTAAACTGTAACGCCAAGCTCTATCTGAATTTGCTCCTGCACATTCTGTACTGGTCCAATACCAACAGTCTTCCTTGTCTATGGGGATTGGATCTCCCTCACAATTGATAATGATAGGATTGACAATATCTCTTGCTAAATATAATTGATACATTTCAGCAACTGAAGGGATAAAATACTTTGGATTCAGAGATTCTGCAAGTGGAGAACTTATGTCCTTACTTCTCATTGCAGTGGTATTTTTCTCACCATCAAATGTAGATATATCAGCGGATGTGCCTTGCTCAACATAGGTCGTGTCCGGGTCAGAAAAAGCCCAAGGGTTATGTTCTTTTATACAAACGGCGTAGGCTGTACCATCTATTTTGTCATCATAATCTACATAGAAGATTACAGCTTCAGGAGTATTCCCTTTGCTGAGTACTTCTTCATAGGTATTAATTTCTCCATTTGTACAGTAAATCATGCCGGGTCTCCAACGATGCCACGTTTCATCTTCAAAGACGTGATTATCACAAGAGGAGAGGAGCGTTATTATCATACAAAGTATGCCTGTAATTGATAATTTAAAATTCTTCATATTACTTAGTTTGAAGTGGGTATTTTAAAGCCAAGTACTATTCCTGTCCGGAATAAATCCTTGCCATTGATACAAAGGTCAGTTTTTACTTGCCAATAGATTTGCCATCCTTTTCGAAGAGAATAATTGTGTTCATAACCGGCATGAACCCATCCTAAAAATTCGTGGGTGTCGCTACCGATACTTCCTCCAAACCGAATGTTTCCATAATGGTTTTTACCGCGTACAACACAAGGTTTATAGGCAGCACCGACTCCCCAAGTCCGGTAGTGTTTCCAAAAGGAATCTTTGGTAATATGTCCTACACGAGGGTCTTTTGCATATTTAATATAGCCGTTGGCAAAATACTCCCAGGCATTGTGATGCTTTGTTTCATGTTCAACTCCAATTGTAAAATCAAAACCTCTTTCGTATAATGCTCCTATGCCTAATGATATTCGATTACTGTTGGCCTGAGCATTCATTTCCGTAGAAATGAATGAGAGACACAGAAATAAGAATAAGATTTTAATATTCTTCATATACTTATTATTTAGTTTTCATATAATAATAATTTGCTGAACGAATCTGCTCCCAATACATCTTCATAGTCAATATTAAGACTGATTGTTCGTCCACTGATTTGTTTCTCACTCATTTCAATAGTCAGTACCTTATCATTGGGGAAAGTCAGTTTTTTTACAACGATTACATTGCGATACCCTTTCAGAAAAGACTCCGTGTTGTCTAAAACAAGGGAAGGAGTTAATTCTATGGTCTGAACATTCGTGGCTTTAGATGTTTTTTTATCATTCAATTTCAGTCGGAGCTGGTCTATGTCGAAACGGATGTTTGTCTTGTTCTCTATCGAGAAATCCAAGAAGAAATATTCCCCAACACTATAGACGTTGTTTAAGCGCATGACCATTTTGTTATTTTTGGTGGCCACATTTCTGTAACGTGCCGGTGAAGTCCAAATTTGTCGGGCATAGCGAACCATATCTTCAGTAGACATACTTACTGCCGGGTTGTTATAAGCTGTACGTTCATTAACTTCTATGGTTTTATCAGCTACAGCTTCTTCAACTTTGGATGTATAAATCAAGCCATATTGAGTCCGATAGCGTTCGGTAACAATGGTAACAATGGCAAGGATGTCACCATCCCGATTTACTTCTACCCCTTCTTTAGGTTTTAATCGAACGGTGTTATTGATAGGCTGATCACCTACTACCTTGTGTGTGCTGATGTCGACAAAGCGGACAGGTTCCGAGGCGGTTATTACAGTCGTCACGTTTTCATTAACCGTAATAAGAGGCATCTCGTTCAAACATTTTTGAGCAAAAGCCTGGAGTGAAAAAAGAATGCAAGCTACGGCAGCTAAGAATACTTTATGTAGTTTCATAATGTTCTATTATTTATTAGTTTTTAATATTTTTTGAATTGATGAGATATACTTGGGTTCCATATTTAATTTTCACTTTGTTCTTTCGAATATTCTTCGAGAGCGCACTGGTTGTTTTCTGATACGCATTCTGAAGGGCTTGCATTCCCCATTGTGAAAAAGTATTATCACTTGTGGTACTATTGAAATTCATGCTTTGATCTAAAGCTCCACCACTGATGTCTTTGGTGGTCTCTCTGAATGAACTTCTGGGTACATACAAACCTTCAAGACCGTCCATATCATAGATACTCAGGTTGATTTTTACCAATTCATCATTGAAGAGTACACTGGTAACATTGCCCTTGACACGCTGTTGGCCGAATCCACTCATGGTACAGTAAAGGTAGCTTCCTTTGCGGATAGTACGCTCACCTATATCAATGTCATCAAGCAAGCGAAGTCTGACTCTGCTTCCATCAACTGCTTTTATATCTTCATCAACGATGGCCTTGATCAATTTGTGGTCAGGTTCGTTGTTATTGATGGTATTGAAATAATCTGAAGCTTCATCATGCTTCTTTACGACTTCTTCCGTTTTGTCATTTTCATCCAAGCTTTTGACCGCATTGACATTGGTTTCTATTACTTCATCTTCTTTGTCCTTAGATTGGTTTCTTTGCATAGAGGACTTGATTTTTCGTGCTGCCTCAGAAAGTTCGTCATCATTTACTTCCTCTGAGGAAGTGTTTTCTTCTTCTTTTTGGGCTTCTTCCAAGGCTTTACGAAGTTCAAGGAGCTTCCGCTCATCTTCGCTTAGATCCGAAGAACTAAGGGATTCATCTTTCTTTTGCTGATTATGAATCCTATTCTTGATTTCCTCAATCTGTTCGGTCGTGTTTTTGGATGATTCACTGGTAGAATCCATTGCTGCCAGTTCCGCGTCACTATATTGAGATTCGTATTTTTCTTTTTCCTTTTCAGTTCTTCCTTCAATATTTTCAACAGCTGAACCATCTTTGATTTTACCAAAGTTTTCGACCATATTCTGATATTTCTGACCGATACCATCTCCTTTGATATTAGCAGATGGAAGTTTGTCATTATAATAATTTGTCGTTTCCATCTTACTTGTTTCAACTGGTTTTAAATTGAAAAAATCACAGACGAAATATCCGGTAAACAGAAGGGGTAAATACACAATGGCCGGCAGTACATATTTAGGTTGCCGGAAGTTTATTTTATCTGTTATATTCATATTCTACTGAGGTTGTTATTCTAAAACAGGGTCCTGAGATTCCGAAACGGCATCCGAACTGTTTTGAGGGTTATGGTGACGTTTTAACTTCAAATACTGTTCTTGCGTTTGAATGACACTGGAACGAGTTTTAGGCATATTTACAGCGGTTGATAATCTATAAAGGTTTAATCCTATACAAAACAGTACAATGCTGAAAATAATCCCTAAGAATATTTTAGGATACGAACTTGCAAAGGTTTGAACTTTTAAAGCAAAGACATCCAGTTTCGTTTTTCTTGCAAAACTGGCTCCTGCATTAAAACTCTGTTCATGTAGTTCCTTGTATTTCGGGTCATTCTTATCAGGCATATCTTCGCCCAATAGCATTTTTTTTATTTTCATAATTTAATAGTTGGATTTTGTACGTTGTTCAATATCTTTGTTCAGGGTTGTGCGCCAGTTGACGATAAGCAGTCCGTGAGGATTATTTTCAGTTCTTGGTACACGTTTAAGATAACCTTCTGTAACAAGTTCACGCATCAGGATTGAAGTTCGCCTTTCAATGCGCTGTCTTCCGTAATAAGTGAAAGACATATCTTTTTTGTTGAACTTCACGCTGTCACAATAGATACTGAATACTGCACTTGAAGCCATTACATTTCCATAGAAACCTTTTTCTTTCAGAGCATTGTATTGTGCCAATCCGGATTCATCAATCAAGTACATGGCTTTTTCCATGGTATATTTGATATACTTGTCATCAGGAGCCAGGGTGAAAAAGAGGTGATGAAACATTTCCACATGGCTCTTGGCTTCCACATCCAAAGTTTCTTCCATTGTGGAGCGATTTACTAAGATAGGAACCGTACCATCCAATACATAGATTTTCTTCTGCGCATCATTGACCATTGTCTTTGCAGTCCAAATACTTCCTAATGATATAATAGTACAGCCAACTAAGAAAAGGCTGCATATTATAAGTACAAGCTTAATCTTATTTTCTAAATTTTTGATTACCATAAATTATATATTTTGAGATTTATACACCAATTATTCTTCCGGCATGAATGCGCATGGTTGAACTTACACCTTCGCCAAATGAGCGTGCGGAGAATGCAGTTTCTCCTTCCGGTACCATCCATGCTGCAAGATCCGGCACCAAGCTAAGACATTTAAGTGATACGACAGATGCTGCCATCAGATAACCGGCTGTAAAAAATGAGTTTTGGAGATAGGCCGTAGCAGTTTCCTGATTTGCCGTAACAGCTGCCAAATCGTTGTATTGGATATTGATAACTATATCGAACAGGAGAAGTACATAGAAGCCTACGAAGTACAGCATGGCTCCGTAGAAATGCACTGTTAAATACCTGATAATCCATTTAGCCCAAGCTCCTTCCCATTTGGGTAGAATAGAAAAAGCCCATTGGATTGGACCGAATATAGTTAATACACCCAAGAGAATCTGTTGGCAGTATATAGTTCCCCACCATCCTATTCGGTAAGTAATCAGTGCTATAAGCATAATGACTTTATCGAGCAGCATCACAGTTCCGGCTGAAGTCGAAACAAGACTGGCCTTGTAAACATTCTTTTCATCTTGTGTCGCAGCATCTATATCCGTGGTCTCTTGTACTGCTGATTGAGTCAATAACTGTCCTAACTTTTCCCGAGCTTGCGCGATTGTAGCTATCGGGTCGGAAGTTTTTTCTCCCAGTTGAAACATAAGCTGTTGCACATCTTCCATTCTATCTTCAACCTGGGCTGCTTCAGCTTCATATAAATCATGGGTATAAGATCCAATAGCGTTGGGAACATAAGCTAAAAAATCCAGTACACACCAATTTGTACTTTTGTTACCTATTCCGGTTATTTGCGGTGGGTACCACCAACAAAGTATAATGCTGATTGCTAGTGGCTTGAATAGTTTCATGATGTCTAAAGGTTCTTTTTTAATCATCATTTTGTACGCCATATTTGCACACATGATAATGGCAAAGAGTCCGCCTAAACCCATTGAAATCTGAAGAATGTACCAAAACGGGCCTTGTGAACCAATCAGTGTTTCACTCGTGAGAAACTCGTTTGTGCGAAAGATCACATCGTCAATTTCACTTTCAAGAAGGTTAATGCCGAAATCTACGGCTGTGCTGTCATTCGTCATATTTTTCTATTTTTGAGTTGTCGTTTTAGTTTGAATTTTATCAGTCACTCCAATCCATCTGTTGTAACCGGCAAGTGATTCTTCCTTGACTCTGTGAGAGATATTGGAAGACATCACATTCAAGACTCTATTGGCTGCTTTTTTCAAAGTCAGAGTTTTTACTCGATCCACGAGCAGTTCATTGGTTTTGCAGATTTCATCATAAATGGTCATATATTGTTTTTGGCGTTGAGAATTTGCCAAATATGCCTTTTTGATGGTTTTAATAGCAAAATCATACTGATCTGCAAGAGATTTCCATTCTTCTATTTCATCATTCTTTGTCTTTCCACTGAGACTGTTGATGTTATTTCTATACTTTCTTAATGTATTATCCAGTTTATTACCGATTGAAGTCCATGCCAAATCAACTTCTCTATCAGCCAAATTCAACGCTTCTATCTTTGCCCTTGACTTTAAATCTGCTTCTATGCTATCAGCAAATTCTACCTGTGGTTTCGAACTTAAATAGGTCGTCATACGCAATGAGTTCTTAGGAGAAGTTGGAAGGTATGCTGTCTTCTTGTAATTTTTATGAAACATATTATAGTAAAAGTCAGGAGTCAAAACGCCTGCCCCTAACTCCATCACTTGAATTTGATTTCGTTTTGCTACATCAGGCAAGTACGTCATACTCTGAGCTGTTACCTTCGTACCTATAATAGGCAAAAGGAATAATAGGGAACAAATAACTCTTTTCATTTTTTTTGCTGTTTAATAACCGATTATATTCCCATTCTCCATCCATTTTTCAATAGCATCTGTAGCTATCTGTTTTATGGTTTTTGAACGGTATAGAGCTGATTTCCAATAGCAGGTTCTCACTTGAATGAACTGCCATGTACGAAAGTAGGCATTGTTTACTATATCTTGGATTTTTTGCAGAGAGTTTGCAATAGACTCTACAATGAATGTCAATGTAGCAGTCGTGCAATTCACTTGTCCGCTTGCATAACCTCCTATAATCACAAAATCTTGCCAAATGTTCTTGACCTCAGTTTGTATATTTTTTATAGCCCTTGCATTAACAGTTAGCAGCAAAGTGTCTGCAGATTCTATTTTACCTCGAAGTAAAACCTTATCTTTGTATTCCTTGATAAGTTTTTCATATTTGCCAAGCTTATCCTTTACTACATCGCAAGTTTTATATACTCCGAAGCCTGTCTGTACAGAACTTAGCACTAAGTCAAGGACATCAAAAGCTCTTTCGTATTTGTCTAATTCTACATTTATGTCTTTGTAGTTCCTATTTGTTGCAGCACTGGTTTTGTGAAGTAATTTATTGCTTTCTTCCAAAACACTGCGTGCATAAAGAATAGCGCGTTGCTTTTTGTGGTCACGGATGTATGCTTCAATGGTAGCAACATCTGGTACCAACTGGGCTTTTATAGTATTAGAGGAGACAAAATAAAGCAATAGCATAAGAATAACCTTGAAAGGCAAAAGATGCTTCTTGTTTTTTATTCCCTTTGATTCTTTTAGTTTCATATTGTGGTTTTAATTTTGAATTTGTGTAGTGGCTGCATCGGGTTTTACACCGCCAGTAATCATCCATCTTTTATGGCATTGTTCTGCAATATTCAATTTTCTGTCCTTGTCAGCATTGAGCTTGGGGATAAAACTCAAAAACCAATCTTTGACCGTGTATTTGTAATGCAGGAATTTTTCAATGAGTACCAACTGCGTATGTATATCTGAAAGACGTGCTTCAATATCTCTTGCTATATCCAAACGGTCACTTGCCCATAAAAGGTGTTTCACATCTGGAGTATCGTCTTTTTCAACTTCAGGTGTTTTGTATAGTTCAACCGTTACTTCGCAATTTGGATGTTGCTGAGCCAATTGACTGAGTTTGTCATTTACCAGCTTGCTGTTTTCTGCTTCTGGACGGTTGGGGTCAAGATCCATTTCTTCCGCAATGGTAGTTTCGCTCCAACTACTTGTTAATTCCCAGTCTATTTGGACGATGGCACGGTGAATTTTGATACCTAAAAAGTATTTGGGCTTTCGGGCTATCTTCACGGTAGCTTTGAACGTGACATCGCTGAAATCCTTGCCACCCATTGTTCCTTTCCGGATAAAGCTATCACCTTCCCAATGGCCTTCTTCAGACCAAGCTATTTCATAAGCACTTTTCATGCTTTTCATAATTTGTGGAATACGATTGTAGTCGTCAGTTTGTACTTGTTCACCTTCTTCTGCTTCTATTATGGCTTGTTCTACACTGGTAATGGAATGTCGTAGTCCATCATATTTCAATTGTTTTTCTTTGATGGTTTCCTGTATTTTGTTTAGCTGCTCGCGGTATTTGTCACGTTCTTCAGTCGTTGTGGCTGAATTGAGTTTTCTTCGAATCTGGTCATATTCTTTATTTAACTCATCCAATTCTTTTTGAAGTACATTCGCTTCACTTCTCATACTCTCGGCTTGTTTTTTTAACTCGGCAATATTCTCGGTAATTTCGGTTTCGTTACCTAAAGTGGTTTTCATTGCACATTGTCTGGTATGATCATTTACGGTTTTTCCACAGCTACGGCATTTGTAGGAAGTACTACCTTTGCCTAATACACCACCGTCACTACAGGTTACAAGGAAAGTTGCAGAACTGGCTCCTTGGATGTCCCGGTCAGTTGTAGCTTCATAATATTTTCTTTCATCGTAACCTATTTTGTAGGTGTAATTTTTTTCCGGTTCAGGATTGTTCAAATCATCGGGATTACTTATATCTGTATGATCGCCATTCAGATTGTATTGCTCTAACCGAGCATTCATCATAGCCATAAAGGTATTCCTGTCCATTTTATAACTGTCGAAGATTTCTTCATAAACAACTTCTTTAATGTCAGTATATTTATAGACTTGTATGTCATAAGCATACGCTTTTATGATAAAAACGCGGCTAATAATAGGATCTTTTATTTCTATGATTTTCTCATTGAGATTCTTGAAAAATTCATATCTATATCCTTTTCCTATATTTTCTTGATTCAATTGCTCCACTTTTTTTCGGCTCCATCCGGCTTGATTTTCAGAATTACGGAGAATATCTTCCTGCTGACTTTCATTGGGAAAGAAGTTTTCGCTCTTTTTAGGGAAAAATCTATACCAGTGATCGCTTTTAAGGACACTACTTTGATCTGTTGGTGCTTTATAATCACATATCAAATCCGTACTCTTTTCTTCACGATAGATATAAACTCTTTGAGTGTAGAATTGACCATTGGCAGCAGATGTAAAATCATCAGCCCATTGAGTTGTGTTATAGTCACTCAAATCGAAAAGATCCTCAATATTATCCTTTCCGGCAAATTGATTGACAATTTCTAAGGCTGATTTGTCTTTCATGTTTGAAAACATATCGTTTGCATTTCCTGCCAGTGTAATAATATCACCTATCTTGTCTTGGAATGTACCACCAAAACTTGTTCCTTGAAGTAGTTTATTCAAGTTGCTATTGAAACCTGATGCAGCTAAAGCAGCTCCTTTAACAACAAGGTTCTCAATATCAGCCATGAAGTTCTCTTTAGTAAAACTGTTTTGAATATCATCAGAGATGGCTTCAAAAGTAGTTTTCCAATCAACTTCTCCTAATTTGGTAATATCAAATACTTGTTTGAACTGGTCGGCAATTTCTAAGAATGGAAGGTCCTTAAAAGATAGTTTACCATTGGTAACTACACTCTCAAATTGTTGACATAAGGATTTTACATCTTGCGTTGTTTTTACAAGATAACTTCCCCAATAGATAGCCGTTGATGGATCCTTTACCATCAACTTGGCTACATCTATTGTTTTGGGAATAATACCTCTACTCACTATATTATAAATTCGTTTATAATAATAGTTTTCATCGGAACTCCATATATTAACATTGGTCAAAGCCTTTCTGTCGAGATGTTTTACAAAATAAATTCCGGCAGCTGCAACTTCTGCTCCCTTATAGCTTTGACGAATCTTTAGAAGGTTTTGATTATGCTGTGATTCTATCAAAGAATTGGTTTGAAAAGCGATTTCCATTGCAGCTAAAGTTTCCTTGTCAACATTGATATTTTGAGCTTGAAAAGGAAAACAATAGGCGATTGCCAGAATTGTAATTAGTATAAAACGTCTCATATTGCTTTTATTTTTGTTTTAAATTCAGTACATGCCCAGTTTGATTTACCTTTTGAGCAAAAGCCAAAGATTTGCTGATACCGGATAGATTCCAGTCGCGGCAATACATTTCAATAGCTTCCTGGTGGCTGCATTTAAGCTCTGATTTATAGAGTTTCAATGCTTCTTTCTCGGCTCGTTCGGTAGTGTAGGTCATATAACATTCTCTGGGTTCTTCGACTCCATAGACATCACTTGCCAGTCCGCGCCGTATGAATACCTCACGGAAGAAACTTCTTCCATCTTTATTATCCAATCGGTTGATTGTAAATATCTTCTTGCATTCTATATCAGTCAGACCTAAAACGGATTGAATTTGATCAAATCGTTCCTTGAATTTACCTTGATCCAATAAAATTGTCACGTCTGAATTATTGATGATAGCTTCTTTTACAATAGGACTACCGATAATATCCTGCAACTCCTGAGTAACGACACCAACCATTGCCCAAAATTTTCGGGCTGTTTTGTACAAATATTTGATGTATTCTGCCATCATGGGAGATGCTACTGCTTTCCATGCCTCTTCAATCACAAGGACTTTGCGATTTTTTTTGATTCGCATTTTCTGGATGAATACGTCCATGATAATGAGCGTTACAAGAGGGAACAGAGTCTTATTATCTTTAATCGTATCAATTTCAAAGACTATGAAGGTTTCATCAAACAAACTGCTGTCTAAGTTTTCATTCAGCGTGCGTTCGTATGAACCACCACGATAAAATTCAGAAAGTGAATAATTGTAAGACGATATATCAATACCTGTAATCTTATTTTCGTTGCAGATGTAGGGTATGCGTTCGGTACTGTATTCGAAGAAACTGTTGAATGAGAGTTCTTTCACGATAAGAGCTTTTCTACGGGCTTCCATTTCATGAATTTTATCCCATATACGCTTTTCCACGTCTTCATTTGTGTCTGAAATGCGTCTCTCAGTGGCCGTATCTATCAATAGTTTTTTATGGAGGGCTTCAATTTGAGTCTTGTTATAGCCGTTGAATCCTACGAAATAAGCTTCATAATATTCTTTGATAACTTGTTCTATCAGCAACTCTTCAATTTTGGTGGGTATAGCAGAGTTACCCTTCCAAATGAGCATAATCAGATTTTTCAAGAAGTCAACTTTCTCAACATTCAATTCCTCTTTATTGATTTGGAATGGATTCATTGTGATAGGATGCTCTTCTGTATAGCTGATATATTTGCCACCTACATATTCGCATAAACCTTCATAGGAGTTACCTGTATCTACCATAACTACGTCTGTTCCTTGTTCCCAAAGTTGACGAACAACGGAGTTCATGTGGAAGGATTTACCGGAACCGGAGGGACCAAGACAGAAAAAGTTCGAGTTGTCGGTTAATTTAATTTTACCCTCTTTTCCGGAAATGTCAATAGCTACTGGCACGCCCTGGCGGTCTGTATAGTAAACCTTTAATGGGGTGTCTTCACTCTTTGGAAGTTTTTCCTTGTACATTAAGCAGGATGCTGCATCGCTTAATGTAAGAAAACGGTCATATTCTTTATTCATAGAGTAACAGTTTCCCGGGAAACTGCCTACGAATAGTTCAAGTTGATTGTAAGAGTGCTGAGAAATCTGAATACCAATACGGCTAAAAGTATTCTCTAAGTTATTCGTTACTTTTTGCAAATCGGTATTATTATCAACGGTAATCACTATATTGTAGTGACAATAAACCAGTTGCTTGTTCTCACGAGCAGTAAGTTCTTCTACCTTCTTTATATCTTCCACTGCAATTTCATTGCTTGGATTTGGCAAGGAACTATGACGGTTCTTTTTCTTTGCCAGTTTTGATAATTCCTGTCTTTGATTAGGTAGAAAAATGATTTGATTGAAAACTACATTTACAGAATCAGGAATGCTGTCTAACATAGACATCAAATCTACCGGCATAGTGACATTGTTGACATCTATATTTGTATAAGGCTTGATTAGTTCCGGAACGACTATGCAGTCAACATCTACTAAGCTGTAAATCTTGAATTTTTTGGAACCAATACCAATATATTCGTCCGTCACTTTGTAGTTGTTGTGACTCAGATTCTTTTGTGTGTAGTTTTGGGTATAATATTGATTGATGAATCGCTTGGCTTCTTTTTTATTAAGATAATGAGCGTCAATGCCTCTGTCCCGGAGTTGATCTTGTACTTTGCCGAGTTTTACTTGAAAATCTTGCCATTTTTTATTGTCATAACTCATCAAACGGCTTTTCTTATTCTCCTGAGTTATGGTGAGGTAAGTAATGCAATCGGTATATTCTCGACCACCAAAATAGCGGAAATAACTTTCACTTAAAAACTCTTTGTTTCCACCTTCGGCCTCGAAACCTTTACGGACGAATACATCTTGTTTGTGAATCGCATATCCTTCGCCTAATGTAGACATCAAAGAGGTGAGCAAACTGGAGAAGGAATAATACTCGTTAATGTCAGCACAGTATTTCTGTACAGGATTTACGATTTTTACAGTTGCAGAAAATTCTCCGGTTTTTGTATAGTACACACCGATACCGTCTACTTCCTCTATCGAAAAGTAGATTTCCTTAAAGATTTTAGCTTTTTTGCTGCCGGTGCCAAATGCTCGCACTGAAATAGCCATACCTATACAGATGGCAGCAAAACACAACAATACATATACTAACATTATCTATTTCTTTAGTTGTAGTACTTTAAAAAAAAAGTAGGCTCAACCTTAAAGCTAAGCCTACCTAAGTCGTTTTCATTTTCGTAACTTGGAAAAGGTTTTAAAGTCGCTCACTGTAGGCATAAATAAAAACACCTTTTGGATTCTTTTTCGAATATAAACCCTTTCGCTGTTTAATCATGATGATTCCAACACCAGTACTCACTGCTATTACTAATACAATCAGTCCGACCATAAAGCCTAAGAGGGTGTATGTTATAATAAATCCGAGAAGACTTATTCCTGCTGTAATAGCGGCCCAGACAATATAACGTCCTTGAAGACCCAAAAATTCCAAAGGGCGTTGAAGCCCTTTGAACATTTGAAATTCTGGATTGTTTGGTTCAGCCATTAGATGATAGAATTATCCACCTACACCGAAGAATGCAGGTAAAGCCTTAGCAGCTGCGATGAGGAAGATGCAAGATCCTACGGTCATCATGATCTTCTTCTTGACATCCTGCTCCTCGTTATTCATGGCAATGTACACGGAAATGGCACCGATGATGGCCACAATACCGGCAAGTGCGTAGCACAGGTTTGTTACAATAGGGATATATTTTTTAAGTTCGTTGGTAACATCTCCTAATGCTGTTGTTCCTGATGCGTAGTCTTGCGCGAAGGCAGTAGCAGGAGTAAGAATTTTGATACACGCAGTTAAAACTGCAACTTTTACAGTAAAAGCAGCATTCGAAATTTTTGCTTTCGCTGTACTCCAGATTTTTTTGAAGTTCATTGTGTTTAAAAAGTTATTTAGGGTGAATAAAATTTTATCAGTTTATTAGATTCCAAAACTCAAATTCTCGTAACCAAAAAATGCTGGCATCACAGTTGCCGCACCAATTAGAAAAAGCAGTGAACCTATCAACATGACCACACTCTTTGTTATATCGCCTTCGTGATAATTCATCTTTATTGCAATTTGCAAAGCTGAAATTATGGAAAGGATAGCAGCTACGGCATTTAGCAATTCTACGGCATACTTTGTCATTGTTCCTACAAAAACAGCTGCATTATGAAGTTGCTGGGCACCCAATGAGTAATTAACAGCACCACACCTTGCTGAAACTGTCAGGGGAATGAATATGGCCATGAAAAAAAACAGGCAGAGTAACTTTGTATTATAACATTGTAATTTCATCATGTCTCTCAATATTACAATTTTCCTTATTTTCTCTCACCATTTTAGTCAATTCCTCTGGAGTCATCAATCCATTTTGGAATAGTTGAACATTTTCTAATGAGTTGTTGATAGTATCAAGAATTTCAGTCACATTTTTGGAAGGCTTTGGGGCAAATGTTTTATTAACTGTATACTTGGTAGTTCTTAGATTCTCATCGAATAATTCAGAATTACTCAAATCTTTTCGAGGAGTTTCTTTGCCAAAAACGGAGCTAATATCTTCAGCTTGAAACATTGAGTTTTCTTCCTCTGAATTTGCCGATTCTTCTTCAGAAGATTTTTCAGCATCCTTAGCTTCACTATCTATATCTGATTCTTGCGGTTGTGTTGTCTCTTGCTGATCGGTTGCTTTATCCTCTTCTTGATTTTGTACTTCTGATTCTGAATCTTGATTTTCCGAGTCTTTATGTTCCTCTTTTAACTCATCTTTTCCAGATTCTTTCTGATATGTGATTTCTTCAGGTGCTTCCTGAATCTCTTCATTTTCTTTCGGGTCTTCTGTATTATTTACAAAACTAAAGCTGCCTGAAGACGTTTCAACAACACTTTGCGGAGTGTATTCTTCATCATCTTCTTCAGTGTCGTCGCCCGAAGCTATGGTTAGTTCATTCTTATTATCCTTCTTATTCTTTGCATTCAAATCCATTGTAATGAGCGTGATGTAGTAAAGAATAAGTGCAATGGTTAGAACTATTGCATAAATCGAAAATGGACTCATTTTTTATTATTTTGTAGTTATTCACAATTGATTTTCATGACAAAATTACATAGTTATTTTTGTTCCAAAGGAATTAAGACTACGGAAAAACCATTTTTGAAGCAATAATTTTTTTTTGGTTCTATTTTAACTATATAATGAAACCAAAATGCTGCTAATCAAGTATATAGATTCTGGTTAGATGAAGGGTTGACTAAGAGAATATATGGTATTTTACAGGGTGGAAGACTTAACTTCGTTTTATCCCAAATTCTTCGCGTAACATTTTCATAAGGGCATTTTGAGCATGGTCTCTGGTTTTATCACCGGTGAGTATTTGGTCATCATAGAAGCAGCAGCGGTCATAAACTTCCTTTAGCTTGCCGGTTTCAACAATCTTATCAACGGCTAATTGGGCCGCATTGTCTACCGGATAGCCCATTGCATTAAACACCCATCTGTACACATAGGTATATTGCGAGAATTGGTCTCCTTTTTCCTGTCGTGGATGAAGGGTGTTGATGGTAAAAACAATTGTATCAGCTTTCGGTTTTCTGCCTTTTATGGGATTCTTGCAAATGAGTTTGTAGTCAAACCATATTTCGGATTCGCTTTCTTTAATTCTCTGCTGACTGGGACGAAGAATTTTTTGGTCTATCTGAGAGTTCGAATAGACTTCTGAAATACCCAAGTCTGTTCTAAACTGTTCAATAGGATAATAATATTCTCTTCGATCATGTTGGCTGCAAATAATTTTATATATCCTCTTGGTGTAATTACCTCTTAAACTCAATGCTATGGATTTTGAAAACCGCGTGCCGCCTACACCGACTCCATAATAAATCAAAAATGGTATGGCCCAGGGATTGATGTTGATAGTTATTTTATTCGTGTTCTTTATATCATGTATGGTTGTAATGACAACGCCTGTTGTCTCTATTGTCTGATGAATGCGAGGATGAAGCCATCTGAATGAAAATAGTTTCTTGGTTAAGTCCAGAGCTTCTTTATATACTTTCTTTTTATTGTTTTTACCTCCTGCTTCATCACAAGATATAGTAACATAGGGTTGATTAAACAAATCTCGCGGCAATTCTTGCTCACGGCTCATGTGCTTTTGGATATTGTCGCCAATCAAAGTTAGAAGATTTTCTTGCCAGTCTGTCACATTGTATTGCCCAAAAGTTACATTATTGGGCTGTATCAGCATGATTTCTTCTTTGGAAGGAGGATTGAAGTTTAGGGAATCGTGATTTGTCATGATTGAAAAAGATTTAGTGATGTGATTTCAATGAACTAAGAATGGGATTCAGCAAAGTTTTAGGGAAGGTGGAAATGAGTGCAGACTTGATAAGTCTATGTTTTAGATATAAGTGATTGATATGCAAATATATATATTAAAAATAACATGGAAAAATAATAATCATTTTTTATTGGTATGATTAGTATTTTGGGTTCTTTAGGTAAGGCTGAATTTAGTATTTTGGGTATCTTTTGGTCTTGGATTTTAGTATTTTGGGTATTTTCCCTCGTATTTTTTTTGACTTGAAATGCTTGATAATCAGTCGATATTTTGTTAATAAATCTAATCTTACAAGAATCTCTACAAAGACTATCTCTACAAGAAAGGCAAAAGTGGTTTTTATTTAATGATTTATGAGGGAATAAATAAAAAAGGGAAATAAAAAATGCTACGCATTAGCCTTCCTTCGTCAATGCTTTAGCTTAGATATAAATATAAGAACCTACCTACATAAATGTGGGTAGGTAGGTTCTTGTGAATTACCGCTAAACTAAAGATTTAGTGGCTTCGGAGATTTTTCCTGCTTCTTCCTGCCACGGCTTTTTAGGACACAAGGTCGGTCATCCACAAGAGGATAGTCCAATGATTTTGATGTCGTATGTACTATTGAAGTCATGCTACGGAGTTCGTTTCCGTACCACGACTCAATGCGCCCTGTTGCGTCACGTTGAACGCAATCGCGTTCTCGGGGAGAGTGTTGGTGCCGTCCAACAACTCGTCACTTGAACAGCTGCTAAAGCTGCCACTCATTGTTGCTGCAGCTAACATAGCCATGCAGCTCAGGCGAAATTTACTTTTCATTTTGTTGTAATTTTAATTGTTGATGTTTGATTGAATTTAAATAAATCTTCCTTGCCGAAGAAGACATCCTTGTCTTCTGTTTCGGCGGAAATGACAATACCGATAAAGGGGTTGTCCTCAACCTCTATGACTGTTCCTGTTATCCAGCCTTCCATCCGGGTCAGGTCTGGAGAAATCAAAACCTTGTCTCCTATTTTCATGATTGGTGTATTTTATTCGACCTTTTTCAAGTCTATTGTTACAATATATTTTTCGTTTGCGCTATTTAGGTGTTGTTTAAAATTAAAGGTCCTGAAAAAGTATGTGGTGGAAAAATTCCACCACATAGGAGACCTTATAATTCTTTATTGCTTATAAGTACAAATTGAAGATTTAATCTTGAAATTTTTGCCAAACAGAAGGCATATTTGCATAGTCCGTCAGACCGGTGCAATATTCGAATACCCCGAAATGCAATCCGGGTTCTTCAAAGAGTTCAGGATAGAGTTCTCGTTCGTACAGATGTACTTTTTTCCCCTCTACTACCGTATAAGGTGATTCTCCTTTCAATGATGTACAGTTGGAAAAAAGGCCTGAAAATACTTCTATCTTACGGTTGTTGTCAAAGAGACTGGCCGGAATAGAGGTTATGAAACTGCAATCGGAAAAGGCATAACTGAAATCGGTGACGTTCGGGTTGTGAGCAAAAAGAGCAGAGGGTATTGAAACTAACCTTTTGCATGCAGCAAAGCTACTTGAAAAATCAGTAACTGCCGGGCAGTTTGCAAACAATTTCTCTGGGATGGACTCTAATTTACGGCAATTGTAAAACAGCCATGCAAAGTTCTCTGCTGCTTGATTGTTTGCAAACAAATCTTCCGGAATGGCAGTCAGAGCTGTACAACGAAGGAAGGCTCCTGAAAAACTAGTGGCATTGGGATGGTTTGCAAAGAGATTGGCAGGAACACTCGTTAACTTGGTACAGCCTAAGAATACATCCGAGAAATCCGTAATACCTTCTTTGAAGGTGATGTAAACCTTGGGGTCTTTGAGTTCCGGCACAGTGATTACTCCACTTTCATTACCGGTAATAAGTTCCTTTCCATCGGCAATGATGGATTTGCAGTACTCGGCCTTGTTAATCAGTTGCACATTGGCTCCTGGCATATAGGAAAGATTGTCGTAGTGGGGAACTTCCGGCTTTTCTTCTGGGGGATATTCACTCATAATGTCATCATCTTCACTTGAACAGCTGCTAAAGCTCAAAACGAATGTCATCAGCGTAAAAATGGCCATAAAGCCAACATTGATATATTTTTTCATAATTGGTTTTTTAAAGGTGCCCACCTCAAAGGTTTTTGTATTGCATGTCTTTAAAAGTGGACACCAAGTTTGTTTTTGTTAAAATAATTCTTTTGCGTTCTTCTTTTGATTTTCAAAAACCTCACCATGCTTTTGCTCATAGAGGTCTATGGCCTTCTCGAAAGCTGCTGATACAATGTCTTTAATAGGCAAGCCTTCTCTCTTGGCGATGATTCTTATTTTTTTTAACAACTCGGAAGAAACGATGGTGCAAAAGCGTTCTTCACTCTTTGCACGCTCTTTTTCTTTTTGCTTCTCTCTGGCTGTGCCTTGTTCAACAGATTTTTTTATTACAGGAGGTTCCGGTTGCGGAGGTGTCTCTTGTTTTTCTGTAGGTTCATTTTTCGTCAAGCCTGAGAATAAAGCATCTAAGCTTGTATTGTTCATGCTTTTTTCTTATTAGGGTTATTGTATGTGAGCTAAAAACTCGTCCGTAAAAGCTGCATAGTCTTTAGCTCCATTGCTATTCTTATCATAGTCAAGAATGTCTTGTCGTTCCAATGGGGCTTCGGCCAAGCGTACATTCTTGCGAATTTTTGTTTGGAATACAGTATCACCAACTGCTTCGCGTAATTTGGCTTCAATACCGCGTGAAAGATTGCTTGTTTCCCAACGAGTAATGAGAATGCCGGAAATGTGAGCCTTCGGGTTCAGCCTTGTACTAACCATATTGATGAAATCATTAATCATCGTTAAACCTTTAAAGGGTAACACTTCTGAGATAAGAGGAATAACAATATCTGTTGATGCGGTAAACGCATTCAGTGTCATAAGCCCTAAAGATGGGGGGCAGTCGAGGAATACGAAGTCGTATTTTTCCTCTACCTTTGCTTTTTGTAGGACATCTGATAGGATTCTTTCTCTTGCTATCGCTGTGGAAAGTTCCACATCAACCATTGCCAAGGTCAAAGAAGCAGGAACCAAGTGCAGATTTTCATTGAGCGAAACGATAGGAAGTTCTTCTACTTTACCGGTAAGTGCATCATAGATAGTAGGACCTTCCGTAGGTGCAGATAAGGACGTAGTGAGGTTAGACTGAGCATCAAGGTCGATGAGTAGGACATTATATCCTTTTTTGCTGAGAATGCTTCCAAGACTGGCTACTGTTGTTGTTTTACCTACACCGCCTTTGTGATTTGCAACTGCAATAATTTTGGTATTCATACAAATATTGATTTTTGAGGTTGAAAAAATGAGGATTTTGCTTGATATTTTGATACGAGAAAGTTCCTTAATGTAGTGGGGAAAACTCCTCTTTATAATTTGTTGCTGTGGTACCATTGGAGTAACTCCTGATGGGTAAATGCAACAAGTTTGACTCGCTGAATACATTGTGCCAAGGATTTCTGTCCTTCCTTGGTCGTGGGGAATGATATTGACGCAATATCATTCTTGTAAGCTAAAGGCAGCTCGTGTTTTAATGCAACTTCTTTTGCGTTTTCTCCGAAGATTTCATTGAGGTTGTCATCTTTGTCTTGTAAAACCAATGTGCTGCCATCTTTAATGTCCTGACTTAGGTTATTATAAAAACAGACCTTTGCTGTAAAAAGTTCATCCATTTGTTCGAAATTGGCAGGATCGTTTGATGATACTATGTGGTCTGCTGCAGTGGCTTCTACATGGAATTTTGCGATTCGGCCTTTAGTCAAAGTTTCCAATGAAAGCAATTCGCCAATGCGAGTGTTGATATTGGATTCCAGAACCACTTCTTTCGTGATTTCCATGGAATCATTGTTTTTAAAAGTGAGAACATAGCCTTTATTGACACGTTCTACAATGAAGAAGAGGGGAAAAATTTTCTTGTTCATAATTACTTTAGTTTATTATCTTTTCTCAGTTAGAAGTTGAAGGCTTAAATCGTAGTTCTTGGCAATGCTGCAATAGTCAAATGCCAGTACTCGTTCCTGATCATAGACTAATTCACTTTCGCCACTATCTTTGTATCTTTTTGTAGGGTTCCCATTTTCGTCCAATATATAGAATTTTAAGGGTGATTTGGTTTTGCCTAAGTAATCCGGTGTAGATATGAGGTAGGATAGGAGACTTTCGTCTGGAATCATTATCTTTCCCTCTCTCTTGGCTTGGATATTGGCTTTGGCCAAACAAATCTTTTCCCGGACAAATAAAATGTAGGTTGGTTCATTAAACTCATAGGTTTTTTGGGGATCACTTTTAATGCTTACCTTCAAACTGCTTATCTGTGAAATCTTATAGTCTTGTCCTTCACGAATTTCACCCAATTGACGAGCCTTTGAAAACATAGACCAGAATACTGCAATTTCGTCAGTGCTGCTGCAAAGAGAATGCTGATAGAGAAGTCCATCAATGCAAATGTCATGAACTTGTTGTTCTGTAAATGGCAAGCCGGGGGCAAAAGATTTCAGACAATAATATGAGGCAAGCATCATAGCCCAATTATTGATGAATCTTTCTCCGATTACATTGTAATCTACTTCACTTTTAATTTCTCTCAGTGATCTTTTCCAAGCGTCATACCACCCTGCATTGAAATTTTCCCGATAGCGCATTAATCCAACAGTTATGTTTGTAGGACACATATTTCTGAGCTTCAAGAACTTTTGATACTTGTCTGTTTCCTCCTTTGATCTTTCACTCTTTTGTGATTCCAAGAAAATCACACGCGAAAATAATGCAATATCAGCAGTTGGCATTTCTTGTCCTGTAATGAGGACACCGCAGTTAATCTTAGTTGCTTCACGATGTTCACCGTCAGAAGAACGCTTTGAACGACCGGCATTGTCATATACACCTTTGAGAAAGTCTATGTGTTTGTTGCTCAGCGAATTTTTGTATTCATCGAAGTGAACTAACATATTGCTGACTTCAGCACATTTCTCACCCATTGCGTAATATGTTGTACTTTCAAGGTTGCTGACCTCTGGATTGTTTTGGAACAAAGCCATCAAGAAAAGAGCAAACTCAGTCTTTCCGGTTCCTTTTTTTCCGTAGATGTTCAGAATAGGGAAAGAGCGTGTGCTATCAGTAATGATGTCCCGGAAGAGGGTTGCAATGTAGAAACAAAATGCAACGATTCCGTTATCACCATACAGCTCATGAAGCATATTGAAATATAACTCCGGAGCTATATCCATTTTGGGGTCATGGATAAATCTTCGTTCATTGACAAATGCGGTTTTATTTGTCTTGTGGAACTTTGACATGGCCGGAAGGTAGAAATTCTCGTTTTCAAGCCGGATTATGCCATATTCATCTATGGGTTTCCATTTTCCCTCATAAATAATTCCATTGCAAAACGCATAAAATCCTTTTTCGCCTAAATTATTCCAACCCATCTGTACTACACGCTGTGCTTCCTCGGTCTTCTCATAGATATAGGCTTTAAACAATTCATATTTGTCCTGACGTTCAAAGAAGAGAAAGTTTCCTTTTCCCTCAATTTTTTCTTTGAATCTATCTAACTTGGTTACATCTGCTTGCTGCAATTCTATGGTTTTTTTTACTCTGTTTTCATTTTCCAATTCAAAGATTCTGGTAGGTTTCTTATCATCAGCAATTAAAAACAAGGGGCGAATAATGAAATTAGTCCAATCTCGCTCACGGCCTTGTGCATCAATATCATAGTAGTGGTAGCCTTTTCTGAAGAAATGAAACCCTTTCAACTCATCATCCTTTTTCAAGGCTTGCTGACGGCGAAGTTCCTGCCTTTTGCGAGCTGCATCAGCTAAGGCTGCTTTCCATACAGAAGCTTTCTTGTATTTATCCTTCAATTCCGTTAGGATTGATGTTTGTTGAACATCGGAGGTGACAAGAACTAACAGACTACATACGTCATTGATTATGCTTATTTTGTCTTCATTGGAAGGGTTTGTTTCAAAGTGCTTTTGTGCATACCAAAGGATGAAGTCTTTTTCTTCCAATGTTTCCCATTTTGAAAGGTCAGTCAGATAGGAATCTGGATCCTGTTTGTGTTCAGCGGTTGGCAATTCACGAACAGAAACATTGAAGCCCATTTCCAAAGCAGTTTTCCCATTTTTGAAAACGAACTGATCTCCGACACCAAATTTAGAACCGTCTTTGGGTACGTCATTGTCTGGAATAAAGCAAATGCTGCATCCAAATTTACTAAATTCATTAAGCTGAGTTTCTGACCAAGTACCTCCTAATGTCGCTATTGCATTTCCTATCCCAATGGATTGCAAACGCATTACATCCGGTGCGCCTTCTACGAGATAAACTTTTCCGGCTTGACGTGCAGCCTTTAAAGCTACGTCTATACCAAAAATAGTTTGGTTTTTCTTGTAAATCAGGCAATCTTTACCATTTAGATATTTGATATAGGATTGAGAATCAATACTTCTTGCTGTGAAGGTTAGGATTCTGCCATATCTGTCTCTTTGAGGAATCATCAAACGCCCACGGTAAAAATCGTAATATTTACCTGGTTGTTTTTCATCTTCGGCAATAAGACCAAGTTGCAGGAGAATGTCTGTTTTTAATCCCTTTGATATGGCAAACGAAAGGAATTGATTTCCTTTTAGCGGACTATATCCTAAACCTATAGTTTGGCAGTATGCTTCATCCCAGCGACCACCTTTGTCTCGTTCAGCATATTGTCGGCAAGCTAAGGCTTCAGAAGTGTTTGCTTGATATTGTCCGCGAAAAAACTCATACGCATACTCGTTGTACGCATAAAAGGTTTCTTTTTGTTTTTGTAACGCAATATCTTCAGAAATATTTTTTTCATATATTGAGGGAATGTCAACATCAGGACAGTACATTTTCAGCAGAAAGCAGATAGCTCCATTGAAGTCAAGCCCATTGCTCTCTTCCACAAGTGAAATTATGTCACCACTCTTTCCGCAACCAAAGCACTTGTATCTGTTGATTGTGCTGTCAAGTAGCAGGGAAGGTGTTTTTTCACTATGAAAAAAGCAGCAACACTTCTTGCGGTGGGGGCCGGCAGTTCTGAGAGTTGTCTCAGGATGCAAGTCTACAGCCAATTGGCATATATCCACTCGGGATTTTACCAAGTCTATGTATTTGTCCTTAATCATTATTGATAGTTTTGGTTGTTGATAGAAATGGTTATTTCCACTTACCGCCCTCAATGATTAAAGAAAGAGCCGTAGCTATGGCAGGTGGGATGATTTTTTCTTCATTGAACCATTTGAGGAACTTTTGCTGCCAAGAATGAGGAGAACCCCCAAGTTCCAAACTGATATGAGCAGTAAATCTGCCTTTTTCTCCGTTAGGAAGGTTTTTGTAATAGAAGGCAATCTCTTTTGTGGTCATGTCTTTAAAGGTTTAAATGGTTATATATTGTATTTATCCAAAATATGGATTATTTTTGTATGCAAATATAGCTCAATTTATTGTATATATTGTGATTTTGCTCAATAAGTTGAGGGATTTAGTATTAATTAGCGCATTATTAACGTAATTTTTATGCTTAACACGGAACTAATAGAAAATCTCTATGCTGGACTATCTAAAGAACAGCAGCAGGAGTTACTCACTCTTTTATTTAAGAGGAGTAAGCAGACTTTGAGCTATTTCAAGCGGACGAAAGATATTACGCTTTCAAAACTTGAAGTATTGGCAGACTTCTTTCATATGCCCTTGGATTACTTCCGAGTTGGAAATACATTCAAGGGGAATAATGTGTCCGGGAACAATAACCAAGTCGGGAATGTTTCTGTCAATACGAACCTTATGCTTGAAAACGAAGCATTGAGAAGAGAAATCAAAGCTCTTGAAGACATAGTAAAGGCCAAGAATGATGCCTTAGCAACCAAAGATTTGCTGATTCAGACTTTGATGGGCAAGAAAGAGGAATAGGAGTTATAAAAAGGTGCTAAGAATCAATTACTATAGATTTATAATATATAGTATAGATACCTTCGCTACATTCCGCTACACTCCGCTACAACTTCGCTACATCTATATATACCCATGATGATACAAAAAGTGCTGATAATCAGTTCCGCTACATCCGCTACATAATAAATTCCGTAAAAGGTGTATGTTGGAAAAATATTTTTTTATTGCATTGTTTGGCTGATTTGAAGGGAGTATATAGATACTATTATTAAATAATCTTAATTGAATAACCAAAATCCGTTGGTTTTCAGAGGTTATAGAAGTTTTGTCGAGCGACATATCTGCGACAAAAATGAGCAAAAATGCGTTTTTATAGCGAATTAACTTATTGGAATACAGCTTGTTGCAAAAAGCGTAAAAACGCTTTTGTTTCCCTGTCTCTCCGCAATAAACATTGAAAATCAATAGTTTACAAGAATTACACCCAGTTTTACACCCTACAATGTAAAATTGGGTGTTTTTAGTTTATTTAAGTTCTCTGTATTGTTTCGGCTTAGTTATAAACCGCAAAACGAAATGAAGTACTGAGCGTGTATCAAGGAAATGCAAAATGCGAATAAAAAAATTGCTTTTTATTCGTCGACTAAAAAAATATTTGTGTAGTTTTGCTTTAAATGATAAAGGCATATGTATGTATTGGGGGTAACATAATAATTAATCGATTTATGATATGAAAACAAAGGGACTGTTAAGGATAGTAGTATTATTCTTTTGTGTGATAGGATTTTCCGGGTGTAATGACGATGAATCTGAATTTTCATCTACTGAGATTCAACAAGCACTTTTTGATATGAAAGGCACGTACAAGGGTGCCGTGGAAGTTTCATATTATAGAGGTAAGGAAATTGCAACCTTTCCCGATGGAATAGCAGTGTCAAAAGATTCTCTAATATTTAAATTGCCTTTATCGCCTATTGCAGAGATGATTAAAGATGAGAATATATCACGGCACTTAAGGGAAATAGGTGATGTTGAAGTAAAAGCAGGATATGAATTCCATCAGATGGATCAAGGTGTCATGAACTTTGTCCTGCACCCTGAAAATATAGTCATTTTAGGCGGATATGGTGCTCCATTGTCAGTGAGAATAGAATTCTCTCAAAATTTTGGAGGTGATGCAGAAATATATAGCCAGTTTATGATGTTTAATATTTCACCGACAGAATTGTGGATAGACAATGAAAGATCAGAAGATTTTTCGCAGCTTGTTTATCATTTCAGGGGTAGTTATGAATGAGGTTTCACATAGAGTTTTCATGAGTAGAAGGTTTATCTTTTAAAAACACTCAAGGTCTTTTAGTTTTGTGAGTGCCGATAGTCATTCGGTGTACAGCCTGTCACCTTTTTAAAGATGAAACTAAAATATTGTACGTTGGGGTAACCCAACTGTTTAGCTACGGCAATAGGGCTATTGTCGTTTTTCTGTAATAAATGCTTGGCTTTCTCCAGTTGCTTGAATTGAAAGTATTCTTCCCAGGTCTTGCCTGTCTCGAATTTCAACAGGTCATTAAAATAGGCTGCCGAGAGATGAAGCTTTCCTGCAATATGGTAGGGTGTGGGGATCTTGCCGCTTTGTAGTCTACCGGAAGCAATGTAATCGTCGAGTATCTTTTCTGCTGTTTTTAAAATAGCTTTGTTTTTGTTTTCCCTTGTAATGAACTGACGTTCGTAGTAGCGTGTGCAATAGTCCAGAAAGAGCTCAATGTGTTTTGAGAGGATGGTGTTGCTGTGTGTGTCGATTGGATGATGTAACTCGTCCTCTATATTTTCGAGGCAACAGGTTATCTTTGATGTTTCGCGTTGGGAGAGATGGAGTGCTTCTTCTTTCCGGTATTGGAAAAAGGTATAGTTTTGGATATGGCTTTTCAATGAAGTCTGAGATAGTAGATTGGGATGAAAGGCTAATAGATACCCTTTGTCGGGAAGTGTGTTCTCTTCACTCATGCGAAATATCTCACCGGGCATGAGGAATACCATTGTCGTATTGGAAAAGTCGTAATACTTACGGCCGCAACAGCAGCTGTTGGGACATTCCTCAATGAGCAGGATGGTATAGAAATCAAACTTCACGGCTTCCTGTTTCAAATTGAGATTTTCCAAATTGATGATGCTTACTTGCGGATGCCATGTCTTGCAACCTAAGTTTCGATTGCACTCGCATACAGTCTTGAAGTCTAAAATCTTTTTCATTGTTCGGTTTCTGTTTCTTGCTCTGCAAAAGTAAATAATCATTCAGGCTTTCCTATTACCCGGATTACTGATTATATGACCTGATTTACAGCTTATAATGAGTAAGGTTGAAACTCATAGGTTAAGAAAACTGTAATTGAGGTTGGAATATCAGTAATTGAGGTACAATGAAATATGATGTAAACTGCTACTTTTGCTACAGTAAGAATTAATAATGAAACAGCATGAAAAAGTCATTAAGAAGTTTATGCGCAATAACGACGATAAGTCTTTGTGCCATGGGAAACCTGTTTGCGGTAGATAATAATTATTTTAATAGTGTTTATATGATAGATCAAAAACAAAGTTTAGTCCAGGAGTGGGATAAAGTATTCCCACAAAGTGATAAAGTGCATCACATGAAAGTGACTTTTCGTAATCGTTATGGTATCATCCTTGCTGCTGATATGTATATCCCTCGCAATGCTGAAGGAAAGCTGCCTGCTATTGCTGTAAGCGGTCCTTTCGGTGCGGTGAAGGAACAGGCGTCGGGGTTATATGCACAGGCCTTGGCGGAGCGTGGTTTTCTGACGATTGCCTTCGATCCTTCGTATACCGGAGAAAGTGATGGAGAACCCCGTTATGTGGCTTCGCCCGATATTAACACGGAAGATTTTTGTGCAGCAGTGGATTTTCTGTCCATTCGTGACGATGTGGATGCAGAGCGTATTGGTATTTTGGGTATTTGCGGATGGGGTGGTATGGCACTCAATGCAGCGGCTATCGATACCCGAATCAAGGCAACGGTTACGGTAACCATGTATGATATGAGCCGTGTGAATGCCAATGGCTATTTTGACTCAATGAATGCCGATGCACGTTACGAATTGCGTAAGCAGCTCAATGCTCAGCGCACGGAAGATGCGAGGAACGGTTCGTATGCTTTGGCCGGGGGAGTGGTGGACCCGTTGCCTGTGGATGCTCCCCAATTCTTGAAGGATTATCATAGTTATTATAAGACAGAACGTGGTTATCACAAGCGTTCGCTTAACTCTAACAATGGGTGGAACAAGACTTCTTCACTTTCTTTCATTAATATGCCTATACTTTCGTATAGTGATGAGATTCGGAGTGCTGTGCTGATGCTTCATGGAGAAAAAGCTCATTCGCGTTATTTCAGTGAAGATGCTTTCAAGAAGTTGAAAGGCGGGAACAAGGAGTTGCTAATCATTCCCGATGCCAGTCACGTGGATTTGTATGATAATCTAAACGTAATTCCGTTTGACAGAATAGAACGGTTCTTCCGTGAATATCTTAAATGAAAAATATTAGTCGGTTCATAGTGGTGGGTTTGTCGTTTCGTGAATTATAAGAGGATGGCTGTCTAAATAGGATGCTTCAATGGAGTGGACATGAATATAATGTATTTGCGGGATTTTCGTGTTTTTAATATAAGAAAAATGTGCTGTAAAGGAAATAGTTGGTGATAAAATGTTTGCCATCTTATTATAATTGTTACCTTTGTGGGTCTTATAATATGAAAAACAATGAAAATAACAATTCTACAAAGAAATATAGAATGGGCGAATCCTCAAGCAAATGTAGAGAGAGCTGATGAGGCTATTAATCGTTTGCCGGATGCCGATTTGTTTGTCTTACCCGAAATGTTCTCCACTGGTTTTTGTACCAAGCCGGAGGGTGTGGCCGAGAGTGCAGACAGTGAAACTTTGCATTGGATGCAGCGTAAAGCGGTCGAGCGTAACTGTGCTGTTGCCGGAAGTGTGGCAGTGCAGGAAAATGGAAAATATTATAACCGTTTCTATTTTGTACATCCTGACGGCTCGGTGCAGCATTATGATAAAAAGCATTTATTTACTTATGGAGGAGAGGATAAGCGGTTTACTGCCGGAACGCAAAGGGTGGTGGTAAACTATCGGGGTGTGCGTATTTTGTTGGAAGTATGTTACGATCTCCGCTTCCCGGTGTGGTCTCGTAATTTGGGCGACTATGATATGATACTTTATGTGGCCAGTTGGCCTACTCCCCGTGTAGATGCATGGAGTGCTTTGCTCCGTGCCCGTGCCATAGAAAATCAATGCTATGTGGCAGGAGTTAATCGGATGGGGACTGACCCGGCTTGTGAATATTCGGGTGGGAGCGCCATCATAGATCCATACGGAAAGACAATGGCCGAATGTCCGTGGAGTTGTGAAAGTGAAGTCACTGCAGAGATAGATATGGAGAAATTAGCAGCATTCCGTGAGAAATTTCCGGTGCTGAATGATGCCGATTCTTTTAGCTTGCTATAAAAAAGAACGGATAGAATCGAATAATAACTAATAAAATAAATAGATAATGGCAGAAAAAAGATTATTGTTGGGCGATGAAGCGATTGCCTTGGGAGCGATACATGCCGGAATATCGGGTGTGTATGCTTATCCGGGAACACCGTCTACAGAAATTACGGAATTCATTCAAAATAATAAGCTGGCACAGGAAAGAAATTTGCATAGTACGTGGTGTACGAATGAGAAGACGGCAATGGAGGCTGCCTTGGGCATGTCTTATGCAGGCAAGCGTGCTTTGGTCTGCATGAAGCATGTAGGTATGAATGTGGCTGCCGATGCTTTTGTCAATTCGGCTATTACGGGAGTGAACGGCGGACTGGTGGTGTTGGCTGCTGATGATCCTTCCATGCATTCTTCACAAAATGAGCAGGACTCCCGTTTTTATGGAAAGTTTGCGATGCTTCCCATTTTGGAACCGTCAAACCAACAAGAAGCTTATGATATGATGCATGATGCCTATACACTTTCGGAAGAATTGAAGTTGCCGGTATTGATGCGTGTCGTTACTCGTTTGGCACATTCACGTGCCGGTGTGAAAGTGGGGGAAGTAGGGGAAGAAAACCAACTGAATCCTGACAGTGAGCGTACCCATTGGGTGCTATTGCCGGCCATTGCGCGCAATCAATATGCTGCTTTGATAAAGAAGCAAGAACAGCTGGAAAAGGTTTCAAGAAAGTCGCCATACAATGGTTTGGAAAATTTCAATCCTGACAGCTCTTATGAGTTTGGTATTATAGCTTGCGGTATCGGATATAATTATGTGAAAGAATGTGACACAGACGATTCACCTGTTCCTGTATTAAAAGTATCACAATATCCTTTACCGGCAGAAGAGATTCAGAAGATGGCTGATTGTTGCAAATATATTCTGGTTGTAGAAGATGGACAGCCTTTTGTCGAAGAACAGGTGAAAGCTCTTCTTTCTAGCGATTATACAGTGAAAGGTCGTTTGACCGGTGATCTTCCCCGTACGGGTGAATTGACTCCTGACAATGTGGGTAATGCTATCGGTTGGGCTACCAAATCTCCTTTTGTCACTCCGCAGGTGGTGATGCCTCGTCCTCCGGCTTTATGTCAGGGATGCGGACACCGTGATGTGTATGATGCTTTGAATAAGGTTGCTGCAGAATATCCCGGTGCACGTATCTTTGGTGATATCGGTTGTTATACTTTGGGGGCATTACCTCCGTTCCGTGCTATCGACAGTTGTGTGGATATGGGGGCTTCTATTACTATGGCAAAAGGTGCTGCGGATGCAGGCGTTTTTCCTGCTATTTCTGTTATCGGTGACTCTACTTTTACTCATTCGGGCATGACCGGATTGTTGGATGCCGTCAATGATAAAGCGAATATCACGATTATTATTTCCGACAACCTGACCACAGCCATGACCGGCGGACAGGATTCGGCAGGTACAAATAAGTTTGAAGCTATTTGTCTGGGATTGGGGGTAGAACCCGAACATGTACGAGTGGTGGTTCCGTTGCCTAAGAATATGGAGGAAATAACTCGTATCATTCGTGAAGAAATAGAATATAAAGGAGTGTCTGTTATCATTCCGCGCCGTGAATGTGTGCAGACTTTAAATCGTAAATTGAGACAGAAAAGAGTAGAAAAGGCATGAGAAAAGATATTATACTTTCAGGGGTAGGAGGACAGGGTATCCTCACTATCGCTACTATTATAGGCGAAGCCGCAACTGTTGCAGGTCTTAACTTGAAGCAGGCCGAAGTGCACGGTATGAGTCAGCGGGGAGGTGATGTGCAGTCTAATCTCCGTCTTTCGGACGAAACAATCCATTCAGATCTCATTTCATTGGGGGAAGCGGATTTGATTATTTCTATGGAGCCTATGGAGGCTTTGCGCTATTTGCCTTATTTGGAAAAAGAAGGATGGGTGGTTACTTCTGCAAATACGTTTAAGAATATTCCCAATTATCCCGATGAGGAAGAATTGATGAAGACGCTGAATAGTCTTCCGCGTGTAGCCAAACTGGAAATAGAAGATATAGCGAAGGAAAATAATATGCCGAAATGTGCGAATGTCATCTTGTTGGGCATGGCTGCTAAATTTATTGGAATTCTGTCACCTGAACAACTGCGCGAAAGTATCGGTCGGGTGTTCGCTTCTAAAGGTGAGAAGATAGTGGAAATGAATAAGCGGGCTTTTGATATAGGTTTGGAAGCGGCAAAGAATCGGTAGGATGCTATGAAAATATTTAGTGAAGAATTGGTAGAAAGAGCTGTGTCGGAACTGCATATTGCCGACCTCTCACAGGCAACTATCGGCGATGTGCTGTTGGTTGCTCAATATTTGGAGAAAGAAACCGGTATTCCTTTTATTCGGATGGATCAAGGCTCTCCGGGGCTTCCTGCCAATCAAATAGGTATAGAGGCCGAGAAAGCAGCGCTCGACCGGGGGGTCGGTTCACAATATCCGGCCGCTGCGGGTGTGGCTGAATTAAAGAATGAAGCTTCTCGTTTTGTAAAGGCATTTATGAATGTAGAAATTTCTCCGCGTGCCTGTGTGCCGACTACGGGTTCGGTTGCAGGTTCGTTTGGTTCGTTTATTGCTTGTACGCAGCGCATTTCCGGAAAAAATAAAGTATTGTTTATCGATCCCGGATTTCCGATTCAGAAATCCCAGCTTCGCATTATAGGGGTGCAGTGGGAAGAATTTGATATTTATGCTTATCGGGGGGCTGCTTTGCATGATAAATTGGAAAGCATGTTGAGCACGGGCGAAATTGCTGCTATCGTATACTCCAATCCGAATAATCCGGCATGGATTTGTCTGGAAGAGGAAGAATTGGCTATTATCGGTGAACTGGCAACAAAATATGATGTGATTGTGATGGAGGACTTGGCTTATTTCTGCATGGATTTCCGTCGTGATTTGGGACATCCGTTTGAGCCGCCTTATCCTCCTACAGTAGCGCATTATACGGATAATTATATTCTGATGTTGTCTTCTTCCAAGATTTTCAGTTATGCGGGTCAGCGTATGGCATTGACATGTATTAGTGATAAGTTGTTCGACCGACAGTATCCGGCATTGGCAGAACGCTATAAAGATGCAGGTGTCTTCGGACCTACTTTGATAGCTTCCATTCTTTATATGATAACTTCAGGTTGTACGGCATCTACTCAATATGCTTATGCAGAGATGCTCCGTTTGTCTACCGAAGGTAAGATTAATTTTGTGGAGGATACGCGTGAGTATGCCCGTCGTGCCGAACGCATGAAGAAGATATTTACCGACAACGGTTTCCACATTGTTTATGATTATGATGCGACTCAGGTGGTTGGAGACGGATTTTTCTTCACTATCGGTTATGGCAAGATGAAAGGTGGTGAGTTGCTGCGTGAATTGTTGTATTATGGTGTGAGCAGTATTTCTCTTTCCACTACCGGAAGTGAGCAGGAAGGTGTGCGGGCTTGCACATCAAGAATGAGAGAGGAGCTGTATCCTGTCATGGAAGAACGTATGAAAGCTTTCCATGAAGACCATCCATGATAGATGAAAGACTAACACAAATAAAATCAATCTATTACTATGATTTGGAACAAAAATAAAGAATGTATGAGTCGGGATGAGATGCATGCGCTTCAAAGTAAGCGTTTGCAGAAATTGGTTGCACTGGTCTATCATAATGTCCCGTTCTATCGTAATAAGATGCAGGAGATGGATTTGTCTCCCGATGATATCCGTAGCATTGATGATATCGTGAAACTTCCTTTTACTACCAAACAGGATTTGCGGGATAATTATCCTTATGGGCTTCAAGCTGCTCCTGCTTCTGAAATAGTGCGTGTACATGCCTCTTCGGGCACTACCGGAAATCCTACTATTGTAGGTTATACCCGTCGTGACTTATCTGTGTGGTCGGAAGTAATGTCTCGTTGTCTTGCCGCTTATGGGGTGACCCGGGAAGATACGTTCTCGGTGAGTTATGGCTATGGCTTGTTTACCGGTGGTTTGGGTGCTCATTATGGTGTGGAAAATTTAGGTGCAACGGTTATTCCGGCGTCTACGGGAAATACTGAAAAGCATGTGCGTCTGATTCGTGATTTAGGTATAACCGGTATCGCTTGTACTCCATCATACGCCCTTTATCTGGCAGAAACGGTGGAACGAATGGGGCTTACCAAAGATGATATAAAATTGCGTATCGGTGCTTTTGGTGCAGAACCTTGGACAGACAATATGCGTAAGGAAATAGAAGAGCGGTTGGGCTTGAAAGGTTATAATCTGTATGGATTGAGCGAAATCATGGGGCCGGGCGTTTCCTTCGAGTGCCAGGAGCAAAATGGCTCTCATATCAATGAAGACCATTTCTACCCTGAAATAATCAATCCTGAAACATTGGAACAACTTCCCAGCGGGCAGCAGGGTGAATTGGTATTCACTACGCTCACCAAAGAGGGAATGCCGTTGTTGCGTTACCGCACAAAGGATTTATGTTCGTTGATGGAGGGTACTTGCGCTTGTGGTCGTACCAGTGTTCGTATGAGCCGCATCATGGGACGTAGTGATGATATGTTGATTATTCGTGGCATCAATGTCTTTCCTTCACAAGTGGAAAGTGTTATTTTGGGAATGCCTGAATTTGAACCTCAGTATATGCTGGTTGTCGACAGGCAAAATAATCTTGATATTCTTCAGGTTCAGGTGGAGGTTCGTCGTGACTTCTTCTCAGATGATTTAGGACGTATGCTTGCCATGAAAAAGACATTGAGTGACAAATTAAAGAGTGTGCTTTCTATCAGTGCGGATATTAAACTGATGGAGCCGAACAGTATCAGTCGTAGTGAAGGAAAGAGCAAGCACGTGATAGATAAACGAGTATTAAAATAAAAACTTTACGCAATATGACAATTAAGCAATTATCTGTTTTTCTGGAAAATAAAACCGGAAGAATTAATGATGTAGCAAAGACGTTGGCGAAGTATGACATTAATATGCACGCGTTCAGCATGGCTGAGTCTACAGATTTTGGAATCCTTCGTCTGATTGTTTCTGATGTCGATAAAGCAGTGGAAGTGCTCCGTGCAGAAAACTTTGCTGTAATGCTGACCGATGTGGTATGTATCAGTTGCCCGAATGTAGCAGGTTCGTTGTCGGCAATCCTGGAATGTCTGGCTGTCGAACAAATCTTTATTGAATACATGTATGCTTTTGCTCAGGGTGATACGGCAAATGTGGTTATACGTCCTAATGATTTGAAGAAATGCGTGCAAGTATTGGAGAAATGTCAATGTGATATTTTGAATAAAAATAATCTGTAAGATTTCCGCATATTCGTTTGGGAAAAGAAAAAGAGGCAGTCTCGCTGTGTAGGGACTGCCTCTTTTTTGCAGAGTAGGTTATTATTGATTATTCAGCAATACAAATAGAAACACGGTTTTCTTCAGCTGTTGAGAACGGCTGAACTGTGTCACCTTTGTAATCTACATTAATTCTGTTTTCAGTGATACCTTTAGCTTTCAAAGCTTCTGCAACGGCGTTGGCACGTTTTTGCGAGATAGTTTTGTTGTAAGCGGCAGTACCGGTTTGAACGTCTGCATAACCGGTGATAGTTACTTTAGCATTAGGATATTTATTCAAATAGTCCACGATGCTGTTTACTTTACCCAGTTCGGCTTCTTTAATTTTAGAAGAGTTGATAACGAAGAAGATGTTTTCTGTCAATGCTTCAACTTTTACAGGTTTGGGCTCTTCCTTTACAACCGGTTGCGGTTTAGGCTCTTCTTTTTTAGGAGCAGGAGCTGGAGCCGGTTCATAATAAACAGGTTCTGTCTTCTTGTAAGTCTTGCCAAACTTGAATGTGAAACCTACCAATCCGTTGAATTGCCAGTCTGCATTACCTGCTTTCTTTGAATTGTATTTATCGGATAACGCATTGGCATTTACTTCTAAGTTGACGAATACATGGTCGCTCAAACGAATGTTTGCGCCTAAACCTCCGCGTCCTACAATAAAGTTTTTGCTGTCATTCCATAAATATCTTAACTCATGTCCCTGTGCGTTGATAGCCACAGCTTCGTCATTGTCAAATGCATGGTTGAAACCTACTCCTAAGAAACCATAAGCATTGAATACACGTTTGGGATTGAATTTGCAGAATAAAGCACTTAAGTCCAACATAGCATCTACGTTGCCCTGTACAAATTTATATTTATACACGGTGGAAGGAGAAGCCCATGCTCCTTTAGCTTCCCAAGCACTTACTCCGGCACGCAGACCAAATAACGGGCTGAATTGGTAACCCCCTGTAACTTGTGCAGCTGGTGATATCAAATCCGAGAAACTAGCTTCACCCAAAGTATGGCTGGCACCGCCTTGAATTTGCATAAACCAATGAGGGTTGAACACCACTTTACCTTCTTCTTTCACTTCCTGAGCAAAAGAACTAACTGTGCAAAGAGAGAATGCACAGATTAAGAATTTCTTTGTTAAATTTGATAGTCCCATTTTTAAAAATATTTTGGTGATTCTGCAAAGGTATAAAAAAATAATATATCAACACGTTTTTTCACAAAAATATGTTGATATACTAATAAAACCGGAATTTAAGCTTACCAAATGAGACTGTAATCGGTTTAGAACAAACTCCAGGCTACGGTTAATCCTGCCATAACAATGGCTACCATACTCATTAATTTAATAAGTATATTCAGGCTTGGACCGGATGTATCTTTAAACGGATCTCCTACTGTGTCTCCGGTGACAGTCGCTTTGTGTACTTCACTGCCTTTGCCGCCAAAATTGCCTTCTTCCACATATTTCTTGGCGTTATCCCATGCACCGCCCGAATTTGCCATGAAAATGGCGAGAACAAAACCGGATGACAAACCGCCAATCAGCAGTCCGATTACTCCCGGAACACCAAATAAGAGTCCGGTGGCAATGGGAGCAATAATAGCCAGCAGAGATGGGAATACCATTTCTCGTTGTGCACCTTTGGTTGAAATTTGTACACATCGTGCGTAGTCGGGTTCGGCTTCACCGGTCAGAATCCCTTTTATTTCCCGGAATTGTCTGCGTACTTCTTCCACCATGTGGGCAGCTGCACGTCCTACTGCGTTCATTGTCAGTCCGCAGAATAAAAATGCCATCATGCTACCGATAAAAATTCCCGAAAGAACTTTCGGATTCATCAGTGTTACATCATAGTACAGCATATAATCGGTGAAACTTGCATTGTGTACTTCAACAGTAATGCCGTTGGGCAGTTCTAAAATTGTTTGTCCCAATCGAGTCAGTCCGATACGTATTTCTTCTATGTATGATGCCAGCAGTGCCAGACCTGTGAGCGCTGCAGAACCGATGGCAAATCCTTTTCCGGTTGCGGCTGTCGTATTACCCAACGAATCGAGGGCGTCTGTGCGCTTGCGCACTTCTTCACCCAATCCACTCATTTCTGCATTGCCTCCGGCATTGTCGGCTATCGGACCGTAAGCATCAGTAGCAAGAGTGATGCCCAAGGTGGAAAGCATTCCTACAGCGGCAATTCCGATACCATACAGTCCCATGGAAATATTGGCAAAATCAAAACCTGATGCGAGCCAATAAGAAAGGATAATTCCAACTACTACCGCCAAGACGGGGATAGTGGTAGATACCATACCCAGCCCGATACCTGAGATGATTACGGTGGCCGGACCGGTCTTTCCGCTTTCGGCCAAACGTTGTGTTGGTTTATATGATTGAGAAGTGTAATATTCGGTAGAACGCCCGATGATAATTCCTACTATCAATCCGACAACTACGGCAAATGAGATATTTACCCAATTTTGTAAATTCAGTATCCAAAGGATAAGGAAAGTTGCAACGACTATTAAAGCAGAACTTAAGTTTGTTCCGACAGCCAGTGAGCCTAATAACTCTTTCATGCCTGCATTTTCTTTTGTTCTGACAGAGAAGATTCCTATAATGGAAAGGAGAATGCCTACAGCAGCAATCAACATTGGTGCGATAACAGCTTTAAATTGCATGGTTGTATCGTTTGTACCTATATAGGCAGCAGCCCCCAATGCAGCAGTGGCGAGAATCGAGCCGCAATAGCTTTCGTACAAGTCTGCCCCCATACCGGCTACATCGCCAACATTATCACCTACATTGTCGGCAATGGTTGCCGGATTGCGTGGGTCGTCTTCGGGGATGCCGGCTTCTACTTTGCCTACAAGGTCGGCACCCACATCGGCTGCTTTGGTATAAATCCCTCCTCCGACACGTGCAAATAAAGCCTGTGTGCTGGCTCCCATACCGAATGTCAGCATGGTGGTGGTAATGATACACAATTTGGCAGATGGATTCATGACGTCTGCCGGAATACATTTATCCAGCAATAGATACCAGAACGAAATATCAAACAGGCCGAGTCCTACCACCACCAGTCCCATGACTGCTCCGCTTCGGAAAGCGATACGCAGACCTTTGTTTAAAGAGCTACGGGCTGCATTGGCGGTACGTGCTGAAGCATACGTTGCGGTCTTCATTCCCAAAAAACCGGAAAGCCCGGAGAAGAAACCGCCGGTAAGGAAGGCAACGGGCACCCAGGCGTTTTGCAGATGGAAGCCGTAAGCCATAACGGAGAATAGAATAACCAGCCCCAGGAATACCATTCCCACTACCTTGTATTGCTGTTTGAGATAGGACATGGCGCCTTGACGTACATACAGAGCGATTTTCTCCATTGTAGGAGTTCCTTCGCTTTCACGCATCATTTGTTTGTAGAAATACCAAGCGAGTACCAACGCCAATAAAGAGGCGATGGGTACAATCCAGAAAAGATAGGTTTCCATACGCAGTATTGATTTAGAAGTTACTTCCCAAAGATAAAAAAAATAAGTGATATTCAAAGGTATAGGAGCACTTTTTTATTTGTTAAGGGAAAAAGAGAACCAGTTGGAATATTGTGGGTTATCAGGTTTATGGAATATGCCGGAGGTGCCTGAGGGAGGCTTTTCGGGTAGCGGAAGAATTTTACCGTTTCAAGCGATAAAGTTACCCGGATTCATCTAAGTATCCGGATGATAAAATAATAAATTGTATGGGAATAGTTATTTCCCATACAATTTATCTATCAAGTCACTGCGGCCTATCTTGCGTAATTCATTGATGATAGCACGGCGTTCTTCGGGTTTATACCAGAAAAAGAACATTCGTTGCGCCAATTTTTCCTTTTGCGTCTTGGCAGAAAAGACCGGTTGCAAAGTATAGGGATGATAGCCTGTATACCAAGCTTCGGTAGCAATGGTCATGGGAGTGGGAGTGAAGTCCTGTACCTGTTCCAGATGGAAGTCCAACCTTTTGGTGATAACTGCCAGCTCTGCCATATCTTCTTCTGTGCATCCGGGATGGCTGCTTATAAAATAAGGAATGATTTGCTGTTTCAGATTCAGCTCCCTGTTCACCTTATCGAATGTTTTCTTGAATTCATAGAATTGTGCGAACGAAGGCTTCCGCATGATATGCAATACTTGATCGCTGGTATGTTCGGGGGCAACTTTCAGTCGTCCGCTCACATGTTTGGATATCAGCTCGCGTGTATATTCGGCTGTGCTTCGGTTTATCGCCGGGTCTTTACTTTGGTATTGCAACAGGTCATAACGTACACCGCTTCCGATAAAGCTTTTCTTTATTCCCGGTATGGCATCTACCGAGCGATAGATGTCGAGCAGCGGGCGATGGTCGGTATTCAGATTCGGACATACTTTGGGATGGATGCAGGACGGGCGTTTGCAACGGCGGCATTTGTTTTCATCTATTCCGTGCATGGCATACATATTGGCACTCGGTCCTCCCAAATCGCTCAGATAACCTTTGAAATCAGGCATTTCTGTAATCTCTTTCACTTCTTTCAGGATGCTTTCCTTGCTTCGGCTGACTATGAACTTTCCCTGGTGGGCAGAAATGGTACAGAAAGCACATCCGCCGAAACATCCCCGGTGGAGATTGACGGAGAATTTAATCATATCATAAGCCGGGATGCGTTTCCCTTTGTATTTGGGATGGGGCAGCCGGGTGTATGGCAAGTCGAAAGACATATCCAGTTCGCCCTGTGTCATGGGAGGGTAGGGAGGATTGACCACTACGGTCTTGTTTCCCACATCCTGCAGGATGCGGGAAGCTTCGTATTTATTGCTTTCCTCTTCGATGAAGCGGAAGTTTTCGGCTTGTTTCTTCTTATCTTTCAGACACTCTTCATGAGAGTGGAGGATGATATCCGGTTTTTCTTTACTGTGCTCGGATGATGTGCTGATGTTTTGGAGCGGACACACGGGGTCTCCCTTACGGATTATGTAGGCTGTTTGTAAGATATCATGTGGAACAGGAAGACCGGCTGCTATAGGAGCAGACCCGTGTGTCTGTCCGGCAGCAGCCGTCAGTGCTTTCATCCTTCTGCAAAGTTCTGTAATCGGCTTTTCCCCCATTCCATAAATGAGCAAATCTGCTCCCGAATCTATTAAAATAGACTTCTGCACACAATCCTGCCAATAGTCATAATGGGTGACGCGGCGTAAGGAAGCCTCTATACCTCCCAAGATGACAGGCACATCCGGGTATAGTTTTTTAAGAATCTGTGTATATACAATGCTGGGATATTCGGGACGCATATCGTGACGACCGTCCGGTGTATAAGCATCTTCACTGCGTAAACGTTTATTGGCTGTGTACTTATTCACCATGCTGTCCATACATCCGGCAGATACACCGAAAAAAAGACGTGGTCGTCCCAGCTTTTTGAAATCGCGCAAGTCATCACGCCAATTGGGTTGAGGCACGATGGCTACTCTTAGTCCCTGTGCCTCTAATAATCTTCCGATAACGGCCGGTCCGAAAGAAGGATGGTCTACATACGCATCTCCGCTAAATAAGATAACATCCAGGTCATCCCATCCACGCAGTTCAACTTCTTTCTTTGTTGTCGGCAGCCAATCTGTAAGTTTATGTTCTTTCAAATCCTTTTTATTCTTCTTTTTGGCCTCCTTCTTCATCATCCTGATTCTTTTCTTTTTCCCAGCGGATGTAGAGCAAAATCAATTGATGAAGCCCGAAGGCTTTCATGTTATTATGATAAATTACATCTATGCAAAGGTCGAGCAACTCTTTGTTGTTTCCCTCTTCACTGGTAATCAGTGAGCGTATATTCAGTTTTAATTTTTCCAGTACAGACTCATCTACAATGCCGTTACTGTCTATTAAGTGCTGAAATAGAGCGTATTTCTCGATTGTTTGCAGGTTTTCTTCCGAAATTTCCATGCAACGTGTGCCTGAGGCATTTGTTTGTATAGTGTACATAGTCCTTATTTTAATGGTTTATACGGACAAAGTTAGGTGTTTTTATGAAATAACCTCTAATTTGCTTCTTTATTTTCATAGAAAATCCTTATTTGCTTCCGAAGAAACCTAATATGGCACTCATTATCCGTGTCCGTTGCTGCACTCCTTCGATGCTTTCGAAAGGGAAGCCCAATACGAAAGTGCGGTAATTGCCTTTGTAGGCAATGCCGGCACTGTAATTGCCGGGAGTGTATATAAATGTGGAATAAGCCGGTGCGACAGGAGTCAGGCAGTCGGGGGCAGGTACGGCATACGTTTTTTCATTCACGGTGCAGGGAATTGTAAAATGGGTGTTGGCACCGTAAATAGTGCCTGATGTTTTTCCGCCCATGCTTCCGCCAAAACTGTATTTCAGTATGTTCTCGGTAAAGCCGAGTGCCGAAGGACTGTTCATGTTGCTGCCGATATAAGAACCGCTGACCAATATGTTTCCACCACGGCGGCAATAATCCGTGATAAGTTGTTGCATGATAGGGGAGAATGCCTGTTTCTCCGCACCCATAATGAGGTCTGTGACCGGATAGTCTGTCAGTCGGACAAATCCGTTTTCCACTGCTTCGTCGCTGCATGAGACAAAGGAATATCCTCCGGCGGATTGTATGGCTTTGCCGTGTATGAAAGGATAATCAAACGTGTTTCCGGCTATCAGCATTCCTTCCAGCTCACTGCCACTGTATCCCAGTCCGTCTTTTGTTTCCCGTCCGATGCGGCTTCGGTCAAAACTTTGTTGTGCACCGCAATAGGCCGGTGTGCTTATATAAGGTATTCCCGGGTCTGTCTTTAAGTCAAATCCTTGTATAAAATTCGATTCTATGGTAGCGGGACCGCTTAGGCGATCGAATGCATTTACTATTAAAACAGTTCCTTTGCTCTTTTTGGCTTTATAGGCCGACAGAATTTCGGAAGGGAAACTTTCTCCTCCACGGTTGACGGCTGTGACTTTGAAGCTGTATACCAGTCCCGGTTCGGCTTCGAAAGTATATTTCGTATCGCGAACCAACGTACCATTGTCGAATCCACCATGTCCCAAACGGGTGTACACAATGTATTCCCGGGCCTTTGCCGTAGGTTCCAGCGGGTCGTCTACTGCCTGCCAGCTCAGACGGAATGTGTTCTTCTTGCTTCCTTCGGCTATTGAAAAATTGCTCACCGGCAATGGTTGTACCACATAGTCAGTGCCATGCATAGTGGCTGTATACTTTAGGATTGATTTATAAACCGAACGTGCAACCGTGAATTTAAACCGGGGATTGTGTCCCAGTTTAAGGTCGGCAAAGTTCTGATGGGAAAGCAGTTCCAGAATCATGGATGGAACACCCGGCAGGCGTGTCTCGCTGTAATTGCGGTTCCACAGGCTGCGGCGCGGCCATTGAATACCAAATCCGGCAGAGATATCCCGTTGCAGTCCGGTCAGCACCATGTCTGCCAGGTCGCGGGAAGCATAGCGGGAGATTCCGGCGTTTAATTTCCCATTATTGCTGCCGGTGGTATAAATGCCCAATGTCCCGATTAGCTCATCTTCTTTGGAGAAGCCGGCATCGCTGTGCAGTCCGAAAGTCATTTCAAACGGCACTCCCAAACCTTGTTCCTGCGGATTGTAAACAGAACCGCCACTCATGTAATTGATAACCCGGCTGCGGCTGTTGATGTCGTCGGTATAATCATTTTTCCCTTCGGCGGGACTATATATACCGTAGGGCATTCCCGCCCATTGTGCTGCATAACGTGCTCCTTCCAGGTAGCGTGGAAGACCGCTGATGCTTCCTCCTCTCGAAATATTTCCCATGCCTCCTCCAAAGCGGACGGCATCGGCGCACACTACTCCTTTTTGTTTGCTCTCATTACTTAATACTACCATTCCGTAGTCGTTGGTTCCTTTGTCGAATTCAAAAGTGCCCAGATAAACCCATGTACCTCCGCCCATTTGCTGGTTGACTTTGAATTCGGTCACTCCACCTTTATGGAAAACCAAATATTTGGCATCGCTTACACTTCCCGGCAATGTCTGATAAGAAACGTATACGGCATATTTCCCTGTTTCGGGAATATCGGGAATCCATTGTGCAAAAGCCTTTTCAGGCTTTTTTTCCGTTGCGGCGAAGCGTGCCGTGCCGTCCCGGAAAGGATTCTGTCCGTCTGTATAAACAGAACGTTTTCGGGCGAATCCTGGCAAAGGAGATGTTTTCCATTTTCCTTTCCGGCTTTTCTCTTCTAGATAAATGCTTTTTCCCGTAACTGTGTTGTTGTCCACTATAACTTCGTTGCGCTGCCGGTCTCGTTCGCGTGGCGTATAGACGACGGCACCGGCGTTTTCCAGCATGGGGATGATATAAGGAACGACGAAAGACTGTGTGAAGAGGTCTTCTGTGGTGCAGAATAAGCGCGGACGTTGCCATTCCCAACTTCCTTTGTTGTTTTTATAATATTTTCCATGGCTTTGCCACAATGCGATGTGTCTGCCCTCCAATCCTTTAGAGGCAAGATAAGGACGTGACATATTTTGTATCCAAGGAGCACCTTTATAGTCGATGCGTTGCCACAGCCTGCTTTTATCCTGTTTCTTTTGTAATATATTGGGGATTAATTCTTCAATCGGCTTTCCATCTGCATAAATGGTAATGTCGTAGTAATTGACGGGGCCGGGAAGACTTTGTTTCAGTAACCTGTAAATGGCTTCTGTATTTTCGGGCGTGAAAGGTTGATAACCAAAGTTCGCATTGGCATAAACATGCAGCGCTTTTTTACTGTGATTCAGTTCGTAGCGGTCCAGTCTGCACTTGCCGATATTGGCGTATGATGTTTCGAAATTAGTAAAAAAGTCTTTTAAGCGTTGTTCCACATTCCGGTCCGGTTCTTGTGCCGATATCCAGAAGGTACTTACCGCCAGAAACAGAAAAGACGTTATTATTTTCTTTGCCGGCTTAATAAACATAATTGCTTCTATTTGATGATGCGAAGTTAGAAATATTTGTTCGTATTTTCGTGTCGGCTCATCTAAATGAAATGAATTATCTTTAATTTTTGCTTTGTGTTCGCTGTTATGCTTCTGTCTTGTCTCCTTTTTCCTTTCTTGCAGGCTGACGCTTGTCACAAGCTTGGGGAAGAATAAGTGTTTTCTTCCTTAGGATTAAGCCTTTTTCTACGTCCGGCTATTACGTCCTGCAACAGTAGGACGTACGTTCCATTGCAGTAGGACGTACGTCCCACTGTAGCAGGACGTATATCCCATTGTTGTGGGACGTAATAATCTGCCGCATGAAAAGTCTTAATCTGAAGGACGAAAATGCTTGGCCTGTCTTATGGAATATTTAAAAGGAGGTGTGTCAAAATAAAAATGGTCTATCAAATCTTAACAGTAGGGGCAGGGTTTGCCTGCCCGAACCAACAGTCACTAATACACAAAGCAAACTGTTTTTTTGAAGAGGAAACCTCGCCCCTGCCGGCAAAATGATAGCATCATCAACGTTTAGACACACCCCTTTTGCTGTTTTATTTTAAAAAGAAAGATTATTGAATATTCCCGATAGTAAATAGTTCAGGATGCTTTCCTTTGAAATCTTTATAATACAATTTAATTTCACGCATATCTTTCTCTATATCCCCGCTAGGGTGAATCACTTTTTCGGCAGTGATACATTTTTTTTCGTAGTCTATAGCTACTAATATGATGGGCAGACCGGCTCCTTGGGCAATATAGTAAAACCCTTTTTTCCAATTCGGATTTGCTTTGCGCGTACCTTCGGGAGTAATGGCCAAATGAAATTTTTTGCTCGACTTGGCAATGTTTATCATCTGGTCTACCAATGAACTCTTGCGGCTGCGGTCTACCGGAATACCTCCCATCCAGCGGAAGATAGGTCCCAAAGGCCAGAAGAACCAGTCTTTTTTCATCATGAAGCCGGTTTCACGGCCAATAGCCCCCATAAACAGTTTACCGATAAACAAATCCCAATTGGTGGTATGCGGAGCTGCACAAATAATATATTTGTCATAATCGGGAACGGAGACTTTGGTCTTCCATCCCAACAGTTTGTAGTAGATAAAACTACAAATAGCTTTCTTCATTCTTTAAATCCGTGTTATGCTTTTGATGCTTTTTCCATTTCGTCTGCCACTATTTTTATTTCTTTGTCCAGGTCTTCATGCAATCTCTTATAGAAGCCTTTTACATTGCCCGGCTCGGTGTGGCTGATACGCGGAATCAATGCCAACACGTTATGTATTGCGTGAATAACTGCTTCACGGTTAACACCTTCCATCAAGGTAGCAAAAAATAAATCGCTTGCTATATAGGTTATTTTTTTCTTTAAATTTCTTCTACTTGCCATAATTGTAATGTTTTTAAGTTAATACAAAAATCTAATTTCGCGGTAAAGTTAGCATTTTTATTTGTATACGTTTTCATATTTGCGAAAAAAGAGCGAAATTTGCACGTGATTTCTAAATGAGTTTATACACCTTTAAATAGAATAATAGAATATGACTAAAAGTGCATTACAAATTGCCAGAGCTGCTTATCAGCCCAAACTTCCTAAAGCGTTGAAAGGCGCAGTTAAAGTTAAGGAAGGTGAACCTACACAGTCTGTAGCTGACCAGGAAGCTATCAAAGCATTGTTCCCTAACACATACGGAATGCCGTTGATACAGTTCGTTGAAGGCGAAGCTGTTAATTTGCCTGCTATCAATGTAGGTGTAATTCTGTCCGGTGGACAGGCTCCCGGCGGACACAATGTGATTTCAGGTTTGTTCGACGGTATCAAGGCGCTGAACAAAGACAGCAAATTGTTTGGTTTCATTCTGGGCCCCGGTGGTTTGGTTGACCATAACTATATGGAGCTTACTGCTGATATCATTGACGAATACCGCAATACGGGTGGTTTCGATATCATCGGTTCGGGACGTACCAAACTGGAAAAAGAAGAACAGTTTGATAAAGGTTTGGAAATCATCAAAGAACTGGGCATCAAGGCATTGGTAATCATCGGTGGTGATGACTCTAACACCAACGCTTGCGTATTGGCAGAATATTATGCAGCCAAGAATTGTGGCGTACAGGTAATCGGTTGTCCGAAGACTATCGATGGTGACTTGAAGAACGAAATGATTGAAACTTCTTTCGGTTTCGATACTGCTTGTAAGACTTATGCCGAAGTTATCGGTAATATCCAGCGTGACTGTAACTCTGCACGTAAATACTGGCACTTCATTAAATTGATGGGACGTTCTGCTTCTCATATTGCTTTGGAATGTGCTTTGCAGGTTCAGCCTAACGTATGTATCATTTCTGAAGAAGTTGAAGCTAAAGATATGTCTTTGGATGATGTAGTAACTTACATCGCTCAGATTGTAGCCGACCGCGCTGCTCAGGGTAACAACTTCGGTACAGTATTGATTCCTGAAGGTTTGGTAGAGTTTATTCCTGCCATGAAGAGATTGATTGCTGAATTGAACGACTTCCTGGCTGCTAATGCTGCGGAATTTGCTTTGATTAAGAAATCTCATCAACGTGAATATATCATTTCTAAGTTGTCTAAAGAAAACTCGGCTATCTATGCTTCACTGCCCGAAGGTGTAGCCCGCCAGTTGTCATTAGACCGTGACCCGCACGGAAACGTACAGGTATCATTGATTGAAACAGAAAAACTGTTGTCTGAAATGGTAGCTACCAAATTGGCACAATGGAAAGAAGAAGGCAAGTATGTTGGTAAGTTTGCTGCTCAGCACCACTTCTTCGGTTACGAAGGACGTTGCGCTGCTCCGTCAAACTTCGATGCCGACTATTGTTATTCATTGGGCTACACAGCATCTATGTTGATTGCTAACGGCAAGACCGGTTATATGTCTTCAGTTCGCAATACGACAGCTCCTGCTGCAGAATGGATTGCCGGTGGTGTGCCTATCACAATGATGATGAATATGGAACGTCGTCACGGCGAAATGAAACCGGTTATCCAGAAAGCATTGGTGAAACTGGACGGTGCTCCTTTCAAGAAGTTCGCTTCACTGCGTGACAAGTGGGCTACTGAAACAGATTATGTATATCCGGGTCCTATCCAGTACTTCGGTCCTACAGAAGTTTGTGACGAGCCGACTAAGACTTTGCAGTTGGAACAAGGTAAATAATTCTGAATAGAAATATTAATATTGTAGGGGCGAGTTGTTTTCGTCCGGATGCACTTCATGTTGTGTTTTCGGGGGATTCAGTTCGCCCCTGCTTTGAATAATTCGGTATATATCAGCACTAAATGAGTAAGCAACCGCCCATATCGGTGGTAAATAAGCCACGTAAGACAACTTCCCGAAAATCTTCTTCCTCTCCGCGCAAATCGCGGAAGAAAGATGCTTCGCCTCATAAAAAGAAGGTAGTCAAGAAATGGGAAATACCGACGGGGCTTTATTATATCCTGATGGGAGCAATCGCCGTTGTGTTTTTAAGTGCTTTCTTCTATTTCTTCATTCGTCCTTATTCTTACCGTTGGAAACCTTGTTATGGGCTGAAGGCATATGGTGTATGCATGCCGGCGGGTTTTCATATTCATGGTATTGATGTTTCCCATTATCAGGGAAATATTGACTGGCAACGACTGACTCAGACCCGTCAAAGTCAATTCCCTATCCATTTCATCTTCATGAAAGCCTCCGAAGGCGGAGATTATGGTGATCGTGTTTTTCAGGCAAATTTTGATTCAGCCAAGGCTTATGGATTTATTCGCGGAGCTTATCATTTCTATAATCCGAAAACAGACCCGGTTCGTCAGGCTGATTTCTTTATCAATTCCGTAAAGTTGGACACAGGTGATTTACCTCCCGTACTCGATATCGAAAAGCGTGGAGATGATGCCCGGACTCTTCGTCGGGATTTAAAAATATGGCTGGATAAAATAGAGAGACATTATAAAGTAAAGCCTATTCTTTATACTTCTTATAAATTCAAGACCCGCTATCTTAATGATTCTATATTTGATTCTTATCCTTATTGGATTGCTCATTATTATGTTGATTCGGTGGAATATAAAGGCAACTGGAAATTCTGGCAGCACACTGATGTGGGTACACTTCCCGGCATTAGGGAAAAAGTGGATTTGAACATATTCAATGGCTCATTGGAGGAATTGAAATGCATGACTATCCGTTGAGGCATTTCATAAAAAACAGACTATCTGTTCGGTTTTAGGTGAAGTGTTCGTTTTCGGACATTGGATTTGTTTTTTATTGGTTTGATTATCAATATGATATGACTTTGGCATATACTTTGTGTTTGAGAATAAAGAAACAAAGTATGTGTATATTATGATAAGAACGTATTTTAATCAAGCTTTTCATTTAATCAGGCAGAATCCATTGTTCAGTGGTTTCTATATACTTGGAACCGGATTGGCCATATCGATGGTTATGTTATTGGTTGTTATTTATTATATAAAGGTAGCAGGAATTTATCCGGAGACTAATCGTGCGCGGATGATGGTTATATCGGATGTGCACATGCAGAGTGTTGATAATTCCAATTCTAATTCGACGGGTCTGATAGCCTACAATATAGTGAAAGACCTTTTTTACAATCTGAAAGGTACAGAAGCGGTTTCTGCTATAGGAACTTATGTGGCAGGAGATGGTTATGCTCAGTTGCCTTCTTCAAAACATCGCATACCGGTAGTTCAAAAAGCAGTGGATGTTGCCTTCTGGAAAGTTTTCGATTTTGACTTTGTAGATGGAGCTCCCTTTAGCGAATCCGATTTTGCCAGTGGCATTCATCACATTGTCATTTCAGAGGAAGTGGCGCAACGGATTTTTAATACTTCGAAGGTGGTGGGCAAGTATCTTACGATAGATTTTGTGGAGTATAAAATATGTGGAGTTGTCAAAACCCCCAGTTATGCCACGGAACTGAGCTATGCACAAGTATGGATTCCATATACTTGTTTTCCGGGGTATGATAAGTATAATCAATACGATGCGCTAGGTGCCTATGAAGTAGTCATATTGGCACGTTCCTCTTCCGATTTTGACAGCATAAAAGCTCAGGTAGATGAATTTACCCGAAAGTTTAATGCTATTTCTCATGATGGCTATAAACTGCTTTGGCATGGACAGCCTTATGCTTACTGGAAAACATTATTCCGTGTGGACTCTATGACGGACTTGGATTTTATGAAGATTTTCCGTCAGATAGGAGCTGTTTTGCTGATGCTGTTGTTAGTGCCGGCATTGAATTTATCGGGCATGATATCGGGACGAATGGAAAAACGTTTGCCCGAGATAGGAGTGAGAAAAGCATTTGGAGCAACGTCTTGTGTCTTATTTTCACAAATAATCTGGGAGAACCTGATTTTGACTGTTATTGGCGGTTGTCTGGGTTTGATTATATCTTATGGAATGGTGTTATTATCTAAAAATTGGCTGCTTACTTTGCTGGACGACAATGTAACGGCGTTACCTGATGGGGTAGGTGTGAGTATAACTCCTCAAATGCTGTTCAGTCCTGTTCTGTTTATGGCTGCCTTCCTGATATGTGTGGTGATAAATTTGTTCTCAGCCGTTATTCCGGCATATCTTTCTCTGCGAAAAGATATTGTGTATTCCATTAATAAACAAAAATAAGAGGTTATGTTGCATCATATATTTAGAAACCTTTGGAATTCGCGTAAGCGTAATGTGTGGATATTGTTGGAGTTGATTGTTATTGCCATTGTATGTTGGATGGTAATCGATCCATTATTTGTTATTTTCTATAATAAGTCGATTCCGGATGGCTATGAGGCAGATGGGTTGTACAGGCTTCAGCTTTCTGTGGTTCCTTCTGATGAAGAAATTCGCCCGGAAGATTTCCGGAAATTGATGGAACGGCTTCGAAGTCATGAGCAAATCGAATCGGCTACTTATGTAGTCAATAACCACTATCCTTGTTCGCGTGGAAACAGTTTTAATAATCTTACTTTGGACACAATGAGTGTTCGTGTTGCTTTTATGGATTTTGTTCCGCACACCGATTTCTTTCAAACCTGGCGGATACGTTCGGTCAAAGACGGTACTTGGGAAAGCCTCGAAAATGCCGAATATACGGTGAATAGTATTTTGATGACTTCGGATGCTGCTGCTTGTCTTTCGCCCGATAAAGATCTGACCGGAGGTGTGGTTTATGCAAGAGATAGTGTTCCTCTGAAGGTAACGGCGTTGATTCAACCGGTCAAAATGAAGAGTTGTATGCAGCCTTATTATCTTCGTCTCAATGCACGTACTGACGGCATTCCGTCATGGGCCTATGAGGGAGGTTTGACTGTCTTTGCCCGTACAAAACCCGGAGTTGCGGAAACTCGCTTCATTGAGGATTTTATTCCTTGGATGGAAGAGTATTTGGCAGTGGGGAGGTTGTTTATCAGCAAGATTGAACCTTTCAGTAAAGTACGTGAGCAAAGTGATTTAAAAGAAGGAGCTACCAGTGAGATTCGTATTAAATATGCCCTTTGCTATTTCTTTCTGGTGAATTTGTTTTTAGGAGTCAGCGGGACATTTTGGTTGAGTACCCGTACACGTCGGGAGGAAATGGGAGTGAGATTGTCTTATGGGGCGTCTCCCGGACATATTCGTCTTTTATTATTGGGTGAAGCCGGTATGTTGACTACCATAGCAGTATTGATAGGTTGTCTTGTTTATTTTCAGTGGGTGCTGAAAGATGGATTTTATGTGTTGTCGAGTATGACGCCCGGTGATAATATGCGTTATATTACTAATCATTTTACAGTTCATTTTCTGATAGTGTCGTTGATTGTATATCTTATCATGATGATAGTAACATGGATTGGAGTATGGATACCGGCTTATAATATCAGTAAAATATCTCCTGTAGAAGCCCTGAAAGACGAATAATGTTTTTATATTTGCCGTATGAATATAGTAATGAATATATTGTGGATTGTTTTGGGCGGACTGTTTATTTGCATAGAATACATTATAGCGAGCCTGTTGTTGATGGTCACCATCATTGGAATTCCTTTTGGTCTGCAGACATTGAAGCTGTCAGTTTTGGCACTTTGTCCGTTTGGTATGCAGGTGCGCAGTTGCCCCGGCGGTGAGGGTTGCTTGAGTGTTTTGATGAATATACTTTGGATATTGGTGGGAGGTATTTGGATAAGTTTGTCTCATTTAGCTTTTGGTTTGTTATTATGCATCACTATTATCGGTATTCCATTTGGTTTGCAACATTTCAAGTTGGCTGGACTGGCACTTACTCCTTTCGGGAAAGAGATAGTTTAAGTCGTGCTGTCATAGAAAAAGAGTGTGTCAAAACGTGAATAATACTGTCGTTTAGTTCGTAGGGGCGAGGTTCGCTCGCCCGAAAACAGTTTGCTTTGTGTCTTCGGGCAGGCAAACCCTGCCCCTACAGCTACGATGGGATAGGCCGGTTTAGTTTTGGCACACTCCCTTTTTCTATGAATGTTATTTTTCTCTGTTATGATAGATTAATATCCGGGATTCTGTTTGATGTTCGGATTCTTATCAAGTACGTCCGTTTGAGAGAATGGCAAATAACGGTTCTTCGGAGCAAACTTACGTGTTTCAATGGTTGCTGTGCCGGTAACTTCTGCACGTTTGTACGGATCGGTTTCACTGTAATTGATAGCACCGGTAATACGTTTTAAATCACCGCTCATTAAAGTTTCTGCCAACATCTTGCCACCGGCGTCTTTCCAACGCAGGATATCTGCACGGCGTAAACCTTCACCTGCAAATTCTACGCAACGTTCACGACGAATCAATTCACGTAATTTATCCTGAGTATCATATTTAGTTCTGACTACTTTAGGCATACCTACGCGTTCACGAATCTGGTCGATATAGTTGTACACTTGATCTGATGGACCGTTTAATTCGTTTTCGGCTTCTGCCCAACTTAATAGTACTTCTGCATAACGGAATATGATAACACAGGCAGCTGTATTCCAAATATTAGAATACTGTTCGTATGGATCTAGATATTTGGCCCATGTTAAAGCTGTTTTTGAGGCATTGTCTGTATAAGTAGGAAAGTTCTTGTTTTTTGAACCGTCTGCCAGCTTCTCATCCAGTGTATTCAATATCTTTCCTCTCCATTCTTGTCCGGGATAAAGAATAGTCATATCCATGCGCGGGTCACGATTGGCAAAAGGATGTTTGGCATCATAATAGCCTGTAGCTTCTTCTTTAGTCAAACCATTGTCCATTTCATACATGTCTACCAAATTTTGAGTAGGAACAATTGAAGACCATCCTGCATCATCATTATTATACATTTGACCGATAACGCCCAGTCCGAAGACACTTTCGAGGCGTTGATCTGCCAATATGATTTCTTTAGAATCTATGCCTGACAGTTTGAATAAGTTTTCATAATCAGAATCCAGTTCGTATTGTTTTAAATCGATGATAGCCTGAGCTGCATCTTTTGCTTTCTGCCAGTCACCGTAATATAGTGCTTCGCGCATTTTGGTAGCCAAAACAGCTCCTTTGGCAATACGTCCGCGTGCTGCCGGAGTGGTGTTGATGGCTGTAAGTGCATCGTCCAAGTCCTGTGCAATCTGTTCGCGTACTTCTGCTTCCGTATTACGCGGTACCTGTGCTTCTTCAGCCGTAGTATAAGAACCGATGATAGGTACACCGCCATACCACCAGTTCATAATGAAATATCTATAGGCACGGATGGCTTTGGCTTCTGCTATCAGTTCTTCTTTCTTACCTGCAGTAGTGAATTCTACATTGTCGATGTTTTCTAACACTGTATTACAACGGCGGATGATGGCAAAATCATAGAATGAAGCACCTGTGTTACCGCTGGATAAGGAACCGTCTCCCCAAGGACGCCATCCTTCCCATGAAAAATTATTGTAACCTATGTCGGAACCGCAATCTAAATAAAGAATGGACGATGGATCTAATAATCCATTGTAGCAACCTACTACAAAACTCTCGGCATCAGTTTCTGTTTTCCAGGTTGTTGCAGGAGAAAGGGCATCTTTCGGAGCTGTATCCAGAAAATCTGAACATGAAGCAGACAGCAATGCGATACCTGCTAATAAATATGTTGATAAACGTTTCATATTATTCTGTATTAATTAAGTGATTATAAAAAGTTTAGAATGTAATGTTGACTCCGAATGAATGTGTTTTATTCAAAGGGTAACTAGACAAACGTTCACTGACTGTTTCCGGGTCTACATTAATTGGCATATCGTCAAATGTCAGCAAGTTTTCTGCTGAATAGTATACACGCAGATTCTGAATACCCCATTTCTCTATCCAATTTTTAGGAAGAGTATAGCCTAATTGTATGGTTTTCATACGGAGATAGCTTGTGTCCATAATCCAGAAATCGGAAAGTACATTCGAAGCTTCACTTGGAGATACACGTGCTTCTGCTATGCGTGGCATGCTTGCATTTTTGTTTTCGGGTGTCCAGCTATCCAACCAGGCAGTTGACGGATGTCCTGCGCTACCGGAGAATTCACCGAATGCTTCCTTGGTAAATGCATATCCTACACCGGCAGCACCATTGAAGTTCATTGACAAGTCTACGTTCTTATAACCGACATTAATATTGAAGCCAAATGTGAATTTCGGATCTTTGGTTCTATAAAGCTCGCGGTCATCAGCCGATATTTTACCGTCACCGTTTGCATCTACATAGCGTAAGTCACCTGCCTTGAAATCTTGTCCGAAAGGATATCCGTCCATTGCAGAGTATTTGGCTTGCCATGCAGCAGCTTCTTCATCAGACTGGAAAAATCCGTCTGTGCGATATACGAACCATGAATTGATAGGAGAACCTACTTCGCGCATAAAACTGCCGTCAGCCATACGGTCTACTCCACCCAAGTTTTCAATGGTATTCTTGTTGTAGGCAAAGTTTCCCGAAACACCGAAGGTCCAATCGTTCCATGTATCGTTGTAGGCCAACTGAACTTCAATACCACTATTCTTCATTGCACCTACATTATCTTTGTATGCACCCAAGGCAAATTCTTTAGGTACGGAGACATTCATGATGATATCTGTGGTCTTTCTGTTGTAGTAGTCAATAGAACCGGTCAGCTTATTGAATAAAGTGAAGTCTATGCCGATGCCCCAAGTGGTAGCTTTTTCCCAAGAAAGAGAAGCCATTTTGTATGAACCTTGATAGTATCCTGTCACTAACGAACCTCCGAACGGATAGTTGGCGCCGAGGTTGTATGTATTCATCCATGGATAGTAGTCTCCTCCGGTCGGAGTACCGTTTCCCAAAGCATCCTGGTTTCCCAGCTGACCCCAAGAACCGCGAATCTTAAGGCTTGACAACCAACTGTCTCTTAAGGTTTCCATAAATGATTCTTCACTGATGCGCCATGCACCGGAGAATGAAGGGAAGCATCCCCAACGGTTGCCCGGAGCAAAACGAGAAGATGCATCGGCACGGAAGTTAGCTTCGAATAAATATTTTCCTTTATAATCGTAGTTGATACGACCAAAGTATGACAACATATTCAATTCTCGTGTAAAACCACTATTGGTTTGAGTAGCAGTTGCACCTGCATTCATATCGTCCAATTCATTGTTTGGGAAATTTTCACGGTACATATCATTGTAGCGTACATCGTATGCTTCTGCATGATAACCTAACATTGCTTTTAAGTTGTGATCACCAAATTGCTTGTCGAAATTCAACAAAGCATCAAAGTTATACCGGGTCCAGTTTGTAAATGACTCAGTTAAGCTGTTAGGACGTGCGGCCTGTGCCGGGTCATTATTGATTTTCTTTACGAAAGCCTTGTAGTGTTGGTCATCATTAACATAAGCTCCCGATACGGTTGCTGTAAGGCAATCCAAAATTTTGTAATCAACAGACAACATACCGGTAAAGTTCTGGTTATATTTATCTACTGTAGATTTTGAATCCAACCATGCAATCGGGTTACCGTCATTAGTTGAACCATAAGTTCCATCTTCATTCTTGATAGGAATCATCGGGCTTAGGATGTTGAGCTGACGGATAATCTGGTCTGAAGAACCGCCACCATAGTTTGAGTTAGGGTCTTTATAATCATTCTTGATATAGGACAAATTCATACGCACATGCCATTTCTTGGTTATATCTACGTCTAAATTCATACGTCCGTTGAATTGGCTTCGCTCTGAATTCGGAAGGATACCGGTCTGTCCCAAATAACCGACAGAGGCCATATATCTTGCATTCTCTGTACCACCGTTGATGCTTACATTGTGCTTATGCAGAACACCTGTTTTATAGGCAGCATCATTCCAATCGGTATTAGGATGTCCGTATGGGTCGGAACCATTCTCGAATAAACGGATGTCTTCGTCCGAATAACGATGTGGGTTATTATTATCATCGTCAATGCGATTGTACAGTCTGGCATAATCGGCAGAGCTTACACGGTCAATGGTTGCCGTTGCATTTTGAATACCGACATATCCATTATACGAGATACGGGGAGCACCGGTTTTTCCGCGTTTGGTAGTAATCAAAATTACACCGTTAGATGCTTTAGAACCATAGATAGCTGCAGAAGAAGCGTCTTTCAATACGGAGATACTTTCAATATCATTCGGGTCAAGGTCGTTCATGGAGCCACTTTCTACACCGTCAATCAAGATATAGGGAGATGCATTATTCAACGTTCCTACACCGCGGATTCTGATATTACTTCCGTCTTCACCGGGACGTCCCTGACCTGCAGTAATTGTTACACCCGGCATCAAGCCTTGCAAACCGCTTGATACATTCGAAATAGGGCGATTGGTTAACTCATCGCTGTTTACTTGTGCAACGGCACCGGAGAGGTTAGCCTTTTTCTGTATACCGTAACCTACAACAACAACTTCACTCAGGACTTCTGTGTCATCTTTCAACACTACATTGAGAGTCCCACCATTCCATTTGATTTCTTGTTTTTGATACCCTACATAGGAGATTACGATGATATCTCCTTTCTTCACGTTAGTTAAGGCGAAATTACCTTCAAAGTCGGTAATTGCTCCGTTGGTGGTTCCTTTCACTATTACAGAAGCACCAATAATGGATTCTCCCGTGGCGTCTTTCACAATACCTTTACATGTTTCATTTTGTTGTACGATAGCAGAAGCGTTAACTTCGGAAGCTGTAACAGCAGAAATGGTTCCTGTAGAGAATGTTCCCAAGAACAATAACATGCTAACTGATTTCAGTCGTTTTAACATAATATTGAATTTTAAAGTGTTTGATTGAAATTCAAAGTTCTAAAAGGATAAGTTCTTCTAGAACTATTCCTTTTTATAATCTGCTGATAATCAATGCTTGTATTAAATAGATTCTTGGATTATTTATACTGTAAATCACAATAAATGAGGAAAAAAGATAATATTTCTACCGATATTCTATTCGTTTTTATTAATCCCCTTTTCATTATACTATTGTTTATAACGGCTTTACATGGGAACTCATATATAAATTGTGAGTAAAAAAGAGTTTTATGTATTATCATTATATTACTAAAATTCTACCAACTAAATAGTTAAGTCTTTTTAGGGTAACCCTTTAATTAGATATTTTTATAGTTTAATTGTTAAATTGCAGAGAAAAACAAAGATAGTTTTCAAAAATGATTGGTCTTTTTTAAAAATATTATATATTTGCGCCATTAATCTAAATCATATTGAAAAAACATAGTTCTAGAAGAACTACGTTGATAGTAACTTATTTATTATCTTTAAATTAATACTTTATGTTAAAGAGAGTCAAGTCGGTCAGTATGCTGCTATTTCTTATGGCTGCATCTACAGGAAGCATGAATGCTGTTTCAGCTCCTGCAATAGCAAGTTCAAATGCTATTGAGCAACAGACCGAAACCTGTAAAGGAGTTGTAAAGGATGCTATGGGTGAAACAGTCATCGGTGCGTCCGTAGTAGTAAAAGGTACAACCAATGGTACAATTACCGGTATCGATGGTGATTTTACCTTGAGTGGAGTTTCCGAAGGAAGTATTCTTGTTATTTCCTATGTAGGTTATGTTACCCAGGAAGTAAAATTCAACGGTCAACCACTTAATGTAATCCTGAAAGAGGACAGTCAAACATTGGAAGAAGTTGTCGTAGTAGGTTATGGTGTACAAAAGAAAGCTAATTTAACAGGAGCAGTTGCAACTGTAAATGCAAAAGCATTGGAAAGCCGTCCCGTGTCAAGTGTTTCTGCAGCTATAGCAGGACAAATGCCTGGTGTAACAGCTATTCAGAGTTCAGGTGCTCCGGGTAGTCAAGCTGCTGATATTACTATTCGTGGTAAGAACTCTATCAATGCAGCCAGTCCATTGGTTATTGTAGATGGAGTACCGGGTAGCATGAATACAATTGACCCAAATGATATTGAAACATTTACAGTTTTGAAAGATGCTGCTTCTGCTGCTATCTATGGTGTACAGGCTGCTAACGGTGTAATCTTGATTACTACGAAACAGGGTAAAAAAGGAGAAAAGACACGCGTAACTTATTCCGGTAATGTATCTTGGTCTTCTCCGGTAGCAAAACGTGAATTAGTGAATGCTTATGAATATGCTGTTTTATATAATGAAGCAACTTTAAATGAGAATCCTAATGCTACATTGATGTTCTCTCCGGAAGAAATAGAAGACTATCGTACCGGAGCATTACCCAGCACAGACTGGTATGAAGCTGCTATTAAAAAGAGTGCTATAGAAACAATGCATAATGTTTCTATCAGCGGTGGTACTGAAAAAACAACGTACAATGCTTCATTAGGTTATATTTATCAGGATGGTTTGACTGCCGATAATGATTATTCTCGATTCAATGCCCGTATGAATTTGAATTCGGAAATCAATAAATATATAAAGGTAGGTATCAATGCATCCGGTTATAGAGGTGTCTCTAATGATGCATGGAATGGCTTTGTGTCTGTTTATCAAGGCGTGACTCGCGAAAAGCCGACTAATAAAGTTTATAACGAAGATGGTTCTTATACTTATTCCGGTGTAGATAACCCGGTTGCCATACAAGGAGACAAGTCTGGTTTCAGACGTAATACACAGCAGGAAATAAATCTTACGGGTCATGCTACTATACAGATTTTACCTGAATTGAGTATTAAAGGTGTATATTCAGTACGTAATTATACCAGTAACCAAGATGGTTTTAAAAAGCATTTCACTTATGGTAGCGGAAGCAATGCGTATGATTCCGGTTTGCGTGAAGGCTATGATAAATATTATAACCACAACTATTACACCGGACAAGTCTTGATTAACTTCAACAAGAGTTTTGGCAAACATAATATCAGTGCATTAGCGGGTTTTGAATCTTATGAACATATTTATAAGTATACAGAAGCTACTCGTCAAGGTGGCGGTAGTGATGAGTTGCCTGAATCTCTGAATACATTAGACCAGTCTTCACAAAAAAATAAAGACGGAGGTTATGAAATGGCTCGTTTGTCTTATTTCGGACGTATCCAATATGATTATGCAGGTAAGTATCTGTTTGAAGCTAATTTACGTAGTGATGCCTCTTCACGTTTCCCGAAAGATAATCGTTGGGGAGTATTCCCCGCATTCTCTGCAGGATGGAGAATTTCTGAAGAAGCATTTATTAAAGACAATGTAGACTGGCTGAGCAATTTGAAGTTACGTCTTGGTTGGGGTAAAACCGGTAATGAGGAATTGAAATCCGATGATATTTATCCGGCAGTACCAACATATACATATAATATAGCTGACAATGCTACTAAATATTTATTCAACAATACTTTGTACTCAGCTATATATGAAGCTCGTTATGTGAACAATAATTTGAAATGGGCAACGGTTACTAACTATGAATTAGGTTTGGAAGCCGGTTTCTTAAACAACATGATTAATTTTGAATTATCTGTTTATAAGAAGAAAACCAATGATATGTTGCTGTATCTTCCTATTCAGGGAGTTATCGGTATGAATGCTCCGGCACAGAATATTGGTAGTGTGCAGAATACCGGTTTTGATTTCTTGATTAACCATAACAAGCAAATTAATAAGGACTGGAACTATTCTGTATCATTGAATGTATCTTATGTAAAGAATGAGATTACGGATATGGCAGGTACAGAAGGTCCGACAAGTAACGACAAGATTTGGAATTTGGAAGGATATCCTATCGGTTCTTACTACGGTTATGTAGCCGACGGCTTCTTTAATACAGAAGAAGACCTTCTTAACAGTCCGAAACGTTTGGCTGCCGGTCAGGAAAAATTAGGTGATATCAAGTACAAAGATTTGGATGGTGATAAGAAAATTACAGAAAAAGACCGTACTGTTATAGGTAAGAATTTCCCAAGTTGGACCGGAGGTTTGAATCTGAGTGTAGGTTATAAGAATTTTGATCTTTCTGCTTTATTCCAAGGAGCATTTGATGTAGACGGATACTACACCGCTGAAGCTGCTTATGCATTTTATAATGGTGCAACTGCTTTGAAAAGACATTTGGATCGTTGGACTCCGGATAATCACAATGCTTCTTATCCTCGTGTTACACGTTCTAGTCAAACAAACTTTGTAACATCTTCTTTCTGGCTTCAAGATGCATCATACGTTCGTTTGAAAAACCTTACTTTAGGCTATACATTACCTCAAGCATGGTTAACTAAAGCCGGTATCGCTAATGCAAAGGTATTCTTAACCGGTGAAAACTTATTTACTTTTACAGGTTTGGACGGTGGTATCGACCCGGAAGAAAGCAATGAACGAGGATGGTCTTACAGTAACGTTAAAAAACTGTCTGTCGGAGTAAAACTTTCATTCTAATATTTCAAATAAAACAGTATAAATAACATGAAAACAAAATTTTTACATATAGCAACGGTCTTATTATTTGCAGGATTCACTTCTTCATGTAGTGATTTCTTAGACCGTTATCCATTGGATGAGCTATCTGATAGCAGTTTCTGGAAAACAGAGAATGATGCGATGATGGCCGTAACTGATATTTATGGCTGCCTGCCTACATGGGATCAAGACGAAGATATCAATTCAGATAATGCAGTTCATGGCATTAAATGGGCTGCCGGTAACATATCAAAAGGTATTTACGATCCGATGGACCAAAGCTGGGCGGGTAGTTATACTCCGATTCGTCAATGTAACTTGGTATTGGAAAAAGTAAAAGATATCGAAATGAGTGACGAATCACGTAAAAAAATTGAAGGACAGGCTTATTTCTTCCGTGCATTTGTATACTTCAATTTAATCCGTTCTTTTGGTGATGTTCCTTATATTGATAAACCATTGAACTTAACGGATGTAGAAGATATCACTCGTACTCCACGCGAAGAAGTGTATGCAAAGGTTATGGCAGACTTTGACAAGGCAATTGAATATTTGCCTGAAGAATGGGATGCCGCAAATACTCCTCGTGTTACCAAAGGAGCTGCCTTGGCTATGAAAGCTAGAGCTGCTTTGTACTATAATAACTGGCAAGTTGCAGCAGATGCTTCTAAGGCTGTAATGGATTTAGGTAAATATGAACTTTATGATGCCGGAAATACCGGTAAATATCAGGAGTTGTTTTGGGAAAAATCAGATGGATGTGATGAAAATATCTTGTATGTACAATTCAACTACCCTGATAAAACTCACTACTTGATTGGTTGGGAATGTTTCCCTACTTTAGGTTGGGGAGGTATGAATCCTACTCAGAGCTTGGTTGACGCATTCGAAGATAAAGACGGTGCTCCTATCAGTAAATCTACAATTTATAATGAAAAGGATCCGTTTAAAAATCGCGACCCTCGTTTGGAAGTCAATGTACTTCATGACGGAGAAGAAATGTATGGTGTTACAATTAAAGTCAAACCGCTGAAATCAAGTGGAAAAACCGGTATTGAACAGCACGGTGATGCTACAGCAACCGGATATTATCAGCAAAAATGGTTAGACCCAAGTATTGATCCTCAAAGCGAAGGTTGGAATATGGGTAAAGACTGGGTGGTTATTCGTTATGCCGAAGTTCTGCTGACTTATGCAGAAGCGATGAATGAGCTTCATCCGTTGAGCGCAGAATCATTTGATGCTGTCAATCAAGTTCGTAGACGTGTAGGTATGCCTGATTTACAAAATACAGACCCAAGCAAACCGACATATTGTGCTACTCAAGATGAACTTCGTAAACGTATTCAAAATGAATGGCGTGTAGAGTTTGCACTCGAAGGTGGTAAACGTATGTGGGATATTCGTCGTTGGGGCATTGCCAAAGAAGTTTTGAATGCACCGTTCTTGGGATTGAAGATGAAACCTGTAGAAGGAGTAGTAGATGGCAAACCGGCAATTGTGGATTATATTCTTTATGAAGGTGAAAATATAAAATTGGCGGGTAGTCATTATGAAGATCATAACTACTTACTCCCTGTTCCTCAGACAGAAATCGATTTGAATCCTAAACTGACTCAGAACCCGGGATATTAATAACATTATAATATCTACAAGCAATAATTTAAGTGAGGGCATTGTCTTATAGTAAGTGTCCTCACTTACTTTATTAAATAAATATATAAGATGAAACGACTGGTCTATACCCTATTTGGAGCTTTGTTTATCCTTTATTATATATGTTACCAAGGAGTGTTGTCGCATGTGCTTTACTATCACGAACAACATCATCTTTTCCTTTTTTCTAAATCTTATTTTCTGCAATGTGTTCAATCTGAGGGTTGGCTAAACTATATCACTAACTTTATTATTCAATTTTTCTATTATCCTATTTTAGGAAGTACTATTTTGGCATTCTTGTTGGCATCAGTCTATTGGTTGACAAATAGCATTATAAAAATAATAACCGGAAAGAATGATCTGTTGCAATTGTCCATTATTCCTTCCCTTATTCTTTTTTTCTATACAATGGAAGCGAATCATTCTCTTTCTATATTACCAGGAAGTCTGCTATGCCTGTTGATGCTCTATTTGCTTCTTTTGTTTATTCAACGTTACCGAAACGTATTTCCCCTCTTTCGTCTGCCTGGCATATCAAATAAAAAAATACGTATTTTATTAACTTCTCTCTTTTTACTAGGATATACAGGATATGGTTTTCATTATTTTTTTTATAACTACAATAGGAATGAGCGTATAATGTTAAAAGCCGAACAGTTTGTAAAAAGCAAAGACTGGAGAAGTGTGCTGGAGTATACAAAAAAATATTTAGATACCGGACGTTATAATCAGCTCATTTCTTATTTTCATCATTTGGCACTTTATCATACAGGACAGCTTCCTTATCATTTATTGGATTATCCACAAAAACAGGGAGTCAAGGGACTTTACTTCCCGTGGAACAGTGACAGTCGTGAGAGTGAATACGGACATATTCTTTATGAAGAACTTGGGTATATCAATGAGGCACAACGCTGGGAGTTTGAGTCAATGGTAGTATGGGGAGAAACAGCACCTCACCTTATAAATTTGGCACAATATAACATTGTAAACCACCGCCCGTTAGTGGCACAACGCTTTATTAATAAGCTAAAACAGTCTCTTTTCTATCGAGAGAAAGCTTTGCTACTTGAAAAAATTATAAATGAAGGCAAAGTTCCCGGACTAAGAAATGCATTGGATGGAAAGGTGGATACTCCGGCACGGTTTGCCAATGTCTTGAATATAGGGCCTGAATTGCAATATTTATGTGAGAATGATAGCACCAACAAAATGGCTTTTGAGTATTTAATGAGTAACTTATTACTGAGTAACCATGTGGTTCGTTTTGTGAATAACTTGAAATTCATGTCATCTTTTTCTTATACAAAACTTCCTCGTATTTATGAAGAAGCTCTTTATATTTATAAATTAGGTGTTGGCGAAGAAGAGTTTTCAAAGGTAGGAATAAAAATAAGTCCGGCAACGGAAGAACGGTTTAAACGATATTATAGTCTTGTACAGAGCAAACAGTTAGGCACTTTGCAAAAGGAGTTCGGAAATACGTATTGGTTTTATTTGAATTATATCAGTCCTTATGGTAATAAGGTGATAGCTAATTAATGGGAAATTATATGAAAATACAAAATCTGCTTTACTATACATTAATTATTTTTTTGTCAGGATGTACGCAATATCATCAGGCAGAAAGTATGAGTGACCGATTACCGTTAATTTATCCGGATTATACGGATGTGACTTTCCCTATCAATATTGCACCTCCTAATTTTAGAATTCAGGAGGAAGGAGAGGCTTTCCAGACAGAATTAGGATGCGGAGAGGAAAATTATGACATTCTTATTCAGGATGACGAACCAATAGTCCGTATACCGGAAAGCGAGTGGAAGGTACTGTTGGAGAAAGCTGCCGGCAAAAAAATATATATCAGAATTACTATTAAGCAGCATGGCAAATGGGTACGTTATTCTGATATTCAGGATAGTATATCCGTTCATGCGATAGATCCTTTTTTAGCGTACCGTCTGCTTTATCCCGGATATGAACTTTGGAATGAAATGGGAATTTATCAACGTGACCTGACAACGTATGAGCAGACTCCTATCGCTGAAAATAGAAATTTTGGGAAGCAATGCATTAACTGTCATACGTTTAACCGAAATTCACCCGATACGATGATGGTTCATGTGCGTGGTAAACAGGGGGGTACTTTAATTTCCCTTAATGGTGAGATGGAAAAAGTCGACCCTAAGCCTGAAGAATACAGGCATGGAGCCACTTATCCTGCCTGGCATCCTTCCGGCAGATATATTGCATTTTCTGCCAATGAGATACAGCAGTTCTTCCATTCCTCAGGACAAAAGCCCATAGAAGTATCTGATTTGGCTGCCGATTTAATGATTTATGATGTACAGACTCACGAAACATTTACTGATTCGTTAGTTTATGGTGAACAATATATGGAAACTTTTCCAACATGGAGTCCTGATGGAAAACAGATTTATTTCTGTCGTGCTGAAGGATATCGTCAAGGAATGTCTTTGGACAGTATCCGGTATGATTTATATCGTATACATTTTGACGCAGAACATTCCAAACTGCATACATTGGAATGTGTCTATAAAGCATCAGCCCTTCGTAAGACTGTCTCTTTTCCGAGAATTTCACCGGATGGCAGGTTCCTTTTATTTACTCAGTCTGATTACGGCAATTTCTCCATCTGGCATCCTGAAAGTGATTTATATCTGCTTAATTTGGCTACAGGTAATATACGAAATATCGCGGAAATAAACAGTGACAATGTGGACAGTTTTCATACCTGGTCTTCAACAGGAAGATGGCTGGTCTTCAGCAGCAAACGTCTGGATGGGTTGTGGGCTCGTCCGTTTTTTGCGCATTTTGATCCCGAGACAGGACATTTTAGTAAGCCTTTCCTATTACCTCAGAAGGAGCCCGATTTTTATGATACCTTTACATATACCTATAACTTGCCGGAATTAATCAAGGCGCCTGTAAAGACTGGCAAAAAATTGTTGGAAACAATAGAAGAACCTATACATCGGGCTAAAGTCAAAAATTAACAGTTCTATTTGAAGAAAGCATATAAAATATTATCTTAATAAGAGTATGGGTTGGTTAATATTGCGATAATGAAAACAAATAGCTAATAATCAATCCATTACTGTTGATTTAGAGCATCCGAACGAGTAATGTACATAAAGTACAGAGCATGGAAAAACAAATAAAAAAAGCAATAATGCCGGACAAGCTACAGGAGACTATCCCTGCATTCGGTATGCAGAAATATTGTTGATATATGCCGAAGCGCATACGCATACTGCCGGATTTGATTCTCAGACACAGGCAGCTCTTAATGAATTGCGTGATCGTTGTGGTATGCCTGATGTTCCGACCAGCTTAAGCAAGGAAGAAGGGTTGGAGCTGATTGCAAACGAACGTCGTATTGAGTTGGCGGCAGAAGGGTTCCGCAGTGACGATATGTATCGTTACAGTGATGAATATTGGAATAAACATATCAACAATGTAGAAATTGCAGCTCCTGATGGTGATAATATTATCACTATGAGTTGGAATCCCCGTATGCACTTGAGACCTATTCCTCAAACTGCAATCGACTTGAATCCGCTTTTGGCTGATGACCAAAATCCCGGTTATTAAAATCCTATAAACGTTTTATATAATAGGGTTGATTATATAAATAAGAAAGCCGGCTGAATGATGAGAAATTCAGTCGGCTTTTTAATTTTATCGGTATGTGCTGACTTTTATAGCATGATGAATTTCACAGCCGCCCAATTATTCTTTTCCCGGTAATGAATAAATTTCATTCCCAGGTTTTCCGCTTTCTCCCGGATGACAGGAATATCCTGTACATAGAATCCGCTCATGTAAAGCTCGGAACCGGCATGCATACAAGCTGCATATTGAGGCATATCCGCCAATAATATATTGCGGTTGATATTGGCGATAATGACATCAAAGGGCTTGCGTCCTTTTAATAAGGAGGCATCTCCCAATTCTACCGTAATATTATTAATCTGATTCAGAATAATATTGTCTTTGGAATTGTTTACACACCAGTCGTCAATGTCGATGGCGGTAACGGGATTGGCTCCGCGCATGGATGCCAGGATAGCGAGGATAGAGGTACCGCATCCCATATCCAGTACAGATTTGTCTTTTAAATCGGCGTTCAGCAGTTCGCTGATGATGGAACTTGTCGTTTCGTGATGTCCTGTTCCGAAAGCCATTTGAGGGTTAATCAATATTTCGTACTCTGTTTTCGGAGTATCCTTGTGAAAAGTACTGTGAATGCAACAACGGTCACCGATAACGATAGGTTGGAAGAAATTCTTTTCCCATTCTTCATTCCAGTTTTTATCTTCGGCCTCTTTTACGGTATATTCTACTTTTGCGTTAGGGATGGGAAATTCCGAAATCATTTCATCCAGTACTTCTTTATTGAACAAGGCTTGTTGGATGTAGGCTTGTATACCGCCTTCACATTCCACAAAACTCTCAAATCCGATATCTCCTGCCAGTGCAGATACTACATCATTTACTGTTTCATTGCAGGGGTGAGTGGTAAAGGTTACTTCTAAATATTTCATATGTTCTTTGTTTATTCGATTACTTTACGGAGTAATGCTTCCATTTCATTTTTGAAAATTCCGGCTTCGTGTACTTTCACACCATCCACATAGAAAGTCGGGACATAGTAATAGTCGTATTGGTCGGCTATATCAGGATGTTGTGTTTCCTCTATCATTTCTATTTCTATCGGTTGGAATTCAGGGTACTCTTCTTTCAGCTCTTCGATGTAACGCAATGCCTTTTTGCAAAACGGACATCTTTCCTGATAAAATAATTTCACTGCTTTCATGTGGTTGTTTGTTTTAAGTTTATATACCCTTAAAAAGGGTAGTGGCAAAGATAGGGAGAAAAAATGAGAATAAGAGTAGAATAGGTGTTAATTGCTTTTCTCCTTATACTGTTCGGCATCTATTTATCTTCTTCATTCCGGTCGGATATCAACAGGTAAACTTTGTTCCATGATACAGATTCCTCCGATATTGGTTTTTAGGGGAATATCCGGTTTATTGGAGAATATCTTCGAGTCAATTTGTTGTTTTCCGTCTTTTCTTTGCGTATCTTTGTATGTTTGCAAATGCTTAACCACGAAGGTGGTTAAGTCTGACCACAAGGGTGGTTAAAGTTAGTCACGTCCGTGGTGAAAGTTAACCACCTTCGTGGTTAAGGAATAATTGACTTTAACTAATAAAAGAAGAACAGTATGGCAATACTATTTGATTGGTATGAGAATCCCCAAAGCTCTGAACAACAGGGAGAAGAGAATGCGTTGCATCCGCGTCTCCGGCTGAATGGGAAGATGAGCACGGCCCAACTCCGTGCCCGTATTCAGAAACGTTGTACGCTGACGGAGACGGACGTGATAGCCGTGCTTGATGCGCTGTCACACGCCATGGGCGAGGAATTGGCAGACGGCAAGCAGGTGCATTTGGACGGCATCGGGTTTTTTCGTCCCAACCTGGTGAGCACCGAGCCGGTAACGGAAAAGACGAAGTACAAGAATACGAAGGTAAAACTGAAGGGGATTGTCTACCGACCCGACCAAGCTTTGTTGGATGAGGTGGGGAGGATAAAGGTGCAACGCACCAAGTTCCCTTTTCATTCGGCCAGACTGACGGTTGGGGAAATAGATGCACTGCTGACGGAGTATTTCGTGACCCATGATTTTGTGCTGCGGAAGAGTTTCCAACTTCTTTGTGGTATGACACAAACCACGGCCAACCGCCATTTACATCGCTTGTGCGAGGAGGGAAAGTTGGAAAATGCGGGACTTCCCAAACAACCGGTTTATAAGCCTGTGAATGGACATTATGTTGTGAATGACTGATTCTTTGTATATTCATTATATTATAAGTATTTAATCGGTTTTTTAAGAAACGATTCCATGTTCTGCTGACAAAGGTAAAATAGGGAAATCCCTACCAACTAATAGGGATTTTCTTTGTTATGGAGTAAAACCTCTGATTATCTTTGTACCGGAAAAGGTAGATAAAATAACAAATAAACAAGTGACGAGTATGAAAAAGATTGTATTGACTTCGCTTATGATGGTGTGCTTGCCTTTCCTGGCAGTGGCACAAAGCGTAGAAGACGACCTTTATTTCATCCCGAAAAAGAAAGCCGAAAAGAAGGAAGAGGTTAAGCAGGAGGTAAAGGTAGCAGTTCCGCAGAAGCAGAACAATACCACTGTCTATGCAGCTCCCGGTTCTACGGTTGTTGTGAAGGATGTAAAAGGCAATATGCGTGATGTGGATGAGTATAACCGTCGTTATACTTCACGGGATAATACGTTCTCGATGGAGAATGATACTTTATATATCGAGGAAAAACCTTTGAATGAGAGAGGCGAATGGGTAAATGGTTTCGAAGGTTCTCAAGATGATTATGAATACGCTATGCGTATCGTTCGCTTCAGAAATCCCCGATATGCTATCCCTGTGAGCAGCCCGTTGTATTGGGATGTGGTTTACGGACTTCCCTCTTGGGATTGGAATGTGTATGATGACGGATTGTATGCATACGTTTTCCCCACTTATACAAATAGATTATGGTGGGATTGGCGCTTTAACTATCTTTACGGACCCGGATGGAGCTTCAGCTGGGGATGGACTTCACCGTGGTATTATAGCAGTTGGTATCCCAATTATTGGTATGGCGGTTACTGGGGTGGCGGCTATTGGGGACACCATCCTTGGCATCATCACCATCATTATCCCGGCTATGGCTGGGGCGGCGGTTATTGGGGTGGCGGACATGGATGGTATGGTTCAAGTGCTCACCGTCCGGGCATTCATGCCGGCAGATATAACAACAATTATAACTCATCACGCCCGAACCGTAATAATTACGTAAATAACTATGGCCGTACTAACAGCAGTTCCTATGTAGGACGCAGTGAAGGCGGACGCACCAGTTCAAGTAGTTATCGTTCGGCTGCTCGTAGAGGTTCCAGTTCGGGAAGAGTAGTTTCCGGTTCAAACAGTTCGAATTCGGTTCGTCCGGGAAGAACGACTTATCGCTCTCGTACCGGAGAAAACATATCAGTCGGTCAGTCGGCAGGTTTACGTAATGAGAATGTTTACACTCGTCCCGAGGCAGGAAGAGGTTCTTCTTACAACAGGCCAAGCAGCACTCGCAGCAGTGTTTCTGGTTCGTCTTCTTATCGGAGAAACTCTGACGGTACGGTAGGTCGCGGAGCATATCGCAGTAACAGTAACAGCAGTTCTTCTCGCGGTAATTCTTATTCACGGAGAGATTCTTACTCACGGCAGAATTCATCTTCTCGGAATAATATATCAACCTCCAGAAGTAACTCGTCATACCGTAGCAACAGCTCTTCGTCATCTTCACGCAGCAGCTATTCAAGCGGTGGAAGCAGTGTTTCACGAAGCTCCGGTGGCGGCGGTTCACGTTCAAGTGGCGGAGGCTCTCGCAGAAGATAAGAGTTAGAGATTAAACTAGACAGATGATAGAATTAAATAGACTTGGTATATGAAAAATAAAGTAATATTAACCGCTTGTGCGTTGCTGGCAATGGCAACGGCAGGTGCACAAAATGCATACGATGCCGAGCGGTTGCTTGGTAATGATTTGAACGGAACAGCTCGTTTTGTGGGTATGGGTGGTGCAATGGGCGCTTTGGGCGGCGATATGTCTGTGATGGGCACGAACCCTGCCGGTATCGGCATCTATCGCAGCAATGATGTTGCATTGTCTTTCGGTTTTAATAATACGGCAGCGAAGAGTGATTTTTATGGCACATCGATGAAGGAAGACCGGACACGCGCTTCTTTCGACCAAATCGGTTTTGTATATAGCAATAAGATTGGCAATAATACTTCTCTGCGTTTTGTGAATTTTGGGTTCAATTATCATAAGAGCAAGAATTTCAATCGTTTGTTCTCGATGGGAGGAATATTGGATAACGGTCTCTCGCAGAGTTGGCAATTGGCGGAACTGATGGACATAGGAATGGAAGGAGTAGGGGTTACCGGACCTGAATCGTTTCAGGATAAGATTATCCGTGTGGACAATCCTTATGCAAAATATTGGAATAAGTTGCCGGTGCTGGGAGTCTTGGGAGCCCAGACCGGTGTGGTGGACTGGCCGACCGGACAGGATAGAGTAATGGGTTGGAATTGTTATAGCAATAATTTCTTCAGCAAGGAGACCGGCGGTATCAGTCAATATGATTTCAATGTATCTTTCAATATCGAAGATAGAGTGTACTTGGGAGCTACTCTGGGAGTATATGATGTCAGCTATAATCGTTTCTCTTCTTATACGGAAGATTTGAATGATGATTTCGGTAAAGAAAACGGTGGCTATACCTTGGATAATTATTATACTTTGGACGGAACCGGTATTGATTTGAAACTGGGTGTGATTGTCCGGCCTTTCGAAAGTTCGCCTTTCCGTTTGGGCTTTGCCGTACATACTCCCACATGGTATGATTTGAGAGAGAGCTATAATGCCAATTTATCTTCAAATATTGATTATTATGGAGAGGCGTACAATCAGAATCTTGGTGATTTCTTGATTGGACGTGATTATGATTATCTCACTTATGATTATAATCTGACTACACCGTGGAAGTTTAATGTCAGCGCAGGTACTACTGTCGGAGGTTTGGTAGCTATCGGAGCAGAATATGAATATCAGGATTATTCTTCCAGTAAATTGGAGGATGTGGATGGTTATCCGCTGGGCGACCAGTCAAGTGTGGACGATTATCTGAAAGGTGTTCACAATCTGCGTGTAGGTATGGAAACGCGTATTGTTCCCGAGTTTAGCATTCGTGCCGGATATAACTACACATCGGCAGCTTTTGCTAAGGATTCTTATAACGCACTGGCTTTGTATAGCACACATACCGATTATAACAATACGGAGTCAAAGAATACGTTTACTTTCGGTTTAGGTTATCGCGGAAGCGTGATATATGCCGATTTAGCTTATAAATATGATATGTATAAGTCTAAGTTTTATCCTTTTGATGGTGTGGAGCTGAAAGCCGCACAGGTGGATAACTCACGTCATCAGTTGTTGTTCACTGTAGGAGCACGTTTTTAATGGATTTATTGTGAGTCTAATATAGTTAAATTTAATGCGAATGTATCAGGAGCGAAGCTTGCTCTTGATACATTTTTTTTGTAGGATGTTGTGGTTAAAGGGAAAAGCTGTCTAATTCTTTTGTTGTTTTGCATTATTGCTTTATATAATAAGATTGATTTCTGTGCAGTTTGCATTGAGGGGATTGCTTGAGAAAGATTCTGTAACGCAAGGGGATATATGATTGTTTCTTTGCTATTTGATTAAAAGAGGATTATTAACGTGTCATTATTTATGACGGTATTCTTTCTTTTTCCAGAAGTTGAGTCCGACATATACACGTAGTGTTCCGAAAGTGTTAGTCAGTGAAAAATCTTCTTTCCGATAATCGTAGGTGTGCATGACCAGTGCGGCACCTGCGAAGTATTTGCTGTTGTTATAGACTATGGAGGCACGGGTAATCAAATCGAAATTGATATCTTTTATCCAGTGGGTATGGGGTTGGGGAGTATCGTTTATCTTTGATTTCTTATAGGCAATGGCGGGAAGGAGTGAAAGATTGGATACCCAGTTCTTGGCAAAGACCCAGTTATAGCCGTAGCCCAGACAAAGGCTGTAATCCGAATATTTCACTTTCTTGAAAAGTAAAGCATTGTGTAACTGATCACGCATCTCGGTCGGTAATTTATCATAATCAAAAGAAATATTATGCTGTGAGTAAGAGAATCCTGCCATTAAAGAACCGGCACTTTTCCTTTGGTTTGTAGATTGGCTGTAAGCGGCAGGGTAGGAAAATCGTTTGTAATTGAATATCCAGTAAGCGTTCAACCCCTTGATTTTACTTTGAAAGCCGTTGAAGTCCATATTTTTGGTCGGGGTATTTAATTGGAAGCCATTGTACGAGCGTATCTTGAAATCGCTTCCCGTTTTTCTCCAATACAGGTCTACTCCGAATTTGGAACTGTAGAGGTTTAATGCCATTTCTGTTTTCTTGGCTTTATTTTTATGTCCGCCGAATATGTCTTTTACATCAAAAGAGTATCCCAAAAATATCCAGCGCCAACCAAAATAAACTCCCAATTTGAAGTTGGCATTCGGTGAGAAACTTATGCTTTGTTCACCGTTGTTGCTGTTGCTTCCCAATCGGTAATATTCATACCAACTGCTGTGTTCCAGCATAAACGCCAGATTATAAAGATTGGGGGAGATGAAAGTGGTGTCGACAGCATTGAACTCTTTTCCTACCTTTCTGATTTTCCGCCCCGTATGACGCACCGTAGTGGCAATACCATCTGTCAGATTGACAAGAACGCCTTTACTGTTTTGCGCTGTTGTATCCTTCTTTATCTCTTCTTGTGCGGAAGCATTCAGGATATAAAGAAAGAAGCTGAGCAGCAAACAGATTTTCCGGGCGTTCGTCATAAATGTGATGTTAGAGTTTATTTAAAATACGATCCATTACCCAGTTTGTGGGAGTGGCACTGATTCCGTCACAAGTACAGATTGCTTTTCCTTGCAGATGTTCTACCACAGCCTTGATGAGAGGCAGTTGTACATGAGGGGGATTTTCGGGCAGGAATTCTTCACGGCCTCTTTCTGTGTGGAGGGCAATAGGTTCGTAAGTGAAGACAGAGAAACAAATCATTCCTTTGTCGCCAATGATTTCGATGCGGTCTTCTTTGGCAGATTCATGTGCCACAAAGCACCATGAGCCGGAACCGGGCAGACCGGAATCAAATTTGAAACAGGCACTGATGGTGTCTTCTGCCTGATAAAGACCACCTCGGTTACTTTTATATCCTTCTGCTTCAAGTATGCAGCCGAACATATCTTGTAATAAATCCAATTGATGAGGGGCAAGGTCGTAAAAATAGCCGCCTCCCGCAATGTCCGCCTGTACGCGCCAAGGAAGGTTTGTACTGTTATAATCGAGATTACGTGGTGGTTGGGCAAAACGAATTTGTATATTGATTACGTTGCCGATTTCTCCGTTCTCTACCATTTGACGCACTTTCTGAAAATAAGGAAGGTAGCGGCGATAGTAAGCTACAAAACACGGAACTCCTGTTTCCTGCGAGATGCGGTTGATGCGGGCGCAATCTTCATAGCTGGCTGCCATTGGTTTCTCAATATAGACAGGTTTTCCGGCTTTCATTGCCATGATGGCAAAGGTGGCATGGGAAGAGGGGGGCGTAGCGATGTAGACAGCATTTACGTCTTCATCACCAATGAGTTGTTGTACGTCGGTATACCAACGTGGGATATTGTGTCTTTTGGCGTATGATTCTGCTTTTTCTTTGTTGCGGCTCATCACAGCCACTACTTGAGAGCCTTCAATCATGGCGAAGGCGGGTCCACTTTTTTTCTCGGTTACTTCACCGCAACCGATAAAACCCCATTTAACTGTTTTCAGTCTGTTCATTACTATAATATTTTCGTCATTTCTCCTGAAATGACAACAATTCAGATTGCAAATATATTAAGATTTTGCAATTTAAACCGTATAAAAAATCACTTATTATAGTATTTCTTTTGTAGTTCTCTGAATTCGGGAGTTAGGGTATAGGTGTCGAGCCATGCATTCAGACTGTCCAGCAAGATGGGAGAATGTTTGCTTACTCCCCATGAATAAAACTGGGTAAAACTGATGGCTGTCTTTATATCCAGTTGCGGAAAATCATTGATGGAAGCTTGGGCGATGCTTTCATCACATACTGTGTAGTCTATATCTCCGTGAGCCACCATTGCCAGCAGTTGCTCAGGACCATATTTTTCTACTTCTTGAATGTAAATAGTGTCTCCGATTTCGTTGCTCAAATTATGGATGCGGAGCAGGACCGGTGATCCCTTGACTACGTGAAGGGTTTTGCGTGCCAGTTCTAATTGGCTGTGAATATACATACTGTCATTTTCCTGTTCGGGCTTGCGCTGCACCAACACTTGCTTGTTGAGAAGGATGGGGTGGGTGAACAGCAATGAGTCTTTCGATTCGCTGGTTACTATGGTGCTGTTTGCCAGTATGTCGTATTTTCCGGTTAATATGCCTTCCTGTCTTTTTTCAAAACTCATTTCCGGAATAATTTCGGGTGTCAGTCCTTTACTGCGGGCAAACGCATTCAATAATTCATAATGAAAACCGCTCACAGTATCCCCATCGGCAAAATAACTGATGGAATTATATTCTGTCACAGCTCGCAGGATTCCCGATTCAACGATAGTCTGATAGTCTCGGGGGTTACCCTTTTCTTTGTCTTTTCCGGGAAAGAAGAGAGTATAGAGGGTAACAGCCACAATTCCCATTATGATATATTTCAAATATCTCTTCATCACTGCCGTTAATCAAAGAAATTCCATGAAAGTCCGAACTTAATGGTTCTCGGGTTGATAGGATAATGAGGTGCGAGGAAGTATCTTGAACTTCCCGAACCTTGATTGATATGATACATCATCACAAAGAAACGGGTACGCTTCAAATGTAGATTGGCATATACATTAACGATGGGATAAGAACCGATTTCAATTTTGTCTTCGGGATTCTGATTATAGAATTGACCGATGGCAGGAGAATAGTCCGGCGCATAATACTTCGTGAAATAACGCACATCGGCTCCCAGTTCCAGTTGGAGCACTTTCTTGGCAAGTCCTGTTTTGATATATAGATTGCCATACATGGATAGCTCCGGCAAAGGTAGTATATCTTGTTTGCTCGATTTCTGATAAGCTACTTCACCGTCCAGATGAAGGATACCGAATTTTAATTTTTGCTGCAGAACGGCACTTAATACTTGAATATTTCCGGTGTATTGCTCTACGGCGGCATTATTCTTAAAAGAAAGAATCTTGCCTTCATTGTCTTTTACGGGGACACTGGTATTGGCAAGGTAGGTGTAGTTCTTGATATTTTCTACACCGGCACGCAAAGTTGTTCCCCATTTATCGAAACTTAGCTTGCCTTCCAGTCGGGTACGCATGATTTTGGACAAGTCATCATTGTTCCACCAGTAATGCTTAGAATGGAAGTGTCTGAAATAGAAGACCGGTTTCTGGTTTTTGATAAATGCATTGGCTTCCAACCGAATGGTATCGCCAAATAGAGGTATATTTAAATCTCCATTGCCTTCAATATTGAATTGTCCGGCATCCTCACCTGCGATAGCCAGTTCTCCTAAGATGTTATAGTGTAGCAGCTTACCTTGACGTTTGGATAACTCGCCTCCAATGGACAGCACGCTTTCTTTATAATGTCCCAAACGGCGTTCTTTGGGAACATCTGTTGTATCTGTCAATGTAAAGTTGCGGTATTCATAACTCATAAAAGCGGTGAGACCTGCCTTAGCCCATTTGTTAAATCCTTCGTGCAGTGATATGCCGATGGTATTTTTGATGGAAGAGCGTCGGGTTTTATCAATAGAGTCGTTGCCCAAGTAATTGTGCTCAAAATATTTCTGATTCTGTTCGTCATCATAAGAGATGTATTTGCGTCCGTTCAGGTCGACTTGCAAGGTATGGATGAAGCTGGTAACAGGAACGAATTCTTGGATAATTCTTACAGAATCTTTAGTTACGCTGTCTGTTTTTTCTTTGTGAAAACCAAGGTTGTAACGCTGGGTCATAAATACGTGATAGCTGGTATTATGATTCCATACTTTGTTCAAGTTGGTGGGGATGTCGTACGATTTGTATTCCTTTTTTCCTTCTGCCATGTCCAAAGGATTGGTGATGTAACGGTCGTCGGCAATACCGCCGTTTTCAGCCATTTTCAGGTTGTCATTGTTGAATATAAAGTGCATGTTGTATTTGTCTCCCCGATAGCTGGCAAACAATCCTCCGTTGAAGAATGCTGTGGATTGGCTGGCATAGAGACCGCGTCCGTAGAGATAATCAATATAAAAACCGACACCGAATCGCTTGTTGGCATTGATGGCAAAGTAGGATTTGAAACGCTCTTCACCGTTACGGCTATCGAAAGTTTTATAATAGCTCAGGTTGGTAAAGGGAGAAAGCGTATTGGTAAATATGATATCTTCCGGGCGGAGTACGGTAAGGTCGTATGGATCGGTAAAAAAGAACTGACTGGCATCCCGACGGTCGAAAAAAAGACGCGACAGGCGGGGAGAGCCTAAGTTGCCCAAGTAGTTATATTGTCCGGTCATGCCTCCGGTGTCGTTTGTGTTCTGGAAAGCGTGTGTAAGGGTATCTACCGGTACGAAGGTCACATTACCGAACCGGCTGTCTATTTTCCATGAATAAAGCCCGATGGGAATTGTGTTTGCATCGATCACGGCAGTTGTATCTATAGGGTTACCATTACGGTCACGCTGCCCCATGCTTAATCCGCTGGCAGAAGAACCGAAGTTATTATTCAGTGTGTTTTGTGCCTGCAACATCACTTGGCTGCACAGAAACATTAATAGAATGAGTGAGAATATTCTTTTCATAACGCCCGCAAAGATACAATATAAAAATAAAAGGAAGCGCTTTTCCACTGTGGAAAGTTCTTCCTTTTATTATTCGTTTAGAGTTATTTTAACTTACTGAGGCTTAATAATCTCCATTCCGATGTGAATTGCTTCTTCGTTTACGGGGATAAGGTGGTGGTGGCGCTCGGGCAATGTCTTGCGTAACGCTTTCAGTACACTTTCAATAGCTACCACCGGACGCAGTTTCAATAATCCTCCCAAAACAATCATATTGAATGTTTTGGCAATGCCGCGTTCATTGGCTGCATCCATAGCGTCGATGCGGTAAATCTGAATGTCTTTACGGGTTGGTGGTTCGATAATACCATATCCGTCGTAAATCAGAATACCTCCCGGTTTTACTTTGTTTTCAAACTTAGCCAATGAAGGCTGATTCAGTATGATGGCTGTATCATATTGGCTGAGAATGGGAGAGGAGATGCGTTCATCGCTGACGATAACTGTAACGTTGGCAGTTCCTCCTCGTTGTTCGGGACCGTATGCCGGCATCCAGGTTACCTCCTTGTTTTCCATCAGTCCTGAGTAAGCCAATATCTTACCCATTGACAATACGCCCTGACCGCCAAATCCTGCTATAATTATTTCCTGTTTCATCACTTTTGTTTTTTTATTCTTTATCTTTCAAATCGCCCAACGGATAGAAGGGGAACATGTGTTCCACCATCCAGTCATTGGATGCTTGTGGTGTCATCTTCCAACCTGAGTTACAGGTGGAAACGATTTCTACCAGATTGGAACCTTTTCCGTTCATCGAGTTCTCGAAAGCTTTGCGGATGGCTTTCTTTGCCTTGCGGATAGCGGCAACTGTATGAACAGCCTGACGGGTGACGTATGCTGTACCCTCCAGTGTGGCGGCTATTTCGGTCATTTTCAACGGATAACCGTGGATGGTTACGTCGCGACCGTAAGGACAGGTTGCGGTTTTCATGCCGATTAGTGTGGTCGGAGCCATTTGACCGCCGGTCATACCGTAAATAGCGTTATTGATAAAGATAATGGTAATGTTTTCGCCTCTGTTTAGCGCGTGGATGGTTTCGGCTGTACCGATACATGCCAGGTCGCCGTCACCCTGATAAGTGAATACCAGACGGTCGGGCCATAAACGCTTCACGGCAGTAGCAACGGCAGGTGCACGTCCGTGAGCAGCTTCCTGCCAGTCAATGTCCAGATAGTTATATGCAAATACGGCACATCCCACCGGTGATATGCCGACGGTCTTGTCCTCCATGCCCATTTCTTCGATTACTTCGGCTATCAGCTTATGAACCACACCGTGGCTGCATCCGGGACAGTAGTGCATCGGATTGTCGTTCATTAGCGTTGGTTTTTTATAAACCAGATTTTCGGGTTTTATGATTTCTTCTCTTGTCATATTTTCTCCTCCTATCGCTTAACACATGAACCGTAAAAAGAACTCTATCAGCTTGGTAAAGATAGCTGCGGCACAAACATAAATGAATACTTTAAAGTCACTGACAAAGAAGTAAGTAAGAACAGCTGCCAGTGCCAATACCATGAATATGATATTCAATATGTTTCTAATCAGATTCGTGTTCATACGTTTATTATTTAATAATTTTTTCTTTGAGCGCAGTAACTACTTCATCCGGGTCGGGAACGATACCTCCCAAGCGTCCGAAGTATTCGACGGGCACTTTACATTCTACTGCCAGACGAACATCTTCCACCATTTGTCCGGCATTCAGTTCCACGGTGAGGATACCTTTTACTTGGCGGCTGCGTTCGGCGATTGCTTTAGATGGGAACGGCCACAATGTAATAGGACGGAGCAAACCTACTTTGATACCTTCTGCGCGTGCTTCCTCCATTGCTTTTTGAGCAATGCGGGCACATGAGCCAAAAGCCACAATCAGATACTCGGCATCATCGCAATGAATTTCTTCATAGCGTACTTCTTTTTCTTCTATTTCAGCATATTTTTGTTGGAGATGGATATTGCGTTTTTCCATTTCGGCAGGATCCAATTCCAGTGAAGTTACAATGTTGGGGCCTCGGTGTTTGAGCTTGCCGAAGGTTGCCCATGGGCAACGTGCCATAACTTCTTCGTTGGTGAGGCGCGGACGCTGTTCGGGTAATACCACTTTTTCCATCATTTGTCCGATAACACCATCTGCCAAAATGATGGCAGGGTTGCGGTATTTGAATGCCAAATCGAAGGCCAGACCTACGAAATCAGCCATTTCCTGTACTGATGCCGGTGCGAGAGCTATCAGGCGATAGTCACCGTGTCCTCCTCCTTTTACTGTCTGGAAGTAGTCTGCCTGGCTGGGCTGGATGGTTCCCAAGCCGGGACCTCCACGCATGACATTCACAATTAAACAAGGGAGTTCGGCTCCTGCAATGTACGAAATGCCTTCTTGTTTCAAGCTCACACCGGGGCTTGAAGAAGAGGTCATTACCATTTTTCCGCTGGCTGCACCTCCGTATACCATATTGATAGCTGCTACTTCGCTTTCGGCCTGAAGCACTACCATACCGGTAGTTTCCCAAGGTTTTTCGTCGGCAAGAGTTTCCAATATTTCCGATTGGGGGGTGATGGGATAGCCGAAATAGCCGTCCACTCCGAAGCGGATGGCGGCATGGGCTATGGCTTCATTTCCCTTCATTAAAACGACTTCTTCTGCCATATGTTTCTTTATTTTATTGTTGTTTTACTTTATATACACTGATGCATCCGTCGGGACACACTGTAGCACAAGACGCACAGCCGTTGCAAGTATCTTCCAATACTTGTTGGGCAAACGTATATCCTTTTTTATTCACTTCTTTGGCGGTGAGCGATATTACATGTAGCGGACATGCCACTACGCAGAGATTGCAGCCTTTGCAACGTTCTGTGTCGACTACAATTGCACCTTTAATTTTTGCCATAGGGTTAGTTATTATTGATTATACATGTCTTTATTATAGAAATTAAGAATATCCATCAGCATGGTGTGTGCCTGGACTGCCGGACTTTCAGGGTTTCGTTCGATGGCTTCCAGATAGTTATTCAGAGCTTGTTGCCAATCACCTTTTTTGCGATAGGCATTGCCCAGCAAATAATAGGCTTCATCTTTGGAACCCTGATGGTTTCCGATGAAATTAGTTAGCGCGTTAATCGCTGTATCTGTTTCTCCTCGTTCTATAAGTTTCTTTATGTCTGATAATTGCTTTGCCATTGCTTATGGTAATAATCTTGTTGCATACAAAGATACTCTTTATTTGTAATTAACAGGAAGTTTAGAGTAGAAAAAACGAACTTTCTGCTAAATTCATTTAAAACTTTATGTCCGTGAAACGGGTGGATATGTTATTTTGTTTTTCCTAATGATTTGATTATGATAGAAATAGTTTCAAATGAAACCATTGATCTCCGGTTCTGTTATTTATTCTTAAAGAAAACAATTGTCCCACGGCTATGAAGAGGAGTCTCTCAGAGTCGTGGGACGATGAATCGGTCGGACATGACATATCCGACTGTTTTTATTTCGGTAAACTTTATTTTATGATTTCACCTACATACATATTATATGTTTTCTGTCCATCGTTGTTCGGATTCATTTTTTTCGCTTCTTCACCGGTGATATTCTGTTGCATCACTTTTTTGCATTTGACCACTACGGATGGCTTGTTGTTTCCTTGCATATAGAAAGAAACTGTATAGCTGTCGCTTTGTGACAAAAGCATATTTCCCATTGTTTTTTGCGTGTCGATGAGACAGAATGCTACGTCTTTGCCGAATAGCTTTCCAAATCCGCCCCAACATTCTTTGCCGATTTCAAATTGTTCGTCGTTGCCTGCGGTGATGGTCATACGGACAGCGGCTTGTATTTGTGCATCAATGTTTTGGGTCGTTGGTGCAGTGGGAGCAACAGGTGCAGTAGGAGCAACAGGTGCAACAGGTGCGATGGGGGCTATGGGGGCTACCGGTGCCGTGGGCTGTATATTGGCAGTGTTGGATTGTGTTACGGTTACGCCCGGAGTAGCCACAGTTACAGCCGGAGTCGGAGTAACAGGAGCCGGTTGCAATCCCAAAGCAATCATTCTGTTACCTAATGATGACTGGATAGATTTGAACAGTTCATCTTTCAGGTCAATTGTTTTTCTTCTGAATTTACCGCAGATGGGTGCCAGTTTGGTTTTTGACTTGTTAAGTGCCATATCGTCAGTAATCCATTCTTCGGCAGCATATTTTTCACCGCCGTCACGGGCTTCATCGTACCAATAGCGAATACGTGTCATTTCCAAATCGCATTTGCCTGGTTTGCAGGTCATAAGGAGCTGGTAATAAATGCGTGTTCTGTCTAATGACAATGCTGAAGAGGTGAATACCAGATATTCTTCTCCACCGGCTGCTATCGTACCCTCTTCTTTATTGGTATAAAGAACCCGGGCATTAAGTTTGCCTTCGGGCTTGAAGTATGTATTGGCCCAGTCAAGCAATGCATCATACAATTGTTCTTGTGAGAGGGCAGGAACTTGCATTTCTGTAGTAAAAGAAACTTTTCCATCAACAACGGGAATAGCTCCCGCCAAATATTTCTCATCGGTTTGTGCCTTGGCTAATAAAGGCAGACAGATGAGTACTGAAAGTAGAAACTTCTTCATAGTAATAATATTAATTGTTTTTAATAGTAAGCAAAGATAGAAATAAAAAAAAAGAGAAGCTATAAAGCCTCTCTTTTTTTACTTTTATTATTATAGAGTGAAATTTACTTCACAGGTATCTTCTCTATACGTTTTTGATGGCGTCCGCCTTCGAAATCGGTTGAGAAGAATTCGTTCATGATTTTGTCTGCCATTTCATTGTCGATGAAACGTCCCGGCATTACCAGAACATTGGCATCATTGTGTTGGCGTGCAAGATGAGCAATCTCGGGCATCCAGCACAATGCGGCACGAATACCTTGATGCTTGTTCAATGTCATGCTGATACCTTCACCACTACCACAGATAGCAATACCCGGATAACATTCTCCGGCTTCGACTGCCAGTGCCAGCGGGTGTGCAAAATCAGGGTAGTCACAACTGTCTGTGCTGTATGTACCAAAGTCTTCAAACGGATAGTTCTTGGCCTTCAGCCAAGTTTTTACATATTCTTTCAATTCAAATCCGGCGTGGTCGGATGCCAAACCTATTTTTTTCATGCCAGCATTTCTTTTACCTGGTTATACACATTCTGTGCCGTGAAGCCCAGTTTTTCATCCAATACTTTATAAGGAGCAGAGAATCCGAATGATTCTAATCCCCATACTTTACCATTTGCACCAACCAAACCTTGGAGATTGACAGGCAGACCGGCTGTCAGACCGAATACTTTGGCATCGGCAGGGATTACGCTGTTTTGATATTCTTTGCTCTGATTGCGGAACAGACCTTCTGAGGGCACTGAGACAATGCGTACTTTGACACCGTCTTTGCGTAGTAGTTCAGCACCTGCCACCAAAGTAGATACTTCGGAACCGGATGCTACAAGAATTACATCGGGGTCAGTATCTGAACCGGCAACAATGTAAGCACCTTTTTCTACTTGACTGTAGTTGTTGCCTGTGGGCAGGTTGTTGATGTTCTGACGTGAGAAGATCAATGCTGTTGGAGTAGAGGTATTTTCCATAGCCAGTTTCCATGCAACGGTTGTTTCTTCTACATCAGCCGGACGGAGTACCAACATGGAGTTATGTCCTTTGTGGTTCTTCAATTTTTCCATTAGGCGGATTTGTGCTTCCTGTTCTACCGGTTCGTGGGTAGGTCCGTCTTCACCTACGCGGAAAGCATCGTGTGACCAGATGAATTTAATGGGGAGTTCCATTAAAGCTGCCATACGAATAGCCGGTTTCATGTAGTCTGAGAAGACAAAGAAAGTAGCACATGCGGCGATGATACCACCATGCAGAACCATACCCAAACAGCAGCATGCCATGGTTAGCTCGGATACGCCTGCTTGTAAAAAAGCACCGCTGAAGTCACCGTAAGTGAATGCATGGGTTTTCTTTAGAAATCCGTCTGTCTTGTCAGAGTTGGATAAGTCGGCAGAAGAAACAATCATATTTTCTACTTCGGTAGCCAATACTCCGAGAACAGTAGCTGATGCGGCGCGGGTAGCGGCATTGGCTTTCTGTTCGATAGCATTCCAATCGATTTGGGGAATTTTTCCGGAGAACCAGAAATCCATTTTAGCTGCCAATTCGGGATTTGCTTTTGTCCATTCGGCCTTGTATGCATATCGTTCGGCAACAATTTTCTTCAATTCTTCTTTGCGTTTGGCATAGAGCTCTTTTACTTCAGTAAAAATCTGGAATGGATTTTCAAGGTCGCCACCCAAATTTTTGATGGTATTGATATATGCCTCACCACCCAAAGGAGCACCGTGAGTACCGCAGTTGCGTTCATAGCTTGAGTTATCCGCTTTACGTGCACCTTTACCCATAACAGTTTTACCGATAATCAACGTCGGTTGTCCGGTTACAGCTTTGGCTTCAGTCAATGCAGCACGGATAGCATCAGGGTCATTGCCGTCAATGGTCATTACTTTCCAGTGCCATGCTTCATATTTTTTAGCAACATCTTCGCTGGTAACAGCATCCGTTTCAGTAGAAAGCTGAATATCGTTTGAATCGTAGAACATAATGAGGTTGTCCAAGCCTAAGTGACCTGCCAAACGACCTGCTCCCTGAGAAATTTCTTCCTGGATGCCACCATCGGAGATGTAAGCATATATAGTCTGATTCATCACGTCTCCCAAACGGGCTTTCAAGAACTTGGCTGCGATGGCTGCACCTACCGCAAATGTATGTCCTTGTCCCAAAGGACCGGATGTATTCTCAATACCACGCATAATATTCACTTCGGGATGTCCCGGAGTGGGGCTTCCCCATTGGCGGAATTCTTTTAGTTCATCTATAGTGAACTTGCCACTCATAGCTAATACGGAGTAAAGCATCGGTGACATGTGGCCCGGGTCAAGGAAGAAGCGGTCACGACCTTCCCAACACGGATTTTCCGGGTCATATACTAAGAACTCTGAAAAGAGTACGTTTATGAAATCAGCGCCACCCATGGCACCGCCGGGGTGACCGGAGTTGGCTTTCTCTACCATCGCTGCGGCTAAAATACGGATATTATCAGCTGCGCGATTCATTAGTTTCTTATCATTCATAGCGTAAAATGTTATTTATGGTGCAAAGATAATTAAATCTTTGATAATGTCATTCCTAACTCTATGAAGAATATTCTATAGAATATATTTTCATATTTCGGTTTAACAAACTTGTATGGTTTATGGTTTGTTTCCTTTATAAAAGTTCCAGCAATTGTTTTTTTACCGTATCTACTCCCGGGAAGCCGGTAAACTTATTTTTGATGCCTCCTTCTTTGTCAATAATCATATAAGTGGGCACTCCCTGAATGCTGAATTGTTTGTTGATGTAAGCCCATTGTGCATTGGTGAGGCGATAATGTTCTCCATGGATGTCTGAAATCATGTTCTCCCATGTTTCTTTTGGTGAGTTCTCACCGGCAATGAATAAATATACTATGTCCTTGTCTGCCAATTCTTCTTTCATTGGTTTCATATCTTTCATTGCTTTTTGGCAGGGGCCGCACCAAGTTGCCCAAAAATCTACCAGCATGACTTTTCCTCTGAATTTGGAAATGATGGAAGCGAATAAATCTTCATTTGCTACTTCGCCGGTTTCGTTGATGGTGAAGCCCGTTTTCTTTTTATTGGCTTCAATCGTTTCTATCAGCTTATTATTCATCGAAGTCAGTTTTTCCAGATAGTAAGGGTTTTCCATCAGGCGAATTTCCTGAAAATCGGTTTCAGTCAACGGACGGAAGTCGGTGATTTTTTCGGCATATTTCATAGCTTTGCGTATATCAAAGAAAAGGCCTTTATCAGCACCCATATAGTTGGTTACTACTTTCATGCCGGCTTCTCGTACTTTCTTGCTGTATTCCATGAACAGCGGGTCATATTTCTTTCTCAAGTCTTGCATCTTTCCGGCTAATGCTTTGGCGCTTTTTCCTGCATCAATACTGTCTTTATATGCTTTGATGACTGCTGCATCTTCGGCTGAAGTCCGGTCTGACGAAATAATATAGCTGAATATGTCTTTCATATTGCCATCCAAAGGGACACGTATTTCATAGCCTAAATATTTTAGCATTCTGGAATAGCCGTTGCAGTAAAGCATTTCATTGCTGTTCAGTGCTCCTATGGTTCTTATATAGTCATAATAATTGGTGGGCAGGTCGGGGGCTTTATAGCTTTTGAATGCTTCTCTTTCGGGTAGTCCGCTATAATATATATATGCATTCATCAGATTTGAGTTGATACTGTTGAGTGCTGCGGTACATTGAAATTTATTGTCTATCAGCAATAATTGGCGGGATGCATTATCCAGTTCTTTGGCATTTTGTATGATTGAATTTCTGTTTTGGTATTTGTTCAGGCAATAGGCTTTATATTCTTCTGCCGACATATTATATATTTCTTTTAGAAAATCTTTTCCTTCCCATTCGGTTGCCCATTTGCTGTTCAGGGTTTTGTTGAGTTGCGCCATTGTGCCTGAGAAATATAGTTTCTCTCCTTCCGGTTTGTTCTGTTTCAATAATTTGCTTTGTGAACGGCTGATTTCCCGTAAATTAATGATTATTTTGGTGTCTTCTCCGGGAGTCATAAACAATGTACTGATTTTCTCTCTTCCCATCACTAAATCAAGGCTGGTCGGAGCAGAGAGGTCGATTGCTGTGCAGAAGCTGCCGTCTTCTTTGATTTCTATGGGAATTTCGTTTTCATTACCGGTCAATAACTCACAAAGGTAGGCATTTAGGTTGAGTTGATAGTTATGTTTATAGTCCAAAAGTTTTCCACTCAGTGTAGCCTTTCCCATTGTCAATTGAGGAGCCGGTAATATTTCTACGGCATTTGTTTTTTGTTTTACCTCTTCCGGTAACACTAATTCGGGTAATTTCCCATTTAAAGAAATTCCCCATATTTTGAAGCAGTCTTCGCAGTCACTTTCTATAAAGTCTATCGTTTTTACGGTAGCCGGCAGGGTAGGAAATATCAGACTGAAAGTAGCCTCACCGCTGTCGGGCATCCAAAATTCTTTGTCAAGGGTGATGCCACTGCCCGAACGGATGGGGTATTTTTTACCGTTATCAGCTAACAGATAGCTTTCTCCGCTGATTCTAATCCAATTGTGTGGGCGATAATATGCTTTGATATCCAAAACGGTAGCGGTGTCGGAAAGTGTGATTTGGTTGATCTCCACTGTGGATGTGTTGCGAACAATAAACGGAGGCTGGTTGACTTTACGTTCTTGGGCTTGTATGGAACATAAGGTTCCCAAAGCCAATAATAATGTGCATAAGGTTTTCATAATATAGTTTTGTTTTGGAAAAAAGCCGCCATTGATTTTTGATTGGTCAATGGCGGCTGATTAAGTTTATTTTGACTTTTGTGTTAAGTTCACATATCTGTGAGTTTAGATCAATTTACGAGAACCGTCGCTGATAACTACATCGTAAACTTTCGGACTGCGACCAAATTTTTCTTTGAATCTTTCTTTTGCAGTAGTGATGAATGTTTCATAAAGTTCATTCTTCACTAAGTTGATAGTACATCCGCCGAAGCCACCGCCCATAACACGTGAGCCGGTAACGCCACAATCGAATGCGATATCATTTAAAAAGTCAAGTTCTTCGCAGCTAACTTCATATAATTTGCTCATGCCATTGTGTGTTTCATACATTTTCTGGCCGACAGTTTCATAATCACCTCTTTCCAATGCATCACAAACATCAAGTACACGTTGGATTTCTTCGATGACATATTCTGCGCGCATGTAATCTTCTTCGCTGATATCAGCTTTAGCTTCCTGCAACATTTCCATTGTACAATCACGTAAAAACTCTACATGTGGATGTTTCTTTTGAATAGCGGCAACAGCAGCTTCGCAGCTCTGACGACGCTTGTTGTATGCAGATGATGCCAACTCGTGCTTAACTACGGAGTCTACCAATACTAAACGATACCCTTCCGGTTTGAATGGGAAATATTGGTATTCCAATGAACGGCAATCCAAACGGATTAAGCTACCTGCTTTACCGAATACAGAAGCAAACTGGTCCATGATACCGCAGTTTACGCCACAATAATTGTGTTCAGTTGCCTGACCTATTTTAGCTAATTCGAATTTATCTATCTTGTTGTCGCCAAACAAATCGTTGATAGCATAAGCATATGTGCTTTCCAGTGCAGCCGATGAAGACATACCGGCACCCAAAGGCACATCACCTGCAAATGCAGTATCAAAGCCTTTTACGTTTACACCGCGCTTAATCATCTCACGGCAAACTCCGAAGATGTATCTTGCCCAGCTGGCTTTTGGAGCATCTTCTTCGTTCAAACCGAATTCTACATAGTCTTTCAGGTCGATAGAGTAAGCGCGTACTTTATCTGTTCCGTTAGGTTTGATTTCAGCAATCATACCTTTATCTACAGCACCCGGAAATACGAAACCACCGTTATAATCGGTGTGCTCACCAATGAGGTTGATACGACCGGGTGAAGCATATACTGAACCTGTTGTGCCATCAAAATGTTTGATGAAGCGACTTCTTACATATTCTATGTCCATGATAATTCTATAATTTAAAGGTTAATATATCGCATTTATTATTATTCTGCTTCTCTTCTTGTAACCTTGCTGCCGATAAGGGCGTAGAACAGCAGGTAGACAGCGCAAGCTACTACACACCAGAAACTCTGAATGTAGCCTACGAGGTCGGCAACTGTAGCTTGGATAAACATCATTACAGCGCAACCGAATACCATTGTCATAAAAATACCGGAAGCGATGGCTGTATATTTGCCAAGACCTTCAACTGCCATATTGAAAATAGCTCCCCACATTACTGAAGTACAAAGACCTACCAGTAGGAATGAGAAGATGCCCAAAGGAATTTCTTCCCAAATAATTTCGAGTGTACCCCAATTCACACCCGGAAAAGCTACCGTGATGGTAGGTGCAAACATACCAAACAAAACGAGGATGATAGTAGCTGATGATACAACGGTAATCATGGTGCGGCTCGATACTTTTTCACCAATACTGGCACCTACGAAACGACCAATCAGCATCATAAACCAATAAACGGCTACAATCATACCTACTGTGCTGGCGGGGAGTCCGTAGTCACTGATGAGGTACTGTTGTACGAAGTTAGGTACACCTACTTCGATACCCATATATACGAAAATACCCAAAGTACCCAATGCAAAATGACGGTAACTCATAGCACCTTTGATAAGGTCTAGCTGTACAGGAGCTTGTTTAGGTTCTTCAATTTTAGTGAATGAAATTACGATGAAAGCCACAACGAAGATAGCAAGTGCAATCATCAAGGCAGGTGTTGCATCGGAAATTTTGGCTTTTGCAGCATCACCGATGAGAGCTCCCATCAGAATATAACAAGCTACAGCTGCGGTAGAGTTGAACACACCGCCAATCTGAATTAGCTGGTTACCGCTGTTACCACCACCTCCGAGAAGGTTCAGCATGGGGTTAACCACGCAGTTAAGGATACACATACACAGACCGGCGATAAAAGCACCAATCAGGTAAACAGCAAATACAAGACCAAGATTATTATCTACATCCATCAGACCGCTGATCCACTGGATAAGGATACCCACACTACCTACGACAAGACCGATAAGGGCGGTTTTTTTATAGCCATACTTAGAGATAAGCATACCGGCGGGAATACCCATTACGAGGTAAGCGATGAAGTTACCATAGTTACCAATCTGTGCAAGCACATTTGAAATTGGTCCTTGGTTTTTGATAATTGTTGCCATGGGTGTACACAGGTTGGTCACGAAGGCAATCATTGCAAAAAGGGCAATCATGATGATGATAGCACCCCATTGTTTTGTTTTTTGAGCCATTGTTAAATCGTTCTTTATGTTTATTTTAAAATTGTTTTGCTTATTTTTCTACGCCGAATTTGTAGATGGTTATCTGTTGGTATACTTCTTCCGGTTTTAATACACAAGAAGGGAAATGACCTTTATTCGGAGTATCAGGGAAATGTTGTGCTTCAAAGCAGATAGCGCTTCTGGCAGGGAAAGTGGCACCGTGAGCGCCTTCAAAGCCATTGTGCCAATTGGCTGTATATACTTGGACACCCGGTTCAGTGGTGTAAACCTCCATGCTGCGTCCGCTTTCAGGTTCAACACATTTAGCAGCAAAGCTAAGGGTTCCTTGTTCGCGTTTATTGAGTACATAGCAATGATCATAGCCGGCACCAAACTCTAGTTGTTCAAATTTGTCATTGATGCGGCTACCCACAGCATGAGGAGTACGAAAATCCATCGGTGTACCTTCTACTTTGGCTATCTCGCCGGTGGGGATAGATACATTATCCATTGGAGTGTAAAAGTCTGCATTAATAGTTACGATGTTGTTTTCAACGCTTGCTGTAGGATTGGCAATACCTGAAAGACTGAAAAAACCGTGGTGAGTGAGATTGACTAATGTTGTTTTATCTGTTACTGCTGAGTAGGTTATGATGAATTCATTTTGATTACTCAGTGTATAAACTACTGTTACATCCAAATTTCCGGGAAAGCCTTCTTCGCCATCAGCCGATAAATAATGTAGCTTCAAACTTTGCGGAGTTACTTGTTCGGCATCCCAAACACGTGCGTGGAAACCGGTTGGTCCACCGTGTAGTGAGTTTGGTCCGTTATTGATTGTCAGTGAGTATTCCTGCCCATCTAAAAGAAATTTTCCGTTTGCGATACGATTACCGTAGCGTCCTATTAACGTGCTCAAAAAAGGTTCATGACTGTTGATTACATGGTCTATACTATCATGTCCTTGGATGACATTAGCAAATTTGCCGTTTTTATCGGGAGCCATTATAGCTAAGACAGCACCACCGTAATTAGTGACAGCTATTTCAACTCCATTTTCATTCTTTAGTATGAAAAGGTCTGTTTGTTTCCCATCTACTGTTTTTTGAAAGTCGGTCCGTTTCAGACCGCACAAATTCTCATCGGAAGTTGATGTGTTTATCATATTATTGAAAATCTTTTTATAGTAAGTACAAAACTATTGCAAATAAAAAGATTTTCTTCGGTATTCCCAAACTTTTTGTGGAAAAGTGAACTTGCTAAACGTGAAATTTTAATAAATCAGCTACGATAAAGCTGCTTCCGCCGACAAAAATAAAATCTTTTTCACTGGAATGTTGTTTTGCTGCTTCAACTGCTGCTTTAACATTGGGGTAACTCTGACCTTGCAAACCGACTTGTTGTGCTAACGCTTGCAACTCATTTTCCGGCAGGGCGCGTTTTACATCGGCACGGGTAAAATAATAAATGGCATCTTTGGGCATCATGCTAAGCACTCCGCTGATGTCTTTGTCATTCACCATGCCCATTACAATGTGCAGGCGGTCATATTTTTGATGTTTCAGTTGTTCCACAATGTAGGAAATGCCTCCTACATTGTGTCCGGTGTCGCATACCAATGCAGGGTGTTCTTCCAATTTCTGCCAACGTCCCATCAGTCCTGTCAGTTTTGAAACATGGGCAAAGCCTTCGCGCACATTTTCTTCGGTGAGGTGGTAGCCTATCTTTTTTAGTTGGCGAATGGAAGAAAGCAGTGTGTTGGTGTTTTTAAGTTGGCAAAGTCCTCCCAATTCTCCTTTTAGTTCGGCGAAGTCTGTTGTTTGATAAATTCGTTCACCGGTTTCGTTGACAGAAGAACTTTGTAAGAGATGTTCTTCTTCGGCAAATAGGATAGGGGCGTGAACACTCTGTGCGCGTTCAATAAATACAGGTTTGGTTTCGGGAGTTGTTTCACCAATAATGATCGGTGTGTTTTCTTTGATAATACCGGCTTTTTCTCCGGCAATTTTTGCCAGCGTATTACCGAGAAACTGTATATGGTCAAAACTGATATTGGTAATGAGACAGAGATCGGGATGAATAATATTGGTGCAGTCCAAGCGTCCGCCCAGTCCCACTTCAATAATGGCTACATCCACTTGTTGAGTAGCAAAATAATGGAAAGCCATAGCGGTGGTAAGCTCAAAGAAAGAGGGGTGCAGCGGTTCGAAGAAGGTACGGTGCTTTTCAACGAAGTCAATTACGAACTTTTGAGAAACCGGAGTTCCGTTGATGCGGATTCGTTCACGAAAATCAATTAGGTGGGGAGATGTATAGAGGCCTGTTTTATATCCTGCAGATTGTAGAATTGCTGCTAATGTGTGTGAGCATGAACCTTTTCCATTGGTGCCGGCTATATGGATGGTATGGAATTTGCGATGAGGATGTTCGAAATATTCATCTAAAAGATAAGTGTTTTCCAATCCTTCTTTATAGGCATCCTTTCCTATGTGTTGGAAGAGGGGGGCACTATTATATAAATAATCCAGTGTTTCTTCGTAAGTCATAATCGTAAAAGTTATTGTCCGTTGTGATAGTATATGATAAAAATGGGCAGATATAAGAGGTAAAATACACTTTCATCCACTGTAAAGATGAAAACATTTTCTCTATAGTGGATGAAAGTAACTTTTTGGTCATAGCACAACGGCTATGAGATAGTTAATCAAAGAAGTTTTTAAACTTTTTGAATATCTTTTCCTTGATGCTCAGGTTAGGTTTGAAGTTGTCAGATTCCTGCATCTTCTCCATTATTTGCTTTTCTTCTTTGTTCAGTGTTTCGGGTACGTATACACTGACATTAACCAATAAATCGCCGGTACCTGTACTATATCCATAGCTGTTTACATTTGGCAATCCTTTACCTCGTAATCGTAGCACTTTGCCTGGTTGAGTTCCTGCTTCAATTTTTACTTTTACTTTACTGTCGATAGTCGGAATTTCTACAGTTCCACCCAATGCAGCTGTAGGAATACTCAATAGAAGGTTGTATATCAAATCATTTTCATCACGAATCAGGTCGGGATGTGATTCTTCTTCAATGACAACAAGTAAGTCACCCGGTACTCCGTTGTGCTTTCCGGCGTTACCTTTTCCGTTTACTGTCAGTTGCATACCTTCGGCTACTCCGGCAGGAATTTTAACTTCCACCACTTCTTCGCCATATACGATGCCTTCACCCGAACAAACCTTGCATTTGTTTTTGATGATTTTACCTTCACCGTTACATTGGGGGCATACACTTTGTGATTGCACCATACCAAAGATACTTTGTTGAGTACGTGTCACGCTACCTGTTCCATGACATGTAGGACAAGTTTCCGTACCTCCTTCACCTTCGGCGCCTGAGCCGTGGCAGTGATCACATGCTACATATTTCTTCAGTTTGAATTTTTTTTCTACTCCCGTAGAAATTTCTTTTAAGCTCAGTTTGACCTTAACACGTAAGTCCGAACCACGGAATTTGCGTTGAGAGGCACGTCCGCCTCCACCGAAACCACTGAATCCTCCGAAACCTCCACTACGTCCTCCGAATATATCGCCGAACATAGAGAAAATATCGTCCATAGACATACCTTGTCCGAATCCTTCAAAACCGCCACCGGCAGCTCCACTCATACCGGCGTGACCGAACTGGTCGTAGCGGGCACGTTTGTCGGGATTGCTTAGCACATCGTATGCTTCGGCTGCTTCTTTGAATTTCTCTTCAGCTTCTTTATCTCCCGGATTTTTATCAGGATGATATTGTATCGCTTTCTTGCGGTATGCTTTCTTTATAACATCAATAGTGGCTGTCTTGTCCACTTCCAGCACTTCGTAATAGTCTCTTTTTGCCATGTTGTTTTATGATACTATTTTATTGAGCCACTACAACTTTGGCGTGGCGGATTACTTTATCATTCAGCTTATAGCCTGTTTGAACACAGTCCAGAATTTTTCCTTTTTGTTCTTCAGATGGTGCGGGAACCAATGCAATGGCTTCATGGTAATCGGTATCAAAATCTTTGCCGTCAGTTTCTATCTTCTGAAGTCCTTCCTGATTTAATACCTTTAAGAATTTGTTATAAATCAGTTCGATACCTTCGCGCATTGCTTTTACATCGTCCGAGGTCTCTGAAATATTCAAAGCGCGTTCCAAATCATCTAGAATAGGCAGGATGGCAGAGATTGTTTTTTCACCACCGTTTTTAATTAACTCTGCTTTTTCCTTCATGGTACGCTTGCGGTAATTATCGAACTCGGCAGAAAGACGTAAATACTTATCATGTTGTTCTTCTATGGTCTTTTGAGCGTCAGCCAAATCCTTATTTACCTTTTCTTCGGCAGATAGCTCTTCTGCTGCTTCCTTCTGAGTCTCTTCGTCAAGAGCAGCTTCTTCTGTCTTTTCTTGGTTTTTCAAAACTTCCTCATCCTGAGGTTGGTTTTTCTCTGTTGGGTTCATATTCTTATTAAACTTTTTGTTTTTCTTATTCTTACTCATAATCAGTCAGGGTTTTTAGGTTAATTTATTGCTAACAAATTTCGTGCCTAGTTGTTTCCCTGTCTCAAATATTTTGCAAAAGTAGGGAAAATATGTCACACTGGCATACTTTTCTGAATTAAAATGCCTACCTTTGCACTTTCAAAAATCGAAATAATATATAAACTAAGGTATATAAGGATGATTACAGTTTCAAACTTAGCCATTCAATTTGGTAAAAGAGTATTGTATAATGATGTGAATATGAAGTTCACCAATGGCAATATTTATGGAGTAATCGGTGCAAACGGTGCCGGAAAATCTACTTTTCTGAAAGCAATTTCAGGTGAACTGGAACCGACTAAAGGGTCTGTGACACTGGGGCCGGGGGAACGCCTGTCCGTATTGAGTCAGGACCACTTCAAATTTGATGAATATACTGTAATGGACACGGTTATGATGGGGCATACAGTATTATGGGATATTATGAAGCAGCGCGAAGAACTGTATGCCAAGACCGATTTTACGGATGAGGATGGTTTGAAGGTATCCGAGTTGGAAGAGAAATTTGCTGAATTGGATGGCTGGAATGCCGAAAGCGATGCGGCTATGCTGTTGAGCGGACTTGGTATCAAGGAGGACAAGCATTATATGAAGATGGGTGACTTGAGTGGTAAAGAAAAGGTGCGTGTTATGTTGGCACAGGCTCTTTACGGAAATCCGGATAACTTGTTGCTTGATGAGCCGACCAATGATTTGGATATGGACACAGTGACATGGCTGGAAGAATATTTGTCCAACTTTGAGCATACCGTATTGGTGGTGAGTCATGACCGTCACTTCCTTGACTCTGTTTGTACACATACGGTTGATATTGACTTTGGCAAAGTGAATATGTTTGCCGGTAATTATAGTTTCTGGTACGAGTCCAGTCAGTTGGCACTTCGTCAGCAGCAGAACCAAAAGGCAAAAGCTGAAGAGAAGAAAAAGGAATTGGAAGAGTTTATCCGTCGTTTTAGTGCGAATGTGGCAAAGAGTAAACAGACTACCAGTCGCAAGAAGATGTTGGAGAAACTGAATGTAGAAGAAATTAAACCGTCTTCTCGTAAATATCCGGGTATTATCTTTACTCCCGACCGTGAACCGGGAAACCAAATTCTAGAAGTGTCGGGGTTGCGTGCCGAGACAGAAGATGGAGTGGTCTTGTTTAATGACGTGAACTTTAATGTTGAAAAAGGGGATAAGATTGTATTCTTGAGCCGTGACCCTCGTGCCATGACTGCTCTTTTTGAAATCATTAATGGAAACCGTAAGCCGCAAGCCGGTAAATTCGACTGGGGAGTAACAATAACCACTGCTTATTTGCCGTTGGATAATACTGATTTTTTTGAATGCGATTTAAATCTGGTAGATTGGTTAAGTCAGTTTGGTGAAGGAAACGAAGTCTATATGAAAGGTTTCTTAGGGCGTATGTTGTTCTCGGGTGAAGAAGTGCTGAAAAAAGTGAATGTTCTTTCTGGAGGCGAGAAGATGCGTTGTATGATTGCCCGTATGCAGTTGCGCAATGCCAACTGTCTGATTCTTGATACACCTACCAACCACTTGGACTTGGAGTCTATTCAAGCTTTCAATAATAACTTGAAGAGTTATAAAGGAAATATATTGTTCGCTTCTCATGACCATGAATTTATCGAAACGGTTGCCAACCGTATCATTGAATTAACTCCGAACGGTATTATCGATAAGATGATGGAATATGATGAATACATCACTTCGGATCATATTAAGGAAATGCGTGCACGTATGTATGGAGAATAATATGTCTCCGAGATAATTTTTTCAAGATAGAGGTATAAAGAAGGTGTGTCGTAATGAGCGAGGATGCTGAAAAAGTGATTTTTTTAGTATTCAATCCTTTTTTGGCACTAGAAAATATTTTGTGTAAATGTGAAATACGGGATTCAGCTTGAGTTCCGTATTTTTTATTTTATAGATTTGCAAAATGAAGAAAATTATGAAAGCAAAGAATCAAGCAGTGCCTGATGAGGTATTAAGCAAGGAGTTCCTTAGCCGGTTTAAGACAGAACGATGTAAGCAATTTCCTGAAGCAACTACATGCCCAGGTATTGGAGAAAATGCTTGAAGGTAAAATGGATGCCCATTTAGGCTATGAAAAGAATTCTGTAGCGAGAAATATACAGGTAATTCCTGTAATGGAAGTTATGCGAAGAAAATTCAAACCGAACATGAAGAAGCTGCCATTTCCATTTCCCGTGACCGTAACGGCCAATTGAGTCGATAGCGGTCCCCAAACATGAGAGCCGTGGTCTTCTATTGAAGAAATAAGAGTTTCACCATCAGGCGCAAGATGAATTTCCTATTGTTTATTTTCTGTGTCATATATCAAATCTCCTTTTGCATTTTCACATTCAAAGGAAGGATATGGACAAATTACCATATCTTTGTCGTCATTACTGCACCCATATATGACAATGGACGGACATAACACAAATAAATAATTTAAAAATGTCTTCATGAGAACAGTATTTAAGAAGTTAACAATAGATTCCTTATATTTCACACCATCGGATATCCATATATATGTATAGGCTTACGCGTACGTACGCGTGACCCGATGCGTACGTACGTGTAGCCCAACGCGAATATACGCGTGACCCGATGCGTATATACGCGTTGCCAAAAGGCCTTGAGGTTTTAAGCAAAGCTCGGCATCTTTTTGTGTAAGGGTAGATTGCATCACTCCCCCTCACCAAGTCAGTTATTCTCGTTCTCCGTTCATCCTTACATTTTAATCAAAACATTCATATAATCAGACGGTTAATAATGTAAGGATACCCTTTCATCCTCCTTTCAGCCAGGCTTATCACGTCCTTTCAAATCTGCCTTCAGTATTTGTGTCACGCCCCCAAAAGTATTACGAATGAAAGGAGGCTGAAAGGAGACTGAGGGGACAATGTAGGGTCCCTATTCACTACCGGCCCCCCCCCCATCAACAGGACGTTTCAACGGATAATGAAAGGATGACGAGAGAAACCGATTTCCGACTGTAGAGCGGAATAATAGTGATAATCATTTCTTCAGATTTCCACATTTCTCTTCTATCAATAGACTATGTTTATCGATTAGGCTATTGATACTATCGTTAGGAAGTTTGAAGAATGTAGAGTCAATGCCATACAGCTGGGTAAACACACATCTGCAATACTTTTTGGCCTGTATTGTATCGACTCCGCTTTCTGCCATGACCTTGGCGAATGACGCAACATTCTTATCTAAGAATTTCTCAAAAAGGACAGCATTACTTTCCTTCTTACTCTGACATCCGCATACAAACGAAGCCAGAACCAAGCATATCAACCATGTCTTTTTCATAATTTATCCGATTTTATTCATATTCATGCCAAGAGAAAAGCCAGTACCATCATCATCCCAAATACAACCAGAGCACCCACATGTACAACTCGGTGGAAGTGGGGAACCACTGCCATAATTCATATTAGGATCAGGGAAAAGGCATCCTTCTGGACCTGTTGTCTCATAAAAGCATGAAGGAGGGAAGAAGCCTGTTCCTTCATTTTTTTATTGTCTTGTCAGACAAACGAATTTTTTCTAAAGTCTTAATCTTTTTCATACAATCTAATATTTAATGGTTCACGATAATTTAAAAAAGTTCTCTTTGGAAGATTAAGTATAGCAGTTTCTAGTTTCTCATATAGCTCATCTCTATTTAATAACATGATATATTTTTTCAATTGCAGGCAAATATTTTTCCACAAACATTCATTATCCTAACAGAAGGATATTCATTATTTAAATATGATATATGTTCATTTTTCCTCATAATAAAATAATCTAGATACTCTATTAATTCATCTATAAAGTCACCTTAATTTAAATGAGGAGGATTTATTTTTCCCATATTAGTTTAAGATGTTGCAATCTTATAAAAAAAACAATACAAGCAAGAAAAACAGAATTTATTTGTCCAAATTATCACATTTTCATCTTACATCAGCATAATCTAGAGCATGACATGACCGTTTTTCGCTAAAAGCCCAATTTTCCGGATAACCTCACCCCTACGGTTAACAAAATGACAGGACTACTGAACCATTGGGAATAACCCTTCCGCACATACGTTTTTCCACATATACAATAGTGATTCCTTCTTCAGGAAATTTATCTTAATGATGAAAATCCACCTGATTAATAATGTGTATTTGGGGTGTTAAATAAGTTATTTTATTTGTTGGCTTTAATTCTGTTTGCTTAATTTATAGAGTAATATAAATCTTAAAATAAGATATACTATGGAAAGATTATTGTTACTATTGTTTATGGGAGTTCTTTTTTTCTCCTGTTCTGATTCTTCTATAAATAAAGAGAGTAACAACACTACTCAAAATATGGAACAAAGAAGTTTAACTTCCATGTATACGGATTTGATTAATTCATTTGAAGATGTTTCTGCCCCTGGGTTAGATGGTGTTTCTATTTTGTATCCTGATTATTTTGGAGGAGCTTATGTAAAAGATGATAAGGTGGTCATTTTTTTAACTAAAGAGTCCGATAAGGATTTCGTTAAAAAGGATTTATCTAAAAGAATTGATTTGAATTATGTTTCATTTGTGGAATGTGATTATTCTTATGCTGAATTAATGGATTTGGATAAATGGTTATTACCGTTCTTTACGAAAAATGAGAATAAGTCGTTTTTGAATACTTTGCATGTTGATGGGTGGAATATAAATAAGAATAAAAATAAAATCATTATTAAATTAAATGATTGTAGTAGTTTTTATATTAATGGATTTAAGAATAAAGTAATAGATACTCCAATGATAGGTTTTGAAAAATCTAGAGGAAGATTGAAGTAACATTATACTCCGGGAAGTGTTTCCGTTGATAATCATAGGGGAACTTCTGCAAGTTTAGGCTATAGGGTAAAGTCAAAACATTGACAATGCTATCATTTAGTTCTGCCATTCTGAGCTTTGCGAAGAATCTGTTAACATAAAGTAGATGTAAACACTTCCTTCACTACGCTCAGGATGACAAAATGACAAGACTACCGAGCCATTGGGAATAACCCTTCTGCGCATATGTTTTTTGTGCAGGAAGGATAAGTTACGTATGGCATCAGAACTTAAAAAGTCCACTTCTTCCACACCATTCATTTCCACCACCACGGTATGGGGCGGATGGTATAAGTATGGCTGCTGCCATCGGCATACTCTTCCAGCTTCCCGTCACCCCATTTGATGAGCCCGGTCAAGTCGCCGGGAGGTGTGCATTTGTGATATACCTTCCTCGCTTTTTTATTAGCCTTAAGACTTGTTTTCACTCTTCCATTTTTCGGCATATTCATTCAGGATTCTGCGAATGCTCAGCCCTATTTTGATGTAATCTTTCTCATTAAGATTGGCTAAAGAAACTCGTATGCTCCATTCAGGTCCGTCGAATCCCCCTCCGTTCAGCACTACCAATCCGGTTTCTGTTGCCAGACGAAAGACCACATTTAGTGGATTATATGTTGATTTCAGGTAATGGACGAAATCATCGCCATAGAATTTCTTTGCCCATACCAGCATATCTATTTCCGAATAATATCCGGCACGAAGCGGGTCATCGGGTAAAATAAATCCGGTATTATCCCATAATGCTTTCAGTCTGCTATGAATCAGGTTAAGCATGGCATGACGATATTTATCCTCTTTATCAAGCAATGAGAAAGCAGCAAACAATGACATTTGCATTTGTTGTGGAAGTGACAGTCCGGCGGTGTGGTTTAGAGCAACCTGACGGCTGTCGGCCACCATGCGGTCAATGAATTTCATCTTTTCTACATCTGTAGTCAAAGAACCGTATCGTTTGGCAAGTTCACTTTTGCGTTTACGGGGTAAAGCGGCAATCAGCTTGTCGAATACATTATTTTCGTGGATGGCATTGACGGCTATGCGCCATCCCGTAGCTCCGAAATACTTCGAGAATGAATATACGCAGATGGTATTGAACGGTAAATCTGCCAACAGACTTCTAAATCCGGGAACAAAAGTTCCATAGACATCATCTGTTATTATCATCAGGTTTGGATTCCAACGATTTACTACGTCTTTGATGGCATCTACACATTCCTTGTTCAGCTCGTAGCTGGGCGGATTGCTCGGGTTAATTACAAACAGGGCTTTGTACTTCGGGTCACGCAACTTGTTGATATCCTCTACTTTGTATTGCCAGGTGTGCAAGCCGTTTTCGTCTATCGTGTCAGCGCTGATGTTCAGTACGTCATAATCGTAACGAGTCAGTTCGGGTATTTCGATGTATGGAGTAAAGGCAGGAACCATCAAAGCGATGCTGTCTCCGCGGTGCAATAGGAAGTTTTCTTCTAACGAATCGAATACATAGCACATGCCTGCCGTACCGCCTTCGGTGGCAAAAAGGTCAAAGTTGCCTTGAGGGGGACGTCCGTCACACATTTCCCGATTCAGATAGTCGCGTACAAGTATTTCCGTATACTTCAGGATACGGTCAGGCATCGGATATTGGTTGCCTGCCATACTTTCGGCCCACTCATGTACTAAGGAATCAGGATCGACTGCATGTTCCATCAACATATAATTATAAGTACGCTTCAACAGACCGATTCCCGGTTCGCCTTCATGGGTTTTCAGCCACAGCTCAAACCGTTGGGCAATACCTTCTTTCTGAGGAATACCGGCTATTCCTTCAGGCATATCCATGACACGTCGAGATTCTGCAATGGCAAAAGATCCCAAAATGAAGAAGGCTTCACGAGCTTCGGTGGCAATCCAGTTGGGGTTTCCTCTGCCGGCATTCAGCATGACGTGTGCCATCTTCTTCACACTTTCATCTGCCATTTCTATCAAACGGTTCTTGAGCTCAAACGGACTGATTTTTTCCAAGTTCTTGTCCATTTTCGCTACGCTGCTCTTATCGCTTAAATATTCCATAATGTTATAAGGTTTAGATGATTACATTAATAAAACAATGACTACTCCCCAAATAATGAGAAGGGTGTTCCCCACGGCGTAGGTCACGGTATAGCCGAGCGATGGGGTCTCACTGTCTACTGCTTCCTGAATAGCTCCCAGTGCAGCAGTGGTAGTTCGCGCTCCGGCTGTGCATCCCAATGCCAGTGCAGGATGGAAGTGAAATACATATCGGGCCAATATCAGTCCTAGCAATAAAGGCAATGAAGTGGCAAGGATGCCGATAATAAAAAGCATCGGTCCTACTTCTTTCAGTCCTTGGATGAAACTGGGACCTGCAGAGATTCCTACGACGGCTATAAACATATTCAATCCTACATTATTCAATACCCATAGAGAGGATTCCGGAATTTGTCCGAATGTGGGGTGTTTACTGCGCAACCATCCGAATACCAGACCTGCAATCAGTGCTCCTCCACTTGTGCTGAGACTGATGGGAACTCCGCCTATGTGAATGGCCAAGGCGCCGATAACTCCTCCTATTAAGATGCCGATGCCGACAAATACCATATCGGTAGCATTGGTAGGCCGGTCGATATATCCTAATTGCTTAGCAGCTGTTTCTACTTCTTTCTTCAGTCCTACCAATTCTAATGTATCACCTGAATCGACCACGGTTTGGGCAAACACGGGAATATCAATACCCGCACGTTTGATACGTCTTACACTCACTCCATGCATGAAAGGTTGCTTACGAATGAATTCAAGTTTTCGGTTGGCATACGGTTTCTTATGTATCATGACCGGCAATACCTCTACAGGGAAATCAAGCAACTGGGGATCTATCACTTCTTCGCCAATCCAATCTTCTTCTCCTATGGCAAATTCACGACGTCCACTTAATACTACTTCGTCACCTTTTTGTAATAATTGTCCCGGAAGAATTTCGTTAATAATGGTATGATTATGCCTCATTCTTTCAACAAACAGCCTTTTCCCTTGCGAAATAAAGTAAGATTCGAGTTGCTCTACCGTTTTACCGTTTCCAAACCAATCGTTTTCTATGGTATAAGCACGGAATACGACCGGTCGGCGAGCATGTTCGAAGCCGGGTTCATCAGCCTCACTCGTTCCCATTTTTGCTTCCAGTTCTTTACAGGCAGCTTTTACTTTTTCCAGTCCGCCCAACATTTTCGGACCCAAAGAAGAGAGTACCCATGCTGACCCTGCAGTTCCGTAGATATAGGTAACAGCATAGGCTACGGGAATAATATTTATCATATTGTTTTTCTGCTCTGTGCTGATGTTTAAGCCATTGATGGTGTCGTCTGCTACTCCGATAACAGCAGAAATGGTTTGTGCACCTGCCAGTAATCCGGCTGCTTCGCCTGCATTATATCCCATTATAAGTGCTAAAATCCAGGTTATAACCAAACAGCCAACGCACATTAAGACGGCAAATCCCACTTGTGGCAAGCCGTCTTTTTTTAATCCACGAAAGAATTGCGGTCCCACTTTGTAACCGATGGCAAATAAAAATAGTAGAAAGAAAACCGATTTGACCGGCTCTTCAATGGTGATGTTGAGTTGACCTACCAGTACTCCGACCAAAAGTACGCTGGTGACGATTCCCAAACTGAATTGTCCTACTTTGATTTTACCAATCCAGAATCCTGCGGCAATAGTGAGAAAAATAGCCAGTTCTGAATGTTGTCTTAATAGATGTATTACCCATTCCATATATTCTTATTTCTTTTATAATTGCAATCTACAACAGAAGGGATAAAAAGAAGTTGAGTTAAAATCATCCAAATTGTGCATAGTTCTAATATTTTTTGTTTTATTTGCACAGATAGGATGATTGAAGTATGAAAATTGAAGCGATTGTAAAATATATTGTAGTGAGCTTCTTACTGTTTGCAAACTTGAGTTGTAAAGAAAATAAAGACGAAACACTTATAGCAAAAGTAACTGACCTGACAGAAGAAGAAGAGGTTATATCGGATATAGAGTATGATGGTGACGGCAGAATAATACGTTATGGTGATACTCCGATAGTGTATGCGGGCGATAAGGTAACCATAGGAAAAATGGATTGCCTTCATTCGGGAAATAAGCTTTGCTCGGTAACTTTTAAAATGGCTAAAGGCAAGGCGATAGAAAGTCGTACACGTTGTTTGTTGAAAAGAGGTTCGGAAACATGGGATGTTTTTAAGACTTCGACTTATGAATACGGAGCTGATACATTGTGTATCAAGTCGGACTATTTTGGAGTGGAAGGAAATGATTTCTTAAAACGCGTCTGTACGAAATATATATTTGGTGATGATGGAAAACTGATGGAATCCATTACCTCACATCATGAATTAAATGACAGTACTTATGTGTGTCATAGTTATTATAATTATGATAATCATATTAATTATCGGGCAAATTTGAATATACAGGCCTATGTAATGGATAGTGATGGCTTGGATGGCTTTTTCTATTTTTTACTAAACTTGGGGGATTTCAGGGTAGATACAGTTTTGCCCAATGATATCGGACGTTGTGTAAATCATGGTGCTGAGACTTATAACGTGCATGCTAACTATAGATTGGATGATGAATCTCCGATAAAGATAGAAGTCCTGTATAATTATACAAAACTTCTGTCTCGTATCGAATTGTCTTATAAGTCATTAAAGTAGTTCATCCAATAGGATATAGATATCTTCTTCCGAAAATCCTTTTTCAATAAGGTATTTTTTGTCTTCCAAATAGAAGGTAAGGAACATGTTACGGTCTTCGCACATACTCTGTGCTTTTTGATAATAGTTGATAGCCGTTTCGATATTTCCTAATGTATAGTATAAATGTCCTGCATTCATCCAGTCTTGCATTTTGGGCTTGGTAGCCTGAAGCAGTAGATCATAATATTTACGTGCTTCTTCATATTTGCCGATAACAAATGAACACCAGCCGATAGCACGGCGTGCATTATTGGGATTTTTTTCCAGGTATTCCACTTTAAAGAAGTACCCCAAAGCCTCTTCGTATTTTTTCAAGGCTACCAGACATTGACCAATCTGTAAGGACAGGTTTAAATTGTCGGGCTGAACAATTTCTACTTTTTTGAAGTATTGCAATGCCTGTTCAGGTATGCCCAGCTTATGGTAACACAAGGCCAGATGACGGTTAGTCCATAAGGCATCCGGGGCAATGATATCAGCTTGTTTATAATAACTCAACGCTTTATCGTAATTTCCCAATTTCTGGAGGGAATAACCGGCTTTCTGCCATAACTCGGAGTTGGTTTTATTCTCTTCAAGCAGGATGCTGTATAGCTGGAATGCTTCCTCCATATAATCTTTTTGGAAGAAATAATCTGCCAACTTTTTCAGTTCTTCAGGTTGGGTTATTGCTTTTTTAAGGCTGTTATATTTCCACAGTTCAAAGCGGCTTTCGAAGATGTCTTTTTCTTCGGAACGGCGAGACCATAATTTGAAGAAGCGATATAAATCATGAATATACTGGCGACTGATATTCTCTTTTTTCAAGGTGGACTTCGTCATCTTTGTTATCTGTTCCAGCTGTTCTTGCGATACAGAGCTTTGCTCGTTCATCTGATGTATCATCAGCTCTCTTTGTGATTCAGGCATTTGTATCAAGCTGAAACAGAAAGAATATTTATCTGAATTGCAGAAGGAATCGCTATTGAGTATAATGTCCAATAAGGACATTCTCTTTTCTTCATTATCTCCAAATATGGTAACAATATCGGGAAATTGGCGGTCGAAAGGATAGAACCAATGTGACATTTGGCGGAAAAAAGGGAACTGCTTTAGTTGAGAGAATGTGCTCATATAAACATCAGCTCCCTCCATTTGCAATTCGCCCATTTCACGTAATTTGTCAGTAATGCCCGATTTGTCAATCCAGTTTTCCCATTCCGGGTTAAGATCATCGGAGTCTTCTGTTTCATCGAACCCGATTTTGTTGGCGTTCCCAATGCGCGGATTTCTCATCATTTCGGGAATGATTTCTTCCCGCATCTTCCTGTCTATTTTCTGTGTCTCGCGTGAAAGCTGCAATTGAATCTGTATGGTATGCAGGTTCTTAATAAAATCAGCATCTTCATTGAGTAGTGAGAGCTTTGCACGTGCTTCGGGATACATCATGATACGATGTTCATGGAAAAGTGCAGTTATCACTATACCTACGATAGCACGTTGGTTCACCATAGGATCAGGGTGATTATACGCTTCGAGGAGCAGCATATATTTTCGTATATCAAAAATTCTGGATTGGCTCATCGTGACGGCACTGATGAAGACGCAAAGATCATTGACCGGTACCAGAAGTGAATTGAGCAGTGTCTGGGCTTCCTGTGCTTCGGCTTCCGTCCAATATAAAGAAACCCAGGTTCTTTCGAATAACTCGTTGAGTGCTTTTTCATGACGTTCGCGTATTCCTGCCAATTCTGATTTACAGCGATTGGCATCACTGTAAATCAGAGGAGCTGTCGCTGCATCTTCCGTATAGGCTTCCAATTGCATTTGCAGTTCGGAAAGAGTATGCGGTTTAGCGTGCTCATAAGTGCGTATCAAATCATAATATAAAGCAAAAGAAGATGTACTGTTTTTCATGATATGTGTCCGTTCTGCCATTTCGTAAGCCGATCGGAATATTTTATTATACATATCCTTTTGTTTGGGATCTTTTATGCCCTTTGCGTTGTATTGCAACATCAGATCGTATGTCGTTTGCAGTGTTTCTACGTCAGTACGCAGCTGCCAGCTGGAACATTGGCTGGCCATGGCATGGATTTGTACCAATGCTTCTTTCAAACGATGCTTTTCGAGTAAATTGAAAACGTATTCTATTTCATTATGCATATTAGCCATAAGTTATATTTCTATTTATGTGTAAAACAACCGGAAGCCCTTTTAAGTTCTCATTTCAGCCAAGTGGCACGTTTCCATATGTATTCCATCGGTCCGTGTGAATGATGGCTCATCCACCAGCGGCAGAATGTAAACTGCAAGATGAAGAATGCGATACCTGCCAGGCAACTGACAGTGATGCCACATTGGTTGTGAAGAGCAAATCCCCAGTTATAGTATAACATAGAACCTACTATGCTTTGAGTAATATAGTTGGTAAGACTCATCTTTCCGTATGGAGTGATTTTCATTAAAAGATAATGCATATTTGTATTATAGAATGCAAAGATAACTCCCGAAACCAATACCAACATGAATGAGAAGTTAGAAAGCGAGGTGATGATAAGTGATAAAGGGGTCAATATTGATTTATTGACAATGAATGCCGGCAACATATTGCCTAATCCGTATAAAGGAAAGAATGCGATAAGTGCACCGGCAAGTATTTTATTCCATACCTTCAAGTTCTCTTTTTGGAATAGTCCGCGTCGTCCGATTAACATACCCAACAAAAACAAAGCTGCCGTTTGGAATACACGTCCGTGATCCCATGCCCAGGCAAGACTGGCTATTTGTCCTTCCCATAAATTCACCCGGACTGTTTCCAAAAACGAACCATGACTTTGTACGGCAAAGGTGGCATCCCAAAAGCTGCGGGTGGGAATGGCCGGAGTAATGAAAGACGGGTCCAGACAGGCACGTATTACATAGTAAAGTGGCAAAGGCTGTATCAATAGCACGCAAGCGAGAAGGAATACCCATTTGTCTTTCAGACGGCAGGTGAGGGGCAGGATAAAACCTACCAGTGAATAAAGTACCAGCACTTCTGCGGTGAAGAAGCTGGCATTGATATTGCCTATTAAGAATAACAGGATGAGCCGCCAGCAGAAACGTAATCGGAAATCGTTGCCGCGCATGCGCTGATTATCGTTCTGAATAAAAAAACTAAAGCCGAAGAGAAGGGCAAATACGGCATATGCCTTTCCGCCGAACATGAAGAATAATCCATTCCAGATTGCTTTGTCCGTAAAGTTGAGCCAGTCACTCTGCGTGGTTGTATCTGGAAATGAATAGAAATTAAAATGCTCAATGGAGTGCAGAATGATGATTCCCATTACTGCCAATCCGCGTAGCACATCGGCTACATCTACACGTGCGTGTCCTTTAATTGTGCTTATTACTTTTGTTTCCATGATTTAAACATTGAGTCACAAAAGTAAGTAAAATCTTAAATAGTTGGCTATAATTAGAGGAAGTAATAAGAAAATTCTCTAATTTTGTTCCCATCTTAAACGAAGATATGGACATTTCGGAATTACAACGTATATATGCCGGACACCCGAATACTGCGGGATTGGCTGCGTTATTGGAAGATTCCTCGGTGAGGACTATTTTCCTGGGAGGCTTACATGCTTCAGCGACACCTTTATTTATTTCCTCCTTTATCAGAGAAAATAAACAGACGTTTGTTTTTATATTGGGAGATCAGGAAGAGGCAGGTTATTTTTATCATGACTTGACGCAAGTAAATGGAGAAGAGAATATTTTATTCTTTCCTTCTTCATATCGTCGTGCCATCAAATACGGGCAAAAGGATGCGGCAAATGAGATTCTTCGCACGGAAGTATTGAGCCGTTTGCAGAAAGGTGATACTTTGTGTGTTGTAACCTATCCCGATGCTCTTGCCGAAAAGGTTGTTTCACAAGAAGAACTGACTGATAAAACATTGAAGCTGAGTGTAGGTGAACATGTGGATACTGAGTTTATTGCAGAAGTGCTTACCGGCTATGGGTTTGAGCATGTGGATTATGTGTATGAGCCGGGGCAATATGCAGTAAGAGGAAGCATTATCGATGTTTTTTCTTTTGCTTCTGAATATCCTTATCGCATCGATTTCTTTGGTGACGAGGTGGACAGTATCCGCACTTTTGAAGTGGAGAATCAGCTCTCGAAGGAAAAGAAGCAAAGCATAGCCATTGTGCCGGAACTGACAAAGGCGACGGACAGGAACGGTGTTTCTTTTTTTGAGTTTATACCAAAGGATACCGTATTGGCAATGAAAGATTTCCTGTGGGTACGCGAAAGAATCCAATCCGTCAGAGATGAGGCGCTCTCTCCACAGGCTTTGGCTGCTTATGAAGGGGAGAAGACAGAATTGATGAGTTTGGAGACAAAGTTGATTGATGGTTCAGAGTTTGCAGTTCGTGCGTTAGAGTTCAAAAGAATAGAATTTGGGAATAAGCCTACGGGTACTCCGCAGGCCACTTTGCCCTTTGATACAAGTGCGCAACCGATTTTTCACAAGAACTTTGATTTGGTAAGCAGTACGTTTACCGATTATCTGGAACAGGGCTATACATTATATATATGTACGGACAGTGAAAAACAGGCTAAGCGGTTGAAAGATATTTTTGAGGAGCGGGGAGATAAAATAGCATTCACTCCGGTCAATAAGACATTGCACGAAGGATTTAGCGATAATACTCTTCGGAGCTGTTTTTTTACCGACCATCAGATATTCGACCGCTTTCATAAATATAACCTTCGGAGTGACAAGGCCCGTAGCGGCAAAGTGGCACTGACATTAAAAGAGTTGAGCCAATTTGAACCGGGAGATTATGTTGTGCACATTGACCATGGAGTAGGGAAGTTTGCCGGGCTGGTGCGTATCCCCAACGGCGATACCACGCAAGAGGTTATCAAGTTGGTTTATCAAAATGAGGATGTCGTCTTTGTTTCTATTCATTCCTTGCACAAGATTTCCAAGTACAAAGGGAAGGAAGGAGAAACTCCGCGCCTCAATAAACTGGGTACCGGTGCTTGGGAGAAAATGAAGGAACGCACCAAGACCAAGATTAAAGATATTGCCCGTGATTTGATTAAGTTATACTCTCAGCGAAAGCAGGAGAAGGGCTTCAGCTATACTCCCGACAGCTTTTTGCAGCATGAGCTGGAGGCCAGTTTTATTTATGAGGATACTCCCGACCAGCTGAAGACAACTCAGGATGTAAAGGCTGATATGGAAAGCGAACGTCCGATGGACCGTCTGGTGTGCGGGGATGTTGGTTTTGGAAAAACGGAAATAGCAGTGCGTGCTGCTTTTAAGGCTGTGACGGACAACAAACAAGTGGCGGTACTTGTACCGACTACCGTATTGGCTTATCAGCACTTTCAGACTTTCCGTGAACGATTGAAGGATTTTCCGTGTAAAGTGGATTATCTGAGTCGGGCTCGTAGTGCCAAAGACAGTTCCCGCATCGTGAAAGAATTGGGAGAAGGCAAGATTAATATTCTGATTGGTACGCATAAAATTATTGGCAAAAGCATTAAGTTCAAGGATTTGGGGCTACTGATTATAGATGAGGAGCAGAAGTTCGGAGTCAGCGTAAAAGAGAAACTTCGCCAGATAAAAGTCAATGTTGATACTCTGACCATGACGGCTACCCCTATTCCGCGTACTTTGCAGTTTTCACTGATGGGTGCGCGCGACCTTTCTGTGATACAGACTCCTCCCCCCAACCGCTACCCCATCCAGACCGAGGTGCATACATTCAATGAAGAAATTATCACTGAGGCTATCAACTTCGAGATGAGTCGTAACGGTCAGGTATTTTTTGTAAACAATAGGATACAGAACCTGGTGGAGCTGGAAGCAATGATTAAACGAAACATCCCGGACTGCCGTGTTTGCATCGGTCATGGACAGATGGAGCCGGAAAAACTTGAGAAGATTATTTTCGACTTTGTGAACTATGATTATGATGTGCTGCTGGCGACTACCATTATCGAAAGTGGAATTGATATCCCCAATGCCAATACCATTATCATCAATCAGGCGCAGAATTTTGGGTTGAGCGATTTGCATCAGATGCGTGGACGTGTGGGACGTAGCAATAAGAAAGCATTTTGCTATTTATTGGCTCCTCCACTCACTTCGTTGACTCCCGAAGCCAAACGTCGTCTGCAGGCCATAGAGAACTTTAGTGATTTGGGTAGTGGAATTCACATTGCCATGCAGGATCTTGATATCCGTGGAGCAGGTAATATGTTGGGTGCCGAACAAAGTGGTTTCATTGCCGATTTGGGATACGAAACTTATCAGAAGATTTTGGCTGAGGCTGTGAAAGAGCTGAAAGAGGATGAATTTGCAGACCTTTATGCTGAAGAGCTGCAAGCGGCAGGTGAGGAAAAAATAAGTGGTGAAAACTTTGTGGATGAGTGTCAGGTGGAAAGTGATTTGGAATTATTGTTTCCCAATGAATACATTCCCAGCAGCAGCGAACGTATGTTACTTTATCGTGAGTTGGATGGCTTGGAGCTGGATAAAGATGTGTTGGCATTCAAATCCCGTTTGGAAGACCGTTTCGGGAAAGTTCCGCGCGAAGGTCAGGAACTGCTTCGCATTGTTCCTTTGCGCCGGATGGCAAAACGCTTGGGTGCAGAGAAAGTTTTCCTGAAAGCCGGACGAATGACGCTGTTCTTTGTGAGTAATCCTGACAGTCCTTACTATCAGAGTGCAGCCTTTGGAAAAGTGATTGATTACATGGGAAAGAATCCCCGTTATTGCAATCTTCGTGAGCAGAATGGTAAACGCAGTATGGTGATAAAGAATGTGGAAACAGTAGAAACAGCGGTCGGCATCTTGCAGGAAATAGTAAGCCTGTAATATCGTTTTTCACCGGTATCTTTGGCTTTTCCGAATATTCTCTTTATCTTGCCGATTATTAACGTTGTAAATCATACATTTAATATGCGGCAGCTCTTTATACTGTTCAGCTTGTGCTTTAGTCTTTCGCTTACTGCGCAAGAGAAAATAACCTTGTTGTTTGTGGGAGACCTGATGCAGCATCAGGCACAAATAGAGGCTGCCCGTGTAGGGACATCCTATGATTATTCGTCTTGTTTCAAGCATGTAAAAGATGAGATAAGTGCGGCAGACTTGGCTGTTGCCAATCTGGAAGTGACATTGGGTGGCAAGCCCTATAGCGGTTATCCGGCGTTTAGTGCTCCCGATGAATATTTGTATGCTGTTAAAGAGGCCGGTTTTGATGTGTTGCTTACAGCGAATAATCATTGTCTTGACCGAAGGAAAAAAGGATTGGAACGCACCATTCTGATGCTGGACTCCTTGCATATTCCACATGCGGGCACTTATGTAAATAAGGGCAAACGGGATGAGGGCTATCCCTTGTTGATAGAAAAGAATCATTTTCGTATTGTTCTGCTCAATTATACTTATGGAACAAACGGCATTGAAGTCACTCCGCCCAATGTGGTGAACTACATTGACCGGGAACAAATTAAGAAAGATATTCTTAAGGCGCGCCGCATGATGCCCGATGTCATTATAGCGTGTATGCATTGGGGGATAGAATATCGTTCGTTGCCTGAGCGTTCGGAACGGGACTTGGCAGATTGGATGATAACTCAGGGGGTAGATCATGTGATAGGTTCTCATCCCCATGTACTTCAACCCATGGAGGTCATACAAGATAAGCATACTCCTGCCAAACATGTCGTTGTGTATTCATTGGGTAATTTTATATCAAACATGTCGAAAGAAGATACGGATGGGGGAGCTATGGTGAAATTGGAATTGCAGCGTATTTTTAGAATAACTCGTTTGATTAACTGTGAATATTCTCTAGTTTGGACTTCACGTCCCAATTTAAGTGGAAAAAAAGGATTTGAGCTTTATCCGGCTTCTTTCCTTGATAAACCGATTAAAAATGAGGAGGTTAGTGCGATGAAACGTTTTCTTATGAGAGCTAGAATATTGTTTGATACATACAATAGAGGAATAAAAGAATATTTTTTTGAATAATTTTTCGGCAAAAAGTTTGCAGATATAAAAAAAAGCCTTACCTTTGCATCGCTTTTGAAAGGAAAGCCAATACGGTGGCTGTAGTTCAGTTGGTTAGAGCGTCAGATTGTGGTTCTGAATGTCGTGGGTTCGAGTCCCATCTGCCACCCCGATAGAAGAGGAAGTTCGATAAGAATTTCCTCTTTTTTATTGTAGTAGGGGCTCAGTTTGAAAAGGGCTCTGGGGGGCGGTTCAGTTTGAAAACTTGGGGCAATCCGAAAAGTTGTTTCGGCTTCAAAAGAAAGTTGATAAAAGTTGCTTTCACGCATTGCATGTATTGAATCCTTTTGTTTATCAATGTTTCGGTGTGAAAGGAGACCGATAATGTTCATTTCACACAAAATCTACCCCGTCAGGGAGCATGTTTTACATGTACGTTCGCATGTACCTCCAAAAAGACAAGGACATTTTTTTTAAAGACCAAGAGCTTTCCCAAAAAGACCATAGTCTTTGTAAAAAACTTCAAGACCTTTTTGAAAAAGTTGGAAGAGTTTTCAGAAAACTTCAAAGTCTTTTCGAAAGGTACACTACAGCCTTTTATAATAGCACTCAATTTCCATATATCTTTCATCAACCGTGGATTGGCTTTATTTTAGATTTTAATTTATCGTTGAATCGAAAAAATACATTAATTTTGTTCGTTAAACGCATAATAGCAATAAAACAATGAGCAATATTTTGAAGTTGACCTTAATCTGTAGTTTGATATTCCATGTCTTGATGGGGAAAGCTGCCGGAGTCGGAGAATTAAAACAAATAAAAGAGAACTACAGGCAGATGTTAATACCGTCATCCATAGAGCAGGATTCATTGCTTTCGGATTTGATAAAGATAAAACCGGAAAAGGAGATGTCTGATCAGGCGGTAGTGGAGTTGCACCAACTTTATCCTTTTGATTTGAAAAAAATAGATGGTTATCTGTCATTGATGTCGGCAGACGGTTCGTGGACTGACATTAATTATGCAGATACTAAGCGTTCAGGCTGGGAACCTAAACTCCATGCGGAACGAATATTGGAACTGTCGAAACTGTATTATTCAAAAACTACAGAGCATTATCATTCGGAAAAGGTAAAAGAGGCAATTCATTTAGCTTTGAAATATTGGTTTGATACCAAGCCTCGTTGTCTGAACTGGTGGTATAATCAGATTGGTATTCCTAAAACACTGGGAGCTGCTTTTATTTTATTGGAAGAACAGTTGACAGAACAGGAGCACCGGGCTGCTGTAGCGGTAATGGAGAATGCTAAGTTCGGGATGACGGGACAAAATAAGGTATGGTTGGCCGGAAATGTCTTGATTCGGGCTCTTTTGCAAAATGATGCAGATTTAGTGAAGGCTGCGCGAGATGCTATTGCCTCGGAAATTGTATTGGGTAGAAAGGAAGGGATTAAAGATGATTGGAGCTTTCATCAGCATGGTCCGCAGCAACAATTCGGAAATTACGGATTGTCTTTTGTCACGGGAATGAGTTTCTTCTTTCAGCTGTTCAAAGATACCGATTACGAGTTCACCGGACAGCAGAGGGAAATATTGGTTTCGTTGATTGACAAAGGTTATAGATGGGTGATATGGAACAGATATATGGATGTCAGCTCGTTGGGACGGCAATTCTTTCATAATGCTCAGATACATAAGGCATATAGTTTGGCATTTGCTGCTGAAGATATGGGATTGGCAGGTTTTCCTGCGCATGGTAATACGTTGATAGGTCATAAACATTTTGATGATTCCGATTACACGGTTCATCGTAGCAAAGATTGGATGTCTTCAGTTAAAATGGCTTCTCGCAGGGTGATTGGTACGGAGTTGGTAAATGAGGATAATCTGAAAGGATATTACTTGGGAGACGGAGCGACTTATTATTATGTTCGGGGAGATGAATATCTGGAAGTATTTCCTTTTTGGGACTGGCGGAAGATACCGGGTGTCACTTCGTATGAGGATATTGCACCGATGCCTAATGTCAATGTGACAAGGTCCGGGAATAACAGTGATTTAGTGGGTGGCTTGAGTAATGGAAAAATTGGAATGACAGCCATGGAGTTGAATCGTGACGGACTGGAAGCGCATAAAGTATGCTTATTTGCCGATAAATTTGTTTTCTGTTTGGGGGCCGATATTCATTCAGATACAACTTTGTGTGTAACAACTTCCATAGATCAGCGTTCAAAGAGTGGAGAACTTTATGTTTGGAATAAGAAGAAATGGAGTGCAATTACAGGAGCAGAAGCGTTCCGGCAAAAAGATTTGCGCTTTTTTCATGATGCTGTCGGTTATATTGTTTTGGACGGGGATACATGTGTGGCACAATCGGAAGAACGCGAGGGACGTTGGAGCGATTTTATGGGAATGTATACGCCTGCTACTCTTCATGGAGAAGTGGCGGCATTGCATTTGCGTCATGGTGTGAAACCGTCGGGTGCTTCCTATCAATATATTGTTCTTCCTGCCGCTACAAAGAAGGAGGTGGAAGAGTTTGATCCAAAGATGATTAGAGTTATTAAAAATGATAAGGTTGCTCAAGTTGTTTCTTCTCCTTCATGTGGAGAAGGATATTGGATGGCTGTTTATCAATCAGAAAATTTTGATATCGAAGGATTGTTTTTTAAAGCGGTTCTTCCGGGTATTTATTATGTAGAGAAGGGATTGGGAGGTCTGGAAATAAAATTATCATCTCCCTTTAGAATTTCGAAATAAATAAATTGCAATGCAGTTATATAGCCGAAAGGAAAGTATTGAACGGATGAATGACTTGGCCGGCAAGGGTAGGCCGTTTCTTTTTATCATAGACTATAAACAAGAACATTCCTATGTGGAGGAAATCAGTGAGATTGATTCAAGTTTTTGTCAGTATAGTTTTAATGGGATAACCAATGTAGAAAAGAGGTGCGAAGAATATGACGGAATATTAATATGGGAGACTGCTCCACCGGCTTTGGAAGAGTATCGCATTGCTTTTGATGTGGTGAAGAATAATATATTGGCAGGTAATAGTTATCTTACTAATCTGACTTGTCAAGTTCCGGTTAAGACTAACTTGACGCTTGAAGCTGTTTTTCGGTATTCCGAGGCAAAGTACAAGTTATGGCTGAAAGATACGTTGGTTTGTTTCTCACCCGAAATCTTTGTCCGCATCGAAGAAGGAAAGATAAAGTCGTTTCCCATGAAGGGTACAATCGATGCTTCACTGCCTGATGCATGTCGGCTTTTGATGGATGACAGGAAGGAAGCGGCTGAGCATGCCACTATTGTAGATTTAATTCGGAATGATTTGAGTATGGTATCGGAACAGGTGACCGTTACCCGTTACCGTTATTGTGATTGTCTTGAAACTAATAAGGGACCGATACTTCAGACAAGTTCTGAAATTTGCGGGGTGTTGCCTGAAGATTATTTGTCACATATCGGAGATATTCTTTTCAGGCTCTTGCCTGCCGGCTCCATAACCGGCGCTCCAAAGCCGAAAACAATGGAAATTATTGCTGAGGCCGAAAACTATGAACGGGGCTTTTATACCGGGGTAATGGGATATTTCGATGGACGGAATTTGGATAGTGCCGTGATGATACGTTTCATAGAACAGGAGAACGGACATCTTTATTTTAAAGCGGGTGGGGGCATTACCGGCAAAAGTGTTTTGGAGAGTGAATACAATGAAATGAAACAGAAAATATATGTACCAATTTATTGAAACCATACGGATAGAGAAAGGAAATGCCTGCAATCTGTTTTATCATAATCGGCGGTTAAACGAGGTCCGTAGGTATTTCCGGCCGGAATGCGCACCCTTGCAGTTGGAAGATTATCTGCACTTGTCTGCTGATATGAATGGTGTGAAATGCAGGGTGGTATATACGGAAGAAGGCATAACGGAGGTATCTTATTCTCTTTATGAGATGCGACCTGTCCGGTCTCTGCGTATGGTGTGTTCGGATACTATAGACTATTCTTTCAAGAGCACAGACAGAAGAAAGTTGAATAGTTTGTTTCAGATTCGTCAGGATAAGGATGATATATTAATAGTGAAGAATGGGTTATTGACAGATACTTCAATTGCTAATATTGCTTTATATGACGGGAATGACTGGTATACTCCCTTGCATCCTTTGCTGAAGGGAACCAAGCGGGCGGAATTGCTGGATAAAGGCGTATTGAAAGAAAAAGAAATAAAAAAGGAAGAACTGTCATCTTTTTCGGCGGTACGATTGTTTAATGCAATGATAGGTTGGGGAGCCATAGAGTTTCCGGTTGCCAATGTGTCTGACTAGATTGTTAATCGCAGGCATTTTTTTGAGAGTTTCTTTTGTTTCCTTAAATAATTTGCTATATTTGCAAAAAAAATATAAATATAGGTAAGGTATGAGATTGCGGACAGTTGCAAAATTAGGTGTAGTGCTTTCTGTTGTATTGTTCTGTATAGCAGTTGGTTTTTATGGATTTACACGATTGAGCATGACCGATAGAGGTCGGGAGTTCAATCTCTTCTCCTTGGTACCTTCAAACAGTATTGGTGTTTTGGAAAGCGATAATATCAATTATTTTTTAAATGATTTTCCACAACTTAATTATAGCAATGAACTGGGAGATTTTCAGTTTCCCGGTTTATTCAATTTTATTCTTGGGGGATTGAATGAGTATGCCACTCAGAAAGCACATGGCCTGAGCAGTCGGATGAGCCGTTTATTGGTAAGTTTTCATGCTCCGGGGTCTCCGCGTGATCAGGTTGTATATTTCCGCATGGGTGCAGGAGACGAAAAGTTACTTGCCGATATGCTGCAAGAGCGTGCTCCGGGTGAGTTTCAGCCGAAGAAAGAAAAATATAGAGGAAAGAATATTTATATTTATCCTTTGAATAATAATGAATTTTTGGCTGTTTATAGTGGGTCAGGTTTCTTTGTCGCGAGTTATCAGAAGCGGTTAATAGAAGAAGTTATAGATGCCAAGGAGGACGAAACGGCATTGAGTGATGATGAGGTATTCTCGAAGGTATTTGAGAAAAAGAAGTCTCATAATTTCCTCACATTATATGGTCGTACGACTTCGATGCCTTTCCTGCAGAATAATAATCGTTGCTGGAGTGAGTTTGATTTTCATATGAATAGTGATGTGGTATATCTTACGGGGGATACTTTTATGCCTGATACTTGCAGCTGTACTTCCGAATTTGTGGCAAAAATGCAGTCAGTGCCCGATGTCAAGGAAGACAGCGTTGTTATTTCGGGCAATAAAGATTCGATGAACGGGTATATGGATGAAGCAATAGAAGAAAACGACGGTAGTGGTCGGACACTGTTTGACGAGTGTGTGGCGAATCTTTCTCGTGACGCTTCTTTCATGTTAGTGGCCGATATGCATAAGGTTTCTGAAAATCCTGAGCGTTTTCGCCCTTATCTGCCGCCGTTTATTTTAGAGAATGCTACTTTATTTCATTCATTTATTCTGTCTACCCAACTGTCAATTTCTGAGGACCGTCTTTCTCATATTATGGTGCTGACGTACAAGGACTAACGTAGCTTATGCTGATGAAAGTGTGGAGCTACTTTTGTCCGGAAGTAGAATAAAGAAATAACTGTTAATACTGCTCCGAATAAATAAGCTATTTTGAAAGTGGCTATTTGTGCGATATATCCGCCTGCCAGCATACCCACTCCTATACCTACATCCCATGAAGTAAGGTAAGTGCTGGTAGCTGTACCTCGTTGGCTGTTGGGAGCCAGATTGACAAACAATGTATTGAATGCCGGAAACATGGTTCCAAAACCGATACCCAGTAATAAAGCTATGAAAAAGAAGAAATAGGTAGTCCACTGTAGGCTGAAGTCGATTAACCACCCACAGGCACTCAGCCCGAAAAAGCAGAAACAAACCAAATAAAGTCCGGCTTCGATAACTTGTGTTATCTTGCCACGGTCAACCAATCGTCCGCTGAATAGCCGGCTGGTAGCCATTCCAAAAGCCATAAATGTGAAAAAGAAACCTGTTTCAGCCGTAATTCCTATTTGTTGCGAATACATGGCAATATAGTTGGAGGTCATTCCGTAAGGTACGGACAGTAGTAACAGGCAGATTCCGGCAGGAATGCCTTTCAATAAAATAAATCGGTCGAGCGATATCGGTTCTCTTTTCACGGGCTCTTTGACGGGGGTTTTCACCAATGATGCCATGACCAGTCCCAAAGCGCAACTGACCAGTGCACACCAAAATATCACTTCAAAAGAGTATGCATTATGTAGAAATAGTCCTACCATCGGGCCGATGCTCATTGCCGTGTTGTTCATCATTCCATAATATCCCAGTCCCTCTCCACGCCGTGAACTGGGCATGATGTCGATGACTACCGTGTTTCCTGCTACTGTGACCGTTCCGAAGGCTAAGCCGTGGAAGATGCGGATAAGTGTGAATAAAGTGAGGGTGCCCGCCAACAGATATCCGCCGAAGGCAGCCGTAAAAAGAAAATAAGCTAATAAATAAAGCGGTTTTCTGGCAAAAGTATCCAGCAGATAGCCCGAAAACGGACGGATACATAAGGCAGCTATTGTGTAACATGAAAGGATAATACCAATGGTTCCTTTTTCGCTGTTAAATATCTCGGCTAAATAGAACGGCAGTACCGGCATTAGTAAATAGAAACCAAAGTAGAGCAGAAAGTTGGCTGCGAGAATTTCTATATAGTTTTTTGTTACTAGCTTATCTTTCATATATTGTCATATAAAGAAACGATTAACAGACAAAAGAATGTTCCGTCTATTAATCGTTTTATGAAATTCAAAACAAAGACTGATTAATTGGCAGCTTCGAACTCTTTTAAGAAACGTGTATCATTTTCAGAGAACAAACGCAGGTCGTTTACGCGATATTTCAGGTTGGTGATACGTTCGATACCCATACCCAATGCATATCCTGAATAAACTTTGCTGTCAATGCCGTTGGCTTCCAGTACATTCGGGTCTACCATACCGCAACCCAAAATTTCTACCCAGCCGGTTCCTTTACAGAACGGACATCCTTTTCCACCGCAGATATTACAGCTGATATCCATTTCCGCACTTGGCTCGGTGAAGGGGAAGTAAGAAGGACGTAAACGGATTTGAGTTTCGGCACCGAACATTTCCTTCGCAAATAAAAGCAATACTTGTTTCAGGTCGGTGAATGACACGTTTTTGTCAATATAGAGAGCTTCTACCTGATGGAAAAACGCATGTGCACGATAGCTGATAGCCTCGTTGCGATATACGCGCCCCGGACAAATAATTCGGATGGGTGGCTGGGTGCTTTCCATTACCCGGCTTTGTACGGATGAAGTATGCGTGCGCAAAATGACATTGCCCTGTACATGCTCAGGGTTGGCTTCAACGAAGAAAGTATCCTGCATATCGCGTGCCGGATGATCTTCGGCAAAGTTCATGGAAGAAAAAACATGCCAGTCATCTTCTATTTCCGGTCCGTCGGCAATACTGAAACCGAGACGGTGGAAAATATCGATAATTTCATTCTTGACAATACTTAACGGATGGCGGGTTCCCAATTCGATAGGATATGCCGTGCGGGTAAGATCCATTTCAGCGGCACCGTTGTCTTGTGTTTCAAAAGCTTCCTTCAATGTGGATATACGTTCCTGAGCCTTGTTTTTCAGCTCATTCAGTTTCATTCCCACTTCCTTCTTTTGGTCGGCAGGTACATTGCGGAAGTCTGCCATCAACTCATTAATTGCTCCTTTTTTACTGAGATATTTAATACGGAGGGCTTCTAATTCCTCTGCATTAGCAGCGTGTAAGCCTTCAATTTCCTGAAGTAATTGTTCTATTTTAGCTAACATACTTTCTTCTTTATTTTTTTAATGACCGCAAAGTTAGCGAATTAAACCGAATATTTTGCTGAAAACTAAAAAAAGAGATACTTTTGCATTGATTTTTTCTAAAAATAGAAAATGAAGAAACTGATTATCGGAGTTTGTCTGCTTGTGCTGATTAGCTCCTGTGGAGGTGGTAAAAAGAAAATAGACCCCTTCGAGATGCTCACTGAAGAGATTGATTCGCTGGCTGCCGTTCCTGATACGGTGGAAGTGATGGAAGTGGTGGAAGAAGAACCGATGGTTCCGGCTACCGCAGATGAAAGTTTTGCCGACTTTATCTACAATTTTGCAATTGACGAAAAGCTGCAAGTGTCGCGTATTGTGTTCCCCTTGCCTTATTATACGATGGATAAGAAGGAACATATCGAAAAGAAAGATTGGAAACACGACCCGTTGTTCAGCCAATTGGACTCTTATACTGTTCTTTTTGACAAAGCGGTGGATATGGAAGCGGAAAAGGATACTACTGCTACCAGCGTGAAGATTGAGTGGATTTATCTGAAGACAAACAAGATTAAGAGATATTATTTTGAACGTTTGAAGGGGTTGTGGAAGTTGGAAGCCATTGATTTTGCAGATATGCCGGAGAATGAGGACAGCAAGGAGAGCTTCTATGAGTTCTATGAACATTTTGCCAATGATTCTCTTTTCCAGCAAACACGCCTTCATAATCCATTGAAGTTTGTTACGGTAGACCCGGACGATGAATTTCAAATAATTGAAACTACCCTTGAAGCAGGACAGTGGTTTGCTTTTCAGCCGGTACTTCCCCGCGAGTTTCTGACAAATGTAAATTATGGACAGAATGAGAATTCTAAATCGAATACAAAGGTAATTGAGATAAAAGGATTCGGTAATGGATTTAATAATACGCTTTACTTTGAACGGCGCAATGGGTTGTGGAAATTAGTGCAGTTTGAAGATTTAAGCGATTAACCCTGTTAATGACTGATGAAAGAAATAAAGGAGTATTCATTGTTGCCGCATAATACTTTCGGCATGGATGTAAAGGCGTCTGTGTTTGTAGAATATGGGTCGGTTGCTGAATTGAAGGCTATATTATCAAATAAGGATTATTTAAAACCGTCATGGTTGCATATTGGCGGGGGCAGTAATTTGTTGTTTACGGCAGATTATGAAGGAACCGTTCTGCATTCGGCCATTCATGGTTATGAAGTAGTGGATGAGAATGATAAAACTGTCGACATAAGGGTAGGAGCCGGAGAGGTATGGGATGATTTTGTGGCTTTTGCCGTGCGGCACGGATGGTATGGTGCGGAGAATTTATCTTTGATACCGGGAGAAGTGGGTGCTTCGGCTGTGCAAAATATTGGTGCATACGGTGCGGAGGTCAAAGATTTGATTGTTTCGGTAGAAACACTGGAAGTCTCTACGGGGCAGGAACGTGTGTTTGCTAATGATGAGTGTCACTATGCCTATCGTGAGAGTATATTCAAAAAAGAATTGAAAGGAAAATATATTGTTACTCATGTGACTTACCGTCTTGGAAAACATCCGCTTTTTAATCTCGAATATGGTAATGTGAGAGGTGAATTGGAGAAACGCGGATGCGAGATAACATTGGACAATGTGCGTAATACAGTAATTGAGATACGTGAAGCAAAGTTGCCTGACCCGAAGGTGCAAGGCAATGCCGGAAGTTTTTTTATGAATCCTGTTGTATCGCGTCTGCAATTCGAAGCATTGCAAAGAGAATATCCTGAGATACCTCATTATAATATGGGAGAAGATAGGGTCAAGATTCCGGCAGCGTGGATGATTGATCGTTGCGGCTGGAAAGGTAAACAGGTAGGCAATGCAGGTGTTCATTCCAAACAGGCTTTGGTATTGGTAAATTGTGGAGGAGCTACCGGAAGAGAAATCGTAGATTTGTCTCGGCAGATACAAGAGTCTGTCTTTTTGAAATTCGGGATAACTGTTTCTCCTGAAGTGAATTTTATTTAACTGTTATATGAAGATTACAATACTAGGCAGTGGAACATCTACGGGAGTACCCGAAATAGGGTGCAAATGCCCGGTTTGTACCAGCAATGATCCTCGGGATAACCGTTTGCGTTGTTCGGGACTGATAGAAACAGAGGGAGTGCGGATTTTGATGGATTGTGGTCCTGATTTTCGTGAACAGATGATACGTCTGAATGATTTTAAACCCCTTGATGCTGTATTCATCAGTCACGAGCATTATGATCATGTGGGTGGCTTGGATGATTTACGTCCCTTCTGTCGCTTTCGTGATGTGCCGGTTTATGCGGAACGATATACGGCAGAGCGTTTGCGTCAACGTATTCCTTATTGTTTTGCAGAGCATCTTTATCCGGGAGTACCTCGCATCCTGTTGAAGGAGATTGTGCCGGATTCACCTTTTACGGTTGGCAACTCGAAGGAAGCTAAGGTAGAGATTATTCCCGTTCGGGTGATGCATGGCAAACTTCCTATTTTGGGATACCGTATTGGCAATATGGCATGGATTACAGATATGCTGACCATGCCGGAGTCTGAGTATGAGCTTCTGAATGGACTGGATGTACTGGTGATGAATGCTTTGCGTCCCCAATCTCATAGCACACACCAAAATCTACAGGAAGCATTGGACAATGCAAAGCGTATCGGAGCTAAAGAAACTTATTTTATTCACATGAGCCATCACATGGGATTACATTCGGAAGTTGAGAAACTGCTTCCCCCTCATGTGCACTTTGCTTATGACGGAGAAGTAATTTCTGTCGGTTAGACTGTCGGTTTTAATGAATATTGGCAAAGTCCGTTTAGCCCGCATTCTTCACATTTGGGAGTTCTGGCCATGCATACATACCTGCCGTGCAAGATGAGCCAGTGGTGGGCTGTCGGAACGATTTCTTTCGGGATGTATTTCATCAGATATTTTTCGGTGGCCAGCGGAGTAGTACAAGTTTTCGGTACCAAGCCGATGCGGTGGCTTACGCGGAAAACATGAGTATCTACTGCCATTGTTGCTTTATTGAATACCACGCTTTGAATTACATTGGCGGTTTTTCTTCCTACTCCCGGCAATTTTATCAGCTCTTCCAGTGTACCGGGCACTTCACTATGAAAATCTTTAACCAGCATCTGTGCCATGCCGACCAGATGTTTCGCTTTATTGTTAGGATAACTCACACTGCGGATGTATTCATAAATGACTTCCGGCGTAGAGGCTGCCAGGGCTTCCGGTGTAGGGAAATCCCGATAGAGAGGCGGGGTAATCATGTTTACGCGTTTGTCTGTACATTGTGCGCTGAGGATGACTGCTATCAGCAGCTCGAACGGATTGTTATAATGCAGTTCCGTTTCTGCAACAGGCATTGCATTTTGAAAATACGTTATTACCTTATCATATAATTCTTTTTTTCTCATGATTGTCCTTCACTTATTCCCGAGGTCTTTAATTTAAATTAGTTACAAAGATAATACTGTTTCTCAAAAAAGTGCGTATCTTTGCATCCGAATTAGAAAAAATAGACGTATGATGCCGTGAATAGCGGTCGTGTATTCTAGAACACCACGTAAAAAACAGGAAAAATGAAGAATAATAACACTGTATCTGTATCTTTTATGTTGCTTGGCATACTGTTCTGTGTATGTCTCGTTGCAGCAAACTTATTGGAAACCAAGGTAGTCCGGATTTGGAAAATTACTGCAACTGCCGGGCTTGTCGTATTCCCTATTTCTTATATTATCAATGACTGCATAGCCGAAGTGTGGGGCTTTCGTAAAGCAAGACTGATTATTTGGATGGGTTTTGCCATGAACTTTATGGTTGTCGCGTTGGGGCAACTTGCCATTATGATGCCTGCAGCACCCTTTTGGGAAGGGGAAGAAGGATTTAATTTTGTTTTCGGCATGGCACCGCGTATTGCTGTGGCAAGTTTGACTGCCTTTTTGGTTGGTTCTTTTCTCAATGCTTATGTCATGAGTAAGATGAAACTGGCTTCGGGAGGCAAGAATTTTTCACTTCGTGCCATCACTTCTACATTGGTGGGTGAAAGTGCCGATTCGCTGATTTTCTTTCCGATTGCTTTCGGAGGGTTGATGCCGGTGAGTGAGCTGATTAAAATGATGATTCTTCAAGCTCTTTTAAAAACAGTTTATGAAATCATTATCCTTCCTGTTACCATCCGTGTAGTGAATTATATAAAGAAGGTGGACGGAAGTGATGTCTATGATGAGAATATTTCCTACAATGTATTAAAAATCAAAGAACTATAAATCATGAATAGGAGTGATGCATTGGTTGTGTTCAGCGGTGGGCAGGACTCAACTACTTGTCTGTTTTGGGCAAAGAAACATTTTAGTAAAGTATATGCGTTGAGTTTTGTCTACGGACAAAAACATGTGAAAGAGGTGGAACTGGCACGTTCCATAGCTGCCGGGGCAGGAGTAGAGTTTGAAGCGATGGATGTTTCTTTTATCGGTCATTTGGGTAAGAATTCATTGACGGATACCACTATTGCAATGGACCAGGATAAGCCGGCCGATAGTTTCCCGAATACTTTTGTTCCGGGGCGTAACCTGTTTTTCTTGAGCATTGCAGCTGTTTATGCTCGCGAACATGGCATTAACCATATTGTGACCGGTGTGTCTCAGACTGATTTCAGCGGTTATCCCGATTGTCGGGATGCTTTTATCAAGTCATTGAATGTCACACTCAATCTTGCCATGGACGAACAATTTGTTCTCCATACTCCGTTGATGTGGATTGACAAGGCAGAAACATGGGCACTGGCGGATGAACTGGGAGTTCTTGATTTGATTCGCAGGGAAACTTTAACTTGTTATAATGGCATTCAGGGTGATGGATGCGGACATTGTCCGGCGTGCAAACTTCGCCGTGAAGGTTTGGAAAAATATCTGGCAAGTAAGAAGTGATTTACTTGAAACTAAAAAATAATAACTATATGGAAAGAAAAGATGAACTGACAATATTAGGAAAGAAGACGGAATACAAGCAGGATTATGCTCCTGAGGTGCTGGAGTCTTTTGTTAACAAGCACCCCGGGAATGATTATTGGGTGCGTTTCAATTGTCCCGAATTTACCAGTCTTTGCCCCATCACCGGACAGCCGGATTTTGCTGAGATTCGTATTTCTTATCTGCCTGACATGAAGATGGTAGAGAGCAAGAGCCTGAAACTTTACCTGTTCAGCTTTCGCAATCATGGCGATTTTCATGAAGATTGTGTAAATATCATTATGAAGGACTTGATTAAACTGATGGAGCCTAAATATATCGAAGTAACAGGTATCTTTACTCCACGTGGCGGCATCTCTATTTATCCGTATTGCAATTACGGACGTCCGGGAACAAAATATGAAGAATTGGCGCAATATCGTTTGCGTAACCACGATTTATAAACGGCGGGCTTCCACCCAAGGGAAAGATGAACTTAAAGTCGTTCACTCCTTTCGGTGGAAGCAAAATATCTTTAGGATAATTCCAGCCCCAATGCTTCTTTTAATTTTAGCAGATTGGGATTCTTTTTACTCATCATCTGGAAACGTTCTACATGGCTATAGGCACGTATGTTTTCAGTCGGGGCACTTACCCGTATTGTCATCGTTATTTTTCGGTTATGGAGACGTTCCCGCAAGTGGTTTTGAATTGCCTGAACCAACTGCGTCATATATTTTTCTACCATCTCGTTGTCTACCAATACTTCGAAAGTAGTATCATTCAGCAGTTTCGGATGCATATTCATCATACGTGCCGAGTTCGCTTTCTCTTCAACTGGCAGATTAGCTGCAAATTCACGCCAATAATAGTTTAAATCTTTTTCGTTAAAGATATAATCCTCATACGACGCACTGCTTGATGTAGCGGTTGCATGGGCGGCAGAGGTGTTTTTTGCATCTGTTTTCTCAGCTGTTTGTTCATGCAGGGGACGGCGTATGGACATGCCCAACGTACCCGCTTTAAATACTGGAATTTTCTTTTCTTCCTTTGTCGTAGGCAGCGGGTTGGGACGTCCACCCGTATTCATTCCGTTTGTAGAACCTTGTGTTGCAGTCGGTGATGAAGCAGCCGGAGCAACACCGGTCTGTGCAGCGGCAACCGGAGCCTGAGGCTGCGATTGCGTGGCAACTTCAGGAGTTGCTTGCTGTGTAAATATGGGTTTTATGTGATTCTTTTTAGGGCTGCGCCCACCGGCCAAATCGTCAGCGTCGGGCAAGGTCAGTTGCGCACATTGTATCAGTGTCAGCTCTACCAGCAAGCGTTTGTTCTTGCTGGCGCGATAGTTTAAATCGCAGTCGTTGCACAGCTTCATGGCTTTGTACAGGAACTTGGCCTCGCACTTCCGGGCTTGTGCCTGATAACGCTCACGGATACTTGCACCTACCTCCAGCAGTTGTAAAGTTGAGGCATCCTTGCTCACCAATAAATCGCGGAAATGTGAAGAAAGTCCCGTAATAAAGTGGCTGCCGTCAAATCCTTTTTTCAGTACATCATTGAAAAGCAGCATTGCTTCGGATACCTTGTTTTCAAGTAATAAATCCGTCAATTTAAAGTAGTATTCGTAATCCAATACGTTCAGGTTCTCGATGACACTTTTATAAGTAATGTTTCCCCCTGTGAAGCTTACTACCTGGTCAAAGATGGAAAGCGCGTCACGCATACCTCCATCCGCTTTTTGGGCAATGACGGTCAGCGCTTCGGGTTCGGCATTGATATGTTCCTGCTTTGCCACATATTGCAGGTGCTCTGTGGTATCTTTAATGCCGATGCGGTTGAAATCATAGATTTGGCAACGGCTCAGGATAGTAGGCAATATCTTATGCTTTTCGGTAGTGGCAAGGATGAAAATGGCATGATGAGGAGGCTCTTCCAGGGTCTTCAGAAAAGCATTGAAGGCAGCTTGGGACAGCATGTGTACCTCGTCAATGATATATACTTTATATTTGCCGATTTGCGGCGGGATACGTACTTGCTCTATCAGCGAACGGATGTCTTCTACGGAGTTATTGCTGGCGGCATCCAGCTCATGAATGTTATATGAGCGTTGCTCGTTGAAGGCAAGGCACGATTCACATTGGTTGCACGCCTCTCCGTCAGCAGTGGGAGACAGGCAGTTGATGGTTTTGGCAAAGATACGCGCACAGGTTGTCTTGCCCACACCGCGTGGACCGCAGAACAGGTAGGCATGTGCCAGCTTGCCGGTAGCAATCGCATTTTTCAGGGTAGTGGTCAAAGCACGTTGGCCCACAACCGATTCGAATGTAGCGGGACGATATTTTCGTGCCGATACGATATAATTTTCCATAAGCGGAGTTCCTTTACTAAATATGAGTTCTGCAAAAGTACATAAATTATCGGTGTTTTTATGTATGGTTGCCTGAAATATTTCTATCTTTGCGCAAAGGAGAAAAAAGAACGTTAGATATGAGTAAATTGCTGACTATTTGGAACTACATCCGGCACCATAAGTATATGATTACGCTGCTGGTATTTCTTGTGGTTATTGGTTTTTTGGATGAAAACAGTCTGATTCAGCGCGCAAAGCACCGTAATGAAATAAGTACGTTAAATAGTGAAATAGAAAAATACAGAAAGCAATATGAGGAGGATACCGAGAAGCTGAAAGAGTTGACCAGCAATCCCGAGGCTTTGGAGAAAATAGCCCGTGAGAAGTATCTGATGAAGAAACCAAATGAGGATGTTTACGTTTTTGAACAATGAAGAATCTTTATAATATAATATTTATGGCAGGTGCCGGGCTGTTGCTGCTTGGTGCAGTATTGCAAATAACCCGTTGGGATTTTGCTCCTTTTATATACACAGTGGGTGCGGTGATGTTCGGCTATGTACAGGTGATGGGAAATCGGTATGATGGCAAGAACTTTATCGTCAAGCGATTGAGGAGGCAGCAAATCTTTGGTGCCATTGCGTTGGTTTTTGCGGGAGTACTGATGTTTACGATGAACCGTAATGAGTGGATTGTCTGTCTTTCCATTGCTGCCATACTCGAACTGTATACAGCATTCCGCATTCCGCAGGAACTGGATAAAGAGAACAAGTAGAGCATTCTCATCTTTTGAATAAAATGCCGGTTTTGTTCTATTTTGATTCATCTCCGCACATAAGCCAAGAATAACCGGATGATAAGTCCTTTCATCAGTCGGATTAACTTCTTTTTCCTTTTAGGTTAAGTCTTCGCGTACGGCAAACTTTTATAGTCTTCGGCTGTGGACTGTATAGTCTGCTGCAATGGACTGTACAGTCTGTTACGGTGGACTGTACAGTCTGTTATAACAGACTGTAATAATCTTCCGCTTAAAAGGTCTTAGACAGTGGTAAGAAATAACTTAATCTTCCTTTTGTTTACAGATAAAAAGTAGATGACCGGTCACCCCGTATTGTATAATTTCCGGATTTCGAGGGGAAGGAAGGCAAAAAAAAACTAAACCGGTCTATCCCATCGTCAGCTGTAGGGGCAGGGTTTGCCTGCCCGAAGGCACAAAGCAAACTGTTTTCGGGCGAGCGAACCTCGCCCCTATAAACTAAACGACAGCATTATCCACGTTTTGACAGCCTCTTTTTTAGAGACGAGGAAGGTAGTGTGCTAAAATGAAAACAAACTACCACTATTCCACAATAGTCATTTCATCTATCAGATGTTTTGCACCTGCAAACTTATCGATGATAAACAAAGTATATCGGATATCTACGCAAGCGGCACGTTGTAACTGCGGATTGTAGGCGATATCACCTGTCAAACCTTCGTAGTTACGGTCGAATCCGGTACCGATTAATTCGCCTTTACTGTTGAAGACCGGTGAACCGGAGTTACCTCCCGTATTATCGGTGGCTGTGGCAAAGCAGATAGGCATTTCTCCATTTTTCATGGCATAACGGCCGAAATCCTTGTTGTTATACAATTCTTTCAGTTTTGCCGGCACCACGAACTCGAAATTATCCGGGTCTTCTTTTTCCATTACGCCTTTCAGTGTCGTATAATAACTGTATTCCACTCCGTCCTTCGGGCTGTAAGAGCCGATTTTTCCGTAAGTGAGACGTAATGTAGAGTTGGCATCGGGATAAATGGGTGTGCCTTCCTGTTGTTTCAGTTTCATCATACCTTCCACCCATGTCTTGTGTGCAAGGTTGTATGCATCCGTTTCTGCTTTCATAGCCTGGTCGGTCTTTTCATACCCTTCGTCTACGGATTTGGCATATTGCACCATCAAGTCGTTTTCTATGGTTTTGGCATCCGGTTTGGCCATGAACCGGTCAAAGGCTTCACGACTGCGGAAGATAGAAGTATCGAAACAGGCATCTACAAATGCATCGATATCTCCTTTGAACTTCTTGTCTATCACCCGGAATATGCTGATGCGCTGTTCGGCAGGAATCAGTTCGGCATAAGTCTTTAACAGTGCCTTTGAGACTTTGCGGTCTACTTCGGGACTGTAATCTTTATTAAAGAACTTGTCGGCCTGTTTACCCAACCGGCTCAATGCATGATCCAGCGGATTGATTTCTTTGGTAGCGTGGGGCACTTTGTAACCTTGTTTCAGTGCTTCCAGCACTTGGTCTGTGGAAGGAATTTTATAGAATTCCGTTCCCAGTTTGCAAACTTCATAGATGGCTTGCTGGTGATAAACAGCGTCATGGCGTTTGCTTACGATTTCGCGGATGGCATCAAATGCTTTTTGATAAGTATCTGTTCCCGTTTTGCGGCCGTATGCCAGAAGTTTTTCTTGTTGCTGCTTCTTGGTGTCGAGCACATTGAGGTGAATCAGTCCTTCGTTCATGCCGATGGCATTCTTCCAGTAGTTGGCAGAAGATGCATACTTGCTGGCATACTGGATGCGTACTTTATCACTTTTCAGCATTTCTTCGAGCAGATTGTTGAGGCGTACCGTACGCACTGTCTTACGCATGAAATTGGTAGTCTGCATACGTTCTTCCACCTCATCGGAAAACATATAACGCCAGTTGCGTCCGGGGAATCCCATTACGAAAGTAAAGTCGCCCTCTTTCACACCGCCCAGATTGATCGTAAGGTGTTTCTTCACTTTCAGGGGGATATTATTCTCATTGTATTCGGCCGGTTTGCCATCGGGGGCGGCATATATGCGGAACATGGAGAAGTCACCGCAGTGGCGGGGCCACATCCAGTTGTCTGTGTCGGCTCCAAACTTTCCGATGGAAGAAGGGGGAGCACCCACCATGCGGACATCCTTGTAGATGGTCTTTACAAAAAGATAGTAACGGTTTGCTCCGTAGAAAGGTTTCAACTCCAAGGCCGTGAAGGGAGTGACTTCTATGTTCTCCTGCCTGGCAAAGCGTTCGGCCACTTTGCCAAGGTAAGAAGGAGAGAGGTAGTTCAGGCCTTCCGGGTCCTTGTCCTTAGCCAACTGTTCTTTTACATAAGGAGTGATATCCAGAATTTTGTCGATAAAAGTAACGGTCAGCCCCTCGCAAGGCAATTCCTCCTTGCGGGTCATCGCCCAGAATCCGTCTGTCAGGTAGTCGTGCTCCACCGAACTGTGTTGCTGGATATATCCGTATCCGCAATGGTGATTGGTCAGCACCAGTCCTTCTGCTGAAATAACTTCACCGGTGCATCCTCCGCCGAAATGTACCACGGCATCTTTCAGGCTGATACTGTCGGGGCAATATACTTTGTCAATGCCGATGTCCAGTCCCATGTCGTACATGGTGGCGGCATTTTGTTCTTTCAGGTCTGTCAACATCCACATACCCTCGTCGGCATGGCCGGCAAGGGTGGTGAAGCTGAGAAGTGATAATATGATTGTCTTTTTCATTATTCTACTATTGTCATTTCGTCAATCAGGTGACCGCAACCACCCAGTTTGTCGATAATAAAGAGTACATAGCGGATGTCTACGGCAATACAGCGTTGGAGGTTATTGTCAAAGTTGATATCTCCACTCAGTGATTCCCAGTTGCCGTCAAAGGCAGTACCAATCAGTTCACCGCTGCCGTTGATGACCGGAGAACCTGAGTTACCACCTGTAATGTCATTGGTCGTGAGGAAACAAGCCGGCATCTCACCGTTAGGCAATGCATAACGTCCGAAGTCTTTGGCAGTATAAAGCTCTTTCAGTTTGGCGGGAACTACGAATTCGGGATTGGTGGGGTCTTCTTTTTCCATTACACCTTTCAATGTCGTATAATACTTGTAGTGTATACCGTCTTTCGGATTATAAGATTTCACGTTACCATAAGTCAGACGAATGGTGAAGTTGGCATCCGGTGCTTTAGGTTCGGGAGAATACATTTCACATAAGCCGCGTACATACGTTTTGTGCAGCAGTTCCAATCCATTGAGTGCAGTTGACAATTCCTTAACCAATTTATCACCCAGTGCATATTTGGATTTGACAAAAGCATACATCGGGTCTTTTTCAAGAGCTTTTACATTGGGCTTGCTGATGAATTTATTGAAATTCTTTTCATTGGAGAAGATGGAATTATCATATAAATTGTCGATATATGCATCATAGTTTCCTTTGAAATCGTTTTGGATTGTCTGGTAGAAAGAAGGCAACGCGTCAGCTTCTACCATTTCGGCGTAGAGGGGCAACAGGGCTTTGGCTACTTTGCGGTCTACTTCGTGGTCATAATCCTTGTTGTGAACGGATTCATAAACGCTCTTCATCATATCGGTATATTTTTTGATACCGGCTTTATCTTTGTTCTTTACCGCTACTTTCAGGCTGTCCATTACAATATAAGGAGTACCGAACTCAATGCCGCTTCTCAAAATTTCATTGAAGCAAGTGAATTGATAAAGAACAGGGTTGCTCTTTTCGATAATGGCATCGATTTCTCCTACCACCTTTGCATAGTCGGCCCGATTGTTATCCTTTGCAAACTTGGCAAAGCGGGCTTCCTGAGCCGCTTTCGTTTCCAGTACTTTATTGTCTGCGATAGCTTTGTTCATACCGATGGAATTCTTCCAGTAGTTGCTGCTTCCCGCATATTTGCTGGCATACTGAATGCGCACTTTGTCGCTGGCTGCCATTTCTTTTTTCAGTACATCCTGACGGGTACCGCGAATGCGGATACGGGGCTCATTGCTGGCGGTCATTCGCTGTTTGACTTCGCTTTGAGTCAAGTAGCGGCTGGTGCTTCCGGGGAAGCCCATAATCATGGCATAATCACCTTCTTCGATACCTTTCAGTGAGATAGCCAAATGTTTCTTAGCTTTGAGAGGAACATTGTTTTCATTGTATTCGGCCGGTTCACCGTTAGCGTCTGCATAGATACGGAATACAGAAAAGTCGCAAGTATGACGGGGCCACATCCAGTTATCGGTTTCCCCACCGAATTTACCGATAGATGAAGGAGGTGCGGCAACCATACGTACGTCACTGTATGTTTTTAAATAAATCAGATAAAATTTGTTTCCGGCATAGAAAGGAAGCGCTTGTGCACTGATACCCGGCTTTCCGTTCAGGTCGCTTGCTTTCAGTTCCTCGTTGGCAAATTTATGTAAGAAAGGCTGACCGAATGTTTCTTCTTCCTTCACTTCTCCGGCTTTTACCTTTGCATTTATTTTATCTGTGACATCCACAATACGTTCTACAAATTTGAACTTCAAGCCCGGAGTAGGGAGTTCTTCTTTACGGCTTTTTGCCCAAAAACCATCTGTCAGGTAGTCATGTTCTACAGAACTGTGTTGTTGGATAGAAGCATATCCGCAATGATGATTGGTCAGGATAAGTCCGTCGGGAGAAATAATTTCTCCGGTACATCCTCCGCCAAAGATACCTACTGCATCTTTCAGCGAAACTTTGTTGGGGTGGTAGATGTCGTCGGCATCCAGCTTCAGACCCTGTGCTTTCATGCGGTCTGCCAAGTGCTGTTCCTGCATGAGTTGCAACAACCACATACCTTCGTCTGCCTTTGATGGCAAGAATGCCACGCACATTAATGCGAGCATTAAGAGTTTAAATCTTTTCATGTTGTGTACTAAATGTTATTTCTTTATACTTATATCGGTTACAAAAATAGAAAAAAAACGGCAAGTATCAGTCAAAAAACTCAATCACAGTGATAATCTTATATTAAGTTTTAAATTATAATAAAAAATTTTTGTCAGTGGATTATAGATTGTACCTTTGCTCACCAAAAAGTAGTAAAGGGTGTGTAGATGAGCATGAATAAACTTTTTTTCTCTGTAGTGTCTTTATTGGCTTTGACCTCGTGTGCCAGCGAATATAAAATAGAAGGTAGTTCTTCTGTTTCGAGGTTGGATGGAAAGATGCTGTTTATAAAAGTTCCCGATGGTGACCGCATGGTGAAGGTTGATTCTGCCGAGGTTATTCATGGGATATTTAAAATGGAAGGAGTTTTGGATTCGTCCGTTATTGCTTCTTTATATATGGATGATATAAATATCATGCCTTTTGTTATCGAAAAAGGGAAGATAGCCATTAACATAGACAATGCCCGCATCATGGTAAGCGGAACTCCGCTCAATGACCGTCTTTATGATTTTGTGGGAAAGAAAACTTCGCTTGATGACCGTGCCTACGAGTTAGAGCGTAAGGAAAGCCGTATGATTATGGATGGAAAAGACCCCAATGAGATTCACCATGTTATTATGACAGAACGTGAGAAACTGGCTGCTGAGATGAATGACTTGGCAAAGCAGTTCATTAAAAAGAATTATGATAATGTATTGGGACCGGGAGTATTTATCATGATATGCAGTAACTTTGATTATCCGGTCATGACTCCGATGATTGAGGAAATCGTTAAAGATGCTCCCGACAGCTTCAAAAATAATCCGATGGTGAAGGAGTATATCACGGTAGCTCGTGCCAATATGGAGAAACTGAAGAGTACACAACCTGTTCCCCTCGATTAAAGATTATTGATCGGGGTTGTCCACTTTTCCCTGATATTCTTCCGGCAATGATTTTTCTATTTCTTTGTAAGCTTCTTCCATGGTTGTTTTGATATTGTCTATTCCCTGGCTTTGGGGATATATGGGTTTATGAATGATCAATGTCATCGGATGCCATGAGACGAAACCTCCGGTACGCGGGAGAACATTGAATGAACCGACAATAGTAAGCGGTACGACCGGCAGTTGTAACTCATCCGCCAACTGGAAAGCTCCTTTCTTAAAATATCCCATGTGTCCTGTAAAGGTGCGTGCCCCTTCGGGAAATACGACCAGTGAAGTTCCGTTCTGCAATACATTACGGGCATGTTCGATTGTCTCTTTTACTTTCTTCGGTCCGGATTTATCTACAAAAATGTGACCTGCCGCTTCGCATGCTTTACCAACAAAAGGCATTTTCCGCAGGCTCTTCTTCATCATCCATTTGAAATTGCGGCCCAAAAAGCCGTAAATGAGGAATATATCGAATGAGCCCTGATGGTTGGCAACAAAGACATATGAAGTTTTGTCCAGTACTTCGGGATGCCCTACTACTTTTACGGGAATCAGCAATACATAACAGAATAGTTGTGACCAGATTTTTCCGGGGTAATATCCCCAAACATGCGGGTCGCCTATCCATGAACCTACAATAGTGACAAGGGCCGTAAGTATTGTCAATACAAGAAGTATGGGAAGTGCTATAAAAATCTGATATAAAATATAGAGTGCTTTCATTGTTCTCAATTTTTAAATCATACAAAGATAGAAAAAAAAGATAATTTATCAGGCAAACAGTAATAACTTATAATTGGAAAACATTTGATTATTCTTTTTTCAAAGTGATGACTGTTATTTCCGGCCATGCTCCGAGGCGCATGGGGAACATCAGATATCCCAGTCCTACATTGACAAAAAGAGCCTGATTGCCTTCCCGGTATAATCCGTTGTGTTCGGGGTAAACAAATTTAGCCGGAGAGAATCCGAAGATGCTGAATTGCATTTCGTGGGTATGTCCCGATAGCATTAATTGCACATCACTTTCGGGCAATACTTCGCGGCGCCAGTGTGTCGGGTCATGGCTGAGTAATACTTTAAATATTCCGTCTGTACCCTTTAAGGCTTTGGGAAGATCGCCATAATTGGGAAAAGGAGGATTACCGCTATTTTCTACTCCCACTAAAGCAATACTGTCATGTCCCCGATGAATGATGGTGTGTTCATTATTCAGCACTTGCCAGCCCATGCGTGCTTCTTTGGCTAATAAGCTGTCGAGATTGGTTTGTTGCTCTGCTTTTGTATTCCATTTGATATAGGGAGAATAGTCATGATTTCCAAGTACTGAGTAGACTCCATCTTTTCCTTTTATTTGGCTGAGTATAGGTATGAATTCATCCAGTTCGGTGGCTATGTTGTTGACAATGTCACCTGTAAAAACCACCAGGTCTGCTTGTTCGGCATTGACCATATCCACAGCTTTTTGTATTGCTTTTCCATTTCGTGTCCAACTGCCCGAATGGATATCCGAAAGTTGGAGAATGCGATAGCCGTCAAAAGCATCCGGCAAATCTTTATAAGTTATAGTCACTTCTCTGATTTGAAAATGCTGTTTTCCTTCGGTGGCACCATATACGACGTATGCCAATGATGCCAGTGCCACTACACCTGCAATATATCCTCCATAGAGCCTTCGTCCCGAAATGAGAAAAAGCAGTTTCATGATAAGGATGACGATGACAAATATGGCTTTAGGTACGGCAAAGCATAGGAATATCAACAGAAAATTGCTGAGCCGGTACATGGAATCGGGCATTGGCTCGTGGATAGAGAAAATCACCGTCATCCCTGTAACCAGGAATAATGTTGGTATCCAATAAGCCCGGCGAATCCATTTTTGTGATACACGATGGATATAAGCTCTGTATATATACCAGTCGGGCAATATCAACAGTAATAAGAAAAATATAAAGAGTTTTATTAGCATCATGGCAATTGGTCTTTATAAAAAATGAAATCTATAAATTGGCAGCCAGAAACTTTTTCATTTCTTCTATGTTCATTCCACGTCGGTTGGCATAATCGGTCAGTTGGTCTTCACCTATTTTCCCGATGGAGAAATAGCATGAGGCAGGATGGGCGAACATCAGTCCGCTGACAGAGGCATGAGGCTTCATCATGCCATTTTCGGTCAAAGAAATACCTATCTGCTTCATGTCCAGCAATTCATTCAACACAAAATTGACAGATTGGTCGGGTAATGAAGGATAGCCGACGGCAGGGCGGATTCCCTGATACTTCTCATTATGCAAATCTTTTACACTGAGATTCTCATTGGGTGCATATCCCCATGTCGTCTTGCGGATATCTTCGTGTAATTTTTCGGCGGTTGCTTCTGCCAGACGGTCAGCGAGAGTCTGTACCAGCATCCGTTTATAGTCATCTTTGTCATAAAGATGCTCCATATCGGCATCCACGGTGGTGGCAAATGCTCCTACTTTATCTTTGATGCCTGAAGACAGAGGACGTACGAAATCACTTAAGCAGAGAAACGGTTCGTCTGCTTTACATTTGACTGCCTGCTGGCGCAGTAATGGGAAACGTGTGCTCCCGTCCAGGTATAGGTTGTCGCCATCGGCATTGGCATCCATTAAGCGAAAAATGCCATGCGTCTCAAAGTCGGCATCCAATTCATTCAACATTCTGTGGGCTTCTTTCAGCAGTTGCATTGCTTCTGCAGCTTTCGGTCGCTCTTTTTCGGGAAAACCGGCCAACCACATGGCACGACACGAGTCACACCCATGTATATCGGCTATGGCAGCATATTTAGGCTGGAAACCCCATGCATGAAAAAAATAAATCCAGTTTATGTATTCACTGACTTGATGTATTTTGTAATGTACGATCATCGCTTAAATCTTAGTTCTTTTCCTCTGTGGGCTTTGTCTACTTGGTGGTTATGGTAGACCAAATGCCCGTTAACAAACGTTTTTTCTACTTGTGAGTGGAATGTCTGTCCTTCCATGGGACTCCATCCGCATTTGCTCAAGATGCAGTCGGAAGTTACTGTCCATTGACTATCGGGGTTTACCAAAACCAAATCGGCATAATACCCCGGTCGGATAAATCCCCGCTTTTCTATATGATATAATTCAGCGGGAGCATGACACATTTTCTGTACCAATTGTTCAATGGTCAGCACTCCTTCCCGTACCAGTTCCATGATAGCCACCAGTGAGAATTGTATCATCGGCATACCCGAAACGGCCTTTAAAGCACCACCTTGTTTTTCTTTCAGCAAATGGGGAGCATGGTCGGTGCCGATTACATCGATACGGTTGGTGGCCAAAGCCTGTCGTAATGCTTCACGGTCGGTTGCAGTCTTGATGGCTGGATTGCACTTGATGCGTGCTCCCAGCGTTTCATAATCTTTATCGCAGAAATAGAGATGTGAAACACATGCCTCCGATGTTATTTGCTTTTCACTCAATGGTTTGTCTTCAAACAAATCTAGTTCGCCGGCTGTGCTTACATGTAGAATGTGCAGGCGTGCTCCTGTTTCTTCGGCTAGTTTTATTGCCAGGGAAGAAGAATGCATACAGGCTTCTGCACTCCGTATTTCGGGATGATATTTGATGTCCGGGTCTTCTCCGTATTTTTCTTTGAAAGCAACGGTATTCGCACTGATAATAGCTTGTTCTTCACAGTGGGTGGCAATCAGCATACCGGCATTGGCAAAGACTTTGCGCAACACTTCCATGCGGTCTACCAGCATATTGCCGGTACTGGCTCCCATGAAAAGTTTCACACCGCATATACGGGTTTTGTCCAGTTGAGACAGCATATCTGCATTATTGTTGGTTGCACCGAAATAGAATGAGTAATTCACTACACTTTTCGTTGCAGCATCGGCAAACTTGGCTTCCAGCGCTTCGAGATTGGTGGTCTGCGGGGTTGTATTGGGCATATCCATAAAAGAGGTCACTCCTCCGGCTGCTGCGGCTGTACTCTCTGTATGCATATCCGCTTTATGGGTCAGCCCCGGGTCGCGAAAGTGCACATGATCATCTATCACACCCGGCATCAGGTAGCACCCCCCGGCATCTATTTCCTCATCACAGGGATGGAGTGGGAGAGTGCCGTCTGCTATCACTTCTGCTATTCTGTCATTTTCAATTACAATCGAACCGTGAAAAGTCTTTCCTTCATTCACAATTCGCGCATTCTTTATCCAAGTACGTTTCATAAGTTTTTCTTTTGAGGATATTTATGGAACCAGCTATACCATTTCAGTTGGATGACTCCCATAATCGCTTCACCAAAGATGCTGCTGTTCATTTTGGAAGTTCCCAATTCGCGATTGACAAAGATGACCGGAACCTCGGCTATTTTGAATCCGCATTTATAAGCAGTGAATTTCATTTCTATCTGGAAGGCATAACCTTTGAAACGGATTTTGTCCAATCCGATAGTTTCAAGTACCTGCCGGCGATAGCATTTGAATCCCGCTGTGGTGTCATGGATGGGCAGACCGGTGATTATACGTACATATTTCGATGCAAAATAAGACATTAAGACACGTCCCATCGGCCAGTTTACAACATTTACTCCACTGACATAACGCGAACCGATGGCTACGTCATAACCTTCGCGGGCACATTTGTCATACAACCGGGGCAAATCATTGGGATTATGGCTGAAGTCGGCGTCCATTTCGAATACATAGTCATATCCTTTTTCTATCGCCCACTTGAACCCGGTGATATAGGCAGTTCCCAATCCCAGTTTACCCTTGCGCTCTATCATGAACAGGCGGTCGGGAAATTCCTGCTGCAACCGGCGTACAATAGCTGCCGTGCCGTCAGGAGAGCTGTCTTCTATGATTAAGATATGAAAGAACTTCTCCAAACCGAATACAGCCCGGATAATATTTTCTATATTCTCCTTCTCGTTATAGGTTGGTATAATAATGATGCTATCGGATTTCTCCATACGTTTATTTGTATTAGCTGAATAAATATCATACAAATGTAATTAATATATTATGAACCTCTGCAGAATTTAATTTTATTAAATAAAAAAAGAAGGGTTAACCCTGCTTTTACGCATGGATAACCCTTTCATCTTACAGAATAGTTTAGTTTTCTTTAGAAAGCCACACCTACGCGGAATCCGAAGTTTTGCAATTTATCCATGTCATAGTTAAACACGGTTCCCTTGTTGGTGGAATAGTTGTAAAATCCTGCCAAATGAAAGCCGATACTGTTGGGCCATGGGTAAATATTTACACCGATTTCGGGAGATACATAGAAGCCCCATGTGTCGTCCTTTACTTCGTAGATGTAGAAATCACTGGACATCTTTGTATAGTTGGCACCCAATTTCAATCCGATATAAGGTTGGCAGATACCGTCACTAAAGCGATAGTGAGTGGCAAAACCGAAAGGCAACTGGAATACGGAATGTTGTTGGTCGGTGGTCAGTGCAGACGAGCTGTTGATAGGCAATGTCTGACGTGGAATGTATTCATTGTTAGTGTGATAATTAATAAATGCACCGATAGACAAATCAGGTAAGACATAATATCCACCTTCAAAGTTCATACCCCAGCCGCTTGCTTTGTTTGAAAAGTTGTTGCTGATAGGAGCACTGAACTGCCAGTCTACATTAAAGTAGGTCATCGGAGTAATTTGTGCTTTTGCCGGTAGAGCAAAGGCAATGGCGATGGCAGCTACCGCCATTATTCTATAAGTAAAATATTTTATGGTTTTCATAAACTTGCTAATTTATTAAAATGATTTATTTGTTTATTTCTTCAAATAAGGGCTTTGTGCAAATGCCTGATTGATAGCCGTTGTAGCACGGTTGACATTCAGACTGCCGCTGCTGCCGATCAGACCGCTGATATAAGCATTCCATACAACAGGCAGTTTTTCTTTAGCTCCTTCGGGCGCACCCAGATTGACTAAATCAGCCAATAATGAACCGGTGCTGTAGCTATAAGTGATGGAGTAAGGATAGTACCATCCGCCTCCCCAATAGCCGCCCCAGTATCCGGGAATCCAATAACCGGGATAATAGTTCCACCATGGACCGTTGTTGTAATAACCGCTAAAGTAGTAAGTGCTGGCTACGTAGCTCAATTGCAATCCGAGGTCGGCATCTTCCTTGTCTGGTGTACGCATGTAACCGGCACCGTCCATTTTGGCAACGAATGCACTGATAATCAGTTGTGCATTATCATCTTTCCAATATTCCGGTTCTTTAGAATCTCCGATTACAAGAATGCTGTCGGGAACGTAATAAGTGCTGAAGCTGTTGAATTTAGCACTAGTGTCATGATTGGTAAATACTAGATACTCATTGTCCAGTTTGTCCATGTCCGGGTCTTTTTCGCAAGATACCAAGGCAAAGACCGCCAGTAGGATAGGAATTAATTTTTTCATGTCAAGTTTTTGTTTAAGTTAATACTGATTTTTTCGTTTGTTGTACTCCTAAAAACGGAGGAGTTACGCTTTTGTTCACTACAATCGCTTTTTTTGTGAACTTTTTCTCAAAGGACAGAGCTTCTTGTTAAAGTTTCTTTTTGAGCGTATAGTTCAGTTTTGATATCGCTTTTTTGAAATCTTTGCCCACCATAGTCAGTGTGCTGTCGCCTTCGGCTACAAAATTGGTCTTTTCATGGCCGGGAGCTGCCGAAACAAGTTGGTAGATAATGGCGGTGCTGTCATTGGGGATGCCGATAATGGTTACAACGGTACCGCTATCGGTAAATACCTGATCTTGTCCGTTGTTGACACCTAAATAAGTGGTAGTCAGATTATATGTACCCAGTGAGTCTTCTCCTGTTTCTTGCAGAGTGAGCAGATAGTTGATACCCGAGACGTCAGCGCCGGGTAAAACGCCTTCGTAAGTATAGGTTTGTAAATCGCCCAAAGTGCTGTCATTAACGGCAAACAAAGAGTCACTTTCGCTTTCAGCTATCATTTCGGCAGATTTATTTCCTTTGGAGCCGCAAGAAACAATCATGGCAGCCAAGGCTGCTGCAATAAATACTTTTTTCATTATTAAGTCAGGTTTTTAATGGTTATTTGGCTAAATAACACCTGTCTGACTTATTTTGTTTAGCAGAGTGAATTTTTTTGTTTTCAGCGTAACAGTACCCCGTTTATTTTCTTTCTGCTGAGTGAGTTGTAAAGTACTTTTGCCGATTGAGTTTCTGTCTCTTCCGGTTTTTCCGCATCGGGCATTGTGCCGGTAGTGATTAATGAAAGGGTATTTTTCAGCATCAATTCGTTTTCATCGCCCAACGGGAGAAGAGGAGAGATAAGTCCTCTTTCGTTCAATTTGTAATCGGGAGTGATACCGTTTACATAATCCGCTTTGCCGTCGGCATTGAGTACGTATGCCACTACCGGCCATAAGATAAAGTCTATCTCATCATTAGTGTAGCCGGACATGGCAACCGGTTTTCCGACTGTGGTTTCACCTATCACTACCACATTGTCGTCACCCATGTAAGGACGCAGGCAGTTGATTACGGCTTCGGATGCAGAAGCCGTAAAAGTAGAGGTGATGACATATAGTTTGTTCAGGTTAAGATTTTGTGCAGACGTTGTTGAAATGAAATTATACGTAGTGTCCTGTGGAGTCGTGATATCATTATATTGCATGGTGCAAAACGGTTTGCCGAGTGCCGATTCCGGCGCCAACAAGCTGGCAAGTTCTTGGGCACAAGTCAGATAGCCGCCGGGGTTATAGCGGAGATCGAGAATAAATGCATCGGGAGCTTCACTCTTGAACTCTGAGAAGATTTGCAACATCTGTTGTGCGTAGTCCGTTTCGTATCCGTTGTCTAGGGGGCCGGTACTGAATTTATTATATACCATGTAGGCAATCTTCTTACCGTTTACATTAAATACCTTGTTGATATAAAACGGATTTATTTCCACCGGACGTGATGCCCCGATAGAAAGCACATCGACATCTGTCCAAATATAGTCATCTTCACCGGCAATTATACTTTTTCTTGTCAATGTGGTAGCGTCTCCCGAAATCAGATAACCGTAATTGTTGACATTGATTTGTGCATCTCCTACGGCAGAAATCCAGTCACCGCGTTGAAGACCGGCTTCTGATGCCGGTGAATCGGGAAGAACAAACAATACTCGCGCATAGGTGTGTGAGGTCGTTCCCAGCGGATCGGTGACGAGTTCGAAGTCGAATCCGTAAGTCGATGTCTGATTGAGGAAAGAACGGCTGACATTTGCTTTCATTTCTACATACGAGAACGGGTCTCCTTTTCCATCCAATGCTTTTGAATAGAGTAATTTCTGTAGAAATTCTTCCGGTTCGGCAAAATAATCTTTTTCAGAAATTTCAGGTATTTGGTCATACCATAGATAATGTTGTTTCATTACTTCTTCTATCCACATATCGTCGCCTACAAGCGCATAATATTCTCCACTGCGGTCTACTCCGCATGACGTGATAAAAAATAGAGTTGTCAGCAAGTAAAATGTATGTAGTAAATATTTCATTTTATATCGTTTTTTAGGTTTGCAAAGCTAGGTATTTTATTCGTAAATCAGGTATTTTTTTCTCATCTTTTTATATTCCTCCAGTTCCTTTTGCCATCCGGCACGAATTTCTTCTTCACTTTTTCCTTCTGTGATTTGCCTTCTGACTTTCCTGTTGCCCACCAGCATGTCAAACCACTGAGGACGGGTAAAGAATTTATCAGCTTTTCCCATATTCTTGTATTCCTGATAATAACTTATGATGTATCTTAAAGAGAACCCTTTAGGGGGCAACAAACTTTTCATGTTATTTCCATAACAATACTGTCCTTTATACATTGGATTTTTATCAAAGCCTTCCAAAGCTTCCGGTTTGAATCGGAAGGAAGACAGTCGGATGTCCGGCGAGCCGATGACTTGAAAAGGATGATAAGTGCCTCGACCCACACTGATGGCAGTGCCTTCGAAGGGGCACAGCGAGGGATAAAGCGCAATCGCCTGGTCATTAGGCAGGTTGGGAGAAGGTTTCACAGGAAGGGAGTAAGAATCACCGTGTTTCCATCCCTTTACGGGAATGACAGTCAGCTTGCATTTTCGTTTTCCCGCCAGCCACCCTTCACCGTTTATCATTTGCGCGAGTTCGCCCACGGTGCAGCCGTGCAATACAGGGATGGGGTGCATACTTACGAAGCTTTTTAATCCTTTTATCCGAACAGGCCCGTCTGTATAATCGCAAGGATTAGGACGGTCGGTGATAATCAGCTCTTTATGGTTCTCTGCACACGCTTCCATTACGTAGTGCATGGTGCTGATATAAGTGTAGAATCGTGCTCCCACATCTTGAATATCGAACACCACCACATCAATATCCTGCATCTGTTGTGGAGTAGGTTTCTTGTTTTTTCCGTATAGTGATTGGATAGGGATGCCTGTGCTGATATCTTTACCGTTCTTAACCGTTTCACCTGCATCGGCATTTCCCCTGAATCCGTGTTCGGGAGCAAATACTTTTTTTATGTTGATATTTGAAGCAAGCAGTGTATCCAACAGATGTGTATTGCCTGTCATTGATGTTTGATTTACCACCAATGCTACCCGTTTATTGTTCAGCAAAGGAAGCAGGGTTTCCATTTGCTCGGCTCCGTTTACTATCTTTTGAGCAAACAAAGTATTGATAATAAACAAAGAAGAAAGAAGGAAAAGATATTTTGTTTTCATGTTTATATGCAGATTATTTTGTAATATTGCACAAAAATAAGAATTTAATTGAAGATGAACGCACTTGCTATCATTAATAAATATTATTCTGAAGAAAACGAGTTGAAACATATTCTGCTCACTCATAGTCGTTCGGTGGCTGACAAAGCGTTGCAGATTGCCGTCAAGCACCCGGAACTTCATCTGGATACCGGCTTTTTGGAAGAAGCTGCCCTGTTGCACGACATCGGTATTTTTATGACCGACGCTTCCGGCATTCAGTGTTTTGGCACTCATCCATACATTTGTCACGGCTATTTAGGTTCCGAACTGCTGATGAAAGAAGGGTATCCCCGCCATGCATTGGTTTGCGAGCGTCACACCGGGGCCGGAATGTCATTACAAAGCATCATAGAGCAGGATTTACCGATTCCGCATCGTGATATGGTTCCTGTTTCGATGGAAGAACAGGTTATTTGTTTTGCAGATAAATTCTTTTCAAAAACGCATCTTGATAGAGAGAAAAGCGTAGAAAAGGCGTTGAAAAGCATTTCGCGTTATGGAGAAGATGGAGTGATACGCTTTAAGCATTGGTGTGAATGTTTCTTGTGATAGATAAGACTTAGAGCTTGTTTAAAAATGGCTGAAATCTTTTCATTATAAAGTTTCCGTATCAGTCGAATCGTTTCTTCCTCTCTCCTTTCATTAGCCGTTGAAACGTCCTGTTGATAGGCTTCCGGTCATGAAAGAACATCTCGTCATCGCTCTTTCAGCCTCCTTTCATTCGTAAAACACGAGAATTGCATTGTGTGCTCTGAAGGCAGATTGTGAAGGGACTTGGAAAGCACGGCTGAAACGAGGATGAGGGGAAGTGCTGTCATTTTTAACCGTTTGATAAACAGTGTGTTTTGACTGGAATGTAAGGATGAAGGGAAAAGAAGAAATGATCGGATCGGGGAGGGTGATTCAATCTGCTCCTACATGAAAAGGTGCTGATGTTTTTAAAAAACTTCCCGAGCTTTTCCAAAAACTTCCCGAGCTTTTTTAAAAACATCAAAGTCTTTTTGTGTACATACGCATTGGTCTATACATACGGTGGCACAAGCCTGCGTGTACGTATGCGTAAGCCTACACATATATACGCATCGGGCTACACGTATATACGCATAAACCTGCACCTATATAGGTATTATGTCAGGTGTCGTACCGGTCAAATTGGAACTGTAAGATTATGATTGAGGAAAATTTAAACAGGCTTTGAGTAACTAATAAAATAAATTAAATATCCGCTTAATAGTTCATAATTGGCGGATTATGCTTAATTTTGCCCCTCAAAGCGTAAAAGTATTGTGAATGACGCCACTAAAACGACATAGATTTATACCATTTTTACTACTATTTGCCTGCCTGATGCTTTCGTTAAGTTCGGGTGCACAACGCAGAAGGAGAAACCCGGCATCCGGTAGAGATACCCTGAACGTAGATACAACACTGGTAGATACGCTTTCGGTGGATACTGTTGCACCTAAAAAGAAACAACCGTTGGATGCTCCTGTAGCATATGAGGCGAATGATTCCATTGTATTTACCGAAGGTGGATATGCGCATCTGTATGGTGACGGAAAAGTGAATTATGAAAAGATTGAAGTGACTTCTGCCGTAATCACCATGAATATGGACAGCAGTACGGTATATGCCCGTGGTGTTCCTGATTCGGTAGGCGTGGAAACCGGTACTCCTATCTTTAAGGATGGGGAGACTCCATACGAGTCTAAAATCATGCGTTATAATTTCAAGACTAAAAAAGGGTTTATCAACAATATTGTCACTCAGCAGGGTGAAGGATATGTTACCAGTGAAGAGTCCAAAAAAGGAGCAGGTGATGAGCTTTATCTTCGTCGCGGTAAATATACTACTTGTGACCAGCATGACCATCCTCACTTTTATCTGAAACTTTCGATGGCGAAAGTACGCCCCAAGAAGAATGTGGTTTTCGGACCTGCACAATTGGTGGTGGAAGATGTGCCTCTGCCTATTGCTGTGCCGTTTGGTTTCTTTCCTTTCAATAGCAGCTATTCTTCAGGGTTTATCATGCCTACTTATGGTGATGAAATGAATCGCGGTTTCTATTTGCGTGACGGCGGATATTATTTTGCCATCAGTGACCGCATGGATTTGAAACTTTTGGGTGAAATATTTACGAAAGGATCGTGGGGACTTTCCGCACAGTCCAATTATAATAAGAGGTATAAATATAGCGGTAACTTTAATGCTAGTTATCTGGTGACCAAGACCGGTGAGAAAAATATGCCGGACTATAGTGTGACGAAAGACTTTAAACTTTCATGGAGTCATCGCCAGGATGCAAAAGCAAGTCCGAACAGTTCGTTTTCTGCCAATGTGAATTTTGCTACCAGCAGTTACGACCGCCGGAGCATCAGCAGTTTGTATGATCCTAATCAGTATTCAAATAATACTAAGACATCAAGTGTGAGTTATTCGCGCAACTTTCCTGAAATTGGTTTGAACTTGTCGAGTACGTTCAACCTTTCTCAGAATACGAAAGACTCTTCTATTAATGTTACGTTGCCGGACTTGAATATTTCTTTGAATCGTATCTATCCTTTCAAACGTAAGAATGCTGCCGGAGACGAACGATGGTATGAGAAGATTTCTTTCCAATATACAGGACATCTGACCAATAGTATCAATACAAAGGATAATTTGATTCTGAAGCAGGGAATCAGTAAATGGAATAATGGTATGCAACATAACATTCCTATTTCCGCTACCTTTACTTTGTTCAAATACTTTAATGTGGTGCCTTCATTCAATTATACCGAACGTTGGTATACACGTAAGATTGAGCAAAGTTATGACCCTAATGCTGCCGGAAATGTAAAAAGGGATACCATTAATGGTTTTAGTCGTGTATATGATTACAGAATGGGGATTCAGGTAAATACGAAACTTTATGGTATGTATAAGCCTTGGAAGAAACTGTTTGGCGATAAGATTGAGGCCATCCGCCATGTCGTGACTCCATCTGTTACAGCCAATTATGCTCCTGATTTCGGAGCTTCTCGCTATGGATATTATAAAACATATCAGTATACAGACGAAAACGGAGAGGTACGCACCGTGGAATACTCCCCGTTTGCCGGTCAGGCATTCTCTCCCCCGGGTAAAGGGAAATCGGAGAGTTTTACCTTCTCATTGGACAATAATGTGGAAATGAAAGTAAAGACGGCTAATGACTCAATAAAGAAGGTAAGTCTCATTGATCAGTTATCGGCATCGCTTACTTATAATGCGGCGGCTGAGACTCGTCCGTGGAGTGACTTGAGTATGAATCTGCGTCTGAAACTGACAAAGAGTTATACTTTCAGTATGAATACATCATTTGCTACGTATGGTTATAAGTTTGATGAAAACGGAAATGTGGTAGATAATGATCGCACAGAATGGTCTTATGGACGTTTTGGACGTTTTAAGGGATATAGCGGTTCTTTCTCTTACACATTGAATAATGATACATGGAAGAAATGGTTTGGTCCGAAAGATGATAGTAACTCGGGCAAGGATAAGAATAAAGGAAACGAGAACGAGGCTCTTGAACAATACGATGATGAAAATACTGATGGTGAAGAGGAGGATAAATCCGGTTTACGTAAGACAGAGGCGGCTGCTATTGATCCCGATGGTTATATGGCATTCAAGATGCCTTGGTCTTTGAGTCTAAGCTATAGTTACAGCATCAGTGAAGATAGGTCGAAGGAAATCAATAAGAAGACTATGCGTTATCCTTATGCGGTTAGTCACTCATTGAATGTATCGGGTAATATTAAATTAGGCAGCCGTTGGAATATTAACTGTTCTTCCGGTTATGACTTTAATACCAAGGAGATGTCTATGACAACAGTGAATATCAGTCGTGACTTGCACTGTTTCAATATGAGTTGCGGCTTGGTGTTCGGTCCGTTTACTTCTTATAATTTCAGTATCCGTGCAGCTTCGAACTTGCTGACGGATGCACTGAAATGGGATCAGCGTAGTAATACGGGCAGTTCGGTTACTTGGTATTAAAAGACGATTTACCACTGTATGGGTTGTTGCCCATGTGCTATCAGATATTCATTGGCTCGGCTGAAATGTTTATTTCCGAAAAATCCGTTATATGCCGATAGGGGTGACGGATGTGCCGATGCCAATACCAGGTGTTTGTTTCTGTCGATAAATGCTCCTTTTTTCTGTGCATAAGCTCCCCATAAGATAAATACTAAATTCTCTCTTTCTTCTGCCAATGCCCGAATAGCTGCATCAGTAAATTCCTCCCAGCCTTGGCGTTGATGCGAAGCAGCTTGGTGCGCACGTACTGTCAGTGTGGCATTGAGCATCAGTACTCCTTGGTTGGCCCATCGTGTTAGATTTCCCGTGGTGGGGATAGGAGTTCCCAAATCGCTCTGTATTTCTTTGAAGATATTCTGTAAGGAGGGTGGAAAAGGTACACCATCGTTTACCGAGAAGCAAAGGCCATGTGCTTGCCCGGGACCATGATAGGGGTCTTGTCCGATAATCACCACTTTCACTTGGTCAAAAGGGCAGAGGTTGAAAGCGTTGAATATCAATTTTCCGGGGGGATAGACTGTGGTAGTCTGATATTCCTGTCTTACAAAGTTAGTGAGTCTTACGAAATAATCCTTTTCAAATTCAGGAGCTAAATGTTGCTTCCAGCTTTCTTCTATTTGTACGTTCATTCCAATTACTTTTTAGTTTAAATATGCCCTAAAGATAAGAATATTTTGTAAATGTGACAAATAAAAAGCACGAACCGATCTGATTCGTGCTCTAACATAGGACTGATTAATTTATCAGATGAGTTGCATGCCCAGTTGTGCGCATTCTTTTCTCATCTCTTCGGGCCAGATGCTGGCTTGAATTTCTCCAATATGTGCTTTTTGCAGATAGAGCATACATAAACGTGATTGTCCGATACCTCCTCCGATACAGAGGGGTAGTGTGCCTTCCAACAGGCGTTTATGGAAATAGAGTTCTTTACGTTTTTCCTGTCCGCTCAGGGTTAGTTGACGAAGCAATGCTTCCTTGTCTACACGAATACCCATTGAAGAAAGTTCTACCGAACGGTCGAGTACTTTGTCCCATACCAATAGGTCACCGTTCAATCCCGGCAAATTATTTTCGGGGTTGACTGTAGAATAGTCATCATAGTCCGGTGCACGGAGATCGTGTTCTTTTCCATCGCTTAACCGGCATCCGATACCAATAATAAATACTGCTCCGTATTTTTGTGCAATAGCATGTTCACGCTCCTTTGGAGTCTTGTCCGGATATATCTGAAGCAATTCTTCCGAATGGATAAAATGGATGTTGTGAGGAAGGAAAGGCTTGATTTGCGGATACATTTCACATACCATATATTCAGTGCGGCGCATGGCTGCATAAATACGGGTGACAATTTCTTTCAGAAAATTGACATTGCGTTGTTCTTTGGTAATCACTCGTTCCCAGTCCCACTGGTCGACATAGAGTGAATGTAAGTTGCCCAGTTCTTCGTCTGCACGGATGGCATTCATATCGGTATAAATTCCGTATCCGGGTTCGATATTATATTCCGCTAAGGTCAGTCTTTTCCATTTGGCAAGTGAGTGAACAACTTCCGCTTGTGCATCTCCTAAGTCTTTGATAGGAAAGGAAACAGGACGTTCGGTTCCGCTTAAGTCATCATTGATACCCATTCCTTTTAAAACGAATAGTGGTGCTGTCACACGGCGAAGGCGCAATTCAGATGATAAGTTCTGCTGGAAGAACTCTTTTATTTGCTTGATACCCAACTCTGTTTGCTTTAAATCCAGCAAAGGTTTATAGTTGGCAGGTTTAATAAGGTAACTCATTATATATCATTCTAATTATTTTAATAGTTCGCAAATATAGGTATTATTTGTGATAATGCTACTGTTTTCGTTGAAAATATAGTCAAATTGTTTGTTTTAAGCTTATTTTATAGAGCAAAATATTATTTTGTTTCATAAAGTGAGCTTTTTATTAGGAGAAAGAAAATATATTTTGTACTTTTGCGCGTTCATTAAAACAACGCACCCGTAGTTCAATGGATAGAATACCGGATTCCGGTTCCGACGATATGAGTTCGATTCTCATCGGGTGTACGAATTTAGCAATCTCCTGACCAACTTCAGTCAGGAGGTTTTTCTAAATAATACTTTCCTTCTGTGAACCTTTTTTCTTCGTTCTAGTTATTCAGTTATGAAACTTTTGAAAAACACTATTGTTATTTAGCTTTTTCTTAAAAAATAATGCTAATAAATAATATTGTTTATTTGATGAATTGTGTATATTAAAAACATGAGTATATATTCGCTCTGGTATTTAAAATATTTAATTATGTGATTGTTTTGAAACTGACGATTAATTAAACTTATTTATTTAAACATTAAATTATCAACTAAATCTGAGATTCATGAAGAAGGCTCTCTTTTTAATGATGTGCTTATGCTTCTCAATTAGTGTATTAGCACAGGCAAAGACGGTAACGGGAACGGTGGTAGATGCTATCGGAGAACCGATTATCGGAGCAAGTGTTCTGGAAATGGGCACAACAAATGGTACAATAACTGATGTAGATGGTAACTTTACTCTCCAGGTTCCGGAAGGTACAAAACTGGAAGTGAGTTTTCTTGGTTACAAATCACAGCAAATTGTGGTGGGCGCGCAGAGCCATTACAAGGTGGTGTTGAAAGAAGATACTGAAGTATTGGATGAAGTGGTCGTTGTGGGATATGGTGTGAAGCAGAAACGTTCCACTATGACCACGGCTATTTCGAAAATGGATAGTAAAGTACTTGAGAATGCAGCGATTGCTAATGCGGCACAAGCATTGCAGGGTTCTGTCAGTGGTTTGCGGGTGACGAATACATCCGGTGCTCCGGGTAGTTCGCCTACTATTGTGCTGCGTGGTGGTGCCGGTATTGAATCTGCCGGAAGTCCGTTGGTGGTAGTAGACGGAGTTGTTCGCTCGATGGATGATGTCAATCCGGCGGATATCGAGTCAATCCAAGTATTGAAAGATGCAGCTTCGACTGCTATTTATGGTGCTCGTGCCAATAATGGTGTCATTTTGGTGCAGACAAAGAAAGGAAAAGAAGGAGTTGCCCAGATTTCTTATAAATTTAAGGGTGGTCTGAACTTTGCCCGTAAGGGATATGAATACATGGATGCCGAAAACTACATAAAATACGGACGTTTGGGACGTCAGTATTCGGGTGGTAGCTTGTCACAAATTGATGGTATGCGCGGTTATGGTGCTGTGTATGGTCAGAATAACCCTGAACAATTTTCTATCCGATATCTGGATGGCAATGAAGACTTGTTGCAGGAAGGATGGAAACAAATGACTGACCCTATTTCGGGTAAGCAAATTGTATTTAAGGATTATGGCACTACTTTGAGAGATGAAGTATATAAAGATCCTGCTTTCACTCAAGACCATTATCTGAGTTTTACCGGCGGTAATGAAAAAGGTACTTTTGCCGCATCATTAGGATATTATTCGGAAGACGGTACTGTAAAAGGTACTCAGTACAGACGTTTTAGCGGTACATTGAACGGTAATTATAAAGTATTGCCCATCTTGAATATAAAGGGAGGGGTGAATTTTTCTACTTCGGAAGCTCCGGAATTATATTATGATGATACGGCTGACTTGTTTGAGCGTTTACAGAGTGTGGAGCCGACATGGAATCCTTACCTGCCGGATGGCTCGCCTAACTATGGTTATGGCAAACGAGATGGTAATCCTTTGTATTGGCTTGATAAGCTGACCAATCAAAATAACACTCGCCGCACTACATTGAATATCGGTGCTGATCTTGAGTTGATAAAAGATAAATTGTATTTGAGAGAAAACAGTTCTTTGTATTATTCTGATTATACCAAAGAAACGTTTGATAAGGCATACCGTGATTACTGGAATGAAAATACGGAGCGTAAAGCATCTTTTGAATATACACGTACTATTCAGCAACAACATAGTTTGCAGTTGGAATATACTGATACTTTTAAAGAAAAACATAATCTTTCTGCTATGGTGGGAGGTGAGTACTTTGAAAATCAATATTTACAATATAAAGGTACAGCCGATGGTGCTCCTTTTGATCAGATACCGACATTGAATGTTTCGGGTCGTGATAATATGTGGTCTTATTCATATCGTCAGGGGTATCGTATTGCTTCTGGTTTTGCACGTGTGACTTATGATTATGAACGTCGTTATTTGTTTACTGCTGTAGCGCGTTATGACGGTATTTCTAAATTGTCGGATAACCGTTGGGGCTTCTTCCCCGGTGTATCTGCCGGATGGAATGTGCATGAAGAAGCTTTCTTTAAAGATAGCGAGCTGGCAAAAGTAGTATCTACCGTGAAACCTCGTATCTCCTATGGTATCAATGGTAATGTAAATGGTATTGGTAATTATGATGTATATGGTATTTATGATAAGCAGACTGCTTATAATGGAACGACAGGTATTTTAAATACAGGAGTTATTAATTCTAAATTGAAATGGGAAAAGAGTAAATCCTTTGAGTTGGGGTTGGATTTGGGATTCTTGGATAATCGTTATAACTTGATATTGGATTATTATAACCGTACTACTTCTGATTTGCTGACTAATGTTAATTTGCCGGGCTATACCGGTTTTGATTCTTTCAAAACAAATTTGGGAAGTCTCCGTAATACCGGTTTTGAAGTGGAAGGTAACTTGAGCTTGATTCGTAATCCGAAGGGCTTTAACTGGGATTTCTCTTTTAATGCTTCATTGGTACATAATAAGATTATTAAACTTCCTTATAATGGAAATGAGAACAACCGTCAGGGCGGTACTCAGGTTTTCGACCCTAAAACACAACAGGTTATTTGGGTAGGCGGTTATCAGGAAGGACATACCATGGGAGATATTTATGCCTATAAACAAGTGAAGATTCTTAGTGACTGGAATGAAGTGAATACCATGGCTGGTAATTATATTGATATGATTGCCGGACTTTATGGTCCTAATGTCAGTGATGCTGATAAAAAGAAATATGGATTGACCAAACCCATTGAACCGGGTGATGTTTTGTGGGCGGACTTGGACGGAAATCATAAAATAGATCAGTTGGACCGTGTGAAGGTAGGTAACATCTATCCTAAATGGACAGGAGGTTTCTCTACCACGCTTTCTTATAAGAATGTATCTTTATATGGACGATTTGATTTTGCTTTAGGACATACCATTTTGAATATGGTGGCTATGCGCTCTTTGGGACAGTCTGTTGGTTTTAAAAATATAATAAAGGAAGGATTGAAGACTTGGACGGAAGAGAATACAAATACCGATCTGCCGAAATCTTATTATGATGATTCTACTAATAAAAAGAATATCTACCGTGATACCAAGGGCAGTGATATTACTTCTGTTAATGATAGAAGTTCCAGATTCTATGAAAAAGGGGACTATCTGGCTTTAAGAGAATTAACTTTGAATTGGAAATTACCTGTTAACTGGATATCTAAGGTGGGAATGACAAATGCGTCTGTATATATCACAGGTCAGAACTTGTTCTATATTACCGGTTATAGTGGTTCTTCTCCTGAAGCCCCGTTGACTTATCCGGGTGTGGATGCCGGACGTTATCCTACACCAAGAACTGTGTTGGTAGGTGCTTCTGTATCATTCTAAGTTTATTATAATAAAAGAAGATAACGATTTATGAAAAATAAAATTATATCATTAGCCATTATGACAGCTTCCCTTTTTACAATGACGGGATGTTTGGATATGGAGCCGGTAAGTAGCATTACCGATAAGAATATGTGGGAGAGTGAAGGACAGTTTACTTCATTTGTGTATGGGGTGCACAGTCGTTTGCGTGAGAACTCTTTCAATATGTTTGTTTTAGGAGAATTGCGTTCAGATATTTATAATCCTTCTACCGGATGGACAGGAGAGAGTAATAAAGTGGAGGAGATTACTTCTAATATATTAAGTCAGGAACGTCCGGGTCTGAGTAACTTTGCAGGTTTATATAGTAATATCAACCAGATAAATTTGTTTATCAGTAAAGCTGCTGATACGAATTTGTTGAAAGAGGCAGATAAAGCTTATTATTTGGGACAGATGTATGGCTTGAGAGCATTCTATTATTTCCACTTGCTTCGTTCATGGGGAGATGTGGTTTGGACAGACCAGCCGAGCACAGGTTTTGAAATAGGGAAACTGGATAAGGCTGCCAGTCCGGCTGCGGAAATAATGGAAAAGATTAAAGCGGATATTCAAAGTTCGGAAGATAGTTTTGGCACAGATTACAGTTTTCGTGAATCACGTACATTTTGGTCGAAAGCTGCAACGCTGATGCTGAAGGCTGAGGTTTATTTGTGGTCCGGTCGCCGGATGGGAGGGGGAAGTGCCGATGCTACAGTTGCTCAGAATGCCTTGACCGATATTCAGAGCCATATCTCCAGAGAAACTCTTGATTTGATGCCCAATTATACAGATGTGTTTGCTTATGACGATAAAGGTAATAAGGAGATAATCTTTACTATTCATAATAAACAGAACGAAACCGATTTGTTTGGCGGTAGTTGGAGAAATAATCTGGTGCCTCAAAGAGCTACATTGAGTCTTTATTATGATAAGGAGACAGATGGGCAGTTTGAGTTGAATTTCAATGGTAATATGTATTATCCTGTTAGAAATGAGTTATACGATAAATTTGATAACTTGGACACTAGAAAACAAGGAACGTTGAAAGCTGTCTTTACAATGGATGCACCACACGATTATGTGGGATGTTTCCCTTATAAATATCGTGGAACAACTCCGTCAGGAGCTTCAGAAAGACTTTTTGCTGATGATTTTCCTGTATATCGTTATGCCGATTTATTATTGATGCTGGCTGAAGCTAAATCATTGACCGGGGGAGATCCGACAGCTGAAATCAATTTGATACGTGCCCGTGCGTATAAGGCTAATTATGATGTGGCTACAATGGGGTATCCGAATATGGCAGGTGATAAAGACGGTATCAATGAGGTTTTATTGAGAGAACGTTATAAGGAATTTATGTTCGAAGGTAAACGTTGGTATGATTTACGTCGTTTTGGCGATGAATATGTATTTGAGTATACTACTGCAGATGATTCTTACCCTCAACGTTTGTTGTGGCCAATCGACAAGAATACATTAACAAATAACCCTGCTTTGGAACAAACTCCGGGATATTGACCGTATTTCTTGCCTAAATAATAAAATAAAGGTGGTTTTTTATTATAAAAAGATAAAGAATCACCTTTTTGTTTTCATATTACAATAAAATATTTTATTTTTACCCGCATAATTAAATAATAATATTATGAAACAAATTTCTTGGTTGTTAGGAATTCTTTTATTCCTCTCTCCTTTACAGATGAGTGCTCAAAAGCAGGATACGGTTGCAGTGCGCGAAACTCGTATTCCGGTATTGATTGAACGGCAGGACAATGAACTGTTTAATTTGCGTATAGATGCTACGCAAAGTCAGGTGTTGAATGATGTGAAACTTAGTTTCGGCAAAGAAGTGAATCTGAATGAAATAGAGGCAGTGAAACTCTATTATGGCGGAACAGAAAGTTCTGAGAGAAAAGGAAAAACTTATTTTGCTCCCGTTGATTATATTCCAAGTAATACTCCGGGTAAAACATTGGCTGCTAACCCTTCTTATTCTATTTTGAAAGCGGAAGTGAAAGCTCCGAAAAGAGATGTTGTGTTAAAAGTAGACCAGAAACTGTATCCGGGTGTGAACTATTTTTGGGTTAGTTTGCAGATGAAACCAACAGCTTCTGTACTTGCAAAGGTATCGGTGGAAATGACAGGAGTAACGATGGATAATCGGACTGCTCCGGTGAAGGTTGTGCGCAAAGCTGATACCCACTATATGGGAGTTGGTGTTCGTCATGCCGGCGATGACGGGGTAGCAGCTTATCGTATTCCGGGATTGGCAACTTCTAATAAAGGTACGTTGCTTGGTGTATATGATGTTCGCCACAACAACAGCGCAGACTTGCAAGAATATGTAGAAATAGGGTTGAGCAGAAGTACAGACGGCGGACAGACTTGGGAAAAGATGCGTATCCCGATGTCTTTCGGCGAACATGAAGGTTTGCCAAAAGCTCAGAATGGTGTGGGAGACCCTGCTATCTTGGTGGATAGGAAAACCGGTACTATCTGGATTATAGCAGCATGGACACACGGAATGGGTAACGGACGTGCTTGGTGGAATTCTCAACCGGGAATGGATATGCACCACACAGCACAACTTATGTTGGTGAAGAGTGACGATGATGGTAAAACCTGGTCTGAACCGATAAATATTACGGAACAGGTAAAAGATCCTTCTTGGTATTTCTTGTTGCAAGGTCCGGGTAGAGGTATATCGATGGATGATGGTACGTTGGTATTTGCCAGCCAGTATATCGGAAGTGATAGAATTCCCAATGCAGGTATTATCTATAGTAAAGACCATGGAAAAACTTGGCATATCAGTTCATTGGCGCGTACCAATACGACAGAATCACAAGTTGCTGAAATAGAACCGGGGGTATTAATGCTGAATATGCGTGATAATCGTGGTGGAAGTCGTGCAGTTTCTACTACTACCGATATGGGTAAAACTTGGAAAGAACACGTGTCTTCTCGTACCTCTTTGCAGGAACCGGTATGTATGGCGAGTTTGATTAGTGTGAAAGCCAAAGATAATGTGCTGGGTAAAGATATTCTGTTGTTCTCTAATCCGAACGATACGAAGAATCGTCATAGTATCACAATTAAGGCAAGTCTTGATGGTGGAGTGACTTGGTTGCCCGAAAATCAATTGTTGTTGGATGCCGGTTGGGGCTGGGGATATTCTTGCCTGACTATGATTGATAAAGAAACAGTAGGTATATTATATGAAAGTAGTGTAGCTCATATGACTTTTCAGGCTATTAAACTGAAGGATATTATCAAGACTAAATAAATGAAATGTAGATTAACCTGTCTCATAGGTATGATATTTGTCTGTGCCATGACTATGGCACAGACAAATGCTTATCCGTTACTTCCTATGCCACAGAATTATAAAGTAACGGATAAGTCGTTTGCAATGGGAAAGGTAAAGCTTTCTACTCCGGTTCTGAAGTCGGAGTGGGAGGCTTTTATTGTGAATGCCGGTGGAGAATTGGCGGATAAAGCTGCCGCAGAGATAAAAGTAGAACTTCTTCCGGTTATTGATGGAGTTAAGTTAAATCCGGATGAGGCGTACCGACTGTCTGTGTCCGGGAAATTGATAAAGATAGAGGCTGTTACGGAACGTGGGGTGTATTGGGCCTTGCAAACGCTTCGTCAGTTAGAAAAGAAAAAGGGAAAGAAAAGTCTGTTTGCCGGTTGTGAGATTGTGGACTGGCCGGCTTTCCGAATCCGTGGCTTTATGCAGGATGTAGGTCGCAGTTATATTTCAGTGGAAGAATTAAAGCGTGAAATAGAGATATTATCTCGTTTTAAAATCAATGTGTTTCATTGGCATCTTACTGAAAATCAGGCATGGCGTTTGGAAAGTAAGATATTCCCGATGCTGAATGACAGTATTAATACAGTCCGTATGCCGGGTAAGTACTATACATTAGAGGAAGCACGTGAGTTGGTGGACTTTTGTAAGCAACATCAAGTCGTGTTGATTCCCGAGATAGATATGCCGGGGCATAGTGCAGCTTTTATTCGTACTTTCCGTCATGATATGCAGAGTCCTGAAGGTATGAAAATCTTGAAACTCTTAATAGATGAAGTTTGTGAAACTTTTGATGTACCTTATTTGCATATAGGTACCGATGAAGTAGCATTTACTAATCCTGATTTTGTTCCCGAAATGGTATCTTATGTACGTTCAAAAGGAAAGAAGGTGATTTCTTGGAATCCCGGTTGGCATTATAAGCCGGGAGAAATAGATATGACTCACTTGTGGAGCTATCGTGGAAAGGCTCAACCGGGGATTCCTGCCATTGATTCCAAATTTCATTATTTGAATCACTTTGATACATTTGCCGATTTGGTTGCCCTGTATAACAGCCGTATATATAATAAGGTGGAAGGGAGTGATGATATAGCCGGTACTATATTGGCAATATGGAACGATCGGATGATTTCAAAAGAAGAAGATATGATTGTTCAAAACGGATTTTATCCCAGTATGCTTGCCATTGCAGAACGTGCATGGAGAGGTGGCGGAACAGAATATTTCGATGGGAATGGAACGATGCTTCCTGCCGAAGATACAGAGATATTCCATGAATTTGTTGATTTTGAAAATCGTATGTTATGGCATAAAGAACATACATTCAAAGGATATCCTTTTGCTTATGTGAAACAGACTGATGTCAAATGGAATATAACTGATGCTTTTCCTAACGGTGGGGACCTGTCAAAAGTATTCCCCCCGGAACAGGAGTTGAAGGAGTCTTATGAGTATGAAGGGAAAACATACGGAACACGCAAAGCTATTGGTGCCGGTATTTATCTGCGCCATGTTTGGGGAACAATGGTACCGGCCTTTTATAAAGACCCTAAAGAAAATCATACTTCCTATGCTTATACATGGGTTTATTCTCCAAAAGACCAGGAAGTGGGGCTGTGGGCTGAGTTTCAGAATTATAGCCGTTCTGAGATGGACCTGGCTCCATTACAGGGAAAGTGGGATTATAAAGGCAGTCGAATATGGATTAATGATAAAGAAATAATGCCTCCTGTGTGGACAGCTACTCACCGGGTAAAAAGTAATGAAGTACCTTTGGAAAATGAAAATTGTGTGGTGCGTCCTCCATTGCTTGTTCACTTAAATAAAGGTTGGAACAAAGTACTCCTGAAGTTGCCGATAGGTAAGTTTGGAATGGACGAAACGCGTCTTGTCAAATGGATGTTTACTACCGTCTTTGTTACTCCGGATGGTGAAAAAGCAGTAGAAGGATTAATTTATTCACCTGAAAAACAACTATAAAATGAAAAACATTGCTTTACTTTTATTGGGGCTTTTCCTTGCACTGCCCCAATTTGCCCAGGAACGCAAATATTCTACATTCTATGAGCAACGTGCAACTTTATTCGAAGAACTTCCGGTTACTTCGAGAGATATTATCTTTTTGGGCAATAGCATAACTAACGGATGCGAGTGGGGTGAGCTTTTCCAAAACACTTATGTGAAAAACAGGGGAATCAGTGGCGATATTTGTATGGGAGTATACGATCGTCTTGATCCTATTATAAAGGGAAAGCCGGCTAAAATATTTCTTTTAATAGGCATTAATGACGTAGCGAGAGGAACATCGGCTGATACAATTGTTGCAAGAATCGAAATGATTGTAAAGAAAATAAAGGCAGAATCTCCGAAAACTGAATTATATTTGCAAAGTGTATTGCCTGTCAATGATTGTTACGGTATGTTTGGCGGACATACCTCTCGTTGGCAAGTTGTGAAGCAGATAAACGATTTGCTGAAACCTTTGGCAGAGAAGGAGAGGGTTACATATATTGATTTATATAGCCACTTTGTGGATGGAGCTACCGGAAAGATGAATCCTCAATATACCAATGACGGTCTGCATTTATTGGGAAAAGGTTACCTGTTATGGCGTGATATTGTGAAACCTTATGTTAACAAGAAATGAAAAAGATACTGATACTTTTTGTAAGTCTCTGTTTCTGTGTTACTCTTTTTGCACAGAAAAAAATCAAAGTTGCTTGTGTGGGTAATAGTATTACTTATGGTTATACATTGCCCGACCGTGAAACCAATGCTTATCCGGCGAAGTTACAGAAAATGCTGGGGGATGATTATGTGGTTGGTAACTTTGGAAAGTCCGGTGCTACTTTGTTGAACAAAGGTCATCGCCCTTATATGCAGCAGGAGGAATATCATAAAGCTATTGATTTTGCCGGTGATATCGTTGTTATCCATTTGGGTATTAACGATACAGATCCGCGGGATTGGCCTAATTATCGTGATTTCTTTATTCAAGATTATAGGGCGTTGATAGATTCTTTTCGTGTGGCTAATTCCAGATGCCGTATCTTGATTGCGCGTCTTACCCCGATTGCCGATCGCCATCTCCGTTTTGAGTCTGGTACACGTGATTGGCATGATGAAATACAATTGGCTATCGAGAATATTGCTAAATATGCCGGTGTTCAGTTGATTGATTTCCATGCACCGTTGTACCCTTATCCGTTTATGTTGCCGGATGCTGTTCATCCCAATGTAGAAGGAGCTGAAATACTGGCTAAGACCGTATATGAAGGTATTACCGGCGATTTCGGCGGATTGAGGATGAGTCCGTTGTATACAGACAATATGGTGTTGCAACACGGAAAACCGTTGACTATTCAGGGGACTGCCAATGCCGGTGATAGAATAACTGTATCCATTGCGCATCAGAAACAAAAAGTTGTAACGGGTATGGATGGTAAATGGTCGGTCACTCTTTCGCCTTTAAAAGCGGGAGGCCCTTATACATTGGTTGTTTCTTCGGGTAAACAAAAACTGACTTACGGTAATGTATTGGCCGGGGAAGTCTGGCTTTGTTCCGGGCAGTCCAACATGGAATTCTATTTAAACTGGAGTGCAACAGCCAAGCGTGATGTCGCTAAGGCTGCCAATGATAATATCCGTCTTTTTGATATGAAAGCGCGTTGGCGCACGGATGCCGTCGAATGGAATGCTTCCGTTCTTGATTCATTGAATCATTTGCAATATTATAAGGATACGGAGTGGACGGTTTGCTCTCCGCAAACAGCCGGTAATTTTTCTGCTGTGGCTTATTATTTCGGTAAGATGTTGCAGGACAGTTTGCAAGTGCCTGTCGGATTGATTTGTAATGCCATCGGTGGCTCACCCACTGAAGCATGGATAGACCGCAGTTCGTTGGAATATCATTTCCCGGCTATTTTGCGTAATTGGACTAAAAATGATTTTATCCAAGACTGGGTGCGTGGACGTGCTGCTCTCAATGTTAAAAAGTCAACCGATAAGTTGCAGCGTCATCCCTATGAACCTTGTTATCTGTATGAATCGGGTATTCTTCCTTTGCAACAATTCCCCATTAAAGGCATTATTTGGTATCAGGGAGAATCGAATGCGCATAATCGTGAGGCGCACGAAAAGCTGTTTAAATTATTAGTGGACAGTTGGCGCAAGAATTGGGAAGATAATGAGTTACCTTTTTATTATGTACAGTTATCAAGTATTGACCGTCCGTCATGGCCTTGGTTTCGTGACAGCCAACGTCGTTTCCTGACACAAATACCCCACACGGGAATGGCAGTGACTTCAGATAAAGGTGACTCTTTGAACGTACATCCTACGCATAAGCAGGAAGTAGGGGAACGTTTGGCTGTTTGGGCTTTAAACAAGACTTATAATTATAAAAATGTAGTGCCTTCGGGACCGCTTTTCAAGTCTGTTTCCTTTAAAAATGGGGCAGCTTATATTTCTTTTGATTATTCTGAGGGTCTTCATGCATCAGATAACAATGAAATTCGTACCTTTGAGCTGTCCGGAGACGATCAAATATTTTATCCGGCAAAAGCAGCCGTTGTGAACGGTGAGTTAAAAGTATGGAGTGATAAAGTAAAAGAGCCGACAATAGTGCGTTATGGTTGGCAACCGTTTACTCGTGCCAATTTGGTGAATGGTGCAGGGTTGCCGGCTTCAACGTTCCGTTCGGATGTGAAATAACGATAGGGGAAGCTTTGTGCTTCCCCATTGGAACGATAAAAAGATGTAAGATATGAGAAAATTGCGAATGTTAATGATGATGGGATGCATCCCGATGATATTAGGTGCCGAGGAATATAAGGAGCCTGAGAAGATAAACCTGAATAAAGGATGGGAATTCTCTCAGGTCGGAAAAAGCGAGTGGCTTCCTGCAAAAGTTCCCGGAACAGTACATCAGGATTTAATAAATCATGGCATGATTCCCAATCCTTTTTATGGAAAGAATGAAGAGAAAGTGCAGTGGGTGGAAAATGAAGACTGGACTTATAGGACTACTTTTAATGTGACGGACGAGCAACTGGCACGTGAAGCAGCCGTCCTTGAATTTGAAGGACTGGATACTTATGCTGATATTTATCTGAACGGTTCTTTATTGGAACGTACAGACAATATGTTTGTCGGTTATACGCTTCCTGTGAAAGAGGTACTGCGAAAGGGGGAAAACCGTCTGCAGGTTTATTTCCATTCACCCATCAAACAGGCATTACCGCAATGGGAAACAAACGGATTCGACTATCCGGCAGACAATGACCATAGTGACAAGCGTGTCAGCATCTATACCCGTAAAGCACCTTACAGTTATGGATGGGATTGGGGCATTCGGTTGACTACCAGTGGTATATGGCGTCCCGTACATTTGGTTTATTATGATGTGGCAGCTATTGAGGATTATTATGTGCGTCAAGCATCGGTAACTGAGGAATTGGCGAAGGTTGAGAATCAGTTGGCAATAAATAATATCACTTCTACTCCTCAAAAGGCGGAAGTGACCGTGAGTTATTCCTATAAAGACGGTGAAAAGACAACGAAGCAGAAAGAAGTGACTCTGCAACCGGGTGCGAATGAAATCAATATACCTATGGAAATCGGCAATCCTCATCTTTGGATGCCGAATGGTTGGGGCGAACCTGCTTTATATGATTTTGAAGCTCAGGTAAAGGTGGATGGCAAAGTGATTGCTTCCAAGCAGGAACGTATCGGACTACGCAATATCCGTGTAGTGAAGGAGAAAGATGCCCAAGGTGAATCTTTCTATTTTGAGGTAAACGGTAAACCGATGTTTGCTAAGGGAGCGAACTTTATTCCCGATGACGCTTTGTTGCCCAATGTCACGCCTGAACGCTATCACCGATTATTCAAGGATGTGAAAGAGGCCAATATGAACATGCTTCGTGTATGGGGGGGCGGTGTGTATGAGGATGATGCTTTTTATAAGGAAGCCGATGAACACGGTATCCTGATTTGGCAAGATTTCATTTTTGCTTGTACCACTTATCCGTCGGATCCTGCTTTCTTGAAGCGTGTGGAGGCGGAAGCCGACTACAATATCAAGCGTTTGCGCAATCATGCAAGTTTGGCCATGTGGTGTGGAAATAATGAAATCTATGAAGGAATGCGCTATTGGGGATGGGACAAGAAATATACCGACCCTGCCATCATGGAAGGTATGAAGCGAGGATACGACAAACTGTTCCGTGAATTGCTGCCTCGCAAGGTACAGGAACTTGACCCGGATCGTTTTTATATGCATGGCTCTCCTTACGAAGCCAACTGGGGGCGTCCGGAAAGTTGGAAGATAGCCGACAGCCATAATTGGGGCACTTGGTATGGACAGAAGCCTTTTGAGAGTTTCGATACCGAGATTCCACGCTTTATGAGCGAGTATGGTTTTCAGGCATTCCCGGAAATGAAGACCATTGCCACTTTCGCTGCACCCGAAGATTATGCATTGGAATCGGAAGTGATGAATGCTCATCAGAAGGCATCTATCGGTAACTTCTTGATAAAAAAGACCATGGGACTGTATTATAAAGTTCCCGAAGACTTTGAACAACTGGTGTATTTGGGCTTGGTATTACAAGGACAAGGAATGCGTCATGGAATGGAGGCCCATCGCCGCAACCGTCCTTATTGTATGGGTACGCTTTATTGGCAGTTGAATGACAGTTGGCCGGTTGTTTCTTGGTCGAGCATCGATTATTATGGAAACTGGAAAGCCATGCACTATCAGGCAAAGAGGGCTTTCGCTCCGGTATTGGTAGATGCAATAAAAGAAGGGGATGATTTGAATATCTATGTAATGTCCGACAAGCTGGAAGCCGATAAAGATGTAACCCTTCAGTTGCGTCTGATGGATTTTGACGGAAAAGTATTAAAGAAAAAAGAGATAAAAGGGGAAGTGCCCGCTAATGCTTCTACCTTATATCATAAGGAGAAGTACGAGGGAATGACTCCTAATCCAAGGAATACCTTCTTATTGATGACACTGAAAAACAAGAAAGGAGAAGTATTGTCCGAAGAAACTTTTTATTTCAATTTTGCCAAAGACCAGGATTTGCCCAAGGCGGATATACGCTACAAGGTAAAGCAAATGGATGGAAAGTGTGAGATAACACTGTCTTCCAAACAGTTGGCAAGGGATGTGTTTATTGAAATCCCCAAGCAGTCAGATTCCAATTCCTTGACAGTATCTTCTCTTCAGGGAGCAAGGTTCTCTGATAATTTCTTCGACCTGTTGCCGGGACAAACGAAGAAAGTGGTAGTTACTTCGGAGGAACTGATGAAAGATGGGAAATTGGATATTCGTATCCATCAATTGAGTGATACTAACTAATCAATTATATATATTATGAAACATTTAATGAGCCTGGCAGGGCTGTCTGTGGCAGGTTTAATGCTTGTATCCTGCAGCACACAAGTAAAAGAAGCAAATTATCAGGTTATCCCGTTACCGCAGGAAATCTCGGTAATGGAACAGGCTGCTCCGTTCATTTTGTCGGACGGTACAAAGATTATGTATCCCGAAGGTAATGAGAGGATGCAAAAGAATGCAGAGTTTTTGGCAAGTTATATCAAAGATTTGACCGGAAAGAGCCTGAGCGTACAAGCCGGTACGGAAGGCAAGGGAATTCTTCTGCAACTGGGGGGAAGTTCGGAAAATCCTGAAGGTTATCAATTAAAAGTAACGGATGCTAATGTGGTGATATCCGGTCCGACAGAAGCCGGAGTATTTTATGGTATCCAAACTTTGCGTAAGTCTATTCCGGTGGTGCAAGGCATGGATATAGCCCTTCCTGCAGTAGAAATCAGTGACTATCCCCGTTTTTCTTATCGTGGAGCACATTTGGATGTGTCTCGTCATTTCTTCCCGGTTGACTCGGTAAAACGTTTTATTGATATGTTGGCTTTGCATAATATCAATCGTTTTCACTGGCATATCTCTGATGATCAGGGATGGAGAATTGAAATTAAGAGTCGTCCCGAATTGACAGAAATCGGTTCAAAGAGAACAGAGACTGTAATCGGACATAATACAGGTAAATATGACGGTCAGCCTTATGGTGGTTTCTATACTCAGGAAGAAGCAAAAGAAATCGTAGCTTATGCTGCCGACCGGCACATTACGGTTATTCCCGAAATCGATATGCCGGGACACATGCAGGCTGCTTTGACTGCTTATCCGGAATTGGGATGTACAGGCGGTCCGTATGAAGTATGGAAAATATGGGGTATATCGGATGATGTACTGTGTGCCGGAAATGATGAGACACTGAAGTTTATTGACGATGTGTTGGGTGAAATCATTGAGATTTTCCCATCTGAATATATTCATGTAGGTGGTGACGAATGTCCGAAAGTGCGTTGGAAGACTTGTCCGAAATGTCAGGCACGTATCAAGGCATTGGGTATAAAAGGTGATAAGAAGCATTCTGCAGAGGCTTATTTACAGAGTTTCATTATTACTCATGCAGAGAAGTTCTTGAATGGTAAAGGTCGTCAGATTATAGGCTGGGACGAGATTTTGGAAGGTGGATTGGCTCCTAACTCAACTGTTATGTCATGGCGTGGCGAATCAGGTGGTATAGAGGCTGCCAAACAGCACCATGATGTAATTATGTCACCGAATACTTATCTGTATTTTGACTACTATCAGTCTAAAGATGTTGAGAATGAGCCGGAGGCCATTGGTGGTTATCTGCCCATCGAAAGAGTGTATTCTTATGAACCGATGCCTAAGTCCCTCACTCCTGAAGAACAAAAGTATATAAAAGGTGTACAGGCTAACTTGTGGACTGAATATATTCCTACTTTCAGTCAGGTAGAATATATGGAATTGCCCCGTATGGCTGCTTTGGCAGAAGTGCAATGGACAATGCCTGCGAAGAAGAATTATGAAGACTTCTTGAAACGTTTGCCTGGATTGGTAGATGTATATGATGTATATAAGTACAATTATGCTACTCATGTATTTGATGTAAATGCTGTTTTCACTCCTAATCCGCAGGATGGAACATTGGATGTGACTTTGTCCACTATTGATAATTGTCCGATTTATTACACGTTGGATGGTAGTGAACCGACCGCAGCATCGGCACAGTATACAGAACCTTTGAAACTCAAAGAAAACTGTACTTTCCAAGCTGTGGCAGTTCGTCCTACAGGAAACAGTCGCATTGTGAAAGAGGATATAGCTTTCAACAAGGCAAGCATGAAGCCTGTTACTATGTTGCAACCGGTAAATAAACAATATGAATTTAACGGTGCTCCCACTTTGGTAGATGGATTGAAAGGTAATGGAAATTACAAGACAGGACGTTGGATTGCTTTCTATAAAAATGATATGGAGGCAGTGATTGATCTGAAAGAACCGACCGAAATTCAAAGTGCTTCTATTTCTACCTGTGTAGAAAAGGGTGACTGGGTATTTGATGCCCGTGCTCTTTCTGTAGCGGTATCCGAAGACGGTCAGAACTTTAAAGAAGTTGCTTCGGAAAAATATCCGGCCATGAAGCAGGATGACAAAAACGGAGTATTTAACCATACTTTGACATTCTCACCGGTTACAGCCCGTTATGTCAAAGTGACTGCTTTGACGGAACATAGTATTCCTGCCTGGCACGGTGGTAAAGGAAATCCTGCTTTCCTGTTTGTAGATGAGATTTCGTTGAACTGATTAATTCATAGCTTGTGTGACGAAGAAACAACTATATGGAAAATTGCTGGCTGTATTAGTGGGTGGCTTATTGGTATGCAGTGCATGTCACCACACTGATACGTCAGGTGCTGAAATATCTCTTGAGAAAATGAACGGCTTCCCTTCGGGGAATGCCGCTTTTCTCAAGGGAGTTTCTGCTTTATATGCAGGAATAACAAAAGACCGTTTAATAATGGCAGGTGGATGTAATTTCCCGGATATTCCTGTTGCCGATGGCGGAAAAAAGGTTTTTTATAATGAAGTTTATGCTACACCTTTATCATCAGATACAGCCTTCCGGTGGAAGCAAGTTGGCTTTTTGCCTGTAGCATCGGCGTATGGAGTAACTATTTCTACACAAAAAGGGTTAATTTGTGTTGGAGGAACTACTGCTGATGGTAGTATATCTGATGTATTTCTTTTATCTTTGCAAGAAGACGTCTTGGTAACTGACACTTTACCTTCTTTACCCATGACTATCGATAATATGGCAGGTGCTTTAATAGGTGATTTGCTTTATATCGTAGGAGGAAACGTTAATGGTGTTCCCTCTGCGGATATGTATTCGCTTGATTTGTCAAATATGGATAAAGGATGGCAGAAAGAGCCCGGTGTGCCCGGCGAGCCGAGAGTTCAACCGGTGTGCGCGGCACAAGGGGGAAAACTTTATGTTTGGGGAGGCTTTGCCCCGGCAGCAGATGGGCGCGAAGCAACCTTGTCTGTGGACGGTTATGTATATTCGCCCGAGACGAGAGTATGGACTTCGGTAGCGACTCCGGTCGATAAAGAAGGAAAAAGCATTTCATTGGGAGGTGGAGCAGCCGTTCCTTGGGGAGAAGAAGCCATTTTATGTATTGGCGGTGTCAACAAGGATATATTCCTGAAAGCTTTGCAGGGCATTTATTCGGGAAAAGAATATCTGTCACATCCGGCGGAGTGGTATCAGTTCAATAAGAATCTGTTGCTTTATTATCCTGCAAAAGATGAATGGAACTCTTTGGGCGAATATGAACAGGGAGCACGTGCAGGAGCTGCTTTGGTTGCTGACGGAGTTTATGCTTATATAATTAATGGTGAATTGAAACCGGGTATTCGTACCAATGAAATAAATAGAATTAAAGAGAATAGAAAATGAGGAAACTTACACTATTGGCAAGTGTGGCGGTGAGCCTGTTGCTGGCGGGTTGCGCCAAGGAACAGAAAGAGACACTTTCTGTGATTCCCGTTCCATTGAGTGCAGACTTGCAGAAGGGTGCTTTTCAATTGAATGATCAAACAAAATTATGGATAGATGCACCTCAGGAGGATAAAACGAGACTGGCAGATTATATCGCCGGCTCTCCTTTTCAATTGGATGCTGCTTTGGAAGAAGTAGTCGACAATGTTGTCATTCTTCAACAAGTAGACCGTTTGCCGGATATTACTTCGTCCGAAGGATATGTGCTGGAAGTAACTCCGAAGCAGGTGAAAATCCGGGCTGCTTCGGGTGCGGGACTTTTTTATGGTGTGCAGACATTCCTGCAAATGGTGAATGAAAAAAAGGAATTACCGGTAGGAACCGTTACCGATGAGCCGCGCTTTGCCTATCGTGGTATGATGCTCGATGTTTCCCGTCATTTCTTTGATGTGAATTTTGTGAAGAAGCAGATTGATGCTTTTGCCTATTACAAACTGAACCGTCTCCATTTACATCTGACTGATGCGGCAGGATGGCGTATTGAAATAGATAAATATCCCCGTCTTACTGAGTTTGCTGCGTGGCGTGAATTCCCCACCTGGAAAGAGTGGTGGAACAATGGTCGCCAATACAGTGAAGAAGGTAGTGAGAATGCTTATGGAGGTTATTACACCAAAGAGGATATCCGTGAATTGGTAGCTTATGCCGAATCTCGTTATATAACTGTCATTCCCGAAATAGAAATGCCGGCACATTCGGAAGAAGTATTGACTGCTTATCCCGAACTGTCCTGTACACATGAACCCTATAAGCAGGCTGATTTCTGTGTGGGCAATGAAAAGACTTTTGAGTTTCTGGAAAATGTACTGACGGAAGTGATGGAATTATTCCCGTCCGAATATATCCATATTGGTGGAGACGAGGCAGGTAAAGCATCTTGGCCGACTTGTAAGTTATGCCAGGCACGGATGAAAAAAGAAGGTCTGAAAGATGTGAATGAATTGCAGAGTTATTTGATTCATCGCATTGAAGTATTTCTGAATGGCCATAACCGTAAACTGTTGGGCTGGGATGAAATTCTTGAAGGAGGACTGGCGCCTAATGCTACAGTCATGTCATGGCGTGGAACGGAAGGAGGTATGAAAGCGGTGGAATCCGGTCATAAGGCTATTATGACTCCGGGTGAGTTCTGTTATTTTGATTCTTATCAAGATGCACCGGATTCGCAGCCCGAGGCTATCGGAGGCTATCTGCCTTTATCCAAAGTCTATTCGTTCAATCCCGTTCCTGATACATTAAGTGCCGAAAAGGTGGGACTGGTGTATGGCGTGCAGGCAAATCTGTTTACAGAATATATTCCGACACCCGAGCATGCTGAAATGATGATTTATCCCCGTGTTCTTGCATTGGCGGAAGTGGCCTGGAGTGCACCGTCAAAGAAGAATTATGAAGACTTCCATGTACGGGCTTTAAAAGCAGTGGAAGAATTGAAAAAATCCGGTTATAATCCTTTTGAACTTAAGAACGAAATCGGTAATCGTCCCGGAGCTGATAAGCCGGTGGAACATTTGGCAGTAGGGAAAAAAGTGACTTATGGTCTTGATGCGGCTTATTATCCCGGATATGCTGCGGGGGGAGATACGGCCTTGGTCGATGGTGTCCGTGGCGGATGGACCTATGGTGATAAGCGTTGGCAAGGTTTCATTGACAAGAAAAGAATGGATATTACGATTGATTTGGAAAAAGAAACGGAACTTCATTTTATCGGTGCAGACTTTATGCAGGTCTGCGGACCGGAGGTATTTATGCCTGCCGAAGTGATAATTTCTATATCCGATGATGGTAAAGATTTTACAGAATTGAAGCACATCGAGCATAAAGTAGTGAAAGATGATAAGGTAACTTTTACTAATTTTGGTTGGGAAGGTAATGCGAAGGGACGTTATGTACGTTATCAGGCAACTTCCGGCAAGTTTGGTGGCTTCTTGTTTACAGATGAAGTTGTAATTAAATAAATGACTATGATACGAAAACTGAGTATTTTGACCGGTGCCGCATTGTTTTCTTTGCTGACTGCAATGGCGCAAAAAGAACCGGCCGATTATGTAAATCCTTTTGTGGGGACTACTAATTATGGGACAACTAATCCCGGTGCGCTTTGTCCGCAGGGAATGATGTCGGTCACACCTCTCAATGTGTTGGGGGCTGTTCCCGAAAATAAGATTAACAAGGATAGTACCTGGTGGTCTACTCCTTACGAGTTTAATAATAAGTATATGACGGGATTTGCTCATGTCAACCTGAGTGGTGTGGGTTGCCCCGAATTAGGCTCTTTGTTGCTGATGCCGACCACCGGAAAGCTGAATGTTGATTTTAATACTTACGGAAGTGTGTACAGCAATGAATCGGCTACTCCCGGCTATTATACCAATGTATTGGATAAGTATAATGTGAAGTGCGAAGTGACTGCTACTCCCCGCACCAGTATGGCACGTTTCACTTTTCCGGCAGGACAAAGCAATATCTTATTAAATTTGGGTGAAGGATTGACAAACGAGAGTGGTGCTACAGTGCGTTTTGTCAATGACCGTGAGATTGAAGGAACCAAATTGCTGGGTACTTTTTGTTATAATCCGCAAGCTGTATTCCCGATATATTTTGTGATGCGCATTAATAAAGTTCCGGCAAAGCGCGGCTACTGGAAAATGATGCGTCCGATGGGTGTGGAAGCACAGTGGGATGACACGGCAGGCAAGTATAAACTTTACACTTCCTATACAAAGGAAATGAGTGGTGACGATGTCGGTGCATGGTTTACTTTTGACTCAACAGTGAGCGAAACGATAGAAGTCAGCATGGGGGTATCCTTTGTGAGCATTGAGAATGCACGTTTGAATCTGGAAAAGGAGCAACCGTTCGGAACCACCTTCGACAAGCTGCGTGCCGAAGCGCGTAAGATGTGGAATGATGACCTTTCACGTGTCACAGTCAAAGGCGGAACTGAAGAACAAAAAGGAGTATTCTATACAGCCATGTATCATACCCTTATTCATCCGAATATCCTTCAGGACGTTAGCGGTCAATATCCGCAGATGGAAGGTGATAAGATTCTGACTACCAACCGTAACCGTTATACTGTATTTTCATTGTGGGATACATACCGCAACGTACACCAACTGATGACATTAGTGTATCCTGAGCGCCAGATGGATATGATTCATACCATGCTCGGCATGTATAAGGAACATGGATGGTTTCCCAAATGGGAACTTTACGGACGTGAGACACTGACAATGGAAGGCGATCCTTCTATTCCGGTTATCGTGGACAGTTGGATGAAAGGTCTTCAGGACTTCGACATCAACTTGGCATATAAAGGAATGTATAAGTCTGCCACTACTCCGGGTAAGGATAACCTGATGCGTCCGGATAATGATGACTATATGGCAAAGGGATATGTGCCGATGGAAAGCCAATATGATAATTCTGTTTCACATGCCCTGGAATATTATGTGGCAGATTATGCGTTGTCTACTTTGGCTGAAGAATTGGGAAAGAAAGAAGATGCCAAGTTGTTCCGCAAACGTTCCATGGGTTATAAGAATTATTTCTGCAAAGAGTTTGGTACTCTTCGTCCCATTACGAAGGAAGGCAGATTTTATGAACCGTTCGATCCCAAAGAAGGAGCAAACTTTGCACCCAGTCCCGGTTTCCATGAAGGAAATGCATGGAATTACACATTCTTTGTTCCTCATGATATTAAAGGGCTGACAAAATTGATGGGCGGTGACAAGAAGTTTGTAGATAAGCTGCAAAGTGTGTTCGATGAAGGAAATTATGATCCCGCCAACGAACCCGACATTGCTTATCCGTACTTATTCAGCCGTTTCAAAGGCGAAGAATGGCGTACCCAGAAATTGGTAAAAGAGTTGTTGGCCAAACACTTTACTACCAACCCCGACGGTATTCCCGGAAATGATGATACAGGTACTATGTCTACATGGGCTATCTTCAGCATGATGGGATTGTATCCTGATTGTCCCGGTGTACCCGAATATACATTAACTACTCCGACTTTTGATGAGGTAACTATTAAACTTGACCCTGAATATTGGGGTAAAGATAAACTGGTTATCAAAAAAGAAGGCCATGGAGATTACATCAAGGAAATCAGATTAGGAAATAAGAAAGTGAACAAATACCTTATTTCTCATGATGACTTGATAAAGGCGGGAGAGATTACTTTTGTTGTTACAGACCATATCAATAAATAAGAAAAACTATGAATACTAAACGATTTTTATGTGCCGCATTGGGAGCTATCTGTTCCCTTGCTTTCATGCAAGCGCAGGTAAGAACCGAGCAGACCTTTGAAAAAGGGTGGAAGTTCACTCGTGAAGACAATGCAGACTTTGCGAAGCCCGGATTTAATGATGCCAAGTGGCAGAATGTCACCGTCCCTCACGACTGGGCTATCTACGGGCCATTCAGTATAAATAATGATAAGCAGGAGATGGCAATTACCCAGGACGGACAAACAGAAGCAATGGAACATGCCGGACGTACCGGCGGGCTTCCTTTTGTGGGAACAGGGTGGTATCGCCTCAATTTTGATGCTCCTTCTTTTGAGAAAGGCAAGAAAGCTACATTGATATTTGACGGTGCCATGAGTCATGCCCGTGTATATATCAACGGACAAGAGGCAGGATACTGGCCTTATGGCTATAATTCATTTTATGTGGATGCCACTCCTTATCTGAAACCGGGAGAGAAAAACGAACTGGCAGTCCGCCTGGAAAACGAACGTGAATCTTCACGCTGGTATCCCGGGGCAGGATTGTATCGCAATGTACATTTGGTGGTGACAGAAGATGTACATATTCCCACATGGGGAACGGTTATCACAACTCCCGTTGTAGAGGACGGTTTCGCAAGAGTTAATGTGAAGACCGATTTAGTGATGCCTGAAGGAAAAAACGTCGGTAATTACCGCATTGTAACTGAAATTCTGAACCCCGAAGGAAAGAGAATTTCTTCGGATGACAGACCGGGAGATAAACTGGACGGGAATTTCTTTAATCAGAATTTTGTTGTGTACCGTCCTTCTTTATGGTCGCCTGAAAATCCGGCATTGTATACCGCAGTTTCCAAAGTATACGATGGAGAGACATTGAAGGATGAATATACGACTCGTTTTGGTATCCGTACATTGGAGATTATCCCTGACAAGGGCTTCTTCCTGAATGGTAAACTGACAAAATTCAAAGGCGTTTGTAATCACCATGATTTAGGTCCTTTGGGAGGAGCGGTAAATGATGCGGCCATCCGCCGCCAAATCCGTATCTTGAAGGATATGGGCTGTAACGCCATCCGTACTTCTCACAATATGCCTGCTCCTGAACTGGTAGAGGCGTGTGATGAAATGGGTATGATGTTGATGCCGGAATCATTTGATGAATGGAAATCGGCAAAAATGGCGAATGGCTATCACAAGATATTCGATGAGTGGGTTGAGAAAGACCTGGTAAATCTTATTCGTCACTATCGCAACAATCCGAGTGTTGTGATGTGGTGTATCGGTAATGAAGTGCCCGACCAATGGAATGGAAATAACGGACCTAAACTTTCACGTATGTTGCAGGATATCTGTCATCGCGAAGACCCGACCCGTCCGGTCACTCAGGGTATGGATGCTCCAGATGCTGTAGTCAACAATAATATGGCGGCTACTATGGACATAGCCGGATTCAATTATCGTCCCCACAAGTATCCCGAAAACTATAAGAAGCTGCCGCAACAGATTGTTTTGGGCAGTGAGACAGCTTCTACTGTCAGCTCTCGCGGTGTGTATAAATTCCCTGTGACGCGTCAGGCCATGAAGAAGTATGACGACCATCAGTCTTCATCATACGATGTGGAACACTGCGGATGGTCTAACTTGCCCGAAGACGACTGGATTTGGCATGATGACAAACCATGGGCTATCGGAGAATTTGTATGGACAGGTTTTGATTATCTGGGCGAGCCGACACCTTATTATACTGATTGGCCCAGTCACTCTTCTTTATTTGGCATCATTGACCTTGCCGGTCTGCCGAAAGACCGTTACTATCTCTACCGCAGCCATTGGAATAAGGATGAAGAGACTCTTCATATCCTTCCTTATTGGACATGGCCGGGACGGGAAGGAGAAGTTACTCCGATTTTTGTCTATACCAACTATCCTTCGGCAGAAGTGTTTATCAACGGTAAGAGTCAGGGTAAGCGTACTAAAGACTTGAGCGTTACTCCTGAAAATAGTGCTGATTCAGCATCTACAGCCAACTTTAAACGCCAGCAACGTTATCGCCTGATGTGGATGGATACGAAGTATGAACCGGGAACAGTAAAAGTAGTGGCTTATAATGACAAAGGAGAAGCAGTTGCCGAAAAGGAAATTCACACTGCCGGCAAGCCCGACCATATCGAACTGGTAGCCGACCGTAACGAAATCAAGGCAGATGGTAAGGACTTGTCATTTGTAACTGTAAGAGTAGTAGACAAGGACGGTAATTTGTGCCCTGATGCTCAACATCTTATCAAATATTCGGTGAAAGGGGCAGGAACTTATCGTGCCGGAGCTAATGGCGACCCTACATCAATAGAGCTTTTCCATCTTCCACAGATGAAAGTTTTCAATGGAATGATGACCGCCATTGTCCAAAGTACCGATAAGCCGGGCGAAATAACATTGACCGCAACCGGTAAAGGACTTAAATCAGGTAAGTTGGTTTTAATGAGTAAGTAAAGAGATTTGTTTAAATTCCCTCTATCTGTGCCCCGCTTGATTTTATTAAGCGGGGCTTTTTATATTAAAATAGTTAGAAAATAATTCGGGATATCTGCAGTTAGCTCTGAAAAAGTTGCTAAATTTGTTCCCATATTTAATATGCTGTTTAGAAATCTTAATATTTTATTACTATATTATGTTGACCCAAATCATAAACGCGAAGATACTTACCCCTCAGGGATGGTTAAAGGACGGTTCGGTCCTGATGCGTGACAACAAAATTTTAGAAGTAACAAATTGTGACCTGGCTGTTATCGGAGCTGAACTGATTGACGCCAAAGGTATGTATGTAGTTCCCGGCGGTGTGGAAATCCACGTTCATGGCGGTGGTGGCGGAGACTTTATGGAAGGTACCGAAGAGGCTTTCCGTACAGCTGTTAACGCCCACATGAAACACGGTACTACCAGTATTTTCCCAACTCTTTCTTCATCTACCGTGCCGATGATTGAAGCGGCTGCCGAAACCTGTACCAAGCTGATGGCAGAGCCTGACAGTCCGATACTTGGTCTTCATCTTGAAGGACATTACCTTAACATGAAGATGGCAGGCGGCCAGATGCCTGAAAACATAAAAGACCCGGATCCAAAGGAATATATCCCTATTGTAGAGAAGTGGGGCTGTATCAAGCGTTGGGATGCTG
>UMGW01003175.1_pt1 | contig 160947 bp, 166 predicted proteins | sample 1965371 | NCBI WGS metagenome assembly UMGW01 (sample SAMEA4836082, study PRJEB28245) | human gut metagenome | biome: gut microbiome; material: fecal sample | place: Denmark | collected 2008
ACATTTGGTTTGTGCAATTTTTATTTTTCAAACACGCTCTAGCGTAAATTAAAATAAGATCGCGCATCAGAAAAGATGAGCGATCTTATTTGTAAATAATACAAAAGGTTTTCTTGATAAAAACCACACCAGGAAGAAGCAGAATGTCAGCAGATACAGACATTCCAGATTGCTCTCAACCGAAGTCAGAATAGAAGAACCGTATTTGAGGCAGCTATAGACGAAACCGTGAAAGATATAGATTGCCATGGTACGCTCTCCCAGATAAGAGTAGGATTTCTTTTCGGTCGGAAGTACCAGCATGAACAGGTAGATCAGAAGAAAAGAGATCAGATAACAGCCGATGCGGACAAGTACGCCTTCGACGGAACTCATATCCATATCTGCGTAAGAGTATCGTCCATAGAAAATCTTCTGATTCAGACGGTGATGGTACTTGTCAGTAAATAAAAAGACGGCAAAACTTCCCAGGATGGTCAGAGCACACAGATATCCCTTCCGGTTCCGAAAACGTGCGAGGGAAGAAGAATCAAATTTTTTCCCGGCAAGAAAGAACGGGAAGAAAAACAGAATACGCGGAATGGAAAGAAAATTCCCAAAATCAGTGAATCCAATAAGAATTCCGGCAATGACTGACAAAACCATGCAGCCTGGAATTTTCTCAATCAGAGGAGACAACAGTCTCCAGGCGAACAGTGCCATCAGATACCAGAGGGAAAATTTCGGTCTTGTAAAATAAAAGCCGGTCTCTTTGTCCAGTATAAAGGTGTATAAAAGATAATAAAGAATCTCGTATACAAAATAGGGAATGACCAGTCCACAAAGCATTTTTTTTAAGGATGGGATCCGTTTGGAAAAATATCCGGAAATAAAGATAAAAGCGGGCATGTGGAACGCCACGATTCCCCATTTTAATTCGTAGAGGAACGGATTCTGATCATTGCTCGGTTCAATAAAGTGACCGATGACTACCAGAAGAATCAATAATACTTTATAATTGTCAAACAGATATTCACGCTGATGACCGGATACGGCAGTTGCCTTTACAGTAGTGTCCATGAGGAATCCTTTCTATAATAAAAGTGAAATGATTACAAATCAGTAACCATACGTATTCTAAGAGTCATGGAGAAAAAATGCAAGAAACAATATGGAGAAAATTGATGGGGAAAAGTAAAATCTGTTGTAAAAAATGACAGTATTTTTTAATGAAATTGACAGAAAGAAAAAGATATCACAAAATAGAAAAAGACAGTAGCAGAAAGGAGCAGAAAAATGGAACAACAGAAGAAGAAAAAGCGGGCTGTTGCCTTTGGACTGGTAGCAGTTGTATTGATTTTCTGGAATTTGATGCAAAATACAGCGGATCAGCAAAAATTAAAAGTGGCATGTATAGGGGATGAATTAACTTTTGGAACTGCTGTGGAAGAGCGGGAAGATAACTGTTACCCGGTACAGTTACAGAAATACATGGAACAGGCAGAAAAAAAATATCGGATCGGTAATTTCGGTGTGGAAGGCGCTGCGGTTCAGAAAAAGAGTAAAAAGCCGTATACAAAGGAAGAACGCTATGAGAGCAGTATGGAATATAAAGCTGATCTTGTTGTTATGATGCTTGGAACAAACGATACTACAGAGGAAAACTGGACGGATATCGATACGTTTCAGAAAGATTATCAATCCCTGATCAAAGGCTATCAGGATTTAAAGAGCAGTCCGGAAATCTTGCTGGTCACGCCGCCGATGATACAGTCTGATGGAAGCACAGAGATGGAAGAGAGGGCAAAAAGAGTAGAAGAAATTAAAAATGCGATCGAAACCATTGGTGAAAAGAATAAGCTGACGGTTCAGGATCTTTACAGCTACAGTCAGAAACATCCGGAATGGTATCAGGAAGACGGTGTTCGTCTGAACAAAGACGGAGCACTGGCAGTAGCGGATATGGTAGGCGACTGCATCATAAATAAGACGAAGTAGAACAGGACGGAAACACGAAAATTTGCACACATTCATATGATAAAGAGAAACAAAACTCAGAAGTAAGGAGAAGAGAATGGATTCTTATCGTATGAATTGCCGGAATGTTTCCGGTAATTGCAGAAACCGGACCTGTGGCAATATGACAGGAAACAGAGAATCGATGATTCCGATGGATTCTACCAGTAAAACCTGCACAAATATATGTGATTGTATGCAGGAAACATCCGTACAGGAACATTTGCAGAAGCTTCCGCTGGCAATGGCATATGTGCCAATGCAGAAATTCGGAAAGGTATATGAACCTGCCCGTGGATTTCAGCTCGGAACAATTTTCCCGGAACTTTGTAAACCATTTTGTGGAAAAGGAGGCGGATGCAGGCGATGATGGGACGAAATAACTGTACCTGCCAGGGAGAACGAAGTAAAGCACAGCTGATGGAAACCATCGGGCAGTCGGCATTTGCAGCTTATGATACTCTGCTTTATATGGACACTCACCCACAGGATCAGGAGGCCATGGCATACTACCATAAACAGGCAGGGATACGCCGGGAAGCGATGGAAGAATATGCCAGACGTTTCGGACCGTTGACAATGGATCTGATTGATGAGACCGACTGTCATTCATGGGAATGGATGATGCAGCCATGGCCATGGGAAAGATCCGGGAAAGGCAGGTGTTAGTGTATGTGGATATATGAAAAACGATTGCAATATCCGGTAAATATCACGAAAACGGATGCACGGATCGCGAAGATTATTGCAACACAATACGGTGGCCCCGATTGCAATACCCTACAAATCGCCGGAAACCCTTATAAAATGGGGCTTCCCGGCGTTTTTTCATGAAATGAAAAAGTTAAAATACAGCCGGTTTTTCTCCTTATCATAGGTGATTCCGTCCACGATCGAGCGCAGCAGAAGACCTTTTCGTTCGTAGGATTCGGCCGGATCCTTCAGGATCTCACTGACAGACTGGATCTCCTTCAGAAGAGTTTCCCTGGCATGGCTGTCGGAATCTTCCGGCTGTGTGGCAGCAGTGGCGGTATCGATCTTTTCTAGCAGTTCTTCCCGGCTCTCCTTCAGGCGGCGCCGGTTCTCTTTGTATTCCTCCAGCGTATCGATCCCGTTTTCATATGCCAGTTTTACTCTGGCTTCTTTCACAGCGATCTGATCCAGTTCCTGCCGGAGCAGATCCAGCTCATCACTTTCCTTCTGATCAGGAATGTTTCGGACGGCATAAGTGAAGTCAGCTCCGGCGAGAATCCGGTCAAAGTAATCACAGACTGCAGCTTCTGCTTTCGCAGCGGAGAGCGACTGGGAACCTGTGTGGAACCCTTTAGAGTATTTCCAGCACTGGAAGTACCTGTAACTTCCAGAACCGGCCAGAGAGAGCGTAGCACCGCACACAGAGCACCTGAGTAGACCGGATAGCCAGTGCTTGCAGGTGGAGATATTCCTTGCCTTGGCTGGGCGTCTGCGCGCTCTCATGAGGGCAATCCGCTTTTCAAACCGCTCTTTTGATAATCTGGTTTCGTGGCTGCCTTCGAAGGAGATACCGTTCCAGACTACGGTGCCGGTATAAAACGGATTCTTCAGAATGAGATCCACGTTCCGTTGTTCGAACAGGTTCCCCCGCTTACTCCGAAAGCCCAGGTCATTGCACTTCCTGGCGATAGCGGTTGCATCCTGATCATAGAGATCGTACTGATCCATGATGTACTGGACGATCTTGTATTCCTCTTCATTGATCACAAATGGCTTTCCACCGCCAACGGCATCGTAGCCGAGACAGGGTGTAGTCTGGTACCCGTGTTTCAGTGCTTTTTCTTTCATGCCACGGATCACTTCCCCGGACAGCCGAATCGAGTAGTATTCATCCATCCACTCAATAATTCGCTCAATCAGAGTACCAAAAGGACCGTCGATCAGCGGCTCAGAGATACTGATCACATCTACGTCACTTTTCTTCAGCAGAGATTTATAGACGATCGATTCTTCCTGATTTCTGGCGAACCGGGAGTACTTCCATACCAGGATCACATCCAGCGGGTGAGATTCCTGCTTTGCGATCCCGATCATCTCCTGAAACTTCGGCCGCTTATCCGCATGCCGCCCGGAGACGGATTCCTCGAAGACATAGTCTTTGCTGATGATGATTCCGTTCTTCTTGGCATAATCCAGTAAGAGCCGCTGTTGTGCATCCGGAGACAGCTCCGTCTGATCGGCGGTGCTGACACGGATATAGAGGGCGCCATTTCTTAACTTTGCCATAATATCACCTTCCTGTTTTGTTGTATGTAAAAATGAGTACAAAAATAACAGCCAGAAGTAGAACAGGTGTTCCGCTTGCATAGCTGCTCCGAAGATGATACAATATTTTTGCGAGTTAGGGTATCATTCTTCGGAATGTTACTTGCCGGTTCCTGTTGGCGCAGGAGCCGGTTTTTATTTGTATAAAGAAAAAATCCCTCCTTCCGAAAATGGTAAGAGGGATTTTTTCTAGTCATCTAAACAACGACCATTTCTTTTTACTATCTTACCATTAGAAAAATGTATTGTCAATTGCAAGATGGGCGACGCATCCATCATCTCAGGTACTCTTGCGAGTGTGTCGGGAGCCTTTCCGACCTTTGCAATTGATGAAATTAGTTAGTGGCTTCGGCTTGTAAAATCGCCTGAGTTTGACGATATTCATTTGCTACCGGAATACGAGTAAATTCTACAGTGTTATTATAATTCTCTTTGACAACTTTTTCGATTTCATCAAGAGAAACATGGAAGAATTCCTTTTTGAGATTTACGCGGTTGACACTCTGTGCTTCGAAATGCTTATGAAGAATGTTCTCAAGTTCAGGTGCGTTGTCTGAAAAAATCATTGCATGAACATCAAATTCAAATGGAACAGAAGCACTGCTGAGTTCTTTAACTCGATCCATAGGTTCTAAACGTCTGGTCATTCCGATTTTATAGATGTCATCTCCGAAAGAGCCAATGTTGGATATAATATAAACATAACCGGCTCTGGCGTTGGCTTCACGCTCTAATACGGATTCTTTTGCAGATTCCAGTTCTTTTAATTTATCTTCCAATTCCTTGATTTTGTCGATGTATAGTTGTTTTTCCACATCACTAGAAGTTTTCTGCATGTATCCAAGCAGTTTTTTGACTTCATTATTGCATTGGGTTTGATCTTTCTCGATTTTAGCTTTCTGGCGTTCGATTTCCCGGCGAACCTTTTCTTCTTCTATCATCTGTTCTTTTATGGCTTTCTGCTGTTCTCGTTCTTGTTCCTTTTTCAGTTCGTATGTATAAACAAGATTCAATTCCTCCAGTTTATATTCTAAGAGTTTATTATCAAGTGCGATACCGTCTACAGAGAAAATCTTATTTAATGATTCGAAAGATCGTGAAACTTTGCTCCTGATAGAATCAACATTTTTATAAGAAAGAGCAAGAAGAAAATTATCACATTCTGCATTAAAGCATCGAAGAATTTGCTTCTTATTGTCATTTATCTCTTTTTTAGAACCATCGGAAGAAACAATAAATGCGTCATTAGAACGAATGAGTACCTGTTCTTCAGTTTTCAGGATAGAGAGCTTATTCTTGCACTCTTCAGAAGATAATCCATCATAATCAGAAAATGAATAATGGCACACGACACTTTCAGATGTCAAAGTTTTCAATTCAGTATTTAACGCCTGAATTTCAGACTTTAATGATTGAATCTTTTTGGCATTGCGTTTTTCGATATTCTCACATTCTGCATCAAGATCAGCAAGTTTCTTTTTACGGTTTTCTTCAAGCTGATCATATTGCTGATCCAATGCCTTACATTCAGAATCATGTTTCTGCTGATAATCAGCTTTTTTCATAGTGTATTCATCATTTAAGCTGGCAACAGTAGCGGCAACACGATCCTGCTCACCATATTGTTCGAGTAATTTCTTGTTTTCACGATATTGAAGAACTATTAATGCAATTCCGGCGACTGGAAAAATAAGTAGCAATGGAAAAACGAACCCTAAAAACGATATAGAGAATAGGAGAGCGATAAACCATGTTTGCAGGTACCAAGTTTGTTTTTCTTTTGAAATCATGAGAGTCCCCCTTGTTTATGTATTTTTAATTCTATCAGTTTTTTAGAATATCCAGTGATCCGAGCAATCTGATCAAGAGTATATCCAGACTGAATGTAGTCTTGGAATACAGTATCTGATAAAAGCAGTTCTATAGCAAACTTATCCGCCTCAGCTTCGTATCCAGCAGTGTTCAGATTTGTTCGAGTATCCATAAAAATAGCATTGGATTTTTTATGTAAGAACATATGACCTAATTCATGAGCAAGGACAAATTGCTGCTCAGAGTCAGAAAGTCGTTCATCCAAATAAATAATATTATTTCTCTGAAAATACTGATAAAAACCACGAACATTCTCCAAAGGATAATATACGAGAATAACATTCAAACCACGTATTATCTCAAAGGGATTTCTCGATTTATATATGTGCGCGATATGGTTTGCCTTTTTCTTAATATCCACAATTATCAGTCCTTTTTATATTTCTTAGGCGTATATTTTTCTTTGTTCTTTTTTTTAGCCATTTCCATTCCAATTTGCATAGCAGACAAAATTGACTCGATTGCTTCTGGAGAAGCTGGATCGCCATCGAACATAAGCCCCTCTTGAGAGAGCAATTGCGTCTTTGTCTGCTCTAGTATTTTATCGATATCTTTCTCATCCCTAGGCGTCAAATATGACTCCCTTCCTAAAAGATAATCCATAGATACATTAAAGTAGTCGGCGATTTTCTGTAGCTTATCAGTATTTGGAGAAGAAGTTTTCCAACGACTGATAGTTCCGTTGCCAAGTCCAAGTTCCACTTCGAGTTGCGGAAGGCTTAAATCGCGTTGCCGAGCCAAAGCTCTAATCCTTTCTACTAGTGTCAATATAATAACTCCTTTCTGCAACATGAAAAAAATCATGTAAATTCTATTGACAACTAGAAAATAATCATGTATCATGTGGTTGTAACGATGAAACACATGAAAAAAATCTATATATGATGATTCGGCAAAAATTATCATAAAAGGCAACATGAAAATTTTCAGCTATCACTATGCCTATATAATAGAATATTTTCATGGAAAAGTCAACAAAAATATGAAAAAGTTCATGTGAAAGGAGGATAACAGATGGTTTATAAAGCTGTAAAAAAGTTATGCGACAAAAAAGGCGTTTCTGTCTACAAATTGGAGCAGGAACTTGGATTTGCAGCGAGCACAATTCTGAAATGGAAAAAATCTATTCCGACAGCAGATAAGCTGAAAGCAGTTGCAGATTATTTCAAAGTTCCAATGGAACAGTTACTGGAAAATACAGAGGATGAGGAGAAAGGAGCGTGAAGAATGTCGGGAGATAAATTAAATATTATATGCTTCGGAATCGTAACAGCCATAGCAGTAGTGTGTGGATCTATTGAATACAAAATGAAGCTCCCTAACCGGAAGCTTCTGGTAGGCTGGACTATTTTGATGGAAGTATTAGCGGTTCTTCTTTTAATAAGCAGGCTAAAGACTTAGAAATATCTCTAAATAGATTCAGGGCATCGTCCAGCTGATCGGATTCGAGCATTTCATTTAAAACATCTAAGAATGGCCATAACGATTGTGGAACATAAGCGTATATACGGAAAAAACATTCTGCACATTCCCTTTCGTTTGCGGCACTTGGACGAGAAATGTATTTACTGATGTTGGAAATGAATTGTTCGATCACTAAGATGCGAGCTGCATTGTAATCGTCTTCACGTTTCTCTTTAACACTGAGTTTATGAAGCTTAAGCTGGTGACGGTTAGTAAGTAATGTGGTGATCGCTGGGGTAACGATAGATATGGCCAGGGCAATCCATGCTGCGATAGCACTCCAATCCATATGTTGCATAGAAATTTCTCCTTTCTTTTTATACTCGGCTCTGACAGGAACCTGTATTTAAAGTATAGGAGAAAAATGAATAAAAAACAAGAAAATTAGAAGGGAGCACAATGACAGAATTACAAATTTTTAATTCAGAAGAGTTCGGCAATATCCGAACGGTAACTATTGACAACGAACCGTGGCTTTCCGGAAAAGATGTTGCGAAAGCATTGGGCTATAAGAATACAAAAGATGCAGTTCTCACACATGTGGATGAGGAAGACAGAAGAATTATTCAAAGGTCGGAAATCGCGACCTTTGAAAATCACATTCCGAAAGATGTGTTTCCAGTAAATTTTGTAAGCGCCGATATTCCAAACAGAGGAATGACCATCATCAACGAATCTGGTCTGTATGCATTAATCCTTGGAAGCAAGCTGGAATCCGCAAAGCGATTCAAACACTGGGTGACATCTGAGGTGCTTCCGACAATTCGCAAAACCGGTGGCTACCAGAAGCAGCTCAGCCCTGCAGAAATGATGAGAATACAGCTTGGAATGATCGATGATCACGAGAGCAGGATCGAGAATCTGGAAAATAATATGACAATCGACTACGGACAGCAGCAGATTCTTGGAGAGGCAGTGAACCATACAGTGATTTCAATTCTTGGTGGAAAAGAGAGTAACGCATATAAGGAAATTTCCAAGAAAGTATTTGCGGAATGTAATCGGGATCTGAAAAATTATTTTCAGGTAAACGCCAGAAACAATGTTCCGAAGAAAAGATTTGAAGAAGCATTACAGTACGCCAAAAGTTGGAAACCGTGTACAAATACACAGCTGAAGATCGAAAATGCGAATGCACAGATGAATCTTCCAGTGCAGTAACCGTGACAGGAGGGGCTTATGTATCAGGATATAGGAGAGGAAGCAATCGCAAAACAGATATATGACCGCTTTCCGGATCTGAGTAGTTATATCAACATGCATGGTTTACGAAAGCTGGCAAGAAGAGCATTATCCAGAGGATATGAAGAAGATCTTATTGTTTATGGTCTGGATACAGTTATCAAGAAAAATTACAAACGCAAGGAATATCACGGAGATGACGCGTTAGATGAAAGGCGGTTCATATTAGATGCTGAATTTCGCGCCATTATGAAAGGTGAAGACGAAACCAAGATTTTGTGGTGCTGATTGTAGCAACTAATCAATACCATACATACCATACCACAGGGAGGTGGTACCCATGAAAGGGCAACCGATCATTGGCGAAACCCGGTTTATCATCAATGGTCAGCTGTATTCTCCGGAACAGATCGGAGAGCAGAGGGCTATGGAACTGATCAGACAAAAGGTTGATCAGGCGATGGAGGGAATCGGTTTTGAAAAGACATACAAGGAAAAGACCGCCTGAGGGCGGGGAAAGGAGGACAAGCTTATGGAAGCAGGATAAAAATAAGTGCCGTTAGGGCTGCCACCCGTTCCGGCACTCAAAAAAATAACCACTAATATTATACAGAAAGTTGAGGAGAAAAGCAAATGATTAAAATAGAACATAAGGATGGAGAAACGAATGTAAAAATTTCTGGTGGAGAATCTGTCGTTTTAACGGAGCTGACTTGTGCAACACGGGCGATATATGATTTCATCGCGGGCAGAAGAGGAAAGGACACTGCGAATCATATACTGGAAAATATGTTTCGCCTGGCGCAGATGAGCGAGGAAGAATTAGAGAAGGAGTTCATGAAAAGGCTTGAAAAGTTTTTTAATCCAGGAGGAACTTTATGAGTACAGGAGAATTAATAGGAACGATCGCATCCGTATTTGGCCTACTTACCTGTAAAGCGGCCTTACCGGCACTGATCTGGCTGGTATTGGTGACGATTTTCTCTATCCGGTTCGAGAAAGCACTGGATCGGATGGAATGCGGAAAAGATGAATACAAGTGTCTGGAGGATGAAGATGAGTAAAGAAAGAATGGTCCAGGTGACCAAGGAAGAATATGAGAACATGATCCGTGATCAGCACACAGTTGAGCTGCTGACGGGATATGTTCAGAAACAGGGATGGATGGCAGACTCTATGCTATGTCTGCTTCTGGGAATTCAGGAGCCGAAGTATGAACTACCGCCAGGATTGGAACCAGAACCGGAGTCGGAGACGGTAACTGCAGATATTCCGCTTCCTGTTCCAGCAATGGAAGAAGCTGAGGAGGAAAAGCAATCCCCCCCCCCCGCAGAGCCCGAAAAGAAATCGGGCAGAAAGAAGATAGACCGTGGAAAAGTGATGGCGCTGCATCGGGCCGGCTGGTTGAACAAAAAGATCGCGGATGAGATGGCGTGCAGTGAGGCTTCGATCTCGATAATTTTGAAAGAAGAATCAGGCAAATACAATTAAGAAAGATATGGTGAATCGAGATGTGCAATATGCCGTATACAATCATAGATAACAAAGATCGTGGGCAGTGGCTGAAAGCACGAACCTATGGGATAGGTGGATCAGATGCATCTGCCATAGTTGGGATGAATCCATATAAAACGAATATTGAACTGTTCGAAGAAAAGACCGGACGTAGGATTCCAGAAGATATCTCTGAGAAACCTTATGTCAAGTATGGAAATGATGCGGAACCGCTGATCCGCGCTCTGTTTGCCCTGGATTATCCAGAGTATGAGGTCGCCTATCATGAAAACAGAATATTAAGAAACAATACCTATCCTTTTTTGCAGGCCTCTCTTGATGGTGAACTTGTAGATAAAAGCGGTAGAAAAGGGATTCTCGAAATCAAGACCAGTAATATACTGCGTTCTATGCAGTATGAAAAATGGAAAGACAGAATACCAGACAACTATTACATACAAGTGCTGCATTATCTGTTAGTGACTGGATACGACTTTGTAGTTCTTAGAGCGCACCTTCTCAGCGATTGGGGACAGGATAAACGGACAACTGTAAAGCATTATTTTATAGAACGTTCCGATGTCGAGAATGATTTGGATATGCTGCTTCGGGAAGAAAAACGGTTTTGGGAGTATGTAGAGAGCGGAAGGAAACCTCCGCTCATACTTCCGGAAATATAACAAAAATAGGAGAAACGATATGGAATTAAAAATTATCAGCCCCGGTGAAAACGGGTTTTTGAAAGAAATTCAGTGGAATCAGGAAGAAGTGAAAGCGTGGGTTGCTGCAAGAGTGCAGGACTATAAGAATATCGCATATACAGAAGATCAGGTTAAGGACATGAAAAAGGATCGTGCAGATCTGAATAAGTTACGAACCGCTTTTGAGAGTGAGAGAAAGCGTCTGAAAAAAGTCTGCATGGAGCCTTACAATCTGTTTGAACAGCAGGTGAAGGAAGTTGTAGCGCTGATTGATGAACCGATTCAGTTAATCGACTCTCAGCTGTACGAATTGGAGGAAAGACGTAAGCAGCAGAAGAAAAAAGACATCGAAGCACTTTTTGACACAATCGGTTTTCAGACTTTTGTTACTTTAGATAATATTTTTGATCAGAAATGGCTGAATGCATCGGTTTCCCTCGGCAAGATCGAGGAGCAGATGAAAAGTATCATGTATAAAATTGGTACAGACGTGGCAACAATCGGCAATCTTCCGGAGTTTTCTTTTGAAGCCATGGAAGTATACAAAAAAACTCTCGATCTGAACAAAGCAATTTTGGAAGGACAGCGACTTGCAGAGATCCAGAAACGGAAGCAGCAATATGAAGAAGAACAGAAAAGAATTGCAGAAGAAAAAGCAAGACAGGAGGAACAGGAGCAATCTGTACTTGCAGAAGTAGTTGAAGAAACTGCTCCGGTCGAGGAAAAAGTTGATGCAAGTCCGGAACCGGTTCGCCCGGATCTGGTTCGAATGGATTTTCGTGTATGGTGTACAAAAGAGCAGTTAATGGATTTAAGAGAGTATCTGATCGCGCATCAGATTAAATTCGGAAGGGTGGAATAAGAGATGGCAGTACAGAACAGTTTGACAAATCGACAGGTAAAAACCGGAATGGCAGCATATCTGACACAGGATGCAGTAAAGAAACAGATCAATAGCGTAGTTGGAGGGAAAAATGGGACAAGATTCATTTCCAGTATCGTTTCTGCGGTACAGACCACACCGGCTCTGCAAGAGTGTACAAATCCCAGTATCTTGTCAGCTGCATTGCTGGGGGAAGCATTGAATCTTTCTCCTTCTCCACAGCTTGGTCAATTTTATATGGTCCCTTTTGATAACAAAAAGAAGGGGTGCAAGGAAGCACAGTTCCAGTTGGGATATAAAGGATATATTCAGCTGGCGGAGCGTTCTGGTTATTACAAAAAATTGAATGTTCTTGCGATTAAGGAAGGAGAGCTGATCCATTACGATCCGCTTAATGAGGAAATCGAAGTAGAGCTGATTGAGGATGATGTGATTCGTGAAGAAACTCCGTCAATGGGATACTATGCCATGTTCGAATACGAGAACGGCTTCCGGAAAACATTGTATTGGTCCAAAAAGAAAATGCTGGCCCATGCAGAAAAATATTCCTTTGCTTTTGCAAAAAATGGAGGGGCAAAGAGCCTGGAACTTTTGGAACAGGGAAAAATCCCAGAGAAAGATATGTGGAAATATTCTTCTTTCTGGTTCAAAGACTTTGACGGGATGGCATTAAAAACAATGCTGCGTCAGCTGATCTCGAAATGGGGAATCATGAGTATTGATCTCCAAACAGCGATAGAAAAGGATGCAGCTGTGATCCATGAAGACGGAACACCAGAATACGTGGAAAATGAAGCAGATGCAAATGCAGTGTCAGAGCAGAACTACCGGGGAAAAACGGAAAAACCTGCAGAAACACATGAAAGCAGTCAGGATCCTACAGATGGGCAAATGAGCATAGAAGATACTTTCTTCGGAGCATAATATCGTAATTGCTTGCTGCAGGGATTATATATCACATAATAACTTTTATAAGACATTCTCCCCTTGGCAAAAAGCCTTGGGGAGAGAAAGGAGCAGGTTTTGGGAAAGATGAGCAGGGAGAAAGGAAAGCGGTATGAGCGTGAAATTGCCAGTTTTCTGAGATCTCATGGATATGATTGCAGAAGAGGACAACAGTATTGTGGGGCATCCGGAGACGCGGATGTCGTTGGTCTTCCTGGAATACATATTGAGTGCAAGCACGTTGAAAAAATGTCCCTGTATGATTGGATGGATCAATCCGTAAGGGATGCAAAAAAAGAAGAATTACCAGCTGTATTTCACCGCAAGAACAATTGTGAGACACTTGTCACCATGAGAGCAGACGACTGGATGCAACTATATAAAGAGTACGAGGCAGGTGTTCGGGATGAGGGATAGCTTTGTATTTTACAGGAGTTTTTATGAGGCTATCGCAGATTTACCGGATGCAGATCTGGCAGCATGTTTCAGAGCTATTTCGGAATACGCGCTGAATGATATAGAACCGGAAGTACCAGGCATAGCAAAAACTGTTTTTAAAATGGCGAAACCACAGATTGATGCAAATACCAAGCGATACCAAAACGGAGCTAAAGGTGGACGACCTGTAAAAAGTGATGCTGATAATAACCAAACAATAACCAAACAGAAACCAAACAATAACCAAACAAAACCTAAATGTGAAATACGGAAACCTAATGTAAATGATAATGTAAATGATAATGTAAATGTAAATGATAATGTATCGTCCGGCACAAGTGCCGACACCACAGTTGAGTACCCGTACGCAGCTGTGATTGATTATCTTAACATCAAAACCGGAGCAAAATATCTTTCGACATCCAGAGACACCAGAAAACTTATTCGCGAGAGATGCGATGAAGGATTCAAGTATGAGGATTTCATGAAAGTGATTGATAAAAAAGTTCAGGAGTGGAAAGGGACTGACTATGAAAAATTTCTTCGTCCTTCCACGTTGTTTGGGACAAAATTTGAGAGCTATCTGAACCAGCAGGGGAGACTGAAAGTCGTAAATGGTAGCGGAACGCAGTTTAACAATTTCACGCCAAGAGATTACGACTATTTAGAATTGGAAAATGCTCTTCTTGATGCAAATAAGCCGTAAGATAGACAGGAGGCAGAGAGATGATAGAGATTATCGGAGAACCAAGAGATGCAACAAAAGAAGAAATCCGAAACTATAAACAGAAATGCCAGGAACTGGATCAGCAGACAGAGGAACAGAAACAGGCATGGAAAGAAAAACATCCGGATCCACAGTCGCCAGAATGGCATCAGCGTATGATGGACAACTTCCTGCGCCGACCGAAATGCCATCCGGACTGCTTCGGGGCGGCCAGCAATGATTGCGGGAGGTGTTCTGGATGAGTAGAGCAGAGAGACGCCGGGAGATGCGTGGACAAGAAAAGAAAGAAGTCACCCGAGTAATGACAATCGCTCAGATCCAGCAGATGAAAAAGGACATGACAGATCTGATCGCAGATGAGCTGCTGATGAAGGTAGTTGGAATCGCAGCGTTGATCATTCATGCTAAGTTCGGAATGCTCATGAAGAAGGAAGTTGATGGAAAAAGCCGGGAAGAACGTTTTATTGATGAATGGGAAAAGCAGTATAAACTTTTCGAGGCTGGAAGAATGACTCTGGAGGATATCCAGGAAGTACTGCGTGATGAGTGCGGGATCACGATGAAGAGAGAAGATGCTCAGCACAGAGAATGGATGTAGGAGGCGTTTTACGGTGGAAAAGATAATTTGTATACCGACAAAATCAGATAAACTTCGGATATCTGTCAGAATCACAGGAGAGATGGTTAAAGATTTTTGTGATTGCTCAAGAAAGGCATATACCATGTCGGGGAAAGACTGCGATACATGCAGCTGGGGAGATCTTACTATTGGAGATGTTGGAATGTGTGAGATGGATGAAGTTAGAAAAGCAGTAGGTAAATGGGAGGTGCCAGATGAATAGTGAAGGATACAAGGATCCAACAGCAGAAAAGGCGATACATAATACTGAACATATCTCGAAGCATATCAGAGAGCCACTTGATCTGGTAAGAAGGGCTCTGGATGTTACCGGGTTAGAACTGATTAATATCGTGGTCAGAGACAGAAAGAGCAAACGAAAGTATTCATGGTCGTCATGGGGAGGTGATACCGTTGGAGAAGGAAATTCTGATGGAGTACGCAGATATGAAAGTGGAAGCCAAGGATCTGCGAAGAAGGATAGAAAAGGACCGTAGCCAGCTGTGGAAACTGGAAAACAGTATCGTGACTGATTCAGTATCGAGGGGAAAGAAGGGGAAAAAATCCCTGGGAAGTGTAAAAATTACGGGAAAACCGGATGGTCTGATTGAACGGAAACGACAGCAATTGAAAAGAAAGATTGCACTACAGGAACAACTGGAAGTGGAATTGTTGGAAAAGCAGACACAGGCAGAAGAGTTCATCCAGACAGTAGAAAAGAGCGAGATGCGAACCATGCTTCGATTCTATTTCATCGACGATCTGACCTATGCACAGACTGCAGAAAAGATGAATGCATTGTATCCAAAACGCAGGATACGATACACAGATGAGAATGTTAAGAAAAGAATTCAAAGATTTTTTCAAAATGTACCCCAATGTCCCATTCAAAAGTGCTAGTATGGTAAATGGGTTAAGACGGTAGTTAATCATTCCTCTGTGTTTGGAAACTTCAACCTTTCTATGTGAACAGGCGGTTGCAAGACCGCCGCCCCTTTTGGAATATCTCCCCGATCGGGAGGGAGCAAGAGCCGTAAAAACGAGCCGCAGGTTCGAATCCTGGTATTCCGATCGCCGATAATGGCGGTACAACAGCCCGCCTACCTGGACAGGCAAAAGTAGTTCAGGAGCCTGCCAGAGCTGATCTGGCAGCAGGTCACACCAGACTGAGACCTGCAGATGCGTATGCGCCTGGCAGAGATGCCGGGCGTTTTCTAAAAAGCGAACGAATGTTCTTGCTGAAAAATTGACATTTCATTAGAAAACTGTTACTATAAAGAAAAAAGGATGTCAAAAGGAGTGAGAGCATGGTATCAGCATTAAATGTTGCAAATAACATTTTGGAACGTGGTTTTTCTGAAAGCATCGATATTACTCCTATGAAATTGCAAAAACTTACGTACTTGGTATATAAAAAATTTTATCAGGATACGGATAAAGTTCTATTCCCAGATAGATTTGAAGTTTGGAAATATGGACCGGTTATCAGAAGTATCTATGATGAGTTTAAGGAGTATGGAGGAAATGCAATAAAGCGATATCGCAAAGAAGCTGACGGAACAATCCTAATTGTGGATGAAAAAAGATCAGTAGCTTTTAGAAATGCGATAAATGCAATATGGGATAAATACAAAAGATACGACGGAATACCATTGTCTGCAATGACTCATAAAGAAGGCGGTGCATGGTATAAAGCGGCAAAAAGAAAAGATATCTATTTGTCGGATGAAGATATAAAAGAAGAAGAGGCGTTTGTTCAGTAATGGAGCAGGATGAAGATTTTTTATATGGGCAGCCGACAGAAGAGGTAGATGAGCCGCTAGAAGGTACGCCGGTTGTAGATGACAAATTAGAGGCAAAGAAATTAGATGAAAAAGATAAGGATAGAAAAGAAAAACGATATTTTTCGGCATTTAAGTTGATTATAGGCTGTTTAGTATTTCTTGGAATTATCTTTGTAATAGATACAATTGTAACGATTGCTTTTGGAAAAACAAGTGAAACAACCAATTCAATTATTGAAATAATAAAAACATTGTTGTTTACCTTGAGTGGCTATTTATTTGCCAGAAAGGAAAATGGCGATTAATACAAAGATTAAGGCACCCTCCGGGGTGCTTTTTCTATACCAAAATTCAAAGAGACAGGAAGGTGAGGTGAGTGGCCAATGAGAAAAACCTAAAACCGGTACGAAGCAAGAGGGAAGCAAGAGAACGTGGAAAAAAAGGCGGGATTAAATCCGGCGAAACCAGACGTAGAAAAGCGGCTCTTAGAAATACGATGGACAGGCTCTTGACGATGCAGGCAGAAGTCGAGGGATTATCGGATGTATTGCGGGCAGACGGTGGTGAGAGCACCTATGAAGAGATTATAGCCATGGCCATGATCCAGCAGGCATCTCTTGGCAACGTAAAAGCATACCAGGCGATCATGAAGACGGTTGGCCAGACAGAAAAGTCTGAAGCAGATCTGGAAGAGCAGAAATCGAAAGTTGAACTGAACCGGGCAAGAAAAGAAGACATTACCGGTGAAAACGAGACGGATGAAGCATTAGATCGCCTGGATCAGATCTTGAAAGAGGTGCGGGAGAATGCAGTTAAGCAGGAAACAGAATGAGTATATCGTAAATGCCACGCACCGATGGAATATTAAATCCGGGGCAGTTCGTTCTGGAAAATCCTATGTGGATACTGCCTTTGTCGTTCCTTTCAGAATTCGTGAGAGAAAAGGGAAACCTGGTCTGAATGTCATTCTGGGGGTATCAAAGGAATCTATCGAACGAAACGTTCTACAGCCGATGCGTGAGATCTACACAGAAAAGCTGATCGGGCAGATCAATAACCGAAATGTGGCACATATCTGCGGAGAGGAAACTTACTGTCTGGGAGCTGAAAAGATCAGTCAGGTAGCAAAGATCCAGGGATCCAGCATCAAATACTGTTACGGTGATGAGATTGCCAAATGGAACAAAGAAGTGTTCCAGATGTTGAAATCCCGTCTGGACAAGCCGTACAGCTGCTTTGATGGAGCATGCAACCCGGAACATCCAACGCACTGGCTGAAAGAGTTCCTGGATAACAGAGAACTGGATATTTATCTGCAGGAGTACACGATTTTCGATAATCCGTATCTTCCGCCGGAATATGTGGAGCAGCTTTGTAAGGAATATGCCGGTACAATTTATTATGACCGGCTGATTCTTGGAATGTGGAAACGGGCAGAAGGAGCCATCTATATAAAGTTTGGTGATCATCCGGAAAACTTCTACTGTCAGGTCGTGGATGAACTGAATCCGGAGAGTGAAGAAAAGCAGTTCTGGAAAGAAGACATCGTATCTATCGAGATTGGCTTGGATTTTGGTGGAAACAAATCCGGCCATTCCTTTGTAGCCAGAGGGTATACGGATGATTACCGGGAAGTGATCTGCCTGATGTCTAAGAGAATTATGGCAAAAGATGAAAATGAAGACATTGACAGCAATATGCTGGATAAGCTGTTTTGCGAATTTGTCCAGGAGGTCATAGAAAAATATGGCATATGCAGTAGGCATGGAGATTACATCGAATACTGCAACGTGGAATCTGTGTACTATGACAACGCGGAAACAGTCCTTGGCAATTCTATCCGGAATGCTGTGGAAAAGAAGTTTCCGTGGATCATCGTCCGGCCGGCAAAGAAAAAAGCAATCTTGGACAGGATCCGTTGCACCGTCAAGCTCATGGGAGCCGGACGGTTTTTTATTACTCAAGACTGCAAATCACTGGAAACGGCATTTTCTGAGGCTGTCTGGGATAAAGAGGCAAAAGGAAAAGACGAACGGCTGGATGATGGAAGTACAGATATCGATAGCCTAGACGCTTTCGAATATACGATCGAACGTGATATGAAAATGCTGATACAGGAGGCAGAAGATGTTTGATGGATTAAAAAGACTATGGGGAAGGATAGTGAGCATGTTTAGTTATACGACATTAAAAAATATAATTGGCAGGGATGTGGCACTGTCGCAGACCATGATCGATGCCATCAACGAATGGAAGAGGATGCTGGCAGGAGAAGCGGATTGGTGCGATGATACGGTAGAGTCCATGAAGCTGGAAGAAGGTATCTGCCGGGAATTTGCAGATTGTGTCCTGGTAGAGATGGATGCACAGATCCTGAATAACGATGAGATGGATACGGTATTGCAAAAAGCCTTGTCAGATATCAACAGGGAACTGCAGAACGGTCTGGCACTTGGCTCCATGGTATTAAGACCACTGGGAAAAGACAGGATCGAATACATCGCGGCGGATAAGATGATTCCGATCAGTTTTGATGATGACGGAAAACCGAATGATATAGCCTTTCTGTCCCTGAAATGCGTAGGAGAAAATGACTACTATACGAGAGTAGAGCGTCATTATTTCACGAACGGGAATCTGACAATAGAAAACAGCTGCTTCCACTCCCAGAGCAAGAACGATATCGGTCAGAGATGTGAACTTTCGGAGGTTTCCGAATGGCAGCAGATCCAGCCGGGACCGATCATGTATCCGGGAATGACGCAGATGGATTTTGGATATTACCAGAATCCGGTGAAAAATAAGGTGGATGGATCTTCCTGCGGTGTATCCGTATTTGAATCAGCCAAGGGAAGAATCCGGAAAGCAGACATCCAGGGAGCACGGCTTGACTGGGAATATGATTCCGGGGAGCGTGCGATCCATGTGGATGAAAAAGCACTGAAGCACAAAGGCGGCAGGACATATCTTCCAAGACTGAAAAAGCGTTTGTATAAAGGATTAAATCTGGAAGATGGCAAGGATAAAGAGCTGTACAAAGAATATTCACCGGAAATGCGGGACGAAGCCTTCCGGAGAGGTCTGGAAGAGTACAAACGAGAGATTGAATTTATCGTAGGTCTTGCCTATGGGGATCTGTCTGATGCGCAGGAGGTAGAAAAGACCGCTGCAGAAGTGCTGACTTCCAAGACCAGAAAATACAACCGGGTATCTGCGATCCAGGAAAAACTGCAAACCTGTCTGGAAGATTTTGTTGCAGCACTTGCGTTTTACAGCGGGACATATATGTCACGACCGGAGTTTGTATGCAAATTCAACGATTCCATCCTGACAGATGAAGAGTCCGAACGGAAGCAGGACCGCCAGGATGTGAGCATGGGAGCAATGTCACTGGTAGAGTACCGTATGAAGTGGTACAACGAGGATGAAGCTACCGCGAAAAGTAAAGTCGTAGATGAAACGGTTCCACCGAACCCACAGGAGGAATAATCCATGATGACACCGGAAGAAAAAGGAAGTCTTCCAATCCGGGTGGAGAAACTCTTCTATGAGTTGCAGGATAGGATTTTTTCTGATATCGTGCGCCGGATCCGCAAGACCAAGAAGATCACCAGCACGGCAGACTACCAGATCAACAAGCTGCTTCTTCTGGGAGGCAGTACAGAGTTTATAGAATCTCAGCTAAAAGAGCTTCTGGAAATATCGGATCCGGAGATCTGGGAGCTGTACGATCAGGTCTGCGACTGGGAATATGTTCGGAACCGGGCGGCCTATGAGCAGATCAACGGGAGCTTCACCCCGCTGGAGGATAACGAGACGATCCGGAAGTGGTCGAACGCCATTGTAAAACAGACGCAAAACGAGATCCGGAACCTGACACAATCCATGGGAATGACGGTGGATATGGGCGGCGGAAAGGTTGTATTTACTCCGTTAGCAACATATTACCAGAAATACCTGGACAGAGCCTGTATGGACATTGTGACAGGATCCTTTGATTACAACACTGTCCTGCGGCGTGTAGTCAAAGAATTGAGTTCGTCCGGATTACAAGTTATCGATTATGCATCCGGATGGAAGAACCGTGCACCTGTGGCAGTCAGAAGAGCCATTTTAACTGGAGTTTCACAGCTGAGCGCACAAATAAACGAACAGGTGGCAAAAGACCTGAATACGGACAAATACGAAGTTTCATGGCATGCCGGACACCGCCCCTCCCACTGGTGGGGTGGAAGAGTGTACACTTACCAGGAGCTGCAGAGCATCTGCGGACTGGGTGATGGAGATGGCTTATGTGGCTGGAACTGTCGACACAGTTATTACGCATTCCTGGAAGGTTTTTCAGTACGTACATACACGGACGAACAGCTGGCTGCGATGGAAGAAAAAGAACAGACTGTTCGAACTTACCAGGGGAAACAGTACAACGCCTATCAGGCATCCCAGGCACAGCGTCAGATGGAAACCACAATGCGTGCACAGCGTACGAAGGTCCGACAGCTGCAGCAGGGTGATGGAAGCAATGATGATATCCTGGCTGCAAAGGCCAGATACCTCAATACGCTGCATCAGTATCAGGCATTTTCCAGGAAGATGGAACTTCCGGAGCAGATGGAACGCGTGTATATGGATGGTCTGGGAAGAGTGATCACTGACAACCGGATCAAAGGCATGTTTCCACAGAAAATGGTGGACAATATGCAGAAAGATCTTAACCAGTATAAGCGGTATAAAGAGGTGCTGGGAGATTCTATCGGATCACTTGCGAAGTTCGGACAGATGAAATATAATGACAGTGAGATGTGGAAGTTCCTTCAGCTGGACTACGAACGACAGAAAGAACTGAAAAGCCATCCAGAATTAAAGCTGCCAAATCTTGAAAACCTTGTCGTTTCAGACACGAAGTTTACAAAGTATCTTTTTGGTGGTGAAAATGAGAGAGGACTCGCAAAGGGAAAAGCCTTTTCAGACAGGCTGGGATACGATCTTGGCAACTGGAAAGAATTGCAGAAAGAGATATGCGAACGCGCAGGAAGGTATCCAGCATACTATCGAGATAACAATGGATATGGCGACCGTTATGAACAGAAAATCATCATATACGGGAAAAAAGGAATGCCGGCAAATGTTGTAGTTGGATGGATGGCCCGGCAGGATGATACAACATCGATGAGCAGCACATACATAAAGGAGATCAAAAAATGAGAAAAATAAAAGAATTTGACAGGGTGTTGTTGAAAGATGGAAGAGAGGCGGACGTTATGGAAGTCTTTGAGAATAAAGCTTTTATCGTGGATGTTGGAAATTCACCGGAGGACTGGGAAACGATCAGCGTAACAATTGAAGATATTGAGAAAGTACTTACGAAATAAAATACCATCAGTCAATAATGGCCGGTGGTATTTTTATACTCATTTTTAAGAAAGGATAAGGTAAACAGTATGAAATTTGAAGAAGCATTAAAAGCAATGAAGCATGGGGCAAAGGTAAAACTTCCAGGTTGGAACGGTTACTGGTGTTGGGATGATGAAAAACAGACGATTATGATTCATTGCAGACCAAAAGATTCCGATAAAGGACAGGGAGAAGTCCTTGATATCCGTGAAACGCAGAGAGTGGAATATACTTTCATGCACACACAGAGAGACGATTGGATGATTGCTGATGAAGAAAATTGTGGTGTTCTCGGCGGTCAGTCAACATTTGGATTCGGAGATGCTATTCGTTATCTGAAAAGAGGACTTAAAGTAGCTCGTAAAGGTTGGAATGGTAAGAAGCAGTACATTCAGCTTGCTACTGGGATTTCTTACAAGACAGCAGACGGAGAGATTGTAAACTGTGAACATGATGCTATCGGAAACATGGCTATTTCATTTGTCGGAACATCAGGAGTGCAGATGGGATGGCTCGCAAGTCAGGCAGATATGCTTGCAGAAGATTGGGTATTTGCAGAACAGGAGGATTAAACATGATTATCACAGGAATGGATCACTTTCAGAGTGTATGTAAAAAGAAACTTGTTGAATGGTATCGGAAGAATAGACCAGAGATACCTGTTAATTTAAGCAATGTGTTTGTGGTTTGGTCGAATAAGACGTTGCAGAATTACAAATGTTTGGCATCAACCACAATCAGCGGAGACGGTATCTATGCTGAATATACTTATAATGGCGATAAACAGGAACTGTATGAAGATGTGTATGGGAAATTAACTAATACATGTCACGTAGAAGAATAAATGGATAATTCTAGCACGTAGCGATACGTGTTATTTTTATGCCCTGCCATATGGCTAAAAACTGGACATACCCTGCCGGAGGTCTAACCGGCTATATCCCATACCGCTGAAAGAGCGGTCAATAAAAGATTTCAGGAGGAAAAAAGCAATGAAAAACATTCAGGAGATTCTGAAGGAGTTTGGTCTGGAGGTTCCAGCGGACAAGAAAGCAGATTTTGACAAAGCATGGAAAGAAAATTATCGTACAAAAAGTGAGTACGACAATGCCGTTACACAGAGAGATAACTATAAGACCTCTCTGGATGATGTAAATACCAGGCTTAAAGAGTTTGAAGGTGTGGACGTCAAAGATCTGCAGGGACAGATCACAAAACTGCAGGGAGATCTGCAGGCAAAGGATGCTGAATATGCTGCAAAAGAAGCAGACCGCCAGTTCCATGATTCTGTGAAAGATGCGATCCGGGCAGCAGGAGGAAGAAATGAGAAAGCTGTCATGGCGATGCTGGACATGGACACTCTGAAAGAATCGAAGAACCAGTCCGAGGATATCAAGAAGGCTTTGGAAGATGTGAAAAAGTCAGACGGATATCTGTTCGGAGCGAAGGAACCCATCAACAATCCGGTAGGCGGTACTGGTGGCGAAGGCGGAGCAGATATCGGAGGTGATAATCTGGCTTCCATCCGTTCTGCCATGGGTCTGCCGGAAGCAAAGTAAGAAAGAGGTAGAAAAATATGGCAAATACAATTGCACTGAGAAAACAGTATTCTACACTTCTGGATGAGGTGTACAAATTAGCATCCCTGACATCCATGCTGGACGGACCGAACGATCTGGTACAGCAGGGAGCAAATGCAAATGAGATCCTGATTCCGAAAATGTCTATGCAGGGTCTGGCAGATTACAGCAAAACAACCGGATATGTTGCCGGTGATGTAACTCTGGAATATGAAACCAAGAAATGTACCTACGACAGAGGTCGTATGTTTACAGTAGATGCAATGGATAACATTGAATCTGCAGGCATTGCTTTTGGTAGACTTTCCGGAGAATTCTTAAGAACACAGGTAGTTCCAGAGCTGGATGCCTGGAGACTTGCATCTTATGCACAGATTACCGGAGTAACAACGGTAGGAGCTGATCTGGCAGATGGAAAAGCGGCACTGGCAGCAATTCGAGCAGCAAGATCTGCGATCGAAAACTCTGAAGCAAATTTGGGTACCTGTTATCTGTTCATCAATCCGGTATTGGCTGGAATGATCGATGACCTGGATACCACAGCTTCCAAGAAAGCTATGGAAGGTTTCGCAGGAGTTTCGAAAATTCCGGAAGGAAGATTTTTCAACAAAATCAAACTGAATGCAAATGGAGCCGGCGGTTTTGCAAAAGATACTACTGGTAAAGCTATGAACTTTATCATCGTTGATAAACAGGCGGCCATCCAGTATCAGAAACATACGGTTTCCAAAATTATCACACCGGATCAGAACCAGGATGCAGATGCATGGAAATTCGGTTACAGAACGGTTGGTATCGCAGAATGCAAAGATAACAAAAAAGCCGGAATTTATGTTCACACAGTGAAAGGCGAATAATACGGAGGATTCTGTATGGAAGTAACATATGAATACTACCAGGACAGCTACGGCGGCTCTCAAATACCAGAGAGTCGCTGGAAGACTCTGGAAACTAAAATGAGAGCCAGGCTGAATCGATACACGTTTGACCGGATGAATGAGAAGAACTGGCTGGAACAGGCAAAAACAGCGCTGTGTGAGATGTGTGAATGTGCGTACCAGTATGAAAAACAGGATGGAAAAACGTCAGAAAATAATGACGGCTATTCTGTAACATACGACAGGAGTAAATCACAGGATGAGACGCTGCATGCAATCGCAGAGGTGCATTTGAGCAATACAGGATTGATGGATTTGGTGGTGGATGAAGAATGATCACAAATGCAGATGTAACGATCTATAACAAGCGGGTGGACAAGAAGACCCGCCAGACGGTCTATGTGCGAACCATCCTCAGGGATGTCCACTGGTATACGGATCAGAAGGTTTCTGTAGGTGAGAAAGGCTTAAACAGCGCCGATGTGATCAAGATCCGTGTTCCGACAGATAACAGACAGGAGATCTTTGTGGAACCGACAGAGTACGCTGGACTGGAAGATCCAACGGGTTACTGGACAGCAGAGAACGGTGATCTGATCGCCAAGGGAGTTATCGAGGACGAGATCACAAGGGATACGGAGCTGAAAAGCCGTGGTTATCTGGCAGGAGTGATCCTGAGCCATTCGGACAACCGGCGCGGATCCAGCCCGCATATCCGGATCGGAGGTGGCTGATGGGTAAGACAAGGGTAAGGATTGAGATGGATGACGAACAGAAAATTCTACTGAAACGGTCTTTAAATAAAAATGGGGAAGGACAAAAGTTTTTTACACATGAGGTCAGAAGACTGTGTGTCCCTTATGTCCCAAATTTGACAGGAACGTTGCAACAGACAGCAGTAGAGCATACAACTCATATTACATACGGTCAGCCCTACGCCCGCCGGCAATATTACGAAAACTCAGGCAAAAACAGGAGCAGGGCTCCGCTGGCGGGAAAAGAGTGGGACAAGCGCATGTGGGCAGACCGTGGGAATGAGATTGTAGAAGCTACCGCAAATTTCTGTGGAGGGAAGAAAGGATGAGCGTGATATCTGCAATCCGGGACTTCATCGCTGCGGAATGTCCGTATCTGGATGAATTTTCGAAAGTATTTTCCGGGGTGTCAAAGGTGGAAGTAGATACCCTCGATGAAAACCCAAAAAACTACATGATCGAGGTTGCACCTGCAGATCCGGTTGTAAGGACATACACCAATGGTGATACGGTCCGTAAGGTGGCGTTTCACTTCTGCAGCAGGGTGTTCTTCGGGGCAGCAGACAATATTGACACTTCGGATTTTTATGAGCATTTCTCTGAGTGGCTGGAGGAGTGTACCAGAAAAGGGAACTTTCCCAAACTGGGAAGTTTCAGGGAGCCACGATACATCCGGGCAACGACAAACGGTTATATGACCGACAACGAGACACAGACAGCCCGGTACGCGATACAATGTGAATTTATCTATTTACAGAAAAGGAGATAACTATGGGAGTGAAACAGAGATATCAGGAAGCAGATTACTTAAACGTAGGTGGCGCAAGCACTGAGGAATGGGCTCTGATGGGAACAGGCTTTTCCAAAATCGATGACAGCCCGTCTGCGCAGACAACCAGCAAACGTTACGTGAATAACAAGTCTGCTACAAAATCCGTTGGTTCTTACGACTGGTCCGCTCCATTTGAAATGGACATGATCGAGGAGGAAAAAGCGGTTGATTACATCGTACAGATCGGCAGGAAAGAAAAAACCGGTGCTGATGCTGAAACAGAATACATCCGTGTAGATCTGAAAGGCGAAAAGGGAGCATCTGGTTATCCGGCAAGAAAAAGAAAGGTAGCCATTGAAGTTGCAGATTTTACCGATAACGATGGTGAGATCGTTGGATCAGGTAACCTGCTTGGCAAGGGTGACTGGATAGAAGGTCATTTTGACCCGTCTACAAAGAAATTCACAGAAGGCACAGCGGAAGCGTAGGAGGTAGATCATGCATATTAATGGAGTAGAACTGGAATATAACTACTGTGAGGTAGAAACGAACAGAAAGATGCATGAAGCAATCGATGCTGTTATTAAAGATACTACGAAAACAACGGGAAGCCCGGAACATATTGCAGATGACATGTGTATCATTTGTACATCAGCGAAAAATGCGTTTGATCATATTTTTGGGGAAGGCACTGGGAATAAGGTGTGTGGCGAAAAGAATGATTTAACAGTCTGTGTGGATGCGCTCGCGAAGCTTTTAGACGAAATGAAACAGCAGAGGAAGAAACTGGATGAAGCAGTAAAACGCTTTAATAATATGCTTTCGGAACCGGAAGATGATGTTGTGGAGGAAGCATGAGTTTCCTGACAGATCCGCTCCCTCACAGCCTAAATATCCATGGTGTGGAATATCCGATTGACACGGATTTCCGCACCATTTTACGTTATGACGAAGAACTTCAGCAAGCGGATGAGAGCCTGGAAGATATCGCCAGATGCCTGAAACGGGTATTTGTCACAGAACTTCCACCGGATCCAGAAGAAACGGTGCAACAGATGTTGTGGTTTATCCGTGGTGGGAAGACAGAAGAGGAGCGGCATAAACCGTCAAAGAGGATCCTTGGAATCAATTCGAACACACCGTTCGATTTCCATGAAGACGGAGAAATGATCTATTCTGCTTTCCGGAGAAACGATGTATACGGTCTGGATCTTCGATCGGTACCGTACCTGCACTGGTGGGAGTTCCTGGCTATGGTCAACGATCTTCCGGAAGATGTCCAGCTGAGCCGAGTAATTCTGTATCGAACCATTGATACAGGAAATAAGGATCTGGATAAGAAACAAGCGGACTATTACCGGGCAATGCAGCGGTATTACAAGCTGGAAAATCGGCAGATAGAAAGAAACGAAGAGCTGATCCAGGCACTGAAGGAAGGACGGGACATCACGCCGTATCTGGAAAGAGGTGAGTAAAAGTTGGCAGATGGAAAAATCGTAATCGAAACCGGGCTTGATACAAAAGGGATCGAGACAGGGCTTAAAAAGGTATCATCCATTGCAAAAACCGGAATCGCCACAACAGTGACAGCTATTTCCGGAATGTCTACGGCACTGGCAGGAGTTGCCGGGTATTCGATCAAAGTAGGATCCAGCTTTGAAGCCGGTATGAGCAAAGTGCAGGCGGTTTCCGGAGCTTCGAACGAACAGTTGCAAAGACTGAGCGATAAAGCGAAAGAAATGGGCGCTACCACGAAGTTTTCCGCAACTGAAGCAGCGGATGCCATGAACTATATGGCAATGGCTGGATGGAAAACGGAAGACATGCTCAATGGTATCGACGGCATTATGAATCTGGCAGCAGCTTCCGGAGAAGATCTGGCAACTACCTCAGATATTGTTACGGATGCCCTGACGGCGTTCGGTTTGTCTGCTTCGGATTCCACACATTTTGCGGATGTGCTGGCAGCAGCCTCCAGCAATGCCAATACGAACGTATCCATGATGGGTGAGACATTCAAGTATGTCGCGCCGGTGGCGGGATCCCTTGGCTACAGTGCAGAAGATTGTGCCGTGGCGATCGGATTGATGGCAAACAGCGGAATCAAAGCCAGCCAGTCCGGTACGGCACTCCGGTCGATGTTTTCCAGGCTTGCGAAACCGTCAAAAGAAGTGAAAGAAGCCATGGAGAAGCTAAACATTTCCCTGACAGATTCTCATGGAAATATGAAATCCCTGGATACCCTGATGGGAGATCTCCGGAATAGTTTCAGCGGATTATCAGAATCTGAGAAAGCGGAAATGGCATCTTCTCTGGCTGGACAGGAGGCAATGTCCGGTTTGCTGGCAATCGTCAACGCCTCGGATGCGGATTTTAATAAGCTGAAAGATGCGATCTATGGAGCAGATGGGGCATCGGCAAAGATGGCTGAGACCATGCAGGACAACCTGAAAGGCGAAATTACGATCACAAAATCCACGATTGAGGGACTGGGAATCAAGATCTATGAAGAAATCGAAGATCCCATGAAAGAAGCAGCAGAAGGTGCTACGGACTCCGTGGGACAGATCTCCAGTGCCCTGGAGAACGGTGGCATCGATGCGGCAGTAGAAAAGACTGGTAATATCATCGGTGGTCTGTCGGTGAAAATTGCCCAGGAATCTCCGAAGATGGTAGATGCGTCAGTATTGCTACTGAAATCATTCGTGCAGGGCATCAAGAAGAACAAAAATCAGCTGAAATACGCATCCAGGGAGATCATAGATTCTCTTTGTGATGGTCTGATCAAACTTCTTCCAAAGGAAATGCAGCAGCCGGCAAAGAAAGCGCTGGATTCTTTAAAGAAAACATTCAGTTCCGGTCTTGGAAGTCTTTCCGGAGTTACCAAGAAAGAACTGGAAATTATCGGAAAGCTGTTCACAAAGCTGGCAGATCACATGGATACGGTAGCACCGGTTGTCATTTCTCTGGTGGCTGCGTTTAAGACATTCCAGATTGTACAGGGACCGGTTGGTACAGTAGTCAGCGTTTTGATAAAGCTGCAGTCTGTCTCGTCAGAGACAGGCCTGGCAGTATCAGCATTAAATGCGATTATGAGCGCAAATCCGGCGGTATTGATTGCCGGTGCGATCGCAACGCTGGTGGGTGGACTGGCATTGTATGCCACGACTGTGAACCAGGCAGATGCAGAGCAGGAAGCGTTTAATGCGAAAATGGATGAGCTGGGTTCCAATATTGAGTCCAATCAACGTTCTCTGGACAACCTGAAAGAGTCCATGGAAAATACCGGATCTTCCATCGAGGCATCCGTTGCTCCGGTAGAAAAGTGGCGGGATGGACTGAATGATGCATTTGATTCAACAGGAAAGGTAAAAGAGGGCTGTGAGGATACAGCCAACTATATCCTGAACCAGCTGAATGAAGCCATGGGAACCAGCTACAGCCTGACAACAGATGGATTTATCCAGGATAATGAGGGCGTGAAGCAATCCCTGGAAGAGGTCAATCAGAGTATTGATGCGTATATTCAGTCTCTGAAACAGAAAGCTGTTCAGGAAGCGACTACAACACAGTATACGGAAGCTATCCAGAACCAGAGCGAAGCACAGAAAAACCTGACGGATGCGCAGAAAGCGTATAATGATGCTCTAAATGAATATGCGCAGGTGCAGAAAGGCTGGAGCAATGGCATCAATGACCTGTCCGGATTGGAAAAAGCTCAGAAAAATCTGGATAAAACCAGAGAGAAACTGGGAGAAGCATCGAAGGCATCCGTAGAAGCCAGCGTGGAAGTCAACGGTCTGGATCAGGTTATGGGAAAACTGGCAGAAGGAACACCGGAAAGTGTCCAGGAAGCGCTGGATATGTATGCACAAATTCCAACGTATGCCAGTGAGGCTGCAGATGGCGTAGCCACCTCTCAGAAAGAGATCCAGAGCGCACTGAGCTCTACGGATTATACTAAGATGATAGAAGGCTTCCAGCTGGCTGTCATGCAGATAGACCAGTCCGGTGGAAAAATCCCGGTCAGCCTCCGGTCTTCGATCCTGCAGGCACTGAATGAAGTGCAGAAGATGGGACCAGAAGGCAAGGAGTACATGGAAAACTCCATGCAACAGATGATGGTTGCCATGGAGGACAAGATTCCGGAATTTGAAGAAGCGGCATCCACGACCGGTGAGGGGATTCTGGATACATTCCAACGATACCTGGTAGACAGCGGGGCACTGGAAGGCACCGGATCGGAAGCCATTGGTCAGCTATCCAGCGGAATCACGAGCGCAAATGTTTCCATACCTGCCGGCCAGAAAGCACAGGAAGCCACCGAAGCGGTTTCCGCAGGTATCACGCAGGGAAGTCCGGTTATACAGGAAAGTACCAGAAATGCCCTGGAATCCGGTATTAACAGCGGTGTTACTTCTGCAGATGTTACATCCGCAACGGCAGCTGCAGGAAAGAAAGCAGTGGACAGCGAAGCATCCGGAATTACATCCGGCATGGGATCCATCGGACAGGCATTGAATACAGTAAATGCTTATGCGATGTCTCAGATGTCTGGATCCGGACTTCCACAGACAGCTGGACAGACTGGTAGCGATACGGCAGGAAAGCTGGCATCTGGTTTGACCAGTGGACAGGGCAACACGACAAAAGCAGCCCTGAACCTGGCGAAAACAGTAGCGAACAGCGTGAAAGCAGTCAACCTTGGATCGAACCTACAGAGCCAGGCAAGACAGGCGGTCACAGCATTTACAGCTGGTATCCGTGGTCAGACATCGACAGCCGGAAATGCGGCGAGAGCACTGGGAACCAGTACAGCGAAGGCTCTGAGTGCTTGCAACCTGGCAGCATTAGGAAGAACAGAAGGAACATCTTTTGGAAATGCCTTCGCGGTTGCGATCGCTAGCCAGAATGGCGCGGCAAGAAGTTCCGGCAATGGTCTGGCACTGAATGCAAAGAACGCACTGCAGTCAGGAATCAATGGATCCCACAATATCGGATTACAGTTTTCTGCCGGCTTTGCCAGTGGCATCCGTTCTGGCCAGAATGGCGTGGCAGCAGCTGCAGCAGCAGTGGCGAACGCAGCGGCTAATGCAGCGAAAGCACACCTGGATATCCATTCACCGTCCCGTGTTGGTGACTGGATCGGTAAGATGTTCGATTATGGTATCAGCGGAGGTATGACGAAAAATACCGGTGTAGTGGAAAAAGCTGCGGGACATGTAACGGACTCCATGCGAATCGATACGAAGTCCCTCCTGAACATGATGCGCGGAGCAATGGCTTCTACAATCTCCGGAATCGTGGAAAATCGTATGCTTCAGAAAGGAACACAGTTCTTCCATGGTGATGGAACGGGTGGAGATACGGAAGTAAATCAGACCATCAATATCTATCAGCCTGTGAAATCACCGGTTGAGACCAGCAGAGCATTGAGAAGAGAGGCAAGGAGGTTGGCTTGGACATAATGGAAAAGATTATATTTTCACTTTCCAGGAACGGTAAGATGATTGTGCTGGATGAACCGGAGTACGGTGTAACCGATTACTCCGGCCTGGAAGCCACGGATTATGAACTGGAAAAATCAGTGAATACCAACTATATCGGGGAAAGGCTGAAAAGAAAGAAAGTGCTTTCCCGGCCGATCTCCATCGAAGCGGATTTTCTTGGTGCAGACGATGAGAAATCAGCGAAAAGACAGGAACTGATTGCATTTTTCTCACCGTTTTCTGGTGGAAAACTTACAGTCAGCTACATGGGAACAGAGCGTTCTATTGATTACGAAGTAGAAGCCTTCCAGATCGATACCGTGAACAGGTACGATGTCATGAGCTTTAAAATCGAGTTGATCTGTATGGATCCAATGTTCCAGGACGTATTACAGACTGGTGACAGTATTGCTACATGGATTCGTGGATGGAAGTGGAAATTTACACTTCCGTTCAAGATGAAAGAGCGAGGCGAGCCACAGAAAAATATCATCAATACAGGTCACGTGGAAACCCCTGTGGAGATCTACTTTCACGGTCCTGCCGTCAATCCGAGTATCAAAAATATAACGACTGGCGAAACCATCCGGATCATTCGGGAACTCACTACAGATGATGTGTTGTATATCAATACAGGCTTCCGACAGAAAAAAGTAGAGATCATCCGGAACGGCACAAGGACAGATGCTTTTGATTACATCGACCTGTCGTCCCGTTTTTTTTCTCTGCAGGTAGGCGATAACGTGATTGAATACGCTTCTGAGAACGGGCTTGCCCCTCAGAACGTGGAGATCTATTACAAAAACAGGTATTTAGGAGTGTAACATGGAACATTATGGATTTTTTAACGGCGGTACGGAATACGGCCAGGAGGAATTTAACAGATATTTTGACAATATCTATGAATCCGGTATTGCTGCCAACTCTGATCAGAGTCTGCAGTATCCGCTGAGTATCAGTTCCGGAAAGATTCGTGTTGGAATTGGCTTCTCGATTATCAGAGGTTTCTTCCATTACAACGATTCCGTGAAAGAACTGACGCTTGCGCCGGATACGAATCTTCCAAAGATTTACAGGATTATTCTGCAGTTGAACATTGCAACAGCATCAGTTTCCCTGGTAACGAGAGCCGGATCCGCAGCGAGTAGCCCGTCTGCTCCGTCCATCACTCGGAACGAGACAGTCTATGAACTGTCACTGGCTCAGTACAAAGTAGACAAAACTGGCGCGGTTACTCTAGTCAAAGATGAACGACCAGACGTCAATGTATGTGGAATCATCCGTCCTAAGACGGTTAGCGAGTACGATGCTGCTATGAAAGAGTACCAGCGCAGATTTGAGGAATGGTTTGCACGACAGCAGGGGACTGGATGGAGAAATATTTATATTCAGGACACTACACCGGAAAAGGCGGTGAGCGGTAGCATATGGATCGGAGAATAGAGATCAGGTTTTTTGATCAGAATTTAAAGTTTATCGGGGAAGAGGATGCCTATCAGGGACTGGAATTTATCAGCAACTGGACAAAATACGGTACGTTCCAAATCTTTGTGGACAAACTGACCAAACAGATGAAAGTCGGAAACTATATCATGCTTGACAATGACCGGAGAAAGACCGGGATCATCAAGCGGATCGAATGCTCTGACGAGGACGAGTCTGGCGTTCCAATCACGATTGGCGGGTATACATTGTTGCATCTATTAACACAGCGGATCACCTACCCGCCTGCAGGTCTGGCATACCACAGCTTCTACGAGCCGGCAGAAAATATAATCTGTGAGCTTGTTACTGCCAATGCTGTGGATGCATCAGACAAAAGCAGAAACATTCCCATGCTGTCTGTAAAGGCTTCCAAAGGCAGAGGAGATAGAGTATATTTTCAGACCAGATATGACAACCTGGATGAAGAGATCACTTCCCTGTGTGAAGCATCTGGGTTAGGAGTATGCATCACACTGAATCCGGAAGCACAGAAGCTGGAATTTGAGGTTCTGGAAGGCGTTGACCGTTCTGCAAATCAGAAAGACAGACCACCAATGATTTTTAATGTTGATTACGATAATGTGATCAGCAGAGAATATGTGTCAGATGTTTCTGAATTCAAGAACACAGCGATCGTTGCCGGACAGGGCGAAGGAGCCGACAGAAAGATCACTTTGGTCGGAAATGAAAACACTGGAATAAACAGATATGAAATGTTTGTAGATGCCAGGGACATCGAGGATGAATCAGCACTTCCGGACAGAGGAAAGAATAAACTGGCAGATTATACCTGCAGTGATACGTACTCTTCCGAAGTGGATTCTGCAGAATATCAGAAAAAATGGAACCTGGGCGATGTGGTCGTTACGATTGATCATGAATATGGCGTCAATATGAATGAACGTATAGTAGAAGTGACAGAGACCTTTGATGAGAATGGTTATACGGTCGCCCCAACCTTCGGAACCACCCAGAAAACCATTCTGGAGAAGGCTCAGACGTCTACATCTTCCAGTGGTCAGGCTACCGTGGAAGGCATCCGGGGAGCGGATGGAAAAACTCCACGAATGATGATTAACAGTGACGGGCATCTGATTGCCATATACGATGAAGATTAAGGAGTTGAAGCATGAGTGTAGTTGATTTAGGAAAAGTTATCGGCCCTCAGGGTCCTGCAGGCCCACAAGGTCCACAGGGTGTTCAGGGACCGAAAGGAGAAAAAGGGGCTACCGGGGAACCGTTTCAGATCAAAAAAATCTATAAAAGTGTATCAGCGATGAATTCCGGATATGCAACGGACGGATTGAGTATTGGTAGCTTTGTTGTGATTGACACTGGAAGCGTACAGGACGCGGACACCGGAAAACTGTACTGCAAGGGTGAAAAAGCCTATACCTACATCGTGGATCTGTCTGGTGTACAGGGCATCCAGGGACCAAAAGGAGATACTGGTCCGCAGGGACCAACCGGTCCCCAGGGAATCCAGGGTATCCAGGGACAAAAAGGTGATACAGGTCCAACCGGACCACGAGGTCCTGCAGGCCCACAAGGTCCACAGGGTGTTCAGGGACCGGCGGGAAGCACACAGAGTTATATTGTTTTCCAAAAAGAATTCATGGCAACCGAAGGACAGACGGATTTTTCGTGGACAGATTACAAGTTCCCGGTAGGAGTCAACGCCCTGAGCCTGTATGTGATGGGGATTCGCCAGAGCGGCGGTGCATTTACGGAACATACAGACGGCAAAGGCTTTAAATTAAAAGCAGCACTGTCTGCCGGGGATTACGTGTTTGTTGAAGGGTATCAGATGGTTGTTGATCTGCAGGGACCAAAGGGAGATACCGGAACACGCGGCAGCCGCTGGAACCAGGGAACTGCTATTACCGGTACATCCACAACTGCCACGATATTTAGCGGAAGTGGAATCACAGATGCGTTGGTAAATGATAATTATCTAAACACATCTACAGGGAATACGTATCGCTGCACTGTAGCAGGAAACGCTTCCACAGCAAAATGGATCTTTACCGGATGCATCAAAGGACTGACAGGAGCAAAAGGCGATAAAGGAGATAAGGGAGCTACCGGTGCACAAGGGCCTCAGGGAGTGAAAGGCGATACTGGTTCTCAGGGTCCTCAAGGAGTAAAGGGCAACACAGGCGCTCAGGGTCCTAAAGGTGACAAAGGAGACAGTCCTACATTCCAGATTGACGACAATGGTCATCTGATCGTCATCTATCCGTAGGAGGTGGTCAGATGAGCACAAGAGTTGATTTGGGTAAGATCATTGGACCGCAAGGACCAACCGGCCCACAGGGTCCAACTGGCCCACAAGGACCGACCGGTCCGAAGGGCGATAGAGGTGCCACCGGAGCAACTGGTGCAAGAGGCGCCACCGGAGCAACCGGACCGAAGGGTGCTGATGGAACAAAGATATATGTTCAGAGTAGCGCCCCAACCGGAGTTGCTTCAGGAACAGTATGGATAGGATAAGGAGAGAAAAGATGAATATTCTTAGAAAAGCATTTAGAATTTTTAACGGATCATCCTGGAACGAATACCATTTGAAAACAGACAGTAAGCAGGTAGTTCATACAAAAGCGGATGGGACAGATACGACTGTGGAGGAGCAGCTTCTTGCACTAAGCTCCACTTTAAACAAGAAAAATAAATCTGTCGAAGCAAGTACGACAGCTAGTGTCTCTTATAGCAATGGTGATTTTATTTTGGTTAATAGAAGTGGTTCAGAAATTTCTACTGCAAACGTAGGTTCTTTTTCCAAAAATGGATTATTTACATTTTCCGAAGATATGACTGCTCTTGTAATAGCAAATATTAGCGGACAGACGGTAAGCGAAAACAGGGCATGGATAAACCTAATTAGAGCATCCGACTCTTATAAATATGATTCAAGTATTGAATATGGAACCTATGTAACTTGCTCAATGCACAAAATTATAAAAATAAAGAAAGGCGAACAAATTGCTCTCACTTTGGTTGGTGGTTTTAATATGAACTCAGGTGGATTTACAAGCAATATGGCTGTCATTCGATTGGATTAGTTTAATGTCTTATATAAGTAATTAGATTGTTCCTCTGACATAAATATACACTCCTTGCACTGGTTGATTTTGAGAATTTGCATTTCCAAATTTACGTACAGTAACGTACGTTGCTGATTTTGTATTAATACTAGCTTGTGCCCATTCTGAAAAGTACCACGTTGCGGATGCCACAGCCATTCCATTTGATATAGTAAACGGAAGAGGTATATCTACAGATGCCAAAGTTAATCCTGTAACACCAGCTCCGACTGAATTAGAATACGTTACATTAGAATTCCACCATAGTTCTACAGTTCCATTACACCACTTCCTATAAATCCAACCTTTAGATGATCCAGTTTCTTTAATAGAAGTGGAGTATAGCCCAGAAAGGAGATATATGATCAGAGACCAGCCATGGTTCTAATACGTAACTCGTAAACCATTTTATTTTTAAAAAAAGGAGAAAAAGACATGGGAAAAATCAAACTTAGCAACGATCAGGAACTGAATATCGTAGCAGATGGTATCCAGGAAGCAGGAGACAGCCTGATTATCACTCTGACAACAGAAAAGACAATCACAGAATATGACGAACTTTTCAGTGATTCCAACAACACCAGAAAAGTGACTGTTTTGGATTCTACAGGAGATCCGTTCCTGATCCATTCTGGATACACGAAGCTTCAGAGCGTGGAAAAGCTGTACGATGCTATTGTGGATTATACAGAAGACGAAGCAAAAAACAAAATTCCGGTTACCGGAACTGCTATTAGAGTATATTTGATCAGACCAGACAAGACAGAACAGAGGATCACATCTCTGGAAGACACTGTTGACACTCTGACTATGGAAATTATGGGATTATAAGGAGGTACGCCATGTACGAAACAATCAAACGACTGTACACAAAAACAAAGAATCCTGCAGTAGTAGAGAAAGCCTGTATCAAAGGCTGGATCACAGAAGAAGAGAAAAATGCCATTCTGGCAGAGGAGGCGTAAATGAAAGTAATTGATACATACAATGCAATCTTAGGGGCAGCAGTAGCTGTCCTTTCTTATATTCTGGGAGAACACTGGTTTTTGTTTGTCCTGTTCCTCCTCCTGAACGTTATCGACTGGGGAACCGGATGGATGAAATCGAGGATCAACAATGTGGAAAATTCCAAAGCAGGACTGAAGGGTGTCCTGAAAAAATTAGGATATTGGCTGATGATCATGGTAGCTTTTGGAGCATCCGCAGCCTTTGTAGAAATTGGCAAGACGATCGGCGTGGATTTGGGGATCACAACATTATTAGGCTGGTTTGTACTGGCATCCCTTCTGGTCAATGAAATCCGATCTATCTGCGAGAATTTTGTAGAGATGGGAATCGATGTTCCGAGAGTATTGATTAATGGTCTGGAAGTTGCGAACAGAGTTGTGAACAGAGAAGAGGACAATCATGAAAATAAATAACTTTGCAAGAAAAGCCTACACTGCCTACACTGCCTTCGGATTAACTCCGGAGGGAGCCTGTGGGCTTATGGGGAATCAGTTTCCGGAATCTATGGGATTCCTGGCGAACAAATTAGAACTCCTCTGCATGAAACGCTACAAAGAAAAGGGAAAGATCTATACGGATATCAGCTACACGCAGGCAGTAGACAGTGGAAAGATCTCTAGGGCGGAGTTTATCAGCCCAATGGGAAAACATTACGGCTACGGATTATCTCAGTGGACAACCTCTGATCGGAAAGCTGGGCTGTATGATCGAGCCAAAAAGAAAGGCGTGTCTATCGCTGATGAAGATCTGCAGATCGAGTATGTTCTCTGGGAACTGGGGCAGAGATTTCCTAAGGTTCTGCAGAAATTGCAGACTACGAGATCTGTTCAGGAAGCCAGTGACTACGTGCTGCAGTATTATGAGCAGCCGAACGGATGGCGGAGCATGAAAAAGACAAGAGCATCTTATGGTCAGACCTATTACAAGGAACTGGCCGGAAAGGAGAGTGCACATATGATCAGCAATTGTGGACATGACGAAAATAGAAAATACACAGGTGGAAAGCCGGGCGATCAGAAAGGTGACGAGTGGGCTATCATTCCGTGGTATTCACGACCATGGACCTGCGTGCTGAGGCATCGGGATCCAGCTGTGCGAAAAGCAATCGCAAAAAAAGCCAGAGCGGCCGCGAATAATAACAAGATCGGATACTGCCAGGGCCACAGACTGACATACTGGGAACATCTGAAAGCGAGCAACTATGATCCGGCACAGATTACAGTAGCCTGCGAAGCGGACTGTAGCTCGGGGGTAGCGGCAAATATCAGAGCGGTCGGAATTGATCTGAAAAATGAAGAACTGCAGAAAATCCCGGTATCATGCACGACACGGAATCTGAAGCCGCAGTGCGATGAACACGGTTTTGATGTCCTGACTGATAAAAAATATCTGGACAGCCCGGACTACCTGCTGGAAGGCGATATCTTGCTGTGCGAAGGTCATCATGTGGCCACCAACCTGACCACCGGAAGCAAAGCCGGCGGAACAACAGAAAAGCCGGCAACGAACACAAAACCGGGAACACTGCCGGACAGCAATGTAAAGAAAGGGCAGAAGTGGCTCAACAGCTGTTATGGAGCGACACTGGAAAAATATATTGGTGAGAAGCTGAAGGTGGACGGAGAATACAGAACAAAATCCAGAGCGGCAGCAGTCTGCATCTGGAAGGATGTATCCAACAGAAAGAATGGCAGTAAACTAGATCCGTCTAACAAGAATTTCCTGGACAGCTGCAAAAAGGCAGCCAAGAAAGCAACCATCAAAAAAGGAGCATCCGGAACATTTGTCTATCTGGCGGAATTCATTTTATCAGCCAAGGGATTTTACTTTGGAGCCATGGACGCATCCTTTGGATCCGGTCTGACGGCATCAGTTAAGAGCTTCCAAAAAGAGAAAGGATTGACCGCGGATGGTGTGATCGGACCGAATACATGGTACAAGCTGTTTAATTAACACAAGAAAAGAGGACGGTACATTACATATCGTCCTCTTTTCTTCATTTCTGAAATATTCTATCGCAAATAAAGAATATCATACCGATAATAATATGACAAGAAATATCGTGCGACATTCCTTGACATGTCAAATCACAAGTGGTAAAAATATTGTATCATCTCTAAAAACTCTTGAAATCGAAAGAGTTTCTTCCTATTAAAAGAAAACCTATATAGGCTATTGAACTCCGGTGGCCCGGACGGCGAGATCGGTGCCTCGATGCGCTATCTCTCCCAGCGTTTCACCGCTCCGAACCGTGTCTGCATGGCGGTTCTTACCGATGTAGCGACAGAAGAACTCGGACATCTCGAAATGGTATCCACGATCGTTCATCAGCTGACTGCCAACCTCACTGTGGAAGAAATTGAAAACCAGGGATTTGCGGATTATTATGTGGATCATGCTGTAGGGATCTGGCCGCAGTCGGCGGGAGGGATTCCGTTTAACTCCTGTGAGTTCCAGTCCAAGGGCGATCCGATCACGGATATGTTTGAGAGCATGGCTGCGGAACAGAAAGCACGGAGCACCTATGACAATATCCTGCGGGTTGTGCGGGATATTCCGGAGATTGCGGACCCGATTCGATTCCTGCGGGCGAGAGAAGTGGTACACTTCCAACGGTTCGGTGAAGCTCTCCAGTCTCTCCAGGATCAGCTGAACAGTAAGAACTTCTACCAGATGAATCCGAGCTTTGATATCGGGCTGACACGGGAACCATGTGATTGTCAGGGAGAATGTGTACAGTAAAAATGTAGAAAATTAAAATAATAATTTATGGAAAATGGACAGAAGTGACAAATATAAAAAACTATAAAATTTTTATTGACAGGATAGAAACTAAGGTGTAAGATACACCCATACAAAGCAAAGGCGCTATGGAAAAACATCCGTAGTGCCTTTTGTCGTATCAAAGAAAATCGCACACTCTGTTTTCGATGATACGGCAGGGCTTGAAAAAAGCGAAACAACGGCGTTTTGCAGCTTCTTATCTTATATTATATATAGAAGCAAAGCGTCGTTGTTTCGCTTTTTTCATTACAAAGAAAGAGGAGGACAAAAGTATGACAGAAGAAATTATGGAAGTTCTGAACGGTCAGGTATTTGGTGTATGGTTCCTGATCGGCGCTGCACTGGTATTCTGGATGCAGGCAGGATTCGCGATGGTAGAGGCAGGTTTCACCAGAGCGAAAAACACTGGTAACATTATCATGAAAAACCTGATGGATTTTTGTATTGGTACCTGTACCTTTATCCTGATAGGTTTCAGCCTGTTACTGGGAGAAGATATGGTAGGGCTGATCGGAAAGCCGGGATTTGATATTTTTACAAGTTATGCAGATTTTGACTGGTCTAACTTCGTATTCAACCTGGTATTCTGTGCAACAACCGCAACTATTGTTTCCGGAGCTATGGCTGAAAGAACAAAATTCTTATCCTATTGTATTTACTCCGGTGTGATCTCCGCACTGATTTATCCGATCGAAGCACACTGGATCTGGGGCGGCGGCTGGCTTGCCCAGATGGGATTCCATGATTTTGCAGGATCCTGTGCGATTCATATGGTAGGTGGTATCTCAGCACTGATCGGTGCCAAGATTCTTGGACCGCGTATCGGAAAATTCACGAAAGATAAATCCGGAAAAATCACAAAAGTCAATGCATTTCCGGGACATAACCTGGCAATTGGTGCACTTGGTGTATTTATCCTGTGGCTTGGCTGGTATGGATTTAACGGTGCAGCTGCAACATCTGTAGAACAGCTTGGTTCTATCTTTGTAACAACAACCATCGCTCCGGCGATCGCAACTGTAACCTGTATGATCTTTACCTGGGTTCGTTACGGAAAACCAGATGTATCTATGTGTCTGAACGCTTCCCTGGCAGGTCTGGTAGCCATCACGGCACCATGTGATGTAACCGATGCACTCGGAGCAATCATTATCGGTATTGTATCCGGTCTGCTGGTAGTATTTGGTGTATGGTTCCTTGACTATGTATTACGTGTAGATGACCCGGTTGGTGCAGTCGCAGTTCACTGCTTAAACGGTATCTGGGGAACGATCGCAGTTGGTCTGTTCGCAACCACATCCGCACCTGGAAATGATGATCTGGTCGGTCTGTTCTACGGTGGTGGTTTTACCCTTCTTGGAAAACAGCTGATCGGTTTTGCAGCAGTAGCATCATGGACCGTAGTAACAATCACCATCACTTTCCTTGTGATCCGTGCTGTTGTAGGCTTGAGAGTTACCGAGGAAGAGGAAATCGTAGGTCTGGATGCAATGGAACATGGTCTGGCATCTGCTTACTCAGGATTCAGTATCATGGATGTTTCCAACACCATGATGATGGATGTCAATGAAAATACAAACCTTGGTACAGATGATTACAAAGCAGCATCTGATGCACAGAAAAATGCAGCAGTTAAAGTAGTAAAAGCTCCGGCAGCAGCAGATACCGGTATGTATAAAGTAGTTATCATCTCGAAACTGTCAAGATATGACAAACTGAGAAAAGCTATGAACGATCTGGGTGTCACCGGTATGACCGTTACACAGGTTATGGGCTGTGGCGTTCAGAAAGGTGCCGGCGAGAAATACCGTGGTGTTGAAATCGATGCAACCCTGCTTCCAAAAGTAAAAGTAGAAGTGGTAGTCAGCAGCATTCCGGTCGATCAGGTCATCGAAGCTGCAAAGAAAGTTCTGTATACCGGACATATCGGCGATGGCAAGATCTTTGTATACAATGTTGACAGAGTCGTAAAAGTCCGCACCGGTGAAGAAGATACGGATGCACTGCAGGATGTAGAATAAAAAGTAAACATTCTCCTTAGATAAAACAGAACCTCCGGACATCTCAGAAACATAAAAAAAGAGATGTCTGGGGGGTTTTTTTCTCTTTTTAATAGTGATATACTTAACAAAGGTATCCGGCTGAAACCTCCGGCAGGATACCGGAGCGTGGAAGAGGTATATAGGAAAATCATTTTCAGACACGCTCAAGGGGAGCATGGAAAGAAATGAGGGTATTACATGGAACAAAAAGAGAAAAAAAGAAGAAAAAAGAAAAGCAACCGGGGGGCATATTATGATTATAATCTTCTTGCGATTGTAATTCTGCTGATCTGTTTCGGGCTGATTATGTTATACAGTACCAGTGCGTATGAAGCACAGATGAAATTTCATGGAGATGATATGTATTATTTCCGCAGGCAGGCACTGATCAGTGTGGGAGCGATCGCTGTTGCCATCTTTATTTCAAAATGGGATTATCATCTGATGATTCCATTCGCAGGAACTTTGTACCTGATATCAGTTGTACTGATGGCGATGGTGCGGTTTACTCCATTTGGAGTGGAAGCCTATGGTTCCAGACGATGGTTAAAGCTGGGTATTCAGTTTCAGCCGGCAGAGATAGCCAAGATAGCGATTATTATTTATATGCCTATACTTGTTATCAAGATGGGAAAACAGGTAAAGCAATTGAGGGCAGTAATCTGGCTGCTGATCTTTGGTATGATACAGGCGGGTGCGGCTTTTGTTTTTACGGATAATCTGAGTACCGGTATGATTATCGGAGGAATCGCCGTCGTTATGATTTTTATTGCACATCCGAAAACAAAGCCTTTTGTTGTACTGGCTCTCGGTATCAGCGTGGTGGCAGGAAGTGCCATTGCTTACATGGGTATGACGATGACTACCAGTGATAACTTTCGTATCCGAAGAATCTTATCCTGGCTGCATCCGGAGGCCAATATGTCATCCGGCGGCTACCAGGTGCTGCAGGGACTGTACGCAATCGGAAGCGGCGGCTTTTTTGGAAAAGGACTTGGCAACAGTGCGCAGAAGCTGGGAACGATTCCTGAGGCGCAGAATGATATGATCTTTTCGATTGTATGTGAGGAACTGGGAGTTTTCGGTGCGGCATTATTACTGCTGATGTTTGGGTATCTGTTATACCGGCTGTTTTTTATCGCGCAGAATGCGCCGGACCTTTATGGAACGCTGGTTGTGACAGGAATCTTTGTACATATTGCATTGCAGGTAATCCTGAACCTTTGCGTAGTATTGAATCTGATGCCTACAACCGGTATCACGCTTCCTTTTGTCAGTTACGGAGGTACATCGATCCTGTTTTTGATGGCAGAGATGGGAATTGCCCTGAGTGTGTCGGGAAGGATCCAGACGACGGGAGAAGACATCCCGGAGGCTGAAACAGCATAAATTCTGTGCACCGCGAAGCATGTTACTGAGCATGGATGGAACAGTAACAGAGAAACAAAGTTTTTTGCATATTTTCCTGAATGGGTTGACAAATGATTTTATAATAGATATACTTTCGTTAAACAAAGGCGTAAAGTCGAAAATGCTTTATGAAGGAGATAAAAGATATGCTTGAAAAAATGAGAGAGATTATTGCAGAGCAGTTGAACTGTGATGGTGAGACAATTGGTCTTGACACCTCATTTAAAGATGATCTGGGAGCAGATTCACTGGATTTATTTGAACTGGTTATGGCTCTGGAAGAAGAATACGGACTGGAGATTCCGGCAGAGGAATTGTCAGATGTGGAAACCGTCGGAGACATAATTGAATACTTAAAAAACAAAGGTGTGGAGGATTAATTCCACACCTTTTACCTTGAATAGGATAAGGATCGTGCGTGTGCAAAACACACAGCAATCCGGGACATTTACATTATAAAACAGGAGCGAAATATTATGAGCACAGTAAAAACAAGATTTGCACCAAGCCCTACCGGAAGAATGCACGTAGGAAACTTAAGAACGGCATTATATGCATATCTGATCGCAAAACATGAAGGCGGAAAGTTCATGTTGCGTATCGAGGATACCGACCAGGAACGTTTTATGGAAGGTGCACTTGATATCATCTACCGTACTCTGGCCAAGACGGGTCTGATACATGATGAAGGTCCGGACAAAGATGGGGGTGTAGGCCCTTATGTACAGAGTGAAAGACAGGCACAGGGTCTGTACATGAAATATGCAAAAAAACTGATTGAGCAGGGAGACGCTTACTATTGTTTCTGTGATAAAGAACGTCTGGAAAGCCTGAAGACAGAAGTAGCAGGAAAAGAGATCACCGTGTATGACAAACACTGTCTGCACCTGTCCAAAGAAGAAATCGAGGCAAATCTGGCAGCAGGAAAACCATACGTTATCCGTATCAACATGCCAACCGAAGGAACCACAACTTTCCATGATGAGCTGTACGGAGATATTACAGTAGAAAATAACGAACTGGATGATATGATCCTGATCAAATCTGACGGATATCCGACCTACAACTTTGCAAATGTTATCGATGATCATCTGATGGGAATTACTCATGTAGTAAGAGGAAACGAATATCTGTCCTCTGCACCGAAGTACAACCGCCTGTATGAAGCATTCGGATGGGAGATCCCAAAATACATCCACTGCCCGCTGATTACAAACGAAGATCATCAGAAATTGTCCAAACGCTGCGGCCATTCTTCTTATGAAGATCTGCTGGATCAGGGATTCCTGACTGAAGCGATCGTAAACTTTGTGGCACTTCTGGGATGGAGTCCGTCTTCCGACAATGAGATCTTCTCTCTGGAAGAACTGGTAAAAGAATTCGATTACCACAGAATCAGCAAATCTCCTGCAGTCTTTGACATGGTAAAACTTCGCTGGATGAATGGCGAATACATGAAGAAGATGGACGATGAAAAATTCTATGAGATGGCTCTGCCGTATCTGAAAGAAGTGATCACAAGAGATCTGGACTTCCACAAGATCGCTGCTATGGTAAAAACAAGAATCGAAGTATTTCCGGATATCAAAGATCAGGTGGATTTCTTTGAAAAGGTACCGGAATATGAGACATCCATGTATGTGCATAAAAAGATGAAAACCAACGAAGAAACTTCTCTGCAGGTACTCAGGGAAGTACAGCCGTTACTGGAGGCACAGGAAGATTTCAGCAACGATGCACTGTTTGAGATGCTTTCCGCTTACGCAAAAGAGCATGGTTACAAAGTTGGTTATGTGATGTGGCCGATCCGTACCGCTCTTTCCGGAAAACAGATGACACCGGCAGGCGCCACAGAGATTCTGGAAGTACTCGGAAAAGAAGAGAGTCTTGTAAGAATCCAGGCGGCCATTGACAAACTGAACTAACTATGCAGTAGGTAGTATTCCGCGAGGTGTTTTGGCATGATTCTGCCAAAATCCCTCACGGTTACAAGCTGACAAAAGCAGCAGAATAATTCCCATATGGAGGGAAAGAATGGAGTTTAACAGGGAACAGCAGCAGGCAATGGAACATAAAGATGGTCCGATGCTTGTACTTGCCGGACCGGGATCCGGCAAAACGGAAGTTATTATCCGCCGTACCCGTAAACTGATTCAGAATTATCAGGTCGCTCCTTCATCTATCCTGGTGGTCACCTTTACCAAGGCGGCTGCAGGACAGATGAGGGAGCGATTTTTACACCTGTGCGGAGTGGAAAAAAGTCAGGTGACTTTTGGTACATTCCATGGAATCTTTTACGGTATTCTCCGGCAGGCGTACGGTATCACATCGGCAAATATCGCCGGTGAAGAAATAAAATATCAGATTTTACGACAGATTTTACAGAATTCTTCCCTGCAGATGGAAGACGAAAATGACCTGCTGGAATCGCTGGCAAGAGAGATCAGCACGGTAAAAAACGGTCGGATCCCGTTGAGCCACTATTATTCGGCAAGCTGTCCGGATGAGCAGTTTCGGAAAATCTATGAGACATACGAAAAACGGCTGCACGGGAAACGATTGCTGGACTTTGATGATCTGCTGGTGTACTGCTACCAATTATTTCAGAAACATCCGGATATTTTGCAGGCATGGCAGAAAAAGTTCCGGTATATCCTGATTGATGAGTTTCAGGATGTCAACCAGCTGCAATATGATATTGTCCGGCTTCTGGCACTTCCGGAGAATAATCTGTTTCTGGTAGGTGACGATGACCAGTCGATCTATCGGTTCCGTGGAGCTAGACCGGAGATCATGCTGCAGATTCCGAAGGATTTTCCACAATTGAAGCAGGTGATCCTGAAACAGAATTATCGCTGTACCGGAGAAATAGTAGAAAAATCCCAGAATGTGATCCGCTGGAATGATGCGAGATATGAAAAACAGTTGTTTACGAAAAATGATAAGGGAAAACCGCTCGAGATACGGACGTTTGAAAATGAGAGCGAGGAGACGACCTGGTTGTTAAAGCAGATTCAGAAGGATCTGGCGGAAGGCTGTCCGCACAAAGAGATTGCGATTCTATTCCGTACCAATCATAATTGCAGAATGACAGTGGAACGGCTGATGGAGTACAACATTCCGTTTACCATGAAGGATGTCCTGCCGAATCTGTATGAACACTGGCTGGCAAAAAATATGGTTGCTTATATGCGTCTGGCAATGGGCGGTCGGGAGAGAAAGGATTTTCTTGCCGTCATGAACCGTCCGAATCGATATCTGTCCAGGGAAGCATTTTATGAGAAAGAAGTGCCATTTGAGATTCTGTATCAGTTTTACGAGGGAAAAGAATGGATGTGTGACCGGATCGAGAAGTTCGAGCATGATCTGAAAATGATGAAAAATATGGCACCGTTTGCAGCTATCAATTATATCCGGTATGGGATCGGCTATGACGAGTTCCTGAAAGAATATGCACAGTACAGGAAGATCAAAGTGGAAGAACTGTATGATCTTCTGCGGGAGATCCAGGAGAGCGCAAAAGGGTATAAAACATTTCAGGAATGGTTTGATTCCATGGATGCGTACAAAGAAAAACTCAAAGAACAGTCGGAGAAAGTGCGCCGGCAGGAGGGAATCGTTGTATCGACCCTGCACAGTGCCAAAGGACTGGAATTTGAGAGGGTGTATATTCTGGATGTTAACGAGGGCTGTATGCCATATCAGAAAGCGGTTCTGGATCCGGAGATCGAAGAAGAACGAAGAATGTTCTATGTCGGCATGACGAGAGCAAAGAAAGAACTGCATCTGTATGCAGTGGAGGAGAGGTTCGGAAAGAAGATGGAACCTTCCCGTTTTCTGGTGGAACTGGAAGAAGCACCGAAGCGTGGCAACGGAGGGCAGAAAAATGGAAAATAATGCAAATGAAGCACATATTTTTTGGAAGTCCCCGGATCAGCAGACAGAAGTCTGGATGAAACAGGTCAGTGGAAAAACACCGGAAGAAAAGAAAGAACAGTCCCGGTCGGGATATCGTCTGTTAGCAGAAATGATAAAAACAAGATATGCGTATGATCTGGAGAAAGAGACCGATTCGGTAATGCGAACAGAGACGGGAAAACCATATCTGCGTCTGCATCCGGAACTTTTTTTCAATATCAGCCATTCGGGAGAATGGATCGCCTGTGTGCTGGGAAATGTCCCTGTGGGGATTGATATCCAGTATCACAGAGAAATAAAACTGGAACAGACAGCCAGAAAAATCTGTACACCGGATGAGTGGAAAACTTTTATGCAGGCGGGTACGGAGAAAGGGAAAAAGGATTTTCTGTTTCAGATCTGGACAAAAAAAGAAAGCTATCTGAAGTTTACCGGGGATGGGATCCGCAGGGAGCTATGTGAGATTTCTTATGAGGGATGCAGGTTTTACCGGTTGGTGATGCCGGAAGGGTATTCGGGGATGGTATGTGTGGAGAACTGAATACCCGAGGAAGAAAGTATGCAAGATAACAAAATATTTTATCCTGGCAACGGGTTCTATTTACAGTCTGTCCACATATAGTAAATGTAAGAGGTGATGTACATGAAACGGGAGGAAGTTATCCGTCTGTTTCCGGAGCGTATCCGAAAAATCTTACAGCAGGCGTACTGGAATCCACAGGGGTTACAGGAGATTCGTCTTCGGGCAGGGAAACCGTTGATCTTATGGCAGGACGGACAGGAATATTTTGTGGCAGAACAGGGATTTCTGACGAGACATAGGGAACAGGCATGTATCGTATCACAGGAAGACATCCGAAGAACCATGGAGACGGTAGGAACATATTCCCTCTATGCTTATGAAGAGGAATTAAAACAGGGATTTTTGACGATACAGGGCGGGCATCGGGTTGGTGTGGCGGGAAAAGCGATCATGGAAGAGCAGAAGGTAAAAGGACTTTCCCAGATTTCCTGCATCAATATCCGGTTCGCACACCAGATTACCGGTTGTGCGGATATGGTGATTCCGTATGTGACGGAAGATGGAAAACTGTGCCATACACTCATTATTTCCCCACCGGGCTGTGGGAAAACAACATTGCTGCGGGATCTGGTACGACAGATTTCTGATGGCTGGGAGACCTTTCCGGGCAATACGGTAGGCGTGGTGGATGAACGGTCAGAGATTGGTGGCAGTTATCAGGGAATTCCGCAAAACGATGTGGGAATCCGTACCGATGTGCTGGACTGTTGCAGCAAGGCGGAAGGCATGGTCATGCTGCTTCGCTCAATGGCTCCACAGGTGATCGCCGTGGATGAGATCGGCAATTATGAAGATATCCGTGCCATCGAGATGACACTAAACAGCGGATGCAAACTTCTGGCAACGGTTCACGGAAGTTCGATCGATGAGATCCGGAAAAAACCGCTGCTGGAACGACTGATAAAAGAACATGTTTTTGAACGCTATATCATCCTGCAAAAAGAAACGGCAGGAAAGATCGGAAAAGTCCGGGAAATCTATGATGAACGGGGAACCTGCCTGTATCAGAGGCAGAGATCTGTGTGTTAAAGGTCAGCGGTGCTCTGCTGGTATTTTTCGCCGGCTGGGGCATGGGAAACTGGAGAAGCAGACAGTATCAGCAGCGGATCAAAGACTTGCAGATATTACAGTTGATCATCAGCTGCCTGATCGGTGAAATTTCCTATGCGAGAAATACACTGCCGGAAGCATTTTCCAGGATCAGCGAGAAAGTGGCGTCCCCCTTTCGGGAATATCTGCAATCTGTTGCGAAACGGCTGAAAGAGCAGACCGGCGAAACCTTTGTACGGATCCTGAAAGAGCAGGATCAGACGGTGCGGGAAAAAACCAATCTCCGGGAAGAAGACTGGGACCTGTTTTTACAGACCCTCGGGCATCTTGGATATCTGGATGCAAAGATGCAGATACAGCTTCTTGAGAGCGGAAAGACAGAACTTGCAATGCGGGAAGAAAAACTGCGGCATCAGCTGCCGGAACAGAAAAGAGTGTGGCAAAGCCTCGGGATCCTGGGGGGAGCCTTTCTGGTGGTGATCCTTATCTGAGACGGGAGGCGGTTGTGGAAGTCGGGATTATATTTAAAATCGGTGCAGTGGGGATTCTGGTATCCGTCCTGAGCCTTGTGTTAAAACACAGCGGGCGGGAAGATCAGGCATTTTTAACCAGTCTTGCCGGGCTTGTGCTGGTATTGTTTTGGGTACTCCCTTATATTTATGATCTTTTTGAAACCGTAAAAAAATTATTTGCTCTGTAGAATGTACTCTCGGAGTTTTTCTGCACTTACTTTTGCGGCTGATTTTCCGCCAGTTGCACCCGAATTTCATCAACGTACGCACCGCGTACGCCTCAGAAATTTGGGCACAACTGACAAAAAATCATCTCACAAAATTAAGCACAGAAAGATTCCGAGAGTACATTAGGCAGGCGGGGAGGATGGCGATATGGAAATTATCCGGATCGGTGCGGCGGGTATCGCCTGTGTACTGGCTGCGATCTTTATGAAAACAGCAAAGCCGGAATACTCGGTTTATCTGACAATGGCGGCCGGACTCTTTATTCTGGCATTTGCGGTGGGAAAGTTCAGTTATCTGTATGAATCCCTGAAAAAAATACAACAATATGTACCTGTAGATACTACATATATGAATATCCTTATGAAAATGATCGGTATCACCTATATCGGTCAGTTCTCGGCAGGAATCTGTAAGGATGCGGGCTATTCCGCAGTAGCGGGACAGATCGAGATCTACGAACGCCTGGCAGTACTGGCGATCAGTATGCCGATTCTTACCGCACTGCTGGAGATGATCCATGGGTTTCTGGGATAGGAAAAAGAGTGGGAAAATACTGAAAATGGCAGTCTTCAGTCTGTTCCTGCTCTTTTTTTGTACCCGGATCTGTGTGTATGCTGCAGAAAATCAGGACTTTTCACGAGAGGAAGAAGCACTGGGAGAACTGGAGCTGAAAGAGGTGGAGATGGCGGTGGATCAGCTCCTGGAAGAAAAGCAGAGTATGCGAGGGATGATCCGGGACATCCTGAAAAGCGGACAGGCATTTTCCTCTGAGCAATGGAAAGCAGTGATCCAACAGGGCGTGTGGGATGCCATGGGAATCCAAAAAGAAACCTGCGTGCACATTCTGGTGCTGGTGCTTCTGTCAGCAGTGTTCTGTCATCTGTCAGGTGTTTTTCAGAACAATCAGATCGGAGATATTTCTTTTTATATGATATATCTGTTGTTATTTTTACTGCTTCTGCAGGCATTTGATGAGATGACCGGTCAGATGGAAAGACTGCTTGAGGGTGTGGCGGTATTTATGAAAGCACTGCTTCCGGCGTATTATATTGCGCTGACCGGGGCATGCGGTGTGGCAACTGCGACAGCATTTTACCAGATGATTCTGATTCTGATTTTTCTCACAGAGAAGATCCTGTTACTTTTTCTTCTTCCGGCGATCCGGATGTATCTGGTGCTGGAACTGATCAATTTCCTTACAAAAGAAGAATTCTTATCAAAAATGACCGAACTTTTAAAGAACGGAATCCTCTGGGTATTGAAATCCATGATCGGCGTGATCGTAGGAATCCAGCTGATCCAGCGTATGATCTCACCGGCGGTTGATACCTTGAAGCGATCAGTGATCGGCAGGACAGCCGGAGCGATTCCCGGAATGGGGAACCTGTTTTCCGGGGTTACGGAAGTAGTACTCGGATCGGCAGTGCTGATTAAAAACTGTCTTGGTGCAGCGGCGATCGTGATCCTTCTGCTGGCGGGTGCAGCGCCTCTTTGCCGAATGGGAATCAGCGCACTTGCCTATCAGTTTCTGGCTGCTGTGGTGCAGCCGGTGACGGACAAGCGGATGGTAGGGTGCATCCACACGATGGGAGAGAGTCTTGGGCTGCTGGTGAGGCTTCTGCTAACCATGGAGATTCTGTTTTTGCTGACCATAGCGATTCTGGCAGGTTCCCTGCAATAAAAAGGGAATTACAAAAAGACGGAGGGAGGAAGAACATTGGAATGGCTTGCCCGGTGGGTGCGCAATCTGGCGTTTTATTTTATTTTCCTTTCAGTACTGATGAACGTGATCCCACAGGGAGAAGAACGAAAATATATCCGTTTTTTTATGGGACTTTTGCTGATATTGGTATTGATCCAACCGTTATTGACCGTCGGACAACTGGAACAGATACTCTCCTGGGAGACACTTTCGGAAGGAATCCGGCAGGAATATGAGGACTTTTCAATGGAGAAAAAATATCTGGAACAGGAAGGAAAGGATTATGTACAGAAAAACTGCCAGAAAGAGATGGAAAGACAGATAAAAACACTGCTGGAGCAGCTGTCTTACGAGAGTACAGAAGTAAGGGTGGATTTTTTCAGCAGGGAGGAACTGGATGTGAAAGAGATCCGTTGTGTGATCCGGCGTGCGGACGGGAATCCCCCAGGAGAAGGTGAGCCTGACCAGGTAAAAAGAAAACTTGCACAAGTCTATAATCTTCCGGAAGGGAATATAAATATAAAGATACAGGAGTAGACTATGAAGGAGAGAGTGTTTGCAGCAGTCAGGGAGATGAAACGGGAGCAGTGGCTGATCTGTGGGCTGGCAGGTCTTTTACTTCTTGTGATTGCCGCTCCTGTAAAACAAAAGGAGCAAAAAAAGATACAGGAAAAGACAACAGTTTCGCAGACACAGGAGCAGACCGACGATCAGATCCGGCAGTCTTATGAAAAACAGCTGGAGAGCGTGCTGTCGCAGGTAGAAGGTGTGGGTGCAGTACAGGTGGCGGTGGCGATGGAATCTACCGGGAAGAAACAGGTGGAAAAAGACAGTCCGGAGGATACCAGTACTTCCAGTGAAAAAGGAGATTCCGGGACACAGCGGAGCAGTCAGACGGTAACCACGGGGGAAACTACAGTATACGAGGATACCGGAGACGGGGGACAGACACCCTATATATCCTCAAGTACCTATCCGGAGATCCGCGGCGTGATCGTCGTGGCACAGGGAGGCGGCAACCCGGTGATCGTACAACAGATCCAGGAGGCGGTGATAGCATTGTTTCACGTCGAAGCCCACGAAATCAAAGTGTTAAAAATGAAATGAGACCCGTCAAAATGAATAAAAAGGAGAGCAGCAGTGAAAAAAATATTTAAAAAGAATCAGATCATTATCACGGCTCTGGCAGTAATGATTGCTGCAGCAGGCTATATCAGCTATTCCGATGCACAATTAAAAGGGAAAAAAGATAAGACTGCAAAGACCGAGACCTCCAGTGAGACGGAAACTTCGGTCAATATGGATCAGGTTCTGCAGGATATGGAAAATCTGGATCTTGATGTTACGGATGAGACTGGTGCGGCGACTGCCGGCGATGGTACAGATGCCACGGCTTCCGGTGAAGAATCATCCGGCACAGAATCACAGCCCCAGGAGACACCGGGGGAGGCTGTTCTGACAGGTGCTTCTACATATATGGCCCAGGCGCGTATCGAACGGGAACAGATTCGCTCCCAGAATAAAGAATCTCTGTTATCGATCATCAACAACGAAGCCCTTTCCGAGACAGAAAAAGAAAGTGCAATCGCCAGTATGGTAAATATGACTGATCTTGTGGAGAAAGAAGCTGCGGCAGAACTGCTTCTCGAAGCGAAAGGATTTCCTGATGTGGTTGTGAATCTGACCGGAGAGACAGCAGATATTGTAGTACCGGATACCAAGGTGGACGATGCCAGCAGAGCGCAGATCGAGGATATCGTAAAACGGAAAACCGGTATTGCGGCAGAAAATATTGTGATCACGCCGATGAGTAGCCAGACGGAAGACGGAACACAGGAAAATCAGTAAAAGGATCTGCTTGTAAATTAAAATAAAGGGTGCTACGATGGATAGAGAATACAAAAAACGGTGATGTATACAAATGAATGAACAACAACATCTGGAAGAAGTAATCGGACGTTTTCTGCAAAACACCCGGGAAAACGAAGAAATATCAAAAGAGGAAGCAATCTATCTGAAACGCAGGATCCGCCCCGCCATGGAATATCTGATCGTACAGGAAAATATCGATGGAATGAAAAAAATGGCAGACAGGGGATGGTTTGGAGAGCAGGAACTGAACGGTTTTCTGACCAGGGCGGGAGAACTGAAAAAATGGGATGCCTTCCGTGTATTGCTGGCGTGGAAGAACCATATTTCAACAAAAGAAAAATCTCCGAATACAGCGACGAAACAGGAGCTGATCACCGGCCTGATGAAACACTGCAAAAATGAGTTATGCTGGCGGTATCCGGAGCTTGGCAGGGCGCTGCTGGAGCTCCGGGTGCAGCCGAATGAGCAGGTAACCGCTATGAGGACAGACGGGGAGAGCCTGTATGTGAATCCGGAGTATCTGATTCACCGTTTCGGAGAGAATCCGGAGAACGTATATGAAGAATATCTCCGGTTGATTCGTCAGTGCATCGAGATGCCGGAAAGTTTCGGAAAAGAGACAGAGAAACAGAAAGCAATCTGTAAAAAATGGAAAGAGATCGCAAAAGAACTTGCGATTACCTATGGCGCAGGAGGAAAACGAAGAGGCGAGAATCGTGGTGGTCAGAAAGAAGAACTTTCCGAAATTGAGAAAGGAAAATATGACTACCGACGGTTTTTACGCCGTTTTACTGTTACAAGAGAGGAGATGAAACTGGATCAGGATGCCTTTGACCCGGTTGCTTATTATTATGGGATGGAACGGTATGGAAATCTTCCCATGATAGAGCCTCTCGAAACCCGGGAGGGGAACCGGCTGGAGGAACTGGTAATTGCCATAGATACCTCCGGATCCTGTAAAAAAGAAATGGTAGCCCGTTTCCTTGGAGAGACCAGAAGGATTCTGGAGGAAAAGGAAAATTTTTTCGAGAACTGGAAAGTATGCCTGATCCAGTGTGACAGTTTTATTCAGGAAAAAGTGATGATCCATTCCGCAAAAGAATGGGAAGCGTACCGGGAACAGCTGGTGATCCACGGAAGAGGAGGAACCGATTTTCGCCCGGTGTTCGAGGAAGTAGAACGGATGCGGGAGAAAAGAGAATTCAGCGACCTGAAAGCACTGATTTATTTCACCGACGGTGACGGGATCTATCCGGAGAAGAAGCCGGATTATGAGACAGCATTTGTATTTGTAAAAAAGAGTGAGAAGATGGACCGGGTACCGGGATGGGCAAAAAAACTGCTGGTGACAGAAAAATAATACAGGGGAAAGAGAAAACGGATGAATATCAAAGAAGCAAAAGAAACGATACAATATACGCTGCAGGCGTATTTTCAGAAAGATGAAAGCGGGTATCCACTGGTTCCGTTGCGTCAGCAAAGGCCGATTCTGCTGATCGGACCTCCGGGAATCGGAAAGACAGCAATCATGGAACAGATCGCCGGAGAATGTGGGGCAGGGCTGGTAGCATATACGATGACCCATCATACAAGACAGAGCGCCATGGGACTTCCGAAGATCGTGGAGCGTACATTTGATGATGCACAGGTCAGCGTGACGGAATATACGATGAGTGAGATCATCGCTTCTATTTATGCCTGCATGGAGAAAACCGGGAAAAAGAGAGGAATTTTATTTCTGGATGAGATCAACTGTGTCTCAGAGACACTTGCTCCGGTGATGCTGCAGCTTCTCCAGGACAAAACGTTTGGAAACCAGAAGCTTCCAACGGACTGGCTCATCGTAGCAGCGGGCAACCCGCCGGAATACAACAAATCCGTACGCGAATTTGACATCGCGACGCTGGATCGTGTCCGAAAGATCGTGCTGGAGCCGGATCTCGATGTCTGGATGGAATATGCATTGTTCCATCAGGTACATGGCAGTATCCGGTCGTATCTGGAGGCACACAGAGATCGTTTCTATCGGATCCGTCAGGAGGACGGAAAAAAACAGTTTGTGACGGCACGGGGATGGGAAGATCTGTCTGCAGTGCTGAAAAGTTATGAAAAAATGAGATTTCCGGTAGAAAAAATGCTGGTGGAGCAGTATCTTCAGGAAGAAAAGACAGCAGCCGAATTTTTTTCGTATTATCAGATTTATCGGAAGTACGGACAGGATTACCGGATCAGACAGGTTCTGGACGGAAGCCTTTCGGATGCGGAACGGGAGACGATCACCCGGATGGCACAGAAGGGAACACCACAGGAGCGCAGTATGGTACTGGCGTTTTTGCTGGCTGTGCTGGATCAGAACATCGAACAGTTTTTCAGGGAAAGTCAGATACAGAAAGTGCTGACAGAAAGTTGCAGACAGCTCGGTATTTTCCGGGAGAATGATGCAGAAAAGACATTCGGAGACTGGATCGAGAGCAGAGAAAAAAGTTTGCAGATCCGCACAGAACGGGAACTGATCCGAAGAGAAGAGAGGCAGACCGAAGAGGCGGTGTTGAAGATACTGTGGAAGATTGACCAGCAGGCAAAAGCAGACCATGAGAGCGGGCAGGAAGCACTGAACCGACGGCTGGAACAGGTCTGTGAGGAAGAAACAAAGCGGTGTGACGAACAGCAGGAGCGCATCTCGCAGAATCTGGAACGGGGATTTGCATTTCTGGAAGAAAGTTATGGTACAGGGGCAGAGCTGACGTTATTCGCAGCGAATCTCACAAGGAATGACCGGATCCGAATGTTCCTCGGAAGCTATGGCTGTCCTGCCTATACCGAATATGAACAACAGCTGATTGGCGGAGAAGAAGTGCTGAAAAACAGATGCTGTGATATAGCAGACAATCAGTAAAATAGATAAGATCAGGAAAAACCGGCAGGAAGCGGGAAAAACCTGCCGGTTCTTTTAGATTCACGCGAGCAATGCGCCGAAGTCCGTGCTTGCATGAGACCTAATAAGCATAAAAAGTAGCGCATTATAATGTTTGAAAATTCAGAAAAGATATGTTACTATAAAAATACATATAGAATAATTTCAGCAACATAATATGCATAAGAACAGAAAATATCCGTCCATGCTTATTTTTTTTGATAAATACTTCTGAAAAAGCAACTAAATACTTCTGAAATATACTTCTAATAAAGTTTCCAAATTACAGGTAAAATAATATCAATATGTAATGACGGAAAAGAGGTGTATTTGCTTGCAGCTAGAGGAGTATATAGCTGACAATATGATAGAATTATGTGAAAAGCGTGGAATCAGCAAATACCGGCTGGCGCAGATGACAGGAATTGCCCAGTCTTCACTGGGAAGAATTATGGCAAAAGAAAGTCTGCCATCTTTGCCTACGCTTGAGAAAATCTGTGAAGCTCTGGACGTAACCTTGTCGCAGTTTTTTTGTGAAGGAGATCCGGATGACCTGACACAGCCGCAAAGCGAAGTCCTTGCGATATGGAATGATCTGAGTGTGCAGGAACAGGAAGTGGTACTTGCGATGCTCCGTGGTCTGCAAAAGTGATAGAAACAGTTCGATTGTATATAGGGTGGACTGTTTCTTTTTTATTACATTTTATTCGAAAGAAGTTGCTAGAGACAGATATTAGAGATCGGGAAATGAGATTGCGGGGGAAACTCTTATGGAGACATCAAAAAAGAAAATCGACATTCTGGAACATATAATAGCTGCGGTTGCAGGTGCGTATTATAATATTAATCTGACCAGGAATCTGGTTCCCGGTCAGATGTATCAGGCAGTGGATGGAAAAGAATATAATGTCAATGAAATGACCGGTCTTCCGGCTGATGCAAAATTCAGTGAAGTAATTGACTACTGGGGAAAACGGTTGTCTGAAAAGGAGAAAGAGGCTTATTATACATTTTTTGATATTCCGGTGCTTCTGAAACATTATGAAAAAGGAGAGACGCATGTAACACATACATACTGGACACAAACGATCCGGCAAAGACCGATGCTAGCAGAACATCATATTGTGATGTATGAGGATGAAGAAAAAGGAGATATCCTGGCGATTTCTTATATACGGGATATAACGGAAGAATTTCATGAGAATGCAGTAAAGATCGAAGCGGAAAACCTGAACAAAAGACTGAGAAAGGAAAAGGAAGATGCCGTATCTGCCAATGAGACCAAAGGACGTTTCCTGTCATCGATCTCTCATGATATCCGTACGCCGTTAAATGGTATTCAGGGGATGTTACGGATTGCGGATGCTTTTCCGGACAATATGAAAAAGCAGAAAGAGTGCCGGGATAAGATATGGATCGCATCCAATTATCTGGTATCGCTGGTGAATAATGTGTTAAATATGAACCGGCTGGAAAATTCGACGATTGAACTTTCGGAGAAATCATTTAATCTGGTCGATCTTCTGATGGAGATTACCGCGATGACGAATATTCAGATCGATGCACAGGGTTTGCATTCGGTTGTGGACTGGAAACCGAGATATATCAATCATCGTTATCTGATCGGAAGTGAGGAAGGAATCTCAAGAATCCTGCTGAATCTGAACAGCAATGCGATCAAATATAACAAAAAGGGCGGAACCGTTTACTGTCGTTGTAAAGAACTGAGATGCGACGGTGAGACTGCGTGGTTTGAATTTGTCACCGAAGATACCGGTATTGGAATGGAAGAGGAATTCTTGCGTCATGCATTTGAACCATATACGCAGGAACAGCATATTTCTTTGAACAGTATTAACGGTGTGGGACTGGGACTTACGATCGTCAAGGAAACGGTGGCTCTGATGGGCGGTACGATCCAGGTGGAAAGTAAGATCAACGAAGGAACCCGTTATACGATCGTTCTTCCGTTTAAAGTGGATCATCATCCGAAAATCGATGACGATCCGAAGGAACATCTGTCACTGAAAGGAAAGAAAGCACTTCTGGCAGAGGATAATAATCTGAACATGGAAATTGCAAGATTTCAGCTGGAGCAGGAGGAGATAGAAGTGTTTACCGCATCCAACGGTAAGGAAGCGGTGGAAATGTTTGAGGCATCACAGCCCGGATTCTACGACATTATCCTGATGGACATTATGATGCCGGTGATGGATGGTCTGGAGGCAACGCGTCATATCCGAAGCATGAACCGCAGGGATTCTATGACGATTCCTATTGTTGCCATGAGTGCAAATGCTTTTCAGGAGGATGTTGAGAAAAGTCTTGCAGCCGGTCTGAACGAGTATCTGACAAAACCGCTGGATGAGAAAAAATTGACGGAGACGATGAAAAAATATTTGGGGAAGAAGATGAGGTAGGAAAACTGGGCTGTTACAGAAAATAAAGAATTCTGTGACAGCCCAGAGCGTGTTTGAAAAAAATTCGTTCTCTGTACAGTGCCGTTGTTTTGATTTACAATAAACATATCGAACAGAAGGAAGGGATAAGCAGATGTCAATCAGAAAAGCGAAAGAGAAAGATTTATCAAGAATCGCAGAAATATTTATCTGCAATAACAGAATCAACTATTTTCCGATATTCAAAGATGAGAGCTACTCATTCGGTGAGTTGCAGGTTGTTTCCTTTATAGATAATTACCTGAAAAAAGACGAGGTCTTCAAAAATCTCTATATATATGATGACGGACTGATCCGTGGCTTTATTCAGATGAACGGAACAGAAATCTGTAAGCTGTATGTGGATCCATGGTTTCAGGGCAGAAAAATCGGTCATGAACTGATAACATTTGCGGTGGAACAGTTTGGTGCAGATCATCTGTGGGCACTTGAGAAAAATGAGCGGGCACTTGCATTTTACCGGCGTCACGGCTTTGCGCCGACAGGAAAGAGAGAATTCGAAGAAGGGACAACGAAGTATATTGTGGAACTCAAAAAGAAGGAACTAACGGTGAGCAGCCCATGATTGAAAACTGTATTCAGCGGCTTTTCATGTGCAGGCGGCTTCTGATTTCTTCGATCGGTTTGTCGATCATACGTTTTTTTATCCAGCCGGGAGTGACAGAAAACACGCGGATTCATTTTTAACTACATGACAACTACATATAATGTGGTTGGAAAAGAGAAATGAGGTGAAAGCATATGATGTATCCATATATGATATTGGCAGATGAAACGGAGATTGTTCATTCTCAGATTATTGAAAAAGATGGGATGAAAAAAATCATAGTGAATTTTGAACGTCCGACAGAAAATGGATTTGATTCTGCAAGATGCGAGTTACCTGATTATAAATGGACGGAAAGAACGGGATATTCTGCTGAGAAAATAGGAATGTTCGAGGAACTTTTACACAGCAATGCACATTTGTTGTACAAATATGCTGCGAATGGGGAAATACAGATTGCCTAAATTGTTTATGGTAAGTGGTTATACCGTTTGTTTCTGGTCGAATGAAAACGGTGAACCAATTTGTGCAAAATGGAAACAGGCATTTTTAACAGATGAGATAAAATTTTATTGTTAAAGGATACAGCGATAGTGTACAGAGAAAACATATCTGTGCCCTGTCGCTGTTTTGTGTTATGATAAAATACATGAAAGATAAACGAACAGAGGAGAAAAGCATGATTACGACAATTTTATGGGATGTAGATGCCACGCTGCTGGATTTCCTTGCGGCAGAGAAGGCAGCGATAAAGAAACTGTTTCAGGAGTTTGATCTGGGAGAGTGTACGGATGAGATGATCAGGCGGTATTCGAAGATCAACAGGTTGTACTGGGAACAGCTGGAATGCGGCGAACTTACCAAACCGGAGGTACTGGTCGGAAGATTCCGGGAGTTTTTTGAGACGGAAGGGATCTGCAGTGATGTGGCGGAAGCGTTCAACGAACGCTATCAGCTATGTCTGGGAGATACCATCGTGTTTCGGGATGACAGTTATGAAATCGTGAAGTCCCTGCGGGGAAAAGTGAAACAATATGTGGTTTCAAACGGAACAGTCGTTGCTCAGGAGAAAAAACTGCGTCTTTCCGGTCTGGGAGAATTGATGGACAGCATCTTTTTGTCCGAGGCCCTAGGCGTGGAAAAACCAAACGTGGAGTTTTTTGAAAGGATGTTTGAAACCATCGATCCTGTAGAAAAAGACCAGGTACTGATCGTGGGAGATTCTCTCACCAGCGATATCCGCGGTGGCAACAACGCCGGAATCAAGACCTGCTGGTACAATCCGGATCATAAAGAGCGGTATGCGGATGTAAAGATTGATTATGAGATCGCAGATCTGCATGAGATTTATGATATTATAGGGACAGGTGAGTGGGAGTAAACGCAGTTTGTTCATAAGGAACAGTAGGCGTTCATGATAGTTTTTGCATTTTGCTTTTCAGCAGGATGCGATGTCGGCGAACGACGAATGGAGATCATGATAGAATCTGAATGAGATACAAGGAGAATATATAATGAAAACAAATACATTATTAAAACAGATCAGACAGGAACATGCGTCTGCCTTTACCCACAGCGGAAAGTTTCATGCAGATGATGTGTTTTCTGCAGCTCTGCTGTTATATCTGAACCCGGAGATTACGATCACAAGGGGGAATAAAGTGCCGGAAGACTTCGAGGGGATTGTTTTTGATATCGGAAGAGGGCAGTACGATCATCACCAGAAAGACAGTCGGATCCGGGAGAACGGAGTTGCGTATGCGGCGCTTGGGCTTTTGTGGGAAGCACTGGGGGCAGAGATCCTGGGAGAAGAACTGGCACAGAAATTTGATGAAGCGTTTGTACAGCCATTAGATAACAACGATAATACCGGTGAGAAGAATGAACTGGCGGCGCTGATCGGAAACTTTAATCCGACCTGGGATGCCAGCGGGAGCAACGACGAAGCATTTTTCCAGGCGGTCAGTGTGGCAGGGATGATTCTGGAGAATAAATTCGAGCGGTATCTGGGAAATGAACGGGCGGACAGACGGGTGGAAGAGATTCTTGAAGCGCATGAGAGAGCGTTACAGTCCGGCGAAAAGACAGAAAACGAGGCGAAGATTCTGATTCTTCCGGAATTTGTACCGTGTCAGAAAAGACTGTCCGAGACGGAGATAGCCTTTGTGATCTTTCCGTCCAACCGGGGCGGATACTGTATCCAGCCACAGAAGAAAGAATATTCACTGAATTACAAATGCAGTTTTCCATCCGAATGGCTGGGTTTGGAAAATGAAGAATTACAGAAAGAAACAGGGCTGGTAAGTGCGGGATTCTGTCATAAAGGAGGCTTTCTGCTGACCACAGGGACGTTGGAAGATGCGGTGAAAGCATGTGAGATCAGCCTTGCAGATTACAGGGAAGAGCCGGTACTTGTGAACCTTGGTGGAGGTGCAGCGGCAGATAAACTGCTTGGAAAACTGCCGGGTCTGCAGACTGCGCGGATCATTCATATGGATTATGCGGAACTTCCGGAGCTGGAACTTCAGGGAATCTACGGAGAAGTTGTGATGGAAAAGCAGGAATGGAAAGCGTTTGTGAAAACACAGGTAAAGCAGATCCTGAAATATAAACCGGAGGCGGTTTATGTGGCAGATCATATGTTTGCAGGATATCCGGTTGTGCATGCACTGAGAAAGAAACATATTCCGGTGCTGACGATGGTGGAAAAGGACGGACAGAAACTTCTGGTGAGAATCCCATCGGGATCATAAAAAAGGCAGCTTAAGCTGCCTTTTGGGTTCCGAGTGGTAATGGTGCATTTATAGAGGATTCTTTGTGAGGCGAAGCTTTTTGATACAGATAGAAGATACCTCCAAAGAATCCGAAAATCAGACCTGTGTAACCCGCAGAACAAAAGAGGACAACTGCTTTGGTAGAAAGAGAAATGGTGCTGATCAGGCAGACAACAGAACCGGCAAGCAGTCCGATCAGTGTCCATCCCGCCAGCAGCGCTGCGAGAAACATTGCTGAAACATGTGAGCTTTTTACATGATGGTTCATAAAATTCCATACGGTTTTATACATAACGATCCCTCATTTCTGTGTTTGATCTTATTTATATTGTTTTCTTTTACTGTCATGATTATAAAAAAACTGTGTAAAATACGCATGCGCAGTAATGAAAAATTTATGTAAAACTTGAATGGAAAGCGTTGCAGAAAATTATGAGAATGCACAGTGTGGAGGGAGCTTCTACAGGATCTCCCCGTGAAATCCTGCAGCTTGGTTATAAAGTTGGATTGTAACTATTCAGTAGCCACTGTCCCGCGAGGTGTTTTGACATGAATATGTCAAAATCCCGAGACATACAAGCCAAAATGCCATCACCGAAGGTGATTTTTTATGCATTTTGGCTCGTAACTGTGAAGGTACTGAACAGTTACGTTGGATTTATTAACGATGCAGAAGTATGGCTGCTTATGTTAAAAAGGCGTAATACATCTGTCCATATATGGAATGAAGATGAAGTGAATGAAATGATCATACTGATACGTGACAGCTTTATTCCGGCTTTCAAGATTCTTAACGAGACATTATTGGAGAAACTGGACGAAGCAGAAAGTGACCGAAGGTAGGATAAGCATGTGTGTATTTCACCTGTATAGGTATCGCCGTACAACTTCGAGTCCCGGGACAGGGGCACAAAACTGCGTGTTACGGTTTCGACAGTTCTGGTATGTTTCTTCCAGATCAAACCACCGCACCGATTCCACCTCCTCTTTTTGCAGGACGAGTGTTTCGATATCGACAGGCTGCTGATAGATATAGACAAAGGCAATTTCGTTGTCCCGGAAGATTTTTCCGTGGAATTCTTCTGCAAAATTTCCGTGGATGCATCCGGCAAATTCCAGATCCTCCGGTTTGGCGTGGATGCCCAGCTCTTCCGCAAGCTCCCGCAGGCCGGATGCAAGTGGTTCATCGCCTGCCTGAATATGACCGGCGGAAGACGTATCGTATTTTCCGGGAAAAGAATCTTTGCTCATTGCGCGTTTTTGCATCAGAACCTGAAAATGTTCGTTTTCCCTGCGAACGATCCAGATATGAGCTGTTCGATGGCGGATTCCTTTCGTGTGTGCAAGGATGCGGGAAACGATTTCCCCGGTCGGTTGTCCCTGTTCATCTACGATATCCAGATATTCCATGTGCGTCCTCCTGTGCGAAAGTTTGTCTTCGGTATTCAAGGATTGCGGGAATTGCGTAGCAATGAAGCAATCCGATCACATCGTATTATAGTATATGGGGCAGGAAGTTACAAGAAGCAATTGATTACCGCGTGTGTTACCGTTCGCTGGTAATATCCCGCGAGGCGTTTTTCGTGTGACTGCACAGGAGAAAGACCGTGCTTGCATCCCGTACAAAAAGCGGGTATACTCATAAGTAACTGTGGGTGTCGCAGATGAGTGACAGTCGATGACAGAATATGAGAAAATGACTGGAGAAGGTAGTATGAACGAAAACAAATTAAGAGAATATGCGAAACTGATCGTAAAGATCGGAGCCAATGTACAGAAAGGACAGCGCGTCCGTCTGCAGGCAGGCGTAGATCAGATTCCGCTGGTAAAGATGGTGACTGAAGAGTGTTACAAAGCAGGTGCAAGTTATGTAGAGATGTTCTGGGAGTGCGGAGAAATCAACAAACTGCATTATCAGTATGCGGCAGCTGATGTACTCGGTGAAGTACCGGTATGGGAAGAGGAGCGGGCGAAACAGATGACCGTGGATCTGCCGGTTCGTATCTTTATTGATTCTTCTGACCCGGATGAACTGGCAGGAATCTCCCCGGATCTGATCTCTACCGTCAGCCAGATGCGTCAGAAAGTCATGAAAAAATACCGTGATCAGATCGATGGTAAACATCAGTGGCTGATCGTGGCAGCAGCTTCTGGAAAATGGGCGAAAAAAGTATTTCCGGATGATACAGAGGATGTGGCAGTGGAAAAACTGTGGGATGCGATCTTTGACTGCGTATATCTGAAAGATGGTGAGGATGCGGAAAAGATCTGGCAGGCACATAACGAACGGATGACGCAGAAAGCAAATTGGTTAAATGAACAGAATTTTAAAACACTGCATTATACAAGCAGCAACGGTACGGATTTTCGTGTGGATCTGATTCCGGGAGCAAAATGGGGCAGTGCAGGAGATATCAATCATCTGAATCGTGCTTTCTTTGTTCCGAACATGCCGACAGAGGAAGTTTTCACAAGCCCGATGAAGGGAAAATGTGAAGGACGTCTGGTTTCTACCAAACCATTAAGCCGTTCAGGACAGGTCATCGATCATTTTACGGTTAATTTTAAAGACGGAAGAGTGGTAGACTGCCACGCTGAGCAGGGGGAAGAAGTCCTGAAGAAAATGTTTGCGATGGATGAGGGTGCTTCCATGCTTGGTGAAGTGGCACTGGTTCCGAAGGAGTCTCCGATCAATCAGTCCGGTCTGATGTTCTACAACACTTTGTTTGATGAAAATGCATGCTGTCATGTGGCTGCCGGACGTGGATTTTCTGAGGTTATTGAAGGATTTATGGATATGACGGATGAGGAGATCTATGCGAAAGGGATTAATGATTCTATGATCCATATGGACTTTATGGTTGGATCAGATGATCTGCATATTGTGGGGATCCGGGAAGATGGCAGTGAAGTGGATATTTTTGTGGATGGGACCTGGGCTGAGTAAGGTTGAGGTAATCCATTGTTTAGTTCGTGGAAGACGGACGCCCGAAAACAGACCGCGCTGTCTGCTGCAACGTGGGCAGGGCAACTTTAAGCTAGCCGCTAACTTCGGCTATAGTTCACGAGGGTCGGCTGACCCTCGCGAAAGCCTGCGTAAGCGTCGGATCTTAAAGCTTTCCCTAAACGCCCACAAAGTGTTGCTGCAGACAGCGCGGTCTGTTTTCGGGCTGGATGATGGCTGAGAACTTGAAAGATGAACGAGAGGATTTTGAAGTAGGAGGTTCTGAAAGGAGAGCTACTGAAAACTGCATTATATTATGCTATGAGGATTGTGAAAGTACGAAGTACGGAACAATACGGTATCAAAGGGGGCAGGATACCTTTTGAACCAAACATCATATCATATAAATGGAACATAGTATTATATAGATAAAACCGAGGGGAGAAGAGGGATCTCAGCCTCGGTTTTGTTGTGGTGTATATTTATAATTGATCCAGTGGATTAAGTCAATATTTGATATAGCCGGAATGTGCAGGAGAGTAATTTAGTGTATCTGTACTGCCTGGATCAGGCGGAAGACCTGTTCGGTGGTGTCGGTCAGGTTTTGGCGAGTGGTTTCCGGGGTCATGGCTTCTTCCAGGGTGGTTATGGTGTGGAGGATGGGGAAGAAGGCGTCAATGCCGTGCTGGTTGCAGAGGCTGGCTTCAGGGGTGGTGCAACCGGAGAAAGCAAGGACTGTTTTGTTGTATTTTTTTGCGATGGCGGCGACACCGATGGGGGCTTTTCCCATGATGGTCTGGCCATCGAGGCGGCCTTCACCGGTGATCACGATGTCAGCATCTTTGATGCAGGATTCCAGTCTGGTTTCTTCCATGATGATCTGGATGCCGGACTGGAGGATGGCATTTGTGTAGGAAAGGAAGGCGAAACCGAGTCCACCGGCGGCTCCGGTGCCAGGGTGGTCAGGGTCGGCATTCGGGTATTTTTCACGGGTGATGTTGGCGTAGGTGGCAAGCCATTGATCCATCTGGCGGATCATGTCCGGAGTGGCTCCTTTTTGCGGCCCGAAGATGGCGCTGCAGCCCTGGGGACCACAAAGCGGGTTGGTCACATCGCAGGCGATTTTAAAGTGACAATCTTTGAGGTCCGGGAGAACATGTGTGTCGTGGATTGTTGCAATCGTTGACAGACCGTTGGCTCCGAAGGAAACTGGCTGTCCGTTGTTATCCCGAAATTCATATCCGAGAGCCTGAAGCATACCGATGCCGCCGTCGTTTGTGGCACTTCCTCCGATACCAACAATGAAGTTCCGGCATCCGTTGACGATGGCGTCGCGGATCAGTTCACCTACGCCGTAGGTGGTTGTATATAACGGATTTCGATTCGGTTCGTCTACCAGAGTGATTCCCGCAGCGGCGGACATTTCGATAATGGCGATCTTTGAATCATCAAGGATTCCATAAGCTGCCTCTACAGGTGTACCCAGCGGACCGGTGACGGTTACTGTACGGATCCGACCGTGCATACCGATTGCGAGAGCTTCCACCGTACCTTCTCCGCCGTCAGCCAGAGGGCGGACAAAAACTTCTGCATCTGGGAATACCCGGTGGATCCCTTCACAGATGGCAGCTCCGGCATCCGGAGAACTGATGCTTCCTTTAAATGAATCGATGGCGATTACTACTTTCATACCTGATAATCCTCCTTTAATGCATGGCGATTCCGTCCTCACTATTTGTGAATGTGACGGGATCTGCCACTTCTTTTACCGTATCTTCTGCATTTTCCATTACGTTCTTTGCCTTTTAGTATACCAGAAGAAAGAATCCCTGTGTGAGGATTTTTCGGAGAGATTATTATATATATGTTAGTTGCCGGAATTGCAGATCATATGTTATGATGAAAATCAGAGTATAGAAGTAGAAGATTTCTATACAAAACAGTGATGCCATACAGGAGGTGAGAAAATGAAGAATGTTTCATATCGGATAAGAAAATTACGTCAGAAAGAAATACATATATTAGACGATTTTCTGTATGAAGCAATTTTTATCCCCGAAGGAACCAAAGCACCGCCGAAAGAGATCATCAAAGAACCTGAGTTACAGGTGTATGTTGCAGATTTTTGGGAAAAGAAAGATGATATCTGCTATGTGGCGGAAATATCTGGGAAAATAGCAGGGGCGGTCTGGTGCCGGATCATGGATGATTATGGGCATGTGGATGAGGATACGCCTTCGCTTGCAATTTCGGTTCTTGAGGAGTTCAGACAATGTGGAATCGGAACAGCGCTGATGCAGCAGATGCTTACCGCATTAAAACAACAGGGCTATCCGCAGGTATCTCTGTCGGTGCAGAAAGCAAACTACGCCGCACGGATGTATGAAAAACTCGGATTTGAAATTGTGGAGGATAAAGAGGAAGAATATATTATGGTGCACAGATTGTAAAGGAATATTTTAGTCTGTTCTGTGCTTTTTCGGAGCGTTCCGGTGCTTTCAGTGTGTCAGTAATACTGCTGTGCAGAGAAAAATATGGAAATGCAAGCGGAAAGCATCAGAAAGAAGAAAGGATCCCTCTGGTGAATGAGAGAGAAGTTTCACGAAAAAACCTGAGAATTACTTGACATCAAGTATACTTGAGATGTTATTATTTATGAAAAAGAACTTATACAGGAGGTAAATGAACTATGGAGAAATCTACTGTTTATTTTACAGACTTTCGATGTCCGGTAGGAACCAGCCAGCTGGTCAAGCTGAAAAAACTCTGTGTCGCAGCAGGTATCAAAGATATCGATATGGATGGAAAATTTGTAGCAATCAAGATGCATTTTGGAGAACTGGGGAACCTGGCTTTTCTTCGCCCGAACTATGCGAAAGTTATTGCTGATCTGTGTAAAGAACAGGGAGGAATGCCGTTTTTGACAGACTGCAATACTCTGTATCCGGGAAGCAGAAAGAACGCACTGGAGCATCTGGACTGTGCAAATCTCAACGGATTCAACACGACTACAACCGGATGTCAGATTATCATCGGTGACGGACTGCGTGGAACAGATGAAGTGGAAGTTCCTGTTGTGAATGGAGAGTACTGTAAGACTGCATTGATCGGACATGCGATCATGGATGCAGATATCTTCATCAGTCTGAGTCATTTTAAAGGACATGAATCGACCGGATTCGGCGGAGCTATCAAAAACATTGGTATGGGCTGTGGAAGCCGTGCGGGAAAGATGCAGCAGCATGCAAGCGGAAAACCGGCGATCAATGAGGAAGTCTGTCGTGGCTGCCACCGCTGCGCAAAGGAATGCGGCAGTGATGCGATTACATATGTCAATAAAAAAGCAGTGATTGATTACGATAAGTGTAAAGGCTGCGGACGATGTATCGGAGCCTGCAGTTTTGATGCGGTATATAATCCAAACAGCAGTGCCAACGAACTTCTTGACCGTAAAATGGCAGAGTACGCACAGGCAGTCTGTCATGGACGTCCGCATTTCCATATTGCACTGGTACAGGATATCAGCCCGAACTGTGACTGCCATGGAGAAAACGATGCGCCGATTCTTCCGGATATCGGAATGTTTGCAAGTTTCGACCCGGTAGCACTGGATCAGGCGTGTGTAGATGCCTGTCTGAAAGCCACACCGATTGCAAACAGCCAGCTTGGAGAACATCTGGCAGAGGAAGGATGGCACTGCCATCACGATCATTTCAAAGATTCCAATCCAAATATCGAGTGGAAAGCAACGCTGGATCAGGCAGAAAAGATTGGTCTTGGAACAAGAGAGTATGAACTGAAGATAATTAAATAAGTATGGTATAGTTATTTATGAAACACTGTACTATTCAGTAGTCATCGTAACCATGAAAATGACGATACTGTGCAGAGAAAGCAGACTGTACAGTATCGCCATTTTTCTTTTGCCTCCTTTTGACCGGGACAAAAATATCTGTAAAAATAAGCGTGTCCCGTTGACTGAAAATAATAAAACGATATATAATCCCATCTTTGACAGTTACAAAACAAAAAAAATCGCTGTACCCCCTTGATTTTACTGTGGGTTAGCGATTTTTTTTATGATAAAATAAAACAAATAATTTGACGAAAAAAAGCAGGTACCATAAGGCCTGCGAGCATTTTTCTTATATTCAACTGTCAAACTCCTATGACGGGATATCGCAAAGCGTGTTACCGGGTACGGAGTGAACAGTAACAACAGATATAGAAGATGAAAGAAAACGGGAATCACCCCTTGACATCCACAAATCTCATATACTAAAATATTTACCGTATGAGCAAAAATATGATGCCAATTCAAACCGAAAAATGGAGGACCCCCTGTGACAGATTATACAAATGAAATTCAAAAACGACGAACCTTCGCCATTATATCTCACCCTGATGCCGGAAAAACCACTCTGACGGAAAAATTCCTTCTCTACGGCGGAGCCATCAATCTCGCCGGAAGCGTAAAAGGAAAAGCTACTGCCCGTCATGCGGTATCCGACTGGATGGAAATCGAGAAAGAACGAGGAATCTCCGTAACTTCCTCCGTACTCCAGTTCAACTACGATGGTTACTGCATCAACATCCTGGATACCCCGGGACATCAGGACTTCTCCGAAGATACTTATCGAACCCTGATGGCAGCCGATTCTGCTGTGATGGTCATCGATGCGTCCAAAGGAGTGGAGGCGCAGACCAGAAAACTTTTCAAAGTCTGTGCCATGCGCCACATCCCAATCTTCACCTTCATCAATAAGATGGACCGTGATGCCAACGATACCTTTGAACTTTTAGATGATATTGAAAAAGAACTCGGTATTCCTACCTGTCCGGTCAACTGGCCGATCGGATCCGGAAAAAAATTCCGTGGTGTCTACGATAGAGATACCAGAAAAGTTCTGACCTTCTCCGATACCATGAAAGGAACCAAAGAAGGACATATCGAAGAACTTGATGTTGACGATGCAAAAATCGATGAGGTCATGGATCCGGATCAGAAAGAACAGCTGATGGATGAAATCGAACTTTTAGATGGCGCAAGTGCGGAATTTGATATGGAAGCTGTAAGTTGCGGAAAACTTTCCCCAGTATTCTTCGGATCCGCCCTGACAAACTTCGGTGTGGAAACTTTCCTGCAGCATTTCCTGACTATGACCACTTCACCGCTGCCAAGAACGGCAGACTGTGGTGTGATCGATCCGATGACGGAAGATTTTTCTGCATTTGTCTTCAAGATTCAGGCCAATATGAACAAAGCCCACAGAGACCGAATCGCATTCATGCGTATCTGCTCCGGTAAATTTGATGCCGGAATGGAGGTTTATCATGTACAGGGCGATAAAAAAATGCGTCTGTCCCAGCCACAGCAGATGATGGCACAGGATCGGCACATTGTGGAAGAAGCATACGCGGGAGATATCATCGGTGTCTTTGACCCGGGTATCTTCTCTATCGGAGATACTGTATGTACACCGGGCAATAAATTTGCCTATGAAGGTATTCCGACTTTTGCACCGGAACATTTTGCAAGAGTCCGTCTGTTAGACAGCATGAAGCGAAAACAGTTCGTCAAAGGTGTCAACCAGATCGCCCAGGAAGGAGCTATCCAGATCTTCCAGGAATACATGGGAGGAATGGAAGAGATCATTGTCGGAGTTGTCGGTGTGCTGCAGTTCGACGTGTTAAAATACCGCCTGGAAAACGAATACAACGTAGATATCCGTCTGGAAAATCTGCCATATGAACATATTCGCTGGATCGCAAACAAAGAAGAAATCGATGTGGAAAAACTGACCGGAACCTCAGATATGAAGAAAGTAAAAGATATGAAAGGCAATCCACTGCTCCTCTTTGTAAACTCCTGGAGTGTGGGAATGACACTTGATCGAAACGAGAATCTGCAACTGGAAGAATTCAGTAAAAACTAAGGCAATCCCCCTTTCATTTTATGTAAATTTTTGATATAATAGATATAAATAATGGTTCCTGACTGAAAAATCAGAAAACAGCCGGGAAAACTCTTGATTATAAGGAGGGTTTGAAATGACAGATAATAAAAAAGATATGCGTGATACGTATACCATATATGACGATCAGACTATTGGAAAAGTACAGATTGCAGACGAGGTTGTGGCAATTATCGCAGGCCTGGCAGCTACCGAAGTAGAAGGTGTGGCTTCTATGGCAGGAAATATTACCAACGAACTGGTTGGAAAACTGGGTATGAAAAACCTGTCCAAAGGTGTGAAAGTAGATGTTCTGGAGAACGTGGTATGCGTGAATCTGAACCTGAATCTGGAATATGGATACAGTATTCCGGAGACCTGTAAAAAAGTACAGGAAAAGGTAAAAACAGCCATTGAAAATATGACTGGTCTGGAAGTTTCCGATGTAAACATCAGCATTGCCGGTGTGGCACTGGAAGAGGAAAAATAAAATAGAACGCAGGACGGAAGGAAAGGGGGTCTGGATGAAGGCTCCCTTTTTTACTACTGGCGAATACGAGGAGAAAACCATGGGAAGAAGAGAATTAAGAGAAAGCATTTTTCAGCTGCTGTTTATGACAGAATTTAACGACAATCAGGAGATGGCAGAACAGAAACAACTGTATCTGGAAACAATCGAAGATATTCAGGAAAAAGATCAGAGTTATATTCAGGAAAAATATGAAAAGATCCGTGAAAAACTGCCGGAGATCGATGCAGCACTGAACGAGGCAAGTAAAGGATGGAAAACCAGCCGCATGGGTAAAGTAGAACTTTCTATCCTGCGTCTGGCAGTCTATGAACTGCGTTATGATGACGATGTACCCGGAAAAGTGGCAATCAACGAAGCGGTAGAACTGGCGAAAAAGTTCGGCGGCAGCGAAGCTCCGGCATTTATCAACGGTGTACTCGGAAAACTGGCAAAAGAAGCGGATGAGTAACGTATATTCGGTAGAGCAGGTCAACAGATATATTAAAAATATGTTCACCCAGGACTTTATGCTGAGCCGGATCTCGGTAGGCGGTGAGGTGAGCAACTGCAAATATCACAGTTCCGGACATATCTATTTTTCCCTGAAGGATGGCAGTGGTTCTCTGGTCTGTGTGATGTTTGCGGGACAGAGAAAAGGACTGGCATTTGCCATGAAAAATGGCGACCGGGTGGTTGTAACAGGCAGCGTGGATGTATACGAGCGGGATGGCAAATACCAGATGTATGCGAGGAAGATCACACTGGAGGGTGCCGGGATTCTTTATGAACGGTTTCTTGCATTAAAAGAAGAACTGGAAGATATGGGAATGTTCGCACCGGAGTACAAACAGCCGATCCCTTCATTTATCAAAACGCTGGGTGTAGTGACGGCACCAACCGGTGCGGTTATTCAGGATATCCGAAATGTAACAGCCCGGAGGAATCCATATGTGCAGATTATTCTCTATCCTGCCAGGGTGCAGGGAGAGGATGCGGCAGAAAGCATCGTGGAAGGAATCGAAGCGCTGGATCAACTTGGTGTGGATGTGATCATTGTCGGCCGTGGAGGAGGATCCATGGAGGATCTTTGGGCATTTAACGAAGAAATCGTGGCAAGGGCGATTTTTAACTGTTCCACACCGATCATTTCTGCGGTAGGTCATGAGACGGATGTGACGATCGCTGATTATGTAGCGGATCTTCGAGCACCGACACCGTCGGCGGCAGCGGAACTTGCTGTCTTTGATTATCGCGGCTGGCAGGAAGTGCTCGCAGGTTATGTGCGGAGACTGGAGCTGTCTATGAACAGCAAACTGGAGATGACCAGACAGAGACTGACTGAGAAGGCAGCACGTCTGGCGTATCTCAGTCCTGAAAACCAGATCCGGGAGAAACGGATGTATCTGCTGCGGGCGGAAGAGAAACTTACCGAGCGGATGGAAAAGAAGCTGCAGATGGAGAAAACAAGACTGTATCTGTATGCGGAACGGTTGCGCGGCGTATCTCCACTCGAAAAACTGCAGCAGGGACTCGGCTATATGGAACATGAGGACGGAACTCGGATCTCTTCGGTAAACCAGGTTACGGTGGGAGAACGGATGAAAACTTATGTGAAAGATGGTGTGATCTGGTCGAATGTAGAAAAAACAGAGCATTCGGAGGAGTGGAATGCCAGTAGAGACAAAGAACCGGATAACTGTGAATAGCTGTCACTGACAGGTATTAGAAATAGAAAAGAGACAGAGCATATGCCAAGAAAAACAGTAAGCATGGAAGAGGCGTTTCAGGAACTCGATGCGATCCTAGAAAAGCTGGAAGGAAAAGATATTTCGCTGGAAGATTCTTTTGCCTTATATCAGAAAGGTATGGAACTGGTGAAAACGTGTAACAGTAAGATTGACACGGTAGAGAAAAAAATGATAACCATTACAAAATGATGAAAAATCCCGTAAGGTTGGTGAACAGAGTGAATTTTGAAAAAGAATTGCAGGAAAAGAAACTGGAATGCGAAGACATGATTCGAAAGTATCTTCCGAAAGAAGAAGGCTTTGCCGCACAGCTGGCAGAAGCTATGAATTACAGCATGGAAGCCGGTGGAAAACGGCTGCGTCCGATCCTGATGGGAGAGACATATCGGATGTTTGGAGGAACATCGGCTATCATTGAGCCATTTCAGGCGGCGATGGAGATGATCCACACATCTTCTCTGATTCACGATGATCTCCCGGCAATTGATAACGATTTGTACCGGCGGGGAAAAAAGACTACCCATGCGGTATATGGGGAAGCACTGGGAATCTTAAGCGGAGATGCATTATTGAATTATGCATATGAGACAGCCAGTACGGCATTTTCCCTGGAGCCGGCGAATCCGGCGATTGGAAAAGCCATGGCATTACTTACGAGAAAGACCGGCATGTATGGGATGCTCGGGGGCCAGAGCGTGGATGTGACCAACGAAGGAAAACTCATGGGGCGTCAGATGCTGGATTATATATATGAAAACAAAACCTCGGCTCTAATTGAGGCTTCCCTGATGGTGGGAGCGGTTCTGGCAGGAGCCACAGAGGAAGAGAACGCGCAGATGGAACAGATCGGCAGTAAAGTAGGGCTGGCGTTCCAGATCCGGGACGATATCCTGGATGTGACAAGCACGGAAGAAGAACTGGGAAAACCGATTCACAGCGATGAAAAGAATCAGAAACAGACCTATGTGACACTTCGCGGACTTGAAGGTGCGGCGAAGGACGTGGAGAGAATTTCAGAGGAAGCACTGGAACTTCTGGATACATTTCCTCAGAAAAATGAATTTCTCCGGGAATTGATAGGATATCTGGTGAACAGGAGAAATTAAAAAGGATGAATGCGTATGATACTGGAAAAGATCAAAGAGGCGAATGATGTAAAACAATTATCTCTTTCGGAATGTGAGCAGCTGGCACAGGAAATCCGTGATTTTCTGATCCGGTCGCTCAGTGAGACCGGCGGACACCTTGCATCGAATCTGGGTGTGGTGGAGCTGACCATTGCTTTGCACCGATTTTTACATTTTCCGGAAGATAAGCTGGTCTGGGATGTAGGTCATCAGGCTTATACACATAAGATTCTGACAGGAAGAAAAGAACAGTTTGCCACCCTTCGAAAGACGGGTGGCTTAAGTGGATTTCCGAAGAGAAAAGAAAGCGACTGTGATGCGTTTGATACCGGGCACAGTTCTACTTCAATATCTGCAGGACTGGGGCTGGTGCAGGCGAGAGACCTGAAAGGGGAGAACTATCAGGTTGTTTCTGTGATCGGTGATGGAGCGCTGACCGGCGGTATGGCGTATGAAGCGTTGAATAATGCGGCGGAATTAAAGAAGAATTTTATTATTATTTTGAATGATAATGAGATGTCCATTACCCGGAATGTGGGTGGAATGTCCTCCTATCTGGATCATATCCGGATGGCGGCACCTTATACTGAGTTGAAAATGGGCGTAACCAACGCTCTGAAAAAGATTCCCAAAGTGGGAGATGGCATGGTGGATGCACTTCATAAGACAAAAAGCAGTATCAAACAGCTGGTGATTCCTGGAATGCTTTTTGAAAATATGGGACTGACCTATCTTGGTCCGGTGGATGGACACGATATGCGGCAACTGGGAAAAGTGTTGCAGGAAGCAAAACGGAAGCAGGGTCCGGTACTGATCCATGTGCTGACAGAAAAAGGCCGTGGATATGAACCGGCGATGCGCCATCCGGCCAGATTTCACGGGGCAGCACCTTATGAGATAGAAACCGGACTTCCAAAATCGAATGGAAATCCATCCTATACAGATATTTTTTCGACTGTTATGAGAAAATTTGGTGATCGGGAACCGGATGTGGTAGCCGTATCCGCAGCTATGGTACCGGGAACCGGTTTGAAACGGTTTGGTAATATGTTCCCGGAACGATTATTCGATGTGGGAATAGCAGAAGAGCATGCGGTGACTTTTGCGGCAGGACTGGCACTTGGCGGTCTTCGTCCGGTGGTGGCCATTTATTCTTCTTTCCTGCAGCGTGCAGTTGATCAGATCCTTCATGATGTATGTATGCAGAATCTTCCGGTTGTATTTGCCGTGGATCGTGCCGGTCTGGTGGGAAGCGATGGAGAGACCCATCACGGCTGCTTTGATCTGAGTTATCTGTCCATGATGCCGAATATGACGGTCATGGCACCGAAAAACAAATGGGAACTGTCTGATATGCTGAAATTTGCCATACGCCAGAAGAGCCCGGTTGCCATCCGTTATCCGAGAGGAGAAGCCTATATAGGTCTGGAAGATTACCGTGCCCCGATCGAGATGGGAAAAGCGGAAATTCTGGAAAAAGGAAAAGAAATTGCTATTCTGGCAGTGGGAAATATGGTACGGACAGCCGTACAGGTAACAGAAAACCTTCGAAACTGCGGATATGAACCTACTCTGGTAAACATGCGGTTTGTGAAACCGCTGGATATGGATCTGCTGGAGATACTGAGAGAGGATCACAGCCTGATCGTGACTATGGAGGAAAATGTAAAGTCCGGTGGTTTCGGGGAACAGGTAATGACATATTATGGAAGCAGACTGCACAGTCCGGCAGTTCGGATCGTAGCGATCGAAGACCAATTTGTTCCGCATGGAAGTGTGGAAGATCTGATGCATCAGCAGCAGATGGACAGTGCATCTGTGACAGAGAGAATTCTTCGATGGAAAGAAGAACAACAGAAAAGTACTGAGCAATTACCGGAATAGTTACAATGCAGAAATGAGACAGGAGATACAAGAATGAAAGAACGATTGGATGTACTGGTAGTCAGCCGTGGACTGGCACCGTCAAGAGAAAAAGCGAAAGCGATTATTATGGCGGGAAATGTGCTGGTTGACGGACAGAGAGAAGATAAGGCGGGCTCCATGTTTAAAGACACTGTGGAAATCACCGTAAAAGGCCATACGTTACCTTATGTCAGCAGAGGCGGACTGAAACTGGAGAAAGCGATGACACATTTTGGTGTTACCCTGAAAGACAAGGTATGTATGGATGTAGGTGCTTCTACCGGAGGATTTACAGACTGTATGCTGCAAAATGGTGCGGTAAAGGTATATTCTATTGATGTGGGGCACGGACAGCTGGACTGGAAACTGCGTAACGATGAACGTGTTGTCTGCATGGAACGGACAAATATCCGCTATGTCGTGCCGGAAGACATTCAGGAATTATCCCAGTTTACCTCGATTGATGTATCCTTTATCTCTCTGACCAAAGTGCTTCTTCCGGTAAGAAATCTTCTGACCGAAGACGGAGAAGTCGTATGTCTGATCAAACCGCAGTTCGAAGCAGGAAGAGAAAAAGTAGGGAAAAAGGGTGTGGTGAGAGATCCGGCAGTTCACCGGGAAGTGATTGAGATGGTAACCGCCTATGCGCAGAGCATCTCTTTTGCACCGTGCCATCTGGAATTTTCTCCGATCAAGGGACCGGAGGGAAATATCGAGTATCTGCTGCACCTGAAGAAACTTCCGGAAGGAGAACACTGCGAAGAAGTACCGTTTAAGATTGATGAAGTAGTGGAGGCAGCACATAAAGAACTGTCCTCAACAACTCCGCATCCGGCACAGAAACGGTAGGAGACAGAAGAGGCAGCTGAAAACAGGAAGAGAATATCATGGATAAATTTACGATCATAGCAAACGGAGCGGAAAACAGAAGAGGGAAAAATCAGGCGGTTGCCAGGAAGATTGCGGATTATCTGGAAAAACATCGGAAGGTATGTGTGATTTTACCGGCAGGTGAGAAAAAAGCAGGACAGTCTTACTCCTATACAGACCCGGAGAGGATTCCCGGGGGGACGGAGTGCATCATCGTGCTTGGGGGAGACGGAACGCTTCTGCAGGCGGCCCGGGATGTGGTAGATCTGGAGATCCCGCTGTTTGGTATCAATATGGGTACTCTGGGTTATCTGGCAGAGATCGATCAATATTCCATCTATCCGGCACTGGACCGGCTGATGAGTGACCGTTTTACGATTGAAAAAAGAATGATGCTGTTCGGTACGCTGATTCATGAAGGACAGGCAGCGAACAGTGATATCGCCCTGAATGATATCGTCATCAGCAGAGAAGGCTTGTTGCGTGTGGTACGATTTAATAATTATGTCAATGATACCTATCTGAATACGTACAAGGCAGATGGTATCATTATTTCCACACCCACCGGATCTACCGGCTACAGTCTGTCTGCCGGCGGGCCGATCATATCTCCGGCAGCATCCATGATTCTTATGACGCCGCTGGCACCTCATACCCTGAATACCAGAAGCATAGTATTTGCACCGGAAGATGTGATCGAGGTAGAACTGGGAGAAGGAAAAGAAGGCGGCATCGAAAAAGGAATGGCGTATTTTGACGGGGCAGCTGCGATGCCAATGGTGACAGGCGACCGGATCAGAATTGAGAAGTCGACGAAAGCCACCCGGATCATCAAGATCAATAACATTAGTTTTCTGGAAACTCTTCGGAAGAAGATGCGAAATAATTAGGAGCGAACAATCATGAAGATAGAAAGACATTCCCAGATCATCCGTCTGATCAGTCAGTATGACATCGAGACCCAGGAAGAGCTGGCAGAGAAATTGAATGAAAGTGGATTTCAGGTTACTCAGGCTACAGTATCCAGAGATATCCGGGAGTTGAAACTGACGAAAATATCAAAACCGGGCGGAGGTTCCCGCTATGCGGTGCTGCAGAGCATGGATCAGGAAATGAGCAGAAAATATACCGATGTGCTGCGTACTTCGTTCCAGTCCATGGATCTGGCACAGAATATTCTGGTGGTAAAGACCGTATCCGGTATGGCGATGGCTGCGGCAGCTGCACTGGATGAGATGCAGATTCCCGAGATCGTGGGCAGTATCGCAGGAGACAATACACTGATGTGCGTGGCACGAAGTGTGGATGAAGGCCTGGTACTGATGGAAAAGATTCGAAAAATGATTGTATAGGTATAATTTTCAGTAACAGAATGTAACTATGCAGTGGGAAATAACCCGATAGTTACCGAAAATAGACAAAAGTTAGGGAAAAGGAGCAGAATGCTAACATATTTACATGTAAAAAACCTGGCTCTCATTGATGAGGCAGAAGTAGAATTCGGGCCGGGATTAAATATTCTTACCGGTGAAACAGGAGCCGGCAAATCCATCCTGATGGGTTCCGTAAACCTTGCGCTGGGACAGAAAATGTCCAGAGAGATGCTGCGCGATGAAGAAAAGCCTGCGCTGGTGGAACTGATTTTTCAGGTAGACAATCCAAGATGTGTGGAACGATTGAAAGAGAAGGAAATCTCTGTGGAAGAAGGGCAGATTATTATATCCAGAAAACTTACCGGGAACCGGAGTATCAGCAGGTTAAACGGTGAAGTATGTACGGCTGCCCAGATCCGGGAGATATCTTCTCTTCTTTTGGATATACACGGACAGCATGAGCATCAGTCTCTGTTATATCAGGATCAGCAGTTAATAATTTTGGACGCCTACGGAAAAGAAGAGATCCGGGAGAAAAAACAGGAAGTCCGGGAGCGTTTTCAGATCTGGAGTCAGAAAAAGAAGGAACTGACTTCCTATCAGCTGGATGAGGAAACCAGAAAACGGGAGATTTCTTTTCTGGAATTTGAACTTCAGGAGATAGAGGAAGCCGGGCTTCGTCCGGGCGAGGACGAAGAACTGGAAAAACAGTATAAAAAAATGTCATCGGGCAGAAATATTCTGGAAGCCATGGCAGCCGTCAAAGGGTATACGGGAAATGATAACGGTGCACAGGATCTGGTGGGCCGGGCGGTACAGGAGACAAACCGGATGCTGGGAGTGGATGAATCTCTGCAACAGATTGCCAGTCTGTTACAGGATGTGGAAAGTCTGCTGTCAGATGTGAACCGGGAAGTCAGTGATTATGTGGAAAGCATGACATTTTCTGAAGAAGAATTCTATGAGACGGAGCAGAGACTGAATCTGCTTAACCGTATGAAGGCAAAATACGGTTCTACGGTAGAAGAGATTCTGACATGTCAGGAAGAAAAACAAAAAGATCTGGACCGACTGTATCATTTTGAGCAGTATAAAGAAAAACTGGAAAAAGAGATGCAGAAGGCAGAGACAGAACTGGCATCTGTCTGTGAAGAACTGTCCGAACTGCGTAAAGTTTATGGGAAACAGCTGGAAGGCCGAATTATTCAGGGGTTGCAGGATCTGAATTTTCTGGATGTGAAATTTGAGATTGATTTCGAAACGACAGAGCATTACACGGCAAACGGAAATGACAAAATCTGTTTTACTATTTCCACGAATCCCGGAGAACCGCTGCGACCGCTGGCGAAAGTGGTATCCGGCGGTGAACTTTCCCGTATTATGCTGGCAATCAAGACGATTCTTGCGGATAAGGATGAGACGGAGACATTGATCTTCGATGAGATCGATACCGGTATCAGCGGAAGAACGGCGCAGAAAGTGTCGGAGAAGATGGCAGTGATCGGAAGAAATCATCAGGTGATCTGTATTACCCATCTTCCGCAGATCGCAGCGATGGCAGATGAGCATTTTGAGATTGCGAAAAAGACAGACCATCAGATAACAAGAACACAGATCCGTCTGTTGAATGAGGAAGATTCAGCGTTAGAGATCGCAAGGATTCTTGGTGGTGCGCAGATTACGGAACACACGATGGAAAGTGCAAAAGAGATGAAAGAACTGGCACGAAAGAAAAAGGAAGAGATATAAGAAAAAGAAGAAACAAAAGAAACAAAAGGCAGGTGGAATACCATGGAGGGATCCTTAAAAGAAACACCATATGAAAAGCGGATCCAGCGACTGATGACAGGTGAAGACGGGGATCAATATGGGTTTTATATTAATATTACCGACAATATTGTCCGGGAAGTGAAAAATCCGGAAAAAGCCTGCTGGGAGGATGAGACAGGACGTCCGGGCGGCGTGACGCACTGGCTGCAAAAACAGATTTATCCCTATATTCTGGATGATGAGGAAGAGAAGAAATTTCGCAGAACATTTTTGAAAGAGGAACTATTGCGTATTTTCCAGACGGGGCAGAGGCACATACAGCTTGGATATCGTTTTCGAAAAGGAAAATACATTACCTGTTATACCGTTAATATAGAGATGTTCGAACATCCGGTGGATCACACCGTTGAATGTTGCGCAATCTGGCGAAATGATACGATTCCTTATATTAATCGTGTGATGACTCATATGTTGCTCAGGGATAAATACCGGATGATCGCTGTACTGGATATTCAGGAAAATACAGTATTTGTTCGAAAACATACGTTTGAGAACACGGAAATCCCATGTGACAGTCCGCTGGAGTATGAAGGATTCATCCGTGAACTCAGTGAAAAATGTATACAGGAAAAGAGCAGAGAATGGTTTCGAACCTCTGCCAGTTTGAATACGATGGAAGAAAATCTGCAGGTGGCAGGGATATATTCTTTTACAGTGTACAATGCTGACCGCGGAGTGGAACGATATACCTACCAGTGGCTGGATAAAGAATATCGGGAAGTGCTGATCGCAGTGGAAGACCGGACAGTGGAAATGGAAAAAGATCCGCTTACCGATTATTTGAACCGTGACGGATTTGTCAGAAAGACAGAAAATATTTTAAAAAAGAATGCAGACCGGTATCAATTTGCGATTATTTATTTTAATATCCGCAAGTTTTCCGGTCTGAATGATGTCTATGGATACGAAAACGGTGATAGAATCCTCCGCTCTTATATGGACCGGATCCAGAACAGTACGCTCCGTCCACTGGCACTGGGGCGTGTGGCTGCAGATCGTTTTCAGGCACTTGTCGATGCAAAAAATCTGGAACCTGCGGCACTGGGAAAACTTCTGCAGTATCAGGTGAAAATCGGGGAAGAACAGGTGGAAATATACGGACGCTGTGGTATTTACTATATTCCAAAGCAATGCAAGCTGGATGTTTCGCAGATGTGCGATCTGGCAAAAATGGCCAAAAATAAAATTTCCAATCAATATGTGCAGCCATATGCGATCTATCAGGAAGATATGAAGACAGAATACGAACAGAAGAACCTGGCACTTCTGAATCTGGAAAAGGCATTGGAACAGGAAGAGTTTGTGGTATGTTATCAACCGGTAGTGGAGGGGAAAACAGGACAGATCGTATCGGCAGAAGCACTGGTTCGTTGGAACAGCTCAGGTGAAGAGCCGATGATCCCGTCCGTTTTTGTGCCGGAACTGGAAGACAGTGGTTATATTACAAAACTGGACACCTATATAGATCAGACGGTCCGCAGGTTTCAGGAAGAACGCTATCACAAAGGGAAACGAATGATTCCGGTAGCGGTCAATCTTTCCCGTATGGATCTGATGAACAGCCGGTTGATGGAGCGGATCTGTACAGAGCTTCAGGAAACAAAAGTACCAAAACAATATTTCCGTTATGAAATTATAGAATCTGCATACACAATTATCAGCAAAGAGGGAGAAGAATTTCTGAAACGTCTGAGAAAAGAGGGCGTTCAGATTTTTCTGGATGATTTTGGAACCGGAATTTCTACATTTGAGACTGTACGGGATTACACCTTCGATGCATTGAAAATGGATATGGGGTTTGTTAAAAAAATCGGAAAGGATCCAAAGAGAGATGCAATTGTAATATCAATTATCGATATGGCACATCGAATGGGAATGAAGGTTGTAGCAGAGGGAATTGAAAATAAACAGCAAAGTGAGTTCTTATGTAACCACGGCTGTGATTATCTGCAGGGATACTATTATTATAAACCAATGTCTGCAGAAGAATTCTCAAAGCTGCTGGATAAATAATGAAAAACAACAAAAAACTGCAAGTGTGAAATAAATGGTTTGTCACATACTAACGGAGAAGACAAAACGAAAGGATGTGGCGGAAACTTGCAGGAAAAACAGAAAAAATATCGAAAATTTTTGTGGTACGCTCTGGTGGGGACGTTGCTGAGCCTGTTTATATTAATATATGAAACTATGAAGGATCACATACCGGATGAAATATTTGTCTACGCAGACGAAGAGACGGACTGGGAAACATTTTTTCAGGAACCACTGATTTCTTACGATGAAACGGTGGAAGTTTCACAAAATGGAAGTTATCAGATTCGCTGCAAATGGCTGGGAGTGCTGCCGCTGAAAACCATTAAGGTTCATACGGTGGAAAAGCAGGAAGTGCTGGTCAGTGGATCGCCTGTGGGGATCTATATGGAGACGAAAGGTGTTCTTGTGATTGACAGTGGTGAGATCACGGATCGGGAAGGAATCCGCAGGACACCGGCAGAACATATTATCCAGTCGGGAGATTATATCTGTGAGATCGATGGGAAAGTACTTACAGGGAAAAGGCAGCTGATGCAGCTGGTAAGAGAGAATCAGGGAGAACCGATGGAACTGCAGGTGATCCGCCACCAGGAGACGATAAAGCTGGAGATGACACCGGTGGAGACTGAAGACGGTTCCTATAAACTCGGTATCTGGGTGAGGGATAATATTCAGGGGATCGGAACACTTACGTATGTGGAGCCGAACGGAACATTTGGAGCACTTGGTCATGGAATCAGTGACGCAGACACGGGAGAAAGACTGGAAATTTCTGACGGTGATCTTTACCGTGCAGATATTCTTTCTATTTGTAAAGGTACAGCCGGTACACCGGGGGAACTTCGGGGCGTGATCAATTACAGGGAAGAAAACCGGATCGGAACGATATGTGGGAATTCTCAGTATGGTATCCGTGGGCAGATGGAACCCGGAAAATATACAGAATCCATGAAAAAGATACCGACAGGACTCAAACAGGAGATTCAGACAGGAAAAGCGGAGATCCGCTGTGATATCGGTGATGGAATCCGGGAATATCAGTGTGAGATTCTTGAGATCGACAGCAATGCAAGAGATACCAATAAATGTTTTGTCCTGCGAATCACGGATGATGATCTTCTCTCCCGAACCGGTGGAATTGTCCAGGGAATGAGCGGTTCCCCTGTGCTGCAGAACGGGAAACTGATCGGAGCGATAACCCATGTGTTTGTCAATGATCCGACAAAAGGATATGGAATTTTTATTGAGAATATGATGGAATAGCGAAAACACAGAGAATACAGAAATTAAGAATACAGAAATATATTAGTTCATGATATAATGAGCGCAAGAGAGTCAGAGGAAGCTTGCTTACTCTTGGCGAACGGCGAAATTATGGAGTGATGAAATCACGAAATAGTGAGCGTTAGCGAGTGGGAACAAACGAAGTTTGTTCATCGGAAGCGTTTTAAAAGTAAAAGAAATCAGGCAGGGGAAACAGGGAAATGGGACAGAAATTATATTTGGAATGTTATTCGGGAATCAGCGGAGATATGACAGTTGCGGCACTGTCCGGTCTTATGAAAGACCGGACACCGCTGTTTTGTGTGTTGGATCATATGCCGGTGGAAGGATTTTCTTATGAATTAAAGCAGGTGAAAAAGTCCGGGATCGATGCCTGGGATTTCCTGGTAAAACTGGATGCGGAGCATGAAAATCACGATCATGATATGGAGTATCTTCACGGACACGGCCATACGCATGACCATGACCATCATCACGGCCATGAGCATCACCAGGATCACGCAGAAACAGCCGGGCATCATCATGATCCGGTGCAGGCGGAAGCGATGCATGCGCAGGAAGAAACTGGACATGAGGAGCATCACCATCATCATCACGAACATCGCGGACTGGGAGATATTTTCCCGATCATTGACCGGTGTGACATGACGGATACGGCGAAAGAACTGGCAAAAGATATTTTCCGGATTCTGGCGAAAGCGGAGGCGAAGGCACACAATGTACCGGAAGATCAGGTGCATTTTCATGAGGTGGGAGCCGTGGATTCTATCGTGGATATTGTTGCAGCTGCGGTCTGTATGGACAGTTTGCAGGTGGATGGTGTAATTGTTCCGTTTCTTTGTGAGGGAAAGGGAACCGTGCGCTGTCAGCATGGCATCCTTCCGGTTCCGGTTCCGGCAGTTATCAATATTATCCAGGACAGCGGTCTGAAACTCAGGATGACACAGGTGGAAGGAGAACTGGTAACTCCGACCGGAGCAGCTTTTGCGGCAGCAGTCCGCACAGAAGAAACACTTCCGGAGACATTCCGCATCCTCAATGTGGGAATCGGCGCCGGAAAACGCAAATACGAGTGCCCGGGCATCCTTCGCGCGATGCTGATCGAGACGGAAGAGAAACAGGAAGATAAGATCTGTAAACTGGAAGCCAACATCGACGACAGTACCGGTGAACAGCTTGGCTATGTTCTCGGTGCACTGATGGAAGCCGGTGCAAGAGATGTGCATTACACCCCTGTATACATGAAGAAAAACCGCCCTGGGTGGCAGCTGAATGTGATCTGCATGGAAGAAGACAGAGAAAAACTGGAAAATATCATCTTCCGGGAAACAACGACCATTGGGATCCGCAGACAGAAGATGGACCGGACGGTGCTTCGGAGAAGTAAAAAGACGGTACAGACACCTTACGGGGAGGCGGAAGTGAAGATCTGTGAGAAAGATGGTATGAAAAAAGTTTATCCTGAGTATGAATCGGTGGTTCGGCTCTGCAAGGAGAGTGGGGCGGCGTTTCAGGATGTGTTTGAAAGTGTGAAGCAGGTGATAGAAAAATAAAAAACAGAGACATTTTGGATAGATGAGTTTCTGAAGATTTTACTATAGAGTGCCGAAACCCAGCAAGAGGAAGGCGGAGCCACCCCTGGCTCCGCCTTCCTCTTGCGTCCGTATAGGAACAAACAAACTAAAAAAGAAGCCAACCTTAAAAAATAAAAGGTCGACTTCTAAATTTCGATTTCTCAACACTTACGACAGTGCACCCACGTGCTTCTTAATAGCCTCAAAACTCTCCTTACTGATCACGTGCTCCATCTTGCAGGCATCTTCTGTTGCGATCTCTTCCGGTACCCCCAGATGCATCAGCCAAGAAGAGAGCAGCTCGTGCCGCTCATAAATCATGTCTGCAATCTCTTTCCCGGATTCTGTAAGATATATGAATCCGGCATCAGTGACTGTGATATGCTGATGTTCTCTCAGGTGTTTCATTGCCACACTTACACTGGATTTTTTATAACCTAATTCAGTGGCGATATCTACGGAACGAACAACAGGAAGTTTTTTACTCAGTATCAGAATCGTCTCCAGATAATTTTCTGCTGATTCATTTTTTGCCATATTACAAACCCCCTTCATGAACAATTCCACTAAAAATGACTAAAAGAAAAGCAGCTGTCCAGAAGATCGTATCTGTGATACAAAACACTGAACAGTTACCATCAAGTATAGATAAGTATAGCATAACTATTACAAAAATTCAACTGACAAACATGTTTTTTCCATGGGCAAACGTGTGAATAATGTTACTGTGAAAATACTTATTGAAAAAAATTTCCAATAAGTACTTGACATCTAATGGATATTAGCATATACTAACGCCAGTAAGGAACAACATTGATATGTTCGCAATAAAGAAAAGAGGTTGATATGATGCCGTTATCTATGGTAAAACCAGGAGAAACTAACACAATCAAAAAGGTTGGCGGAAAAGAAGAGACAAGAAAATTCCTTGAGAATCTTGGATTTGTAACTGGAGGAGAGGTTACGGTCGTGTCTGAAATCGAGGGAAACCTGATCGTGAATGTGAAAGATTCACGTGTGGCCATCGGAAAAGATATGGCAAACCGCATCATGGTATAAGTAGGCGGATTATCAAGGAAAGAGGGAGAATGTTATGAAAACTCTGAAAGAGATTGCTGTTGGACAGACAGTCACAGTAAAGAGATTGCATGGTGAAGGCCCCGTAAAAAGAAGAATCATGGACATGGGTATCACCAAAGGTGTAAGTGTATTCGTTCGCAAAGTGGCACCGCTTGGTGATCCGGTGGAAGTGACGGTAAGAGGGTATGAATTATCCCTTCGTAAGGCGGATGCCGAAATGATCGAGGTAGAATAATTTTTTTGCCTGTGCGTTAGCGAAAACTAATAAAAGATAGCACAGACCAAAAATTAGTAGGAATGTAAAACAGCATTTCAACAAATAAGAAAAAGGAGCAGAAAAATGTCAGTGAAAATTGCATTAGCAGGTAATCCTAACTGCGGTAAGACAACATTGTTTAATGCGCTGACCGGTTCCAATCAGTTTGTAGGTAACTGGCCGGGCGTAACGGTGGAGAAAAAAGAAGGTAAGTTAAAAGGTCATAAAGATGTGACTATCATGGACTTACCGGGTATCTATTCCCTGTCTCCATACACTCTGGAAGAAGTCGTAGCCAGAAACTATCTGATCAATGAAAGACCAGATGCGATCATCAACATCGTAGATGGTACCAACATCGAACGTAACCTGTATCTGTCCACACAGATCATGGAACTGGGTATTCCGGTTGTTATGGCTGTCAACATGATGGACCTGGTAGAAAAAGCGGGTGACAAGATACATACTGACAAACTGAGCAAACTGTTAGGATGCGAGGTTGTGGAAATATCCGCACTGAAAGGTACCGGAATCCAGAAAGCAGCTGAGAAAGCAATAAGTCTTGCTGAGAGAAAGAACGAAGTTACACCGGTACATGAGTTCGACAGTAAAGTGGAAGATGCGATCACAGCTGTAGGAACCATGCTTGGCATGGATATCCCGGAAGCCCAGAAGAGATTCTTTGCGATCAAACTTCTGGAGAAGGACGACAAGATCAAAGAACAGATGAAATCTGTTCCGGATGTATCCGCTGAGATCAAAACTCTGGAAGATGCATTCGATGATGATACCGAGAGTATTATCACAAATGAAAGATATGTATATATCTCCTCTATTATCGGAAAATGCGTAACAAAAGGTCAGAAGGGCGGAATGACCGTATCCGATAAGATCGACCGTATCGTAACTAACCGTTGGCTGGCACTGCCAATCTTCGCAGTAGTTATGTTTATTGTTTACTATGTATCTATTACAACAGTAGGTGGATTCCTGACAGACTGGACCAACGATGTTCTGTTCGGTGATATCATTCCTCCGGCAATTGAGAAAGCGCTGGTAGCTGTTAACTGTGCTGACTGGTTACAGGGACTGATCCTTGATGGTATCGTAGCCGGTGTTGGTGCTGTACTTGGTTTCGTACCGCAGATGCTGGTACTGTTTATCTTCCTGGCATTCCTGGAAGGCTGTGGATACATGGCCCGTGTAGCATTCATCATGGACCGTATCTTCCGTAAATTTGGTCTTTCCGGAAAATCTTTCATCCCGATGCTGATCGGTTCCGGTTGTGGTGTTCCTGGTGTCATGGCATCCCGTACCATCGAGAGCGACAGAGACCGTAAGATGACAATCATGACAACAACCTTTGTTCCTTGTGGAGCAAAACTGCCGATCATCGCCCTGATCGCAGGTGCATTCTTTAATAACGCAGGATGGGTAGCATGGAGTGCTTACTTCGTAGGTGTTGCAGCGATCATCTGCTCCGGTATTATCTTAAAGAAAACAAAAATGTTCTCCGGAGAACCTGCTCCGTTCGTTATGGAGCTGCCGGCTTACCATATGCCAACCGTTGGCAATGTACTGAGAAGTATGTGGGAACGTGGCTGGTCATTTATTAAAAAAGCTGGTACAATTATTCTGTTATCTACCATCATTCTGTGGTTCCTGATGAGCTTCGGCTGGGTAGACGGAAAATTCGGTATGCTGGATGCAGAACAGTTGAATGACAGTATTCTGGCATCCATCGGTAACGTGATCGCTCCGATCTTTGCTCCTCTTGGCTGGACAAAAGCCGGTGAAGGATGGAAGATGGCAGTCGCTGCAATCACCGGTCTGATCGCAAAAGAAAACGTAGTAGCTACCTTCGGTATGCTGTTCGGTTTTGCAGAAGTTGCAGAAGATGGTTCTGAGATCTGGGGTAACCTGGCACAGGTTATGACTCCGATCGCAGCCTACGGATTCCTGGTATTCAACCTGTTATGTGCACCATGCTTCGCAGCAATGGGAGCTATCAAACGTGAGATGAATAATGCAAAATGGTTCTGGTTCGCTATCGGATATCAGTGTGGTCTTGCTTATATCGTATCCCTGTGTATCTATCAGTTTGGTACCCTGTTTACCGGTGGTGGATTCGGACTGTGGACAGTAGTTGCGGTTGTACTGCTGATTGCATTCCTGTACATGCTGTTCAGACCTTATAAAGAAAGTAAATCATTGAAAGTTGCGTAAGAAAAGTCTGATCTGACTTTAAGAAAGGAGACCTTTGCATGGGAACAGTAGTTGTTGGCGCGGTTCTGGTTGGTGTGGTAGCACTTATCGTCCGCAGTATGGTAAAAGATAAAAAGAACGGCAAATCACTGCAGTGCGGTGGTGACTGTGCACATTGCGGAGGACATTGCAGCCATTAAAGGTACTATTTGGAGGTGTTGACATTAATTGCAGAAAGAGCCAAAGAGTATCATAATTTCAAAATTAAGAGAGCGTGGCTGCCGGATCACCCGGCAGCGGCGCATCATCCTTGATATTATTCTGGATGAGGACTGCTCTTGTTGCAAGGAGATTTATTACAAAGCCTGCAAACAAGATTCCAGTATCGGAGCCGCAACCGTGTACCGCATGGTGAATACATTAGAAGAAATCGGAGTGATCAACCGGAAAAACATGTATAAATATACCGGCAGTGATATTGACGAAGAATTAGAATGTGTTCCCTGTTGCAGAATGGAACTGGATGACGGCACGGTGCTTCAGCTTTCTGACAGAAAGTTCCGTCAGGTACTGACCTGTGGACTGGAAAGCTGTGGTTATATGACTGGAAAAAGAATTGTAAAATACACGAACAATCCCGGACAGGCCTCCTAGCCCCGGGATTGTTTTGTTGCATTGTATATCAATAAACGGTTCGAAAGAGCATCTTCAATTGAGAAAAAATCTCATTAAGGAAAAAAATCTTGCAAATTATTTCTGAGAAGATATAATAGATGATAAACAAAATTTTCATACACAAAGGAGAGAATATTATGGCAAACATTTTAAAAAATTTCGACGCAAAAAAAACAGGTATTTTCGCAGGTGGTGTCCTGTTTGGCACTGCTGGAATCAAGATTCTTGCCAGCGATGATGCTAAAAAATTCTATGCAAACTGCACAGCAGCAGTGTTGCGCGCAAAATCCTGTGTAATGAAAGTGGTAACATCTGTTCAGGAAAATGCAGAAGATATTTATGCGGAAGCACAGCAGATCAATGAAGAACGTGAAGCAAAAGCAGCTGTTGTAGAAGATGAAGAAACAGAAGAGACAAAAGAGACAGAAGAGACAGCAGAAGATTTTACAGAAGAATAAGTTGGGCGTGCCCCAAGTTCAAAACTTACACAAGGACAGTGTTATTCAATGAAATTTATAATCAAACATGAAATCAGGGGACGTATGCGTGTTCATCTTCTTCAGAACCGTATGACATTTGAACAGGCAGATACGTTACTTTATTATCTGAGCAGCCAGAAACTGGTGACCGGAGTGAAAGTCCGTGAGAAAACACAGGATGCCACAATTAATTTTGTGGGAGACCGGGAAGAAGTAATCCGGGCACTGAAAGTTTTCCATTATGAGACAGCCAAAGTACCGGAGACTTATCTGAAGAATTCCGGCCGGGAACTGCAGAATGAGTACTGGGAAAAACTGGTCAATAAAGTGGTTATGCGTATGGGAAGCAAAATGTTTCTTCCGGTATCTGTTCGTTCCGTGATCACTGCAGTCAAATCGGTGAAATATCTGTGGCATGGAGTACGGACGATTGCTAAAGGGAAACTGGAAGTCCCGGTTCTGGATGCAACTGCGATTGGTGTATCCATTTTCCGCGGAGACTTTGAGATCGCAGGATCTACCATGTTTCTTCTGGGAATCGGAGAGATTCTGGAAGAGTGGACCCATAAAAAATCTGTGGATGATCTGGCAAGAAGCATGTCATTGCACGTATCCAAGGTATGGTTGGTGAAAGACGGACAGGAGATTCTGGTGCCGTCAGATCAGATCCGGACAGGAGATGAGATCGTTGTTCATATGGGCAATGTGATTCCTTTTGACGGTGTGGTAACAGCCGGAGATGCTATGGTCAACCAGGCATCACTTACCGGAGAATCGGTTCCAGTTCAGAAGAATGTACAGAAATATGCATATGCCGGAACCGTGGTCGAAGAGGGCGAACTGACCATCTGTGTCAAGGAAGTCAACGGTGGAAGTAAGTTTGAAAAGATCGTTACCATGATCGAAGAGTCCGAAAAACTCAAGTCTAATGTGGAAGGAAAAGCAGAACATCTGGCAGACCGTCTGGTTCCGTATACACTGGCGGGTACCGGTCTGACCTATCTGCTCACACGAAATATGACAAAGACACTGGCGGTACTGATGGTAGATTTCTCCTGTGCGCTGAAACTGGCGATGCCGATCAGCGTGCTTTCGGCGATCCGGGAAGCCAGTCTGTATGATATCACGGTAAAAGGTGGTAAATTCTTGGAAGCGATCGCACAGGCCGATACCATCGTATTTGACAAGACCGGTACACTGACGAAAGCAGAACCAACAGTTGCTAAAATAGAGACCTTCTGTGATCGTTCCGAAGAAGAACTGCTTCGTATCGCAGCTTGCCTGGAAGAACATTTTCCGCATTCTATGGCGAAGGCTGTGGTTGATGCCGCCAAAAAGCGGAATATTTTCCACGAAGAGATGCATTCTAAAGTAGAATACATTGTTGCACATGGGATATCCACAATGATAGATGAACATAAAGTAATCATCGGAAGTGCTCATTTTGTCTTCGAAGATGAACATTGTGTGATTCCGGACGGCATGGAAGAAAAATTCGCAGTACTTCCGGAAGAGTATTCCCATCTGTATCTGGCTATTGACGGAAAACTGGCTGCGGTGATCTGTATCCATGATCCGATCCGTCAGGAAGCGTTCCCGGTGATCAATTCTCTGAAACGGGCGGGAATCAGCAAAGTAGTTATGATGACCGGAGACAGCGAACGTACCGCAAGAGCTGTAGCAGCACAGATTGGTGTAGATGAATATTATTCGGAAGTATTGCCGGAAGATAAAGCGGGATTTGTGGAACGTGAAAAAGCAGCAGGACGAAAAGTGATCATGATCGGTGACGGTATCAACGATTCACCGGCTCTGTCAGCTGCAGATGTGGGAATCGCTATCAGTGACGGTGCGGAGATTGCGCGTGAAATAGCAGATGTAACAATCGGTGCGGATAATCTTTACGAAATTGTTACATTAAAAGCAATCAGTAACGGGCTGATGAAACGGATCCACAAGAACTATCGTTCGATTATTTTGATTAATGCCGGACTGATCGCTCTTGGTGTGACCGGTATCATACAGCCAACCACTTCCGCATTGCTGCATAATACTTCTACGCTGGTTATAGGACTGAAGAGCATGCAGAACCTGATTGATTAAGCAAAAAAGGCTGTGAATAAAGGATAATCAATAAAAAGAGAACCGGGGAAAAGATCCGGTTCTCTTTTTTGATGAAAATTCTGTGCATCGCGAAGCGAGTTACTGGGAATGAAGTGAACAATAGCCATTCTGTGAATATTCTGCGAATTATGAGACATACTTCTTGCATTTGCTCCGGGAAAGTGGTAGTATATAAAAAGTAACGAAATTGTTACAAAGTCATTAAAAAATAAAGCAACAAAGGCAATAAAAAGAGAGGTTTTACATGAAAAAAAGAGTAGTATGTGCGTTTTTGGGACTTGTAATGATGGTTTCTCAGTCTTTTACGGTTTTTGCTGATACAGAATCAGATATCAGACAGCAGAAAGCCCAGGCAGAGAGCCAGTTAAGTCAGACAAATGATACCATTGCTTCTTTGTCTGAACAGCAGCAGCAGATCCAGTCAGAAATCAATGCTATGGATGCAGATATGGTAGATCTGATGATTCAGATTGATGCTACCAAAACAGACATTGCAAGTACAGAAGATGGAATTGCACAAAAAGAAGCAGATATTACGGAAAAAGAGGGAGAGATTGAGACAACTGCCGGCCAGTTGCAGGATGCAGAGGCAGATCGCGACAAGCAGTATGCGGATATGAAAAAACGTATCCAGTACATATATGAGAATGGTGGAAATGAAGCATGGCTGAATATGTTAAGCGGTGCGGACAGTATCACGTCTCTTCTGAATAAAGTGGAATATGCACAGAACATGCACGATTATGACAGAAAACAGCTGGAAGCTTTTAAAGAAGTGGTACAGCAGGTGTCCGATCTGAAGGCAAATCTGGAGAATCAGAAAGCGGATCTGGAGACACAAAAGAGTGACCTGGAGACACAGAAAGCATCCCTGGAAAGCCAGCAGGCAGATTTGCAGAGCCAGCAGGCAGACTTACAGGCACAGATGGATGAAAAGAAAGCAACGAGCAGTGATTACGAAGCCCAGATTGCAACAGCCCAGCAGCAGGCAAATGAGATCAGTAATCTGATCAGCCAGCAACAGGCGCAGCTGGATCAGATTGCAGAAGAAAAACGACAGGCTGAAGAAGAAGCGGCAAGACAGGCGGCGGCTGAGGAAGCAGCCCGTCAGCAGGCAGCGGCAGAAGAAGCAGCAAGACAGCAGGCAGCAGCCGAAGAAGCCAGTCGTCAGCAGGCAGCAGCGGCCAGCTCGACAAGTACTTCTTCCGGCAACAGTTCGGCTTCACAGAGCAGTGGAAACAGCAGAAACAACAGTACAACAAACAACAGTAATGCAGCAACAGGCAGCAGTACTGCAAGTTCCGGCAGTACAAGCACCAATAACAGTACTGCAAGTTCAGGCAGCAGTTCAGACAAAAACAGTTCGACAGGCAGTTCCGGTTCCGTAAACAGCAGTGGAGCATCCGGCAGTTCTATCGTAGCATATGCAGATCAGTTTGTCGGTAATCCATACGTATGGGGTGGTAATTCCCTGACCAATGGTATTGATTGCTCTCATTTTGTATATCAGGTGCTGAAAAACACCGGTGCTTACAGTGGTGGTTATACCACATCAGCAGGATGGAGAAGCCTTGGTACAGCAGTTTCAAGTTTATCTGAAGCAAAAGCAGGCGATGTGATCTGTTATTCCGGACATGTGGCTATCTACGACGGAAATGGCGGAATCGTGGAAGCGAAAGGAACAAAATGGGGCATCACCCATGACAGAAGTGCAAGTTGCAAGACAATCCTTGCGATTCGCCGCTTCACCTGACAAAAACATAGTTTTTGAGTTGCTATTATAATAGGTAGAAACACAGCAAATGTATCAGCAAAAAGAAGAAAAGTGATCAGAATACAAGGTTCGGGTTGCTTTTCTTTTTTTACGTATTTTACTTGCATTTTCAAAATAACGTGATAGAATAGAAGATGAAAAATCAGCACTCGTAAAGATTGAGTGCTAACAAAAGAAGAACAAGGAGGAAACATAATGATTACATTGCCGATTTCTGACCTGTTGTTACTGCCAGGTGTGACATTTTTCTTTAAAAAAGATGTGTTTCCCAGTGGAGAGATAACAGCAGAATCTGTTGGAGAAGATATATTATTTGTAATGGAAAAAGAAGAAAAGGAGCAGATGACACCGGATGATTTTTATCCCATTGGTGTGATTGGCACCATCGACAGCGTAGATGAAGAAGGAAATGTACGTGTCAAAGTGAGAGAACGGGTACAGATTTCTGATACTGAGATGGGAAAAGATGGTGTGATCACGGCAGATGCTTCGATTCTTCCGGATGTAGACGATTTTCCGAAAGAAGAAGAGAAAGCATTGTTTGAAAAGATGAAACAGGATATCCTTCGTTTCGTCAAAGGATTCCCATGGGGAGTCTGGGCCCGTGGGGTGATTTTGCACTGGAAGAATGTAGAAGAAATAGGATGTGCACTTTCTTCTTATTTTAATATCACATGGGAAGAGAAATATGGTATCATAGAGACAGATTCCAGAAGAGAACGATGCAAAAAAATTGAGGAAGCTGTTTATGAATTTATGGAGATATTCCATGTAGGCGAAGAAGCTGAAGAAGCACAGAAAGAGATTCATGAACAGGCATACCGGGAATCTGCGATTAAAAAACAGATCGAACTGCTGCAACAGCAGCTGGATGAGATGCATCCGGAGAATATATCGGATGTACGTAAATTTGAAACAAAGATTGCACAGTCCGGCATGAATGAAGAAGCCAGGAAAGAGGCTGAGAAAGTTTTGAACCGGATGAAACAGGAAGGAAAAGACAGTCATGAATATGGTATGCTGTATGACTACCTGGATTTTGTAACTTCACTTTCCTGGAAAACAAAAGAACAGTCGGAGATCAATCTGCAGGAAGCAGAGGAGATTCTGGATGAAGATCATTACGGTCTGAAGAAAGTGAAAGAACGTATCATTCAACAGCTTGCTGTTATGGCACTGAATAAAAAACAGTCCGGCTCTATTTTGCTGTTTGTGGGTGCTCCGGGTACCGGTAAAACCAGTATCGGTCAGAGTATCGCAAGGGCACTGCACCGGGAATATGTAAGAATCAGCCTTGGAGGCATCCGGGATGAGGCAGAGATCCGTGGTCACAGAAGAACGTACGTAGGTGCAATGCCTGGCCGGATTATGGAAGGTATGAAACGAAGTAAGGCTCAGAATCCTGTTATGGTGCTGGACGAAGTGGATAAACTGGCAAAAGATTACGGCGGAGATCCGGCAAGTGCCCTTCTGGAAGTACTGGATCCGGAACAGAACTACAGCTTTACAGATCACTATATGAATGTGCCCTATGATCTTTCAAATGTATTTTTTGTATGTACGGCAAACAGTACGGATACGATTCCGGAACCGCTGTTAAATCGTATGGAAGTGATTCAGTTTCCGGGATATACACCGCTGGAGAAGTTTCATATCGCAAGAAGACATCTGCTTCCGAAAGCGATGAAAGCGATGGGAATCAAGGCACAGAACCTGAAGGTTACGGATGGTGCCCTGGAGAAAATAATTGCGGAATATACCGCAGAGTCAGGTGTGCGTGGACTAAAGAAACAGGTGGATGTAATCTGCAGGAATGCTGCGGTCAAACTGGTCCGGGGAGAGCAAAAAAGTATTACTGTCAATGAAAAACGGGTACAGGAATTCCTGGGATCGGGGATCATCCATGATACGATCCTGAAACATCCACAGCCGGGTGTGATGACCGGACTTGCATGGACAAGCGCCGGTGGAGAGATTCTGTTTATTGAGACTTCTTTTACCAAAGGTTCCGGAAAAATCACGATCACCGGACAGCTGGGAGATGTGATGAAAGAATCAGCACAGATTGCGATCACACTGGTGAAAAAACGTCATCCGGACAAAGCTGATTTATTTAAAGAAAATGATCTGCATATCCACGTCCCGTCCGGTGCAGTTCCAAAAGACGGTCCTTCCGCAGGTATCACACTGGTGACGGCACTGACTTCGCTGGTGACAGATACACCGGTGAATCCGGAATATGCCATGACCGGTGAGGTATCTTTACGGGGTGGTGTGATGCCAATCGGTGGTCTTCCTGAAAAACTGATGGCAGCTCAGCGGGCAGGTATCAAAAAAGTATTTATTCCCGCAGAAAATGAGAGAGATCTGGAAGAAGTAGCAGAAGAAGTGAAAGAAAAACTGGAGATCGTCCCGGTAGAAACAGTAGACCAGGTCATGAGACTGGTGTTTGCCTGAATAAACAGGGAAAACAGAACGTATCACAAAGGAAGATCGAGCAGGAAAACAAGGTGAACAAAGAGATGGATATGAGAGAAGTATTGGAAAAAGTAAAACAGGGTGAGATTTCTGTTGAAGAAGCAGAACACTATTTTCGGAAAGCTCCTTTTGATGAGATGGGATATGCCAAACTGGATATGCACCGACAGATCCGTTCCGGTTTTCCGGAAGTGATCTTTTGCAGTGGAAAGGCAGATGCACATCTGGTGCCGATCGTAAAACGGTTATATGAAGCGAATGGAGAGGTATTTGGAACCAGAGCATCCGAGCATCAGTACCAGATGCTGAAAGAAATTTATCCGCAGATCCAGTACGATCCGATCTCGCATATCCTGAAAATAGAGAATAAAGAAAAGAAAGAGGGTGTCGGCCTGATTGCTGTATGTACAGCGGGAACAGCTGATATCCCGGTAGCGGAAGAAGCCGCACAGACGGCAGAATATTTTGGAGCAAAAGTAGAACGGATCTATGATGTGGGTGTGGCCGGTATCCATCGTCTTTTTGCAAGGCTGGATGCGATCCAAGATGCAAACTGCGTGGTCGCAGTAGCAGGGATGGAAGGCGCACTGGCAAGCGTGCTGGGTGGTCTGGTGAATAAACCGGTGATCGCCGTACCTACTTCCGTGGGATATGGTGCCAGTATGAATGGAATATCCGCGCTGCTCACGATGATCAATTCCTGCGCCAACGGGATTGCTACGGTAAATATCGACAATGGATATGGTGCCGGTTATATTGCAACACAGATTAACCGGATGGGTGTGAAGGAAAAATAGAATAGACCACACAGCTATGATAAAAGAGTAGGATAAAAGAAAAGATGAAAGGAATCGGGAGTCAGATTATTCTGACTCCCGATTCCTTTCATCTTTTTACGCGAACAACAAGCGGATCCGGATTGATACTTGCTTAATAAGTACCACTTCGTATCTTTTCCCGGTACTGTCTTGGTGTCATGCCGATTTGCTGTCGAAAATGATAGCAGAAAGCAGCGGAATCACGGAAGCCACAGGAATAAGCAATCTCTGTCACGTTATAATTTTGTGTCTGTAAAAGTTTTGCTGCCGCACGGATCCGGTATTGAAGGAGATACTGTTTCGGAGAAATCTGCGCTTCCCGCATAAAAATTTTGTAAAGATAAGTTCTGTCCACGCCGATATAATCTGCTATATCCTGAATCTTAAGATTATAGGAGTAATTATTGCTGATATATTCCAGTGCCTGCTGATAATACTGTTCATTGTGATCATTTCGACCGGAAGTGTCCAGACGGGTCATACAGGAGAGTAGCCGGAGAAAAGCAGATGCCAGTCCCAGTGGATTCTTTTCGGGAGCAAAAAACAGGGCATTCAGCCGGATCATGGGCTGAATACACAGAGCAGAGTCCGTGGTAAAGACAGGGGAAGATTGGAAAATTGTGGAGGAGAGAACCTCTTCCACGCAGCTTCCGTCGAATCCAACCCAGGCATATTCCCAGGGATCTTCTTTGTCTGCCTGATAATAATGGGTCTGCATCGGTTCGATTAAAAAGGCATCGCCGGCAGAAAGCTCATACTTTTTCTCCTGATAGAAGAATTCCCCTTTTCCATGCAAAACAACGTGAAGCAAATAATGGGGGCGGATAGCCGGCCCCCAAAAGTGTCCGGGAGCACATTGCTCCCTTCCGCAATAATAGATACGAAGTGCAGTAGTATTCTCTGTGTTTGAATGTTCCACAGTCATCACGGTCCTCATTTTTATTTATTACGGTGTCCTCTGTATTTTTCTTCACAATATTTGCAACGGTATACTTCTTTTCCCGGATCGGTCAGGATAAATACCTGATCCAGTTCCTGTTCGATAGAAGTGATACAGCGAGGGTTTTTGCAACGGATTACGTTGACTACCTGAGACGGAAGATGCAGTTCTTTCTTTGAGGTAATCTTGCCGTTCTGGATCACGTTCACAGTGATGTTGTGATCGATAAATCCGAGAATATCAAGATCCAGCATATCTACGCTGCATTCTACTTTGATGATATCTTTTTTTCCCATTTTGTTGCTGCGGGCGTTTTTGATGATGGCAACACAGCAGTCCAGCTTGTCAAGTTTCAGATCATGATAAATTGTCATGGATTTGCCGGCTTTGATGTGGTCCAGAACAAATCCCTCTTCGATACGTCCTACATTTAACATACTTTTACCTCCAGTAAAGTCAGGATCAGTGCCATACGGACATAGACGCCGTACTGTACCTGTTTAAAATATGCAGCTCTTGGGTCAGAATCTACCTCTGTGGAGATTTCATTGACACGAGGCAGTGGATGCAGAACCAGCATATCCGGTCCGGCAAGTTTCATTTTTTCCTTGTCCAGAATATAGAAGTCTTTCATACGAACATAATCATCTTCATTGAAGAAACGTTCTTTCTGTACACGCGTCATGTAAAGAACATCCAGTTTTGGCAGTGCGTCTTCGAGACGGGTTACTTCCTCAAACTCATGACCACTGGCTTTCAGCACATCTTCACGGATATAGTCCGGGATACGGAGTTCTTCCGGAGAGATCAGGACAAATTTTACATTTGGATAACGAACCAGAGCTTCGATCAGAGAGTGTACGGTACGTCCAAACTTCAGATCGCCGCAAAGACCGATCGTAATGTTATCCAGCCGTCCCTTAAGAGAACGAATCGTTAATAAATCAGTTAATGTCTGAGTAGGATGTTGATGTCCGCCGTCACCGGCATTGATCACGGGAATTTTAGAAGCCAAAGAAGCGACCAGCGGGGCACCCTCTTTTGGATGACGCATGGCACAGATGTCTGCAAAACAGGAAACAACGCGAATGGTATCAGAAACGCTTTCACCTTTGGAAGCGGAACTGGAATCGGCGGAAGAAAAACCAAGAGCTTTTCCACCAAGATTCATCATGGCAGCTTCGAAACTGAGACGAGTACGGGTACTTGGTTCATAGAACAAAGTAGCAATCTTTTTACCATCACAGGCGTGTGCGTATTTTTCAGGGTTTTGTTCAATGTCATTTGCCAGATCCAGCAGATGCTCAAGCTCCTCAACGGAGAGATCCAGAGGACTCATCAGATGTCTCATCATATACCTCCTTGTATGTTATAAAACTATAAAGAGTACCATCGATTTTTACTCTGCCTAACATCATATAATAAATACTTTTGGATTGCAAGAGAAAAATAAAGGATTTTGTCGGATTTTCAGGAATAACTGTTCCTTGTCAAATGGTGTCGTTTGTACTATAATAACAACAGTTTACTCGCAATAGGAGGTTCCATATTTTATGGATTATATAAAAGCAAGAACATATATAGATGAAAGTCATCGGTTCGGCGGTGAAATGGGACTGGAAGCAATAACCTGCCTGCTGGAAAAACTGGGGAATCCACACGAAGCTCTGCAGTTTATCCATATCGCCGGAACCAATGGGAAAGGCAGTGTTGGTGCGTATCTGGCAGCAGTCCTTCAGGAAGCAGGTTACCGGATCGGCAGATTTATCTCCCCCACACTGTATGAATACCGGGAAAGGATCCAGATCAACGGAGTATATATCGAAGAAGAAGCTTTCGGGCGACTGATGGATCCCGTGGTGAAAGCTATCGGGGAACTGGAAGAAGAGCATAAGCCGCTGCCGTCTCCTTTTGAGATTGAGACTGCCATTTCTTTTCTATATTATAAGGAAAAGAATTGTGATTTTGTCCTGCTGGAGTGTGGCATGGGCGGAAAGACAGATGCAACGAATGTGATCAGAAATACAAAACTGGCGGTGATCACATCCATCAGTATGGATCATATGGAGTATCTGGGGAATACGCTGGGAGAAATCGCCGGTCAGAAAGCCGGTATTATCAAACCCGGCAGCCGTGTTGTCACCTGCAGACAGGAAAAAGAGGCGATGGATGTCATCGAACGGGAAAGTAAGAAGCTGGGATGCCCGCTGTATGTTGGGGATAAAACAGAAGCAGAGCTTGTAACAGCAGATCTTGACCACATGGTATTCCGTTATCAGAAAGAGACCTATACCATTCATCTGGCCGGTTCACATCAGCTGGAAAATGCAGTGCTTGCACTGGCGGGTATTCGGGCTCTGCAGGATACAGGGTATCAGATTTCCGGGGAGCAGATCCGAAGTGGTATGGAAAAAGCACGATGGAATGGTCGATTTACCATTCTGAAAAAAGACCCTTATCTGGTAGTAGATGGTGCACATAATCCGGATGCGGCCAGAAAACTGCAGGAATCTTTAAGAATGTATTTTCCGAACAGAGAGTTTGTTTTCCTGATGGGAGTTTTTCGGGACAAACAGTATGAAACCATTGCAGAAAGAATGGCACCGATGGCAAGGGAGATCATTGCGATGGAAACCCCGGATAATCCCCGGGCACTTCCCGCCAAAGAGCTGGGAGAGGTTCTTTGCAGATATAAGACACCGAAACAGGTATATGTGGCAGATTCTCTGGAGGAAGCCCTGCAGCTTGGCATGAAGCTGGCCGGAAAAGAAGATGTGATCGTGGCATTCGGTTCGCTGTCTTTTATCGGTGATCTGACAAAATTAAGTGAAAATTTGGAATAGGAAAAGAAAAAATGGATAATAAAGTATTGGATTTACTCGAGATCAGAGATCAGATTGATGGTATTGATAAAGAAATCGTAGAACTTTTTGAAAAACGGATGCAGCTGAGTGCAGAGGTGGCGGAATATAAGATTTCCAACAATAAAGCAGTACTGGATCCACAGCGGGAAAAAGAAAAACTGAATACACTGGAAAAGTATGCATCCAACTCCTTTAACCGTGTAGGTGTCTACGAGCTGTTCCGGCAGATGATGGCGATGAGCCGGAAACTGCAGTACCGGATACTGGCAGAAAAAGGCAAAGCAGAAAAGATTCCGTTCCGGAAAGTTTCTTCTTTGCCGATGCAGAAGGCCAAAGTAGTATTTCAGGGTGTCGAAGGAGCATACAGTTTTACTGCGATGCATAGCTTTTTCGGGGAATCCATTGAAAATTACAATGTGGAAACCTGGCGGGATGCCATGGAAGCGATCAAAAACGGAGATGCGGATTACGCGGTACTGCCAATCGAGAATTCTACTGCCGGTATCGTTGCTGATATTTATGATCTTCTGGTGGAATACCATCACAGCATCGTGGGTGAACAGATCATTCAGGTGGATCATGCTCTGATGGGTCTGAAAAATGCCACACTGGAAGATATCAAGACCGTGTATTCTCATCCGCAGGCACTGTCTCAGTGTAGAAAGTTTCTGGAGCAGCATCCGGAATGGAAAGCGGAAGAGTATCTGAACACCGCAATGGCGGCAAAGAAAGTAAAAGAAGACGGAGATCTGACTCAGGCGGCAATTGCCAGCCCATATGCGGCACAGTGTTTCGGACTTCAGATTTTAAAACCGCATGTATTCTCCAGTCGGCAGAATTCCACACGCTTTATTATCGTATCAAAAGAAGAGATTTATCAGGAAGAAGCAGGAAAAATCAGTGTATGTTTTGAGATTCCACATGAGAGTGGAAGTCTGTATAACACACTGTCCCATTTTATCTATAATGATCTGAATATGACAAAGATCGAATCCCGTCCGATTCCGGAGAAAAAGTGGGAATATCGTTTCTTTGTTGACTTTGAAGGAAATCTGAGTGACAGCGGTGTGAAGAATGCACTGTATGGTATTTCCAGAGAGGTGAACAATCTGCGGATTCTTGGAAATTATTAATGATATATGAAACTGTCCGGCTGCGAAGACAGGGAACAGCCGGAATAAGTAATTACATATTGAGAAGTAAGAAAGACAGGTAAGAACAATGACAGGAATAAGAGAATGCATTTTATATCGTGATTTTGAACAGGGAGAATTGCTGGAGAAGATGACCATGCTGATGGAAGATATCTCTCATCCGAAGGTACTCTACGGAAAGGACGGGGAGTATTTTGCATGTATTCATCAGCTGGTAGAGATGGCAGGAACCTACGGGTTTGCGGGAAACCTGTGGCATGATTATCTGACCTATCTGCTGGTCAATCATGAAAATGCGTTCAGTACGGCCTGTGAGATCGTAGGTCCGGTGGAAGGCACTATTAATGCATTCGCGATGCATGACTTTGAAATCTTTAAACAGTTGTATGATTTTGATCTGAAAGAACTGGAGAAGATTTATCCGTCGGTGGACAGCAGTCTGATCACCGATTATCAGAATATCAATGAAGGCAGCAAGGTCTTTAATAAACGGATCCGTGACCGGATCTGTACACTGGCGCAGAAACTGGCAAAAGCAGAGTCCACGGAAGAATTCATGGATGATATGGTACAGTTTTATAAAGAATTCGGTGTTGGTAAACTGGGACTTCACAAGGCATTTCGTATCGACGGAACGGTGACTCCTGCCCGGATCGTGCCGATTACCAATATTGCCCATGTGCATCTGGACGACCTGGTCGGCTATGAGATTGCCAAGAAAAAACTGATCGATAATACAGAGGCATTTGTACAGGGGCGGCCGGCCAATAACTGTCTGCTGTTTGGTGATGCCGGTACAGGAAAATCTTCAAGCATCAAGGGTATCCTGAATCAGTATTATGATCAGGGACTTCGTATTATAGAGGCGTACAAACACCAGTTCAAGGATCTGAATGATATTATCGCACAGGTGAAAAACCGGAATTACAAGTTTATTATCTATATGGATGATCTGTCTTTCGAAGAATTTGAAATCGAATATAAGTATCTGAAGGCTGTGATCGAGGGCGGTCTGGAGAAAAAACCGGATAATATTCTGATCTATGCGACCTCTAATCGAAGACATCTGGTTCGGGAGAAATTCTCGGATAAAGAAGAGAGAAGAGATGATCTGCATTCTTCCGATACTGTTCAGGAGAAACTGTCTCTGGTTGCAAGATTTGGTGTGTCGATTTTCTTCTGCGCGCCGGATAAAAAGCAGTTCCAGAATATCGTGAAGACGCTTGCAGAAAGACATCAGGTGGAGATGCCGGAGGAGGAACTTCTGCTTGAGGCCAATAAGTGGGAATTGCAGCATGGTGGACTGTCGGGCAGGACGGCACAGCAGTTTATTGATTATCTTTGCGGCAAGAATGAAAATAAGTAAAATAAAAGTAACTATTCAGTAGCCACTGTACCGCGAGGTGTTTTGGCATGAATATGCCAAAATCCCGAGACATACAAGCCAAAATGCCATCACCGAAGGTGATTTTAAATGCATTTTGGCTTGTAACTGTGAAGGTACTGAACAGTTACAAATAAAATACAGATATAGGTTTCGGCTAAGGGGACGCGGCTGACCTGTGATTCTTTGGGTGAACAACGTGGGAAGGGCAACTTTGAACCAGTACAGCGTTTCATAAATAACTATACCATACACGCAGGATACGGATTCGAGTGTGCAGGTTTAAAAACGTAGGCGTAGCGGGCTACGCTGAGGCTTTTAGACCTGTGCAATCGGATTCGTAGACAAGTGTATGGTATAGTTATTTTGAAAACGCTGTACCGGCCACTAACTGCGACTATATTCACTTGGGTCAGCTGACCCAAGCGAAAGTCTCCGTAAGTGTCGGATTTCAAAGCTTGCCCTAAACGCCCACAAAGTGTTGTTCACCCAAGGAATCACAGGTCAGCCGCTGTTCTATTTATGTGAGCAATGAGCCAAAGTCCGTGCTTGCACGAGAACTTGGCGACTGCCGCGATAATGAGTAAAATTCGCGAAGCGTGTTTTATCACGTTGGTAGAAACTGATTCTTGGCAGTGGTACTTGCCGGTGGGGGCGGAGTTTGGTGGCTCTGTCTGGGAAAGGTTTGTGAGATTTTAAGTTTTTGGTAAGGACTTTGGTGAGGGGATGGTGGTACACTGTAGGGGAATGGGTGAACGAATGCCCGATGGAGTACAGAAAAAAGGAGTCGGAAGTAACTGCCTGGCAGGAGAGAGCCTGTGAGATGAACTGTGGAAGAGTTACATTTTAAAGTTAGATTCTGAGAAATACATAAGGGGACATGGAGGAAATATAAGATGGAAGAAACCAGAATTTTAGTTGTGGATGATGAGCAGGAAATTGCGGATCTGCTGGAACTGTATCTGATCAGTGACGGGTATCAGGTAATTAAGAGTGGGGATGCTCTTGAGGGACTTGCGATTATGGAACGTGAGAAGATTGATCTGGTGTTGCTGGATATTATGATGCCGAAGATGGATGGGCTTGAGATGTGCAGGAAGATACGGGAGAAGCATAACGTGCCGATTATTATGGTCAGCGCAAAGACACAGGAGTTAGATAAGATCGTGGGGCTTACGACGGGGGCGGATGATTATGTGACAAAACCCTTCAACCCTCTGGAGCTGATGGCAAGAGTGAAGTCACAGCTTCGGCGTTACCGGGATCTGAATCCGGCGAATGAAAAGAAAGGGGCTGAGGATAGCACGATCCGTCTGAATCACGTGACTATTATCAAGGAAACACATCAGGTATTTGTGGATGGAGAGAGTATTAAGCTTACGCCAATCGAATTTGACATTCTGTATCTTCTGGCTTCTCATCCGGGTCGGGTGTTCAGTACGGATGAGATTTTTGAAAAAGTATGGAATGAGAAGGTATATGAGGCCAATAATACCGTTATGGTACATATCCGTCGGCTTCGTGGCAAGATGAAGGATGATACCAGAACCGATAAGATCATTACGACAGTCTGGGGGGTTGGATATAAAATTGAGCAGTAGATGGATTCAGACATTCGAAGGAAGAATCGCATGGTTTACGATCATCAGTCTGGCAGCTACCGGAATCGTGGAAGTTGTGATGGCGTTTCTGATCTATAAAGTGGCAGGAAAGCTGCGTTATATGGGATATCGAAGTGCCATGCTGGGGCCGGACGGGCTGTATCCCGGTTATCGCCTGATGATTCTCGGGGTTTGCGGAGCGCTTACTTTTTTGTTTACTTTTTACGCCCTGATCCACAAATATATGAGTTATGTGCGGATGCTGGAACGTGCCATGCGGGATATTGCAAACGGAAATCTGGATCAGGAGATTCCCGTAGAGAATCTGGACGAATTCGGAGAAATTGCCAGGTATATGAACCAGATGGAACGCCATGTAAAGGATCTGATGGAGAGGGAACGGGAATCGGAACGTACAAAAAATGATCTGGTGACAAGTGTGGCTCACGATCTGCGTACACCGCTGACATCGGTGATCGGTTATCTGGACTGGGTGAAGAACAGACCTGATCTGGATGAACAGACCAGACAACAGTATCTGGATATTGCATACCGGAAAGCATTGCATCTGGAACAGCTGACGAACGAACTTTTTGGCTTTGTGAAGATGGAACATAAGGAGATGAGTCTGCATCTGGAGCAACTGGATCTGCAGAAACTACTGGAACAGTTGTTGGATGAAGCGTGGCCAAGTTTTGAAAAAAACGGTCTGGAAGCCCAGTTCAGCTGCGTGGAACATGGGATTCCCATGGAGGGGGACGGTAATCTGCTGGCACGCCTTTTTGAAAATCTTCTGAATAATGCGGTCAAATATGGAAAAGACGGAAAAATCATCCGTGTGGCAGCAAAAGTGGTACATGAACATGTTCTGGTACAGGTGATCAACTATGGGTATGTGATCCCGAAAGAAGATCTGGAAAAATTATTTCAGAAGTTTTACCGGGTGGAACAGTCGCGTTCACAGAATACGGGAGGAACCGGTCTTGGGCTGGCTATCGTTCATCAGATCGCAGTGCTTCATGGCGGAGACGTACAGGTGAAAAGTGATCTTGACGGAACGGTATTTTCTGTATGGCTTCCGTTGCAACAGACAAAGGAGAGACAGATATGAGAAAACATATCCGGGGAATAGTACTGGTACTGCTGATCTTGCTGCTGCCCTGCCTGGTATGGGCAGAAGATGAGCCGGAGAACGACATTGAGATAACATTAAACTGGGGATTTAACGGCAAGGCGGGAAACAGTGATGCCTGCCTGCCGGTTACGGCAACACTGACAAATCATGGGGAAGCATTTGAAGGACAGCTGGAGATGGAAGTGCCGGTTGCCGGCAATCAGGAATCTGATCTGGGAGAGAGTCTGACGATGATCGGCAATGATATGGACTATACCAGAAGTAAAGTGTGCGTATGGAAGAAAAATATAGCACTCGCTGCAGGGGAAACACGGCAGGAAACGTTTTATCTGACCTTTCCATGGGCTAATGGTACAGTACAGGCGTATCTGAAAGATGGGTCCCGAACAGTACAGACAGCATCACTGAGTAAGAACTTTTCTGCAAACCAGGACATTGCACTGATCGGAGTTATAGGAGCACAGCCGGAAGACGTGCAACAGCTTGACGGGATACAGATTTCTGAGGAAACTACCGAAGGCATGGGTGATATTTTTGTGTCTGTTTATCAGATGGATGCATCGGAGATTCCGGACAGCTGGAAAGATCTGGGTCAACTGGATGCACTGCTGATCGGACCGGAGGCTGCGATTTCCGGAGAACAGTGGGTGACACTCCATCGCTGGCAGCAGGAAGGAGGTATCTTGCTTACTGTTGAAGACGGGCAGGATTTTTTTGAAGTATTTGAGAATTTTCTGAATGGAGAATCACGACCAACATTTTTTGACAGGCTCAGTGAAAAATGGGGCTATGTTGTATATACCGGCTATGACACCAGTCAGATTCCGGTACGAAAACGCCCCGGTCTGATCAAATATTTTATACTGATTCTTTTTTATGCCTGTCTGGCAGGACCGGGACTGTACCTGATCCTGAAAAAACAGGGAAAAAGAAAATATTTCTGGTCAGGAGTTACACTGCTTTCTGTTCTTTTCCTTGGTATTGTAGCTTTGCTGGGAACCGGCACCAGACTGACTGCCCCGATTCTTACCATGAGACGGATGTATACCCAGCAGGATCATATCTGGGGAGAAACGCTGCAGCTGGGTGTGCAGGCGCCATATAACAATACATATCAGCTGTATCTGGATAAAAGTTATCATCTGACAATGTCTTCAGAAAGCGGATACAGTGCAGAAAATGTCAATACAAATATCACGGATAAAGTGGAAATCTATGAAAAAGAAGACTGTTACAAACTGACATTCAGCAGGCTGCCGGTGTTTGCAGGCAATGCATTCTTTTTGAACAGGGATCATGCAGTATCACCGGAAGAAGAAATACAGATCCATGCATCCGGGGACAATGAGCATATCGAAGGCAGATGGAAGAACCCTACAGGATACAGAATCGAGAATGCGATTCTTGTACTCACGAACCGTATCGTATTTCTGGGAGATCTGGAACCGGGAGAAGAAGGTACTTTTTCCGAAAAAATCCATTCCTATGGAAATGGAGGCCTGGAAAAGATTCTGAGAAAATATCTGGATCTGAAAGATACAGAGTATCCGGATTATGCGGTGAACGCCGTGACGGAGCAGATATGGGATGCACAAAGGAAAGAAATCGAAGGTGTCTGCCTCCTCGGAACGATTTCCAACAGTGATACTTCTTTTGAGATGAATTCCGGTTATGAAGTAGACGGAATCACGCAGTTTTATATGCCGGTGGATATCAGCTGGCAAAAGCAAGAGGGAACCATATTCTGTCCGAACGGAGAAGTGCTGGCTTCTGTGGAAAGTGGAAGTGCGACCGCAGGAACGAATCTGATGTATGGACAGGATGCAGTCCTTAACTATGATCTTTCCGGACTGGGAGAAATCACAGGGATAAAATTCTTTAAACCGGAATATGATGATCCGAAATATTTTGAATCATTTCGTGGGCAGGTTGCTTTTTATTGCTGGTCCAGCGGAGAATATGAGACGATTTCGAAATGGGAAAAATTGTTTGACGGGACGGAACTGGAAAAATATCTGTCGGAAGATGGGACATTGCGGGTTCGTTATCAGGTGGCGGACGATATGGATGTGACGGATAAAAACTGTACACTTCCCTGTCTGCAGATCACAGGAAAGGTGGTGACCCCGGATGCTTAAGATTGAAAGTCTGACCAGAAGATATCCTCACGTAACGGCATTGGACGGACTGAATATGGAAATCGGGCATGGACAGCTGTATGGATTTGTAGGACCAAACGGTGCCGGAAAAACGACCACGATCCGAATCATATCCGGATTACTGCGACCGACTTCAGGAAAAGTGTGGATCGATGGTATCCGGGCAGAAAAGGAGACACGCGTCTTAAAAAGTAAGATTGGCTATGTGCCGGATTTTTTCGGTGTCTATGATAACCTGACGGTGATGGAATATCTGGAATTTTATTCGGCTGCCTATGGAATCGATGAAAAAGAGGGGCGCTTAAGGGCTTCGGAGGTACTGGAACGGGTACAGCTCTTTCATATTGAAGACCGTATGGTAGATGAATTATCCAGAGGGATGCAGCAGAGGCTCTGTCTTGCCCGTGCCATGATTCATCGGCCACAGCTTCTGGTGATGGATGAGCCGGCATCCGGACTGGATCCGGGTGCAAGGAGGATCTTTAAAGAAGTTTTGCGGAGTCTGTGTGAAGAGGGATATACGGTACTGATCAGTTCACATATTTTGTCTGATCTGGCAGATATGTGCAGCAATATCGGAGTTATCCATCAGGGGAAAATGGTACTGGAAGGCCCCATCGATGAAATCATGACATCTATCGACAGTTCTAATCCGATCCTGATCGAGGTATATCAGAATCTGGAGACTGCCGTTCACCTGCTGAACCGGCATCCACTGGTATCCAGAATAGCAATCGATAAAAATATGATTTCCATTCTTTTTACCGGAAGCAGGGAAGAAGAGGCGCAGCTTCTGAGACAACTGGTGGAGCAAAAGGTGCTGGTAACTTCTTTTCGAAGAGAACATAATAATCTGGAATCTGTATTTTTCCATCTTACAGATCCGGTACAGGGAGGAACAGCAGTATGAGGAAGAATCCGGTTCTGGAAAATGAAATGAAACGTTACACAAGAAATATGAAATGTGCCTGGATTATTCTTGGCGTGAATCTGGTTCTGGCATTGTTTGCCCTGATCGCACAGATGGGATTGAGCGGAAGAGAAAATTATATGACGATCCTGCAGTACCGTTTTCCGATTCAGTGTTATGTCCTGATGGGATATGGTCTGTTCCTTGCCATCTGTATACTGATCCCGGGACTGGCAGGAGGTTCCATTGCGGGGGAACGTGAGAGGAAGACTCTGGATCTGCTTCTCACTACTCATCTGAGTCCCTGGAAAATTATTCTGGGAAAACTGGAATCTTCTCTCTGCCTGATTTTCCTTATTTCCTTTTCGACACTTCCTGTAATAGGACTGGTGCTGATCTACGGAGGAATTACCCTGGTAAATCTGTTCCAGCTGATCCTGAATCTTGTCATCACCGGTATATTTATAGGAAGTATCGGTATCTTTTATTCGGCGATCATGCGAAAAACTACGGTTGCGGTGATTTTAAGTTATGTGACGGTGGTACTTCTGGTGCTCGGAACGGTGGGTATCCTGTTTGGAATCGGCTATATTCAGCAGATGCGGGGAATGTACCGGGAAGACTTTACAGGCATCCGGCTTGGCGGGCTGGTTTATCTTCTGTATTTCAATCCGGCAGTCACACTTTATGGACTGATTGGACAGCAAACAACCAACGCCTACGGACTGGTACGGCTGTGTGGCCATTTTGGAGATTACAGCCATTCCTTTGGGGTGGAACATATGGTAGAACTGTCGATTTTGGTACAACTGGGCTGTTCCGTTCTTCTCCTGATCGCTGCAGGACGGCATATTCACCCGATGCGGAAATGAAGAAACCATGCGAATATATGGTGATCGCATACATTTTGTTCATAAATTGTAACTGTTCAGTAACTTCACAGTTACGAGCAAAAATGCATTTAAAATCACCTTCGGTGAAAATTTTATAATTATAATTTGTAACCGCGTACGAAAAAGGTTATAATATCTGTAAAGAAATTAGTAATAACTATCTGCGAAAGTGCAAAAAGACAGGTCGTTATGAAAACTGTACGAAAAGGGGTGAGGGTATATGAAGTTCGATATGCATTGCCATACCAAAGAAGGTTCCATGGATGGAAAAGTCATGATCGAAGAATATATCAAAAAACTGAAAGAAAAGGGATTCGGCGGGATGCTGGTGTCCGATCACAACTCTTATGACGGTTACCGGGAATGGAGAGATTCCATCAAAGGAAAGAATCATACAGATTTCGTGGTGTTAAAAGGTGTGGAATATGATACGATCGACTGTGGACATATGCTGGTGATCATGCCGGAGGGAGTGAAGCTGAAACTTCTTGAACTGCGCGGTCTGCCGGCTCAGATTCTGATCATGGTGGTACACAAATACGGAGGAATTGTCGGACCGGCGCATCCATACGGAGAAAAATACCTCAGTCTGATCAAAACCCAGGCGAGAAAGAAGTTTCACGAAGAACGTCTGAAAAGTCTGATGGAACAGTTCGACTTTGTGGAAGTTTTCAATGCCTGCGAATCAGAAGAAGTGAACGAAAAGGCCAGAAAACTGGCCAGAAAGTATCATAAACCCGGATTTGGGGGAAGCGATGCTCACAGACTGGAATGCATCGGAATGGCGTACACTAAACTGCCGGATAATATCCGCTGTGAATCGGATCTGATCAAATATGTAAAAAGTGTTTCCTATATTACCTGTGGCGGAACCCGGTACGATAAAACAACCAAAGACAAGCTAGGTCCCTTTAATAAACTGCTGGTGGAATCGTTCTTTGTATATAATAAAAGCGGTGAACGTCTGCGCCGGAGAAAACGAATGAAAGAACTGGAAAACCTCCATTGAGCGGTAAGATAAATATTAAAATTTTCAGATAAAAATATTGTCTTTCCGGTGTAAAAATGCTATAGTAGGCAACAGTGCGGTTCTGACCTGAAGATGGGAACCGCAAAACACAGGGAGGAAAAAACATGGAAACAACGTACAATTTTTTACTGGATCTGGCATTGATCCTGCTTACTACGAAGATCCTCGGACTGGTAACACGTCGTTACAATATGCCACAGGTGGTAGGGGCATTGCTGGCAGGTCTCCTGATGGGACCAGCCTGTCTTAATATTCTCCATGAGACCACTTTTATTCATGATGCTGCGGAGATCGGAGTTGTGGTTCTGATGTTCTGTGCAGGTATGGAGACGGATATCGACGAGTTAAAGAAGAGCGGAAAAGCCTCGTTTGTGATCGCATTGCTGGGTGTTCTGGTACCTCTGGCAGGCGGTTTTGTTGTGGCATATTTCTTTAACAAGCCCGGAATTATCGATTCTGATGCGGGAGCCAGTGCGTTTTTACAGAATATTTTTATCGGTGTTATCCTGACGGCAACGTCTGTAAGTATCAGTGTGGAAACGCTGAAAGAGATGGGAAAATTAAAAACTCATTCCGGTAATGCGATCCTGGGAGCCGCAATTATCGATGACATTCTGGGTATTATTGCACTGACAATTGTTACCAGTATGGCAGACTCTTCCGTAAGCCTCGGTATGGTACTGTTAAAAATCGTAGGTTTCTTTGTATTTGCGCTGATTGCAGGTGTGGCATTCTATTATGGTTACAAAAAATGGGAAGAACTGACAAACAGACCACTGCATCGCCATGCAATCATGGTATTTGTATTCTGTCTGTTGTTGTCATATTGCGCAGAAGTATTCTTCGGTGTGGCAGATATCACAGGTGCTTTCGTGGCAGGTCTGGTAGTATCCAAGACACAGAGAACACAGTGGCTGGCATCCAAATTCGACACGATTTCTTATATGCTTCTTTCACCGCTGTTTTTTGCAAGTATCGGTATCAAAGTTGTACTTCCGGCTATGAACGGAAAAGTTGTGGGATTTACGGTTGTTCTGGTAATCGTCGCAGTACTGACGAAAGTGCTGGGCTGCGGACTGGGCGCAAAAGTGTGTGGATATAAGAATTACCAGTGTGCCCGTATCGGTGTCGGTATGATCTCCCGAGGTGAGGTTGCACTGATCGTTGCTGATAAAGGATCGGCTCTCGGACTGATGGGATCTTCCTTCCTGGGACCTGTGGTTATTGTAGTTGTGATCACGACTATCATAACGCCAATCCTTCTGAAATTTGTATTTCGTTTCGGACCAAAGGGTGCAAGCGGAACGGGTGCTCTTGCAAGCAACTATGAGCAGATTGAAAAATACCGTGAGGGTGAGATGGATAAATAAACCAGTCAGTATATCGTTTTTATACAAAAATCATGCGAGAGCATGATTTTTGTGCTATCCGGAGCAAGACATTATTATTGACATATGAAAATGAGAAATCTATAATAGGAGAAAATGAAAAACCGCATATGTACAGTTATGCACAGAGGAGGAAAACATGAAAAAAGTAGTGAAGTTTGGTGGCAGCTCTCTTGCCAGTGCGGAACAGTTTAAAAAAGTAGGTGATATCATCCGTTCAGATGAATCCAGACGTTATGTGGTTCCGTCAGCACCGGGAAAGCGTTTTGATGGAGATATCAAAGTAACCGACATGCTCTATGAATGTTATCGGGCAGCTGAAAAAGGCGAAAAGATTGCAGGAAAGATCAAAAAAATCCAGGCGAGATACCAGGAAATTATTGACGGACTGGGACTGGATCTGAAACTGGATGAACAGTTTGCAGAGATTGAGAAAAACTTCATTGCGCAGGCAGGAAGTGATTATGCAGCATCCAGAGGAGAATTCCTGAACGGTATCGTGATGGCAAATTATCTGGGTTACACATTTGTGGATCCTGCAGAATGTATTTTCTTTGAAGATAACGGAAATCTGGACGGTGAGATGACTTATAAAAAGCTGGAAGAAAGACTGGAAGGAATCGATCATGCAGTAATCCCGGGATTTTATGGATCTCTCCATGATGGAAGTGTGAAGACATTTTCCCGTGGAGGTTCTGATGTAACGGGATCTATCGTTGCAAAAGCGATCCATGCAGATCTGTATGAAAACTGGACCGATGTTTCCGGTATGCTGGTAACAGATCCGCGTATCGTAGACAATCCGGCCGTCATTGAGACAATTACATACAAAGAACTCCGGGAACTGGCTTATATGGGAGCTACTGTACTGCACGAAGATGCTATTTTCCCGCTTCGTCAGGAAGGTATCCCGATCAATATCCGCAACACCAACCGCCCACAGGATAAAGGTACGGTTATTGTGGAAAGCACCTGCTACAAACCGGCCTATACGATCACAGGTATTGCGGGAAGAAAAGGATTTGCTTCTATTAATATTGAGAAAGATATGATGAACTCTGAAATCGGATTTGGCAGAAAAGTTCTTCAGGTATTTGAGGATAACGGGCTGTCCTTTGAACATATGCCTTCCGGCATTGACACACTGACTGTGTATGTACATCAGAGTGAATTCGAAGAAAAGGAACAGAACATTATCTCAGGTCTTCACCGTGCGGTAGCGCCGGATGCCATCGATCTGGAAGCAGATCTGGCATTGATCGCGGTCGTTGGAAGAGGTATGCGAAGAAACAGAGGTACAGCAGGAAGAATCTTTTCAGCACTGGCACATAATCATGTCAATGTAAAGATGATCGATCAGGGATCCAGTGAACTGAATATTATCATCGGTGTGGAAAACCGTGATTTTGAGACTGCGATCCGTGCGATCTACGACATTTTTGTAACTGCTCAGCTGTAAGGAGGAGGGGAAGCCTTTCAGTTGACATATAATTATGAAAATGTTACAATACAACACAGGAATGAAAAGAAATTGTAACAATTTCAAAATAAAAGGAGTAGATAATATGAGATTAAAAAGGGGATTGCTTGCAGGCATAGCACTCTGTTGTATGCCGCTTATGACTGCCTGCTCAGCAAAAGATACAATCGGTATCCTGGTAGGAAATAACAGTGAAGACACAAAAAAAGAGGAAGTTACTGTGGATCTGAATGCAGCAAATATTGATAACAGTGTGGAAAAACCACAGATCACTTCTGAGATGGGAGATCCGGTTACGTACGATCTGCATGCGACTGCAGATGTGCTGACTGTGGAAGCCACAGTATCCGAAGGAACGTTAAGCTATCAGTGGTATCGGAACAATGTGGATTCCAATGGAGGTGGAACAGCTATTGACGGTGCAACAGAAGCAACCTATACACCGCCGACCACTGAGTCCGGAACAATTTACTATTATGTAGTAGTAACCAATACAGTAGGTGACGGAGTTCAGCTGACAGCCAGCGGAACCAAATGTGTTACTATCACTGAGCAGGAAGCAGCACCGGAAGAAACCGGGGATACACAGGAAGAAACTACAGAAGAGACTACAGAAGAGACTACAGAAGAAGTAGCTTCCGGAAGCTGGCAGCAGACCGATGGAAACTGGTGGTATCAGAATGCGGACGGAACTTATCCAACCAGCTGCTGGCAGGAAATTGACGGTCAGTGGTATGTATTTGACGAGAACGGATATATCCGTACCGGTTGGTATCAGGAAGGAGATAAGTGGTATTATTTCCAGGAAAACGGTGCAATGGCACATGATACGGATGTAGACGGTTATCATCTGGGATCTGACGGTGTGATGCAGTAGCAGAAAAGGAAATCTTATAACAGGAAAAACAGGGGACTTGTCAGGAAAGGCAAGTCCCTTTTATGTACATTTTCATTGCTTTTTTACACAATGTCTAGTATCATATAGATAGTTATACGTTACTTGTTCCATGAGAAAAAGGAACAGAGATATGACAGGTTTATGGGAAAAGAGGATGAAATATGAGCGAATATATTAAAGTGGCCGTGGACGCTATGGGTGGCGATTATGCGCCACAGGAACCGGTAAAAGGAGTGGTCGAAGCACTGCGGGAGAAGCCTGAACTGTATGTATATCTGGTAGGTCAGGAGGATGTTCTGAAAAAAGAACTGGATAAATATACGTATCCGAAAGAACGTCTGGAAGTTGTTCATGCATCTGAGATCATTGAAACCGGAGAACCGCCGGTACACGCTATTCAGAAAAAGAAAGACTCCTCTCTGGTAAAGGCACTGCGAATGGTAAGAAGTAAAGAAGCTTCTGCTTTTGTATCCTGTGGCAGTACAGGAGCTGTACTGGTAGGCGGACAGGTCCTGGTAGGAAAAAGCAAAGGCGTGGAACGCGCTCCCCTGGCTCCACTGATTCCAACAGCAACAGGTGTTTCCCTGCTGATCGACTGTGGTGCCAATGTGGATGCCCGTTCTTCTCATCTGGTACAGTTTGCACGCATGGGTTCTATTTATATGGAATATGTGATGGGAGTGAAAAACCCGAAGGTAGGTCTGGTCAATATCGGTGCAGAAGAAGAAAAAGGGAATGCGCTGGTGAAGGAAACCTATCCGTTGTTAAAAGAGTGCAAAGACATTAACTTTATCGGAAATGTGGAAGCCAGAGATATTCCGAAAGGAGTCTGTGATGTCGTAGTCTGTGAGGCATTCGTGGGAAATGTAATCCTGAAACTGTACGAGGGTGTAGGAGCCACTTTGATTTCCAAGGTAAAAGCAGGGATGATGAGCACTCTGCGCAGTAAGATCGGAGCGCTTCTGGTAAAACCGGCATTAAAAGAAACACTCAAAAGTTTTGATGCCAGCGAGTACGGTGGAGCACCTCTGCTTGGTTTGAAAGGGCTGGTAGTCAAGGCTCACGGAAGTTCGAAAGCCAATGAGATCAAAAATTCACTGATTCAGTGTATTACATTTTCAAAAGAAGATATCTGCGGAAAGATTCAGGAGAATATGAAGCAGGATAATAAGGGGGATAATTAGAGATGGAACTGGAAAAATTACAGCAGATAATTGCGGAAGTACTGAATGTGGATGCTTCGGAAGTGATGCCGGGGACCACCTTTACCGAGGATCTGGGAGCAGATTCTCTGGATCTGTATCAGATTATTCTGGGAGTAGAGGATGCTTTTGATATTGAGATTCCACAGGAAGAAGCAGAAAAAATCGTGACGGTGGCGGATGCGATAGATCTGATTCAGAGAGTTGTGGAGTAAACTGTTCTCTGACAGAACAGGAAACAGTCACAGGGCAATATACAATCACCGAAGGTGATATGTGAAAAATAAAATCGGGAGAAAATATGAGAGAATTAAAGGAACTGGAAAAAAGGATAGGATATCATTTTCAGAATCCGGAACTTCTGGAAAAGGCATTGCGTCACAGCTCCTATGCCAATGAACATAAGATGAACCGGATCGAATGTAATGAACGGTTGGAGTTTTTAGGAGATGCAGTGCTGGAACTGGTAAGCAGTGAACATTTATTTGCACAGTTTCCACAGATGCCGGAGGGAGAATTGACCAGACTGCGTGCAAGCCTGGTATGTGAGCCGACACTGGCATTTTGCGCCAGAGAAATTGAACTGGGAAGCTTTCTTCGTCTGGGGAAAGGAGAAGAAATGACAGGTGGACGTCACAGAGATTCTGTAACTTCGGATGCACTGGAGTCTGTAATCGGTGCGGTTTATCTGGATGGTGGATTTGCTAATGCAAAAGAGTTTGTACTGAAATATGTGTTAAATGATATGGAGCACAAAAAACTCTTTTTTGATAGCAAGACTATCTTCCAGGAGATGGTACAGGGAAATATCCCGGGAGAGATTTCCTACCATCCGCTGGATGAGAGCGGACCGGATCATGACAAGACCTTTTCCGTGGAAGTATGGATCGGTGAGCAATGCATGGGACAGGGAAGCGGAAGAACCAAGAAAGCTGCAGAGCAGATGGCAGCATACCGTGCGATCTGCAGACTGAAAGCCACGGACAACAAACAGAAACAGTAGGTGACGTATGTATTTAAAGAGTATCGAAGTACAGGGATTCAAATCCTTTGCCAATAAGATCGTATTTGAATTCCATAACGGTATCACCGGCATTGTAGGCCCTAACGGCAGTGGAAAGAGCAACGTTGGTGATGCTGTCCGCTGGGTACTGGGTGAACAGAGTGCAAAACAGCTGCGTGGCGGAAATATGCAGGATGTCATTTTTTCCGGTACAGAGACCAGAAAACCGCTGGGATTTGCATCGGTAGCCATTACTCTGGATAATTCCGATCACAAACTGGACATCGAGTATGAAGAGGTGACTGTCACCAGACGGCTGTATCGTTCCGGAGAAAGCGAGTACCTGTTAAATGGAACCGGCTGCCGACTGAAAGATATCAACGAACTGTTTTATGATACCGGTATCGGTAAAGAAGGATATTCCATTATCGGTCAGGGCCAGATCGATAAGATCCTGAGCGGAAAACCGGAAGAACGAAGAGAACTTTTCGACGAGGCAGCAGGTATTGTAAAGTTCAAACGGAGAAAAGCAACTGCATTAAAGAAACTGGATGAGGAACAACAGAACCTGGTTCGTGTGACAGACATTCTGTCGGAACTTACCAGGCAGCTGGGCCCTCTGGAACGACAGTCAGAAACGGCCAGAGTCTATCTGAAGAAGAAAGAAGAACTGAAAATCCTGGATGTGAACATGTATCTGGCGGAGAGTGCTCATATCAAAGAACAGTTAAAAGAAACAGAAGAAAAATATCAGATTTCTCAGAATGAGCTGCAACAGACGCAGACACAGTTTGATCAGACAAAAGCAGAGTATGAACGTCTGGAAAAGGAACTGGAAGAACTGGATACGAAGATTCAGGAAGCGAGAACTCAGGCGAGCGAGAATGCCCTGAAAAAGCAGCAGCTGGAAAACAGTGTGGAACTGTTAAAAGAACAGATCCGCGCAGCCCAGCAGAATCATCAGCACTACGAAGAACGTATCCAGACGATCCGTCAGGAACTTGACCGCCGACAGCAGGAAGCAGCCGGACATGAACAGGAACAGGAAGCCCTGAAAGAAAGCCTGGGCGAAGCAGCTGTCAGAAAGAAAGAAGCAGAAGAAAAACTGGCGATTCTGCATCAGAATATAGAAGAAACAAATCAGAGCATAGAGGATGGTAAGAGTGAAATCATCGAGATCCTGAATCAGCGGGCATCCACCAAAGGTAAGATGCAGCGTTATGATGCGATGCTTGAACAGATCGGTATACGGAAAGCGGCTCTCAGCCAGCGTGTCCTGAAACTGAAAAGCGATGAGTCACAGCAGCAGGAGATCATTCAGGGACATCAGGAAAAATGCAAAGAAATCGGCGCTCAGATGGATGGTATACAGATGGAATACCGGAAAGTGGAGCGGGAAGTCGGCTCTCTGCGAAGCCAGATGGAGGAACAGAATAAGAAACTGGAACAGGGACAGACAGCCTATCACAGGGAGGCATCCCGTCTGGAGTCCCTGCGAAATATTGCAGAACGTTATGAAGGATATGGCAACAGTATCCGGCGTGTTATGGAACAGAAGGATCGCCAGCCGGGGATCCACGGTGTTGTTGCAGACCTGATCAAGGTAGAGAAAGCATATGAAACAGCGGTGGAAACAGCTTTGGGCGGAAGTATCCAGAATATCGTTACGGATAACGAACAGACCGCGAAGGTCATGATTGAATATCTGAAGAAAAACCGGTATGGCCGGGCAACGTTTCTGCCCCTGACCAATATGCGAAGCAGCAGTTTCCAGAATCCCGCAGCACTGAAAGAAGAAGGTGTGATCGGGCTCGCCGATACGCTGGTAACTGCCGAAAGTACGTATCGAACTCTGCTGTCACAGCTTCTTGGAAGGACACTGGTGGTGGATACCATTGATCACGCCATCGTCATTGCAAGAAAATACCGTCATACCTTGCGGATTGTTACGTTAGAGGGAGAATCCTTAAGTCCCGGCGGTTCCATGACTGGTGGAGCGTTCCGAAACAGCAGCAATCTTCTGGGACGTCGCCGGGAAATAGAGGAACTGGAAGGAAAAGTGGCAGCACTGAAAGAAGAGTTGCAAAAGATACAGAAAATCATCCTGGATAAACGGGAGCGTAGAAATACACTGCGGGATGATCTGGCAGAGATGACCAGGCAGTTACAGCAGCTGCAGATCAGTCAGAATACAGAAAAGGTGGGAATCACCCAGGCAGAGGCACGCATCCGCGAAGTGCGGACCGGCTATGGACAGTTAAAAGCAGAGGGACGCGAGATTGAAGGACAGATTGCAGAGATCAAGGAAAGCAGTTCATCCATCCGGGAAGAAATGAAACATTCCACAGCCAGAGAGCAGGAACAGGAAGCACTGGTGAACAGTCAGCAGGAAATTCTGGAAAAACTGCAGGAACAGGAAGCTTCTTACAGTCAGGAACTGAACCAGATCCAGGTGGCTTATGCTTCGCTGGAACAGAAAGTGAGCTTTACAGGGGAAAATCTCAGCCGTATCCATCAGGAAGAAGCGGCAATGAGAGATGAACTGCAACAGATGCAGGAATCTCTGGAAGAGGGTGGCAAGGAAAAAGAAGAAAAAGAACAAAATATTCTGTCTATTCAGAAAACAATTCAGGAAGCCAGCCGAATCCGTGAGGAAGACGAGGCGCAGATGCAGCAGTATCTGGAAAAGAAAGAAGAACTGAACAGTCAGCATAAGACATTCTTCAGCCGCCGGGATGAACTGTCTGCACATATCAGCCGGATGGACAAGGAATGTTTCCGACTGAACAGCCAGAAAGAAAAACTGGAAGAACGGCAGGATAACCAGATTAATTATCTCTGGGAAGAGTATGAGGTCACACCGGGACAGGCGAATACCTATCGGATGGAAGACATGCCGGAGCGCAGTGTGATCCGGCAGCAGATCGCAGAATTAAAAGATGCGATCCGAAAACTGGGTAATGTCAATGTCAATGCGATCGAGGAATATAAAGAGATTCTGGAACGTCACACGTTCTTAAGCGCACAGCATACCGATCTGGTGGAGGCAGCAGAGACACTGAAAGGAATCATTGCAGAACTGGATGAGGGAATGCGTAAACAGTTTACAGAAAAGTTCCAGGAGATCCGCGTGGAATTCGATAAAGTATTCAAACAGCTTTTCGGGGGCGGAAAGGGTACTCTGGAGCTGATGGAAGATGAGGATGTACTGGAAGCCGGTATCAGGATCATCTCTCAGCCACCGGGAAAGAAGTTGCAGAATATGATGCAGTTATCCGGTGGGGAAAAGGCACTGACAGCCATTGCACTGCTTTTTGCCATACAGAACCTGAAACCGTCACCCTTCTGTCTGCTGGATGAGATCGAGGCGGCACTGGATGATTCCAACGTTACCCGTTTTGCACAGTATCTGCACAAACTTACAAAAAACACACAGTTTATTGTGATCACCCATCGCCGGGGTACAATGAACGCGGCAGACCGCCTCTACGGTATCACCATGCAGGAAAAAGGTGTTTCCACGCTGGTATCGGTCAACCTGATCGAGAATCAGCTGGACGAGTAGGAATTATCTGTAAATCAAAAAAAGACTTGCAGTAGTATATACATCATTTTATAATGAAGTCGTACAGTAAAGTGACAGAGAAAAAATGATGAAAAAGTTGAGAGTAAGAGAGGAAACCATATGTCAGAGGAAAAGAAAGGTTTTTTCAGACGTCTCCGGGAGGGTCTGACAAAAACGAGAAATAATATCGTGGCCGGAATTGACTCTATTTTCAGCGGCTTTTCCAGTATCGATGATGATTTCTATGAAGAAATAGAAGAAATCCTTGTGATGGGGGATATTGGTATCAATACCACAACATCTATTATTGAGCATCTGAAGGAAGAAGTGGAAGAAAAGAAGATCAAAGAACCTTCGGAATGTAAACAGCTTCTGATCGATGAGATCAAACGTCAGATGGATGTGGGTGATACTGCCTATGAATTTGAAAACAGAAAATCCGTTGTGCTGGTGATAGGTGTCAATGGTGTGGGAAAAACTACTTCTGTCGGAAAACTTGCAGGAAAACTGAAGGATCAGGGCAAGAAAGTCATCGTGGCAGCAGCGGATACATACCGCGCAGCCGCAGGAGAGCAGCTGACAGAGTGGGCGCATCGTGCCGGTGTGGATCTGATCGGGGGACAGGCCGGTGCAGATCCGGCAGCAATCGTGTACGATGCCGTAGCAGCAGCTAAAGCGAGAAATGCAGATGTACTGCTCTGTGATACTGCAGGACGTCTTCATAATAAAAAGAATCTGATGGAAGAACTTCGAAAGATTTACCGTGTGCTGGAGAGAGAATACCCGGATGCTTATCTGGAGACACTGGTTGTTCTGGATGGTACGACCGGACAGAATGCACTGGCACAGGCGAGACAGTTCAAAGAGGTGGCAAACGTCACCGGTATCATTCTTACAAAACTGGACGGAACTGCAAAAGGCGGCATCGCCGTAGCCATCCAGTCCGAGCTGGATATTCCGGTAAAATATATCGGTGTGGGAGAATCCATCGATGATCTGCAGAAATTCAATGCAGAACAGTTTGTAAATGCACTGTTTGATGTGAAAACAGAGGAGGAAGAATCATAATGCTTACCATTGACAAATTTGAAGAGGCTTCAGAGGTTGTAAAAAGAGTAACCCAGGATACAAAATTGATTTTCAGTGATTATTTCAGTCAGATGACAGGAAATAAAGTATATTTTAAACCGGAAAATATGCAGAGAACCGGTGCGTACAAGTTAAGAGGTGCGTACTATAAGATCAGTACACTGACAGAAGAAGAGAGAGCAAAAGGTCTGATCACCGCTTCCGCAGGTAATCATGCGCAGGGTGTGGCTTATGCGGCAAAAGCATACGGTGCAAAGGCTGTCATCGTTATGCCGACCACAACACCACTGATCAAAGTCGAGAGAACAAAAAGCTACGGTGCGGAAGTTGTCCTGTATGGAGATGTCTACGATGATGCATGCGCACATGCTTATGAGCTGGCAGAAGAACATGGATATACATTTATCCATCCCTTCGATGATCCGGCAGTAGCAACCGGGCAGGGAACCATCGCTATGGAGATCATCAAAGAGCTTCCTCTGGTTGATTATATTCTGGTTCCCATCGGCGGTGGCGGACTGGCTACCGGTGTTTCCACACTGGCAAAACTGCTGAACCCGAACATCAAAGTGATCGGTGTGGAACCGGCAGGAGCAAATTGTCTGCAGGTTTCTCTGGATAAGGGAGAAGTTACCACGCTTCCTACGGTCAATACGATTGCAGACGGTACTGCGGTAAAAACTCCTGGTGAGCATGTATTCCCGTATCTGCAGAAGAATCTGGATGATGTGATCACGGTAGAAGATGATGAACTGATCGTAAGTTTCCTGGATATGGTAGAAAATCACAAGATGATCGTGGAAAACTCCGGTCTGCTTACTGTGGCAGCACTGAAACACCTGAATGTCAAGGGTAAAAAAGTGGTTTCTGTTCTGAGTGGCGGGAATATGGATGTGATCACGATGGCATCTGTTGTTCAGCTGGGTCTGATCCAGAGAGACCGTATCTTTACGATTTCTGTTCTGTTGCCGGATCGTCCGGGTGAACTTACAAAGGTTTCTCAGAAGATTGCGGAGCAGCAGGGTAATATTATTAAACTGGATCATAACCAGTTTTATAGTACAAACAGAAATGCAGCTGTGGAGCTTAAGATTACTATGGAAGCGTTTGGTACGGAGCATAAGCAGCAGATTATGCAGGAACTGGAAAAAGATGGATATCGGCCGAAATTGATTCGGACGAATCTGTAAAAATGAATAGACGGAGGCGTCTGGCCGGTATGGGGACGCCCGAAAGCAGACTGCACCGTTTGCGGCAACGTGGGCAGGGCAACTTTGAACTAGCCGCCAACTACGACTATATTCACGAGGGTCAGCGGACCCTCGCGAAAGTCTACGTAGGCGTCGGATTTCAAAGCTTGCCCTAAACGCCCACAAAGTGTTGCCGCAAATGGTGCAGTCTGCTTTCGGGCTGGGTATCGGCTGTTTTCTAAAGAATCCCACATGTATAACATACTTCCAAATCTAGAAAGCTAACAGAAAAACTTCCGTCCTTTTCTGGTGTAAAAATTGCCGGACATGCATATTTTGCTATAATTCTTTTCCTTTCGAGTAGATGAAAGAAAAGTCAAAATTGGAATCGATAAAAAATAAGACAGAGATGTTACAAGTAGAATAGAAATTATTTGAGAAGAATCAGAAACCATGAAACATGATAAGAATATTGTCAATGTTTCATGGCTTTTGATTCTCCTATGATGAAAATAGTGTATGTTAAAAATGTATAGTTTTATTTGTTACCGCTCAGTTCTCTGTCCTTACCCATAAAGAACAGTGCAAGAGTATCCGGGCCTACGTGGCTGCCGGTGCAGAAGTCGTAGGAGGTGTTGATGAAGCCACGGACTTTGATGTGTTTCTGGATTTCTTCCATGACGTACAGGGAGTCTTCGTAAGCGTCTGCGTGGGCGATTCCGATGATCTGTTTTTCCGGTTCCACGATGTTATTGCAGACGAGGGAGATCAGCTCGTTCAGGGCGGATTTGCGACCACGGCATTTTTTATACTGGACGATGTAGCCGTCTTTGTTTCCGCGCAGGATCGGTTTGATGCTCAATACATTACCGATGACTGCAGCAGTTCCACTCAGGCGTCCGGTTCTTGCCAGGTATTTGAGATCACCGACAGTGAAGACACCGTTCATTTTTGACGGGTAGGTTTCCAGAATGTCAGCCACTTCATCAAAAGCCATGCCTTTTTCCCGCATCTCACTGGCATAGATCGCGAGGATTCCCTGTGCCAGGGAAGCGTTGAGGGAGTCGATCATACGGATCTTTCTGGTATAATTACCGGATTCCATCAGATCTTCGGCAGCGATTCTTGCGGAATTATAGTTTCCGCTGATATTTTTACTGAGAGAAAAATAAAGAACATCTTTATCCGCCTCGAGTGCCTCCCGGAACGCATCTTCAAAAACACCACTGCTGATCAGCCCGGTCTTGATATCCGCACCGGTGCGAATCATATCATAATAATCTTTTCCTTTCTGACGCTCCTCCTCCGGCGTAAGATTCGGATCAAAACAGGTCACTTCTTTACCATTTACGAGGTTTACAAAAGAAAGCACTTTAATCTTAAATTTCTTCACAAGTTCCGCCGGAATATTTGCAGCGGAGTCAACAAAAATTTCAAACATAATATAAATATCCTTATCAGAAAATCAGGGTAAAAGGGTTGCAAAAAGCAGTATAGGAAAAATGGTGAGGAAAGTCAAGATACGTTTTGGGGGATGTGTCGTATTTTTATAGAAATTTTAGAAAACCAGTGTATTGTAAAAAAATACAAACCCGAATGCTCAAAATAGTTAAGAATTCGGGTTTGTAATGTGAAAAATAAATAGGATGATTATAATTCCTGTTCAGAAAGGAAACAATGAAAGAAAAGAAAGAGGAATATCAGGAAGAAGAAAATACGGGGAAACGGTTTTGATGCGCAGGTGTTTGTGACTACGGACTGGAGCAATCTGAATACTGAGAAATGGTATGTTATCACGGCTGGTATCTATGGAACAAAGGAAGCTGCCTCTGCGGTACTCCAGGATGTGCAGAGAGTTTGTTCGGATGCGTATATCAAATATTCCGGAAACTGGCAGGGATAAAAGGGCATCCTGTAAATGGATGTAATGAAAAGAACCGATAGTTTTCTGTATTTTCAAAAAACTATCGGTTCTTTTCATTACGCGAGCAACGGGTCAAATGGTGTGTTATGGTTGTAATCCGGAAAAATACAGTTTTTCGGTTCCCAGGTATTTGCTGATACAGACTTTTGCCGCACCGAGAAGTACTCCTGTATCCTGAAGTGTAGAAAGTTTCAGATGGCAGGTGGCGCGGAACCGCGGGGAAAGTTTCTGCAAAATCTCCGGGAGCAGCTGAGGGAGATAAGCGGTCAGCTGACAGTTCAGGATGATACATTCCGGAGAGAAAAGGTTCCAGAGGTTGTTGATTCCGCAGGCAAGATAGGTGGTAAATTCATCCGTCACAGCCAGAGCAGCAGTTTCTTTCTGGTTATAGGCCCAGACCAGATCGTCGATTGAGACCGTGGTGCGGCCGGATAACTCCCGGTAACGGGAGAGAACTGCCGGTTCGGATATATATTGTTCGAGACAGCCGTGATTGCCGCAGGGACAGGAACGACCGCCGGGCTGGACGATCATATGACCGGCCTCTCCGGCTGTACCGGCCAGTCCTGTATACAGATGATGATCCAGAATAATCCCCGCACCGACACCTGCATGAATACTGACATGGATCAGATTTTTATGATTTTCCACAAAGGTTTTTTCGGCAAGGGCGGAAAGATTTGCTTCATTTTCCAGCCATACCGGAATCTCCAGAGCGTCCTCCAGCGTATCTTTGATGGGAAGGTCTGCAAGGTTATAATTTGGAGTGAAGGTGATTTCATTCCGGCAGACGGTACCGTGGATACCGATACCTATTCCCACAACACCAAAGGGGGTGGCGGGAAGAAGACGGATCTGATTCCGGATGAGCTGCAACAAGAAATCAATCGAAGTATCCCGTTCCAACGGGCAGTTATACTGGTGAAGCCGACAGTTTTGTCCAAGCAGATCACAGACCATCAGCACGGTACGTTCCACACCGAGATCCAGAGCGATAATATAACCGTTCTGACGGCAGAATTGTAACAGGATCGGTTTACGGCCGTACTGTGTCTGATCGCTTCCGATCTCTTCGATATATTGTTCCTCCAGCAGATCCTGTACGATGGCAGAGATTGTTGCTTTGGTAAGTCCCAGTTTTTTTGATATAGCCGCCCGGGAAAGGGGGCCATCGTTGATAACGGTTTCCAGAACAAGCCGCCGGTTCATCTCCCGGATCAGTTCTCTGCTTCCTGTGACCATGCACACACCTCCTGTAAAAATATTTTTTGTTTAACTGCTATTTACCATACCACAATTTGTTTGATAAGTAAACAAATTGAAAAAAGTAAACTAAAAAAGCATCTTGACGGAAGATATAACAAGTGGTACAGTGTGATTAGTTTAGTAAGTAAACAAATAAGATGAACTTGCAGAAAATCAAGGAGGAATAAGATCATGATGAACATGCCGGAAGTAAAATTAGGTATCGTGGCAGTAAGCAGAGATTGCTTCCCGATCACACTGTCCGAGTCAAGAAGAAAAGCAGTGGCAGCAGCTTATAAGGGAGAACTGTACGAATGTCCAACCGTAGTAGAGAGTGAGCTGGATATGCAGAAAGCCCTGAAAGAGGTGCAGGAAGCAGGATGTAATGCTTTGGTTGTCTATCTTGGAAACTTCGGTCCGGAGACCGCAGAGACTCTTCTGGTAAAATATTTTGACGGACCGTGTATGGTGGTTGCAGCAGCAGAAGAACACGGAGACAATCTGGTACAGGGACGTGGGGATGCATACTGTGGTATGCTGAACGCAAGCTATAACCTGCAGCTTCGCAATCTGAAAGCATATATCCCGGAATATCCGGTAGGAACACCGGAAGAAGTCGCTGAGATGATGGAAGAGTTTGTTCCGATTGCAAGAGCCGTTGTTGGTCTGAAAGATCTGAAAATTATCACTTTCGGTCCGCGTCCGCAGGACTTTATGGCTTGTAATGCACCGATCAAACAGTTGTTCAACCTGGGTGTGGAGATCGAAGAAAACTCCGAACTGGATCTGTTCGAAGCATTCCACAAACATGACGGAGACGAAAGAATCCCGGCAGTGGTTGCAGATATGGAAAAAGAACTGGGGGATGGAAACAACAAACCAACCATTCTTCCAAAACTGGCACAGTATGAACTGACTCTCCTTGACTGGATCGAAGCACACAAAGGATCCAGAAAATACGTTGCCATCGCAGGAAAATGCTGGCCGGCGTTCCAAACGCAGTTCGGTTTTGTTCCGTGCTATGTGAACAGCCGTCTGACCGGAAGAGGCATCCCGGTATCCTGTGAGGTGGATATCTATGGCGCACTGAGTGAATTTATCGGAACAATGGTAAGTAACGATGCGGTAACCCTGCTGGATATCAACAATACCGTACCTGCAGATATGTATGAAAGTGAAATCAAAGGAAAATATAATTATACACACAAAGATACATTTATGGGATTCCACTGTGGTAATACCACAACCGGAAAACTGACTTCCTGCTCCATGAAATATCAGCTGATCATGGCAAGATCCCTTCCGGAAGAAGTGACACAGGGAACACTGGAAGGAGATATCGTACCTGGAGATATTACATTCTTCCGTCTGCAGAGTACGGCTGACGGAAAACTGCGCGCTTATGTGGCAAACGGTGAAGTACTTCCGGTTGCTACCCGTTCTTTCGGTGGCATCGGTATCTTCGCGATTCCGGAGATGGGAAGATTCTATCGTCATGAGCTGATCGAAAAAGGCTATCCACATCACGGAGCCGTTGCATTCGGACACTATGGAAAAGCACTGTTTGAAGTATTCAAATACATCGGCGTAACACCGGATGAGATCGGATACAACCATCCGAAGGGAGACAGATATCCGACAGAAAATCCTTTCGCATAAAATAAAAATGGATCAGATGACAGAGCGTGTTTGAAATTTATTTGAACACGCTCTTGTACATAATAGATACAGGAGGAAAAAGATGAAATATTATATCGGCGTAGACCTTGGAACCTCTGCAGTAAAACTTCTGCTGATGGATCAGGAAGGTCAGGTTGTCAATATTGTATCCAGAGAATATCCGCTGTCCTTTCCACATCCGGGCTGGTCAGAACAGAATCCGGAAGACTGGTGGGAACAGTCAAAAGAGGGAATCAAGGAACTGATCAGCAAGATTGATGCGACGGAAGTGGCAGGTATCAGCTTTGGCGGACAGATGCATGGTCTGGTTATTCTGGATGAGAAGGATCAGGTGATCCGCCCGGCGATTCTGTGGAACGACGGGCGAACCACAAAAGAAACCGATTATCTGAATCAGGTGATCGGAAAAGAAAAACTGTCTGAATATACGGCGAATATCGCATTTGCCGGATTTACCGCACCGAAGCTTCTGTGGGTAAAGGAAAATGAGCCGGAAAATTTTGCGAAGATTTGTAAAATTATGCTTCCGAAAGACTATCTGGCATACTGTCTGACCGGTGTACATTGCTGTGATTACTCCGATGCATCCGGTATGCTTCTGCTGGATGTGAAAAACAAATGCTGGTCAGAACAGATGATGGAAATCTGTGGCGTCAGCAGGGAACAGATGCCGGAACTTTTTGAAAGTTATGAAAAAGTGGGCATATTAAAACCGGAGGTAGCAAAAGAGCTGGGACTGCCGGAAACCTGTCTGGTGGCAGCGGGTGCCGGGGATAATGCTGCGGCAGCAGTGGGAACCGGTACAGTGGGAGATGGTCAGTGTAATGTGTCTCTGGGAACCAGCGGAACAATCTTTATTTCCAGTGAGAATTTCGGCGTAGACCCGCACAATGCCCTGCATGCATTTGCCCATGCTGACGGACATTATCATCTGATGGGATGCATGCTGAGTGCGGCATCCTGCAATAAATGGTGGATGGATACCATTATCGGAACGAAAGATTACGGAAAAGAGCAGGAAGCAATTGAAAATCTTGGAGAAAATCATGTATTCTTCTTACCGTATCTGATGGGAGAACGCTCCCCACATAATGATCCGCAGGCGAGAGGCACCTTTATCGGGATGTCCATGGATACCAGTCGTGCGGATATGACACAGGCGGTTCTGGAAGGTGTGGCATTTGCCATTCGTGATTCTTTTGAGGTGGCAAAATCTTTAGGAATTCATATCGAGAGAACCAAGATCTGCGGTGGTGGAGCGAAGAGTCCGCTGTGGAGAAAGATCATTGCCAATGTATTGAACATCAAAGTAGACCGGATCGCTTCCGAGGAGGGACCGGCGCTTGGCGGTGCGATGCTTGCTGCAGTTGCGGATGGAACCTTTGCATCGGTGGAAGAGGCGGCTGCAAGGATCGTGAAAGTGGTGGAAACCGTAGAACCGGATCCGGAGATCGCAGAAAAATATGAGACACAGTATCGGAAATTTGTGCAGATCTATCCGACGGTGAAAGCGTTATTCCCGAAGCTTTCCTGAATACAAACGAATGTACAGACAATAAAGTAATGGAAAAACGGGCAGGAAACTAGTTTCAGATAGTATTCCTGCCTGCTTTTACATTTGTGCTTTATACAGAAAACATATATAATAAAAATAACTGTGAAGGTGTGGAGCAGTTATTGATAAGAGTAATTATATACACATGGAGGTTTTTACAAATGAAATACGATTTTACAACAATCATGGATCGTCACGGTATGGATGCGATTGCGGTAGATGGTCTCAGTGAAGACGGACAGGGAAGTCCGGCGAAACCAAAAGAGGGATTTGATATTATTCCGATGTGGGTGGCGGATATGAATTTTGCGACAGTACCGACTGTACAGGAGGCAATTGCGGAGAGAGTAAAGCACCCGGCATTTGGATATTTTGATCCGCGGGAAGAGTATTTTCAGGAGATTATCGACTGGCAGACGAAACGAAACGGTGTAGAGGGACTGACTGCGGAGGCGATCGGGTATGAAAATGGTGTACTCGGCGGTGTTCTGTCTACATTACAGGCATTTGCAAGTCCGGGGGATGCAGTGCTTCTGCATAGCCCGACTTATATCGGATTTACCGGATGCATCGGAAATTATGGATATAAGATGGTTCACAGTCCGCTGAAAAAAGATGCGGAAGGAATCTGGAGGATGGATTATGAAGATATGGATGCGAAGATCAAAGAGCATCATATCCATGTGGCAGTCTTCTGTAATCCCCATAACCCGTGTGGACGGGTATGGGAACGCTGGGAGATTGAAAAAGCGATGGAAGTATATAAGGCCAATGACTGCGTGGTTATCTCCGATGAGATCTGGTCGGATCTGATCCTGGAAGGATATCATCATACGCCGGCACAGTCTGTCAGCGAGGATGCGAGAAACCGCACCGTGGCGATGTATGCGCCGAGCAAAACCTTCAACCTGGCAGGCCTGGTGGGAAGTTATCATATTATTTACAATTCCTATCTTCGTGACCGGGTGATGGCAGCCAGCAGTAAATCACACTATAATGCGATGAATGTACTTTCCATGTATGCGCTGATCGGTGCATATAAACCGGAAGGCTATGAGTGGGTGGATGAACTGTGCCGGGTACTGAGTGGAAATGTTTCCTATGCCTGCGATTTCATCAAAGAACACTTTCCCGGTGTCACATTAAGCCGCCCGCAGGGAACCTATATGCTGTTCCTGGACTGCGAAGAATGGTGTAAGACACATGGAAAAACCATCGACGAGGTCCTCAAAGCCGGTTGGGATGTAGGTGTGGCATGGCAGGACGGCCGCCCGTTCTTTGCTCCGTATGGCATCCGCGTAAACCTGGCACTGCCACTCAGCAGAGTGCAGGAAGCTTTTGAACGGCTGAAAAAATATGTGTTTGTGGAAGAAAAATAAAATATCTTTTGCCTCCAACATCATAAAATGACGATGTCAAGAAAAAGTACTTGACACCCATAAAAGATTGTTGTATGATGTCCAAGGTGATGAACATGGATAAACTTGCGAGACAGGCATTGTTATATGATTTTTATGGCGAACTGCTGACGGAGCATCAGCAGAATGTTTACGAAGATGTTGTGTTGAATGATTATTCGCTCAGCGAGGTGGCGCAGGATCAGGGAATCAGCCGGCAGGGGGTTCATGATCTGGTGAAGCGCAGTACCAGAATACTGGAAGAATATGAAGAAAAACTGCATCTGGTAGAAAAGTTCGTAGCGGTCCGCGAGAAGGTACATGAGATTCACGGACTGACACAACACTATGAGGAAAAAGATCTGAATCAGGTGATGAACCGGATCGAGACTTTATCCCACAGCATATTAGAGGAGTTATAATACATGGCATTTGAAAGTTTAACTGAAAAACTGCAGAATGTATTCAAAAACCTGAGAAGCAAAGGCCGTCTGACCGAGGCAGATGTAAAGGTAGCATTAAAAGAAGTTAAGATGGCACTTCTGGAAGCAGATGTCAGTTTTAAAGTGGTAAAACAGTTTATCAAAGCGGTACAGGAACGTGCGATCGGTCAGGATGTGATGAACGGACTGAATCCGGGGCAGATGGTGATCAAGATTGTAAACGATGAACTGGTATCTCTGATGGGAAGTGAGACCACGGAGATCGCGTTGCGCCCGGCAGGAGAGATTACTGTTATCATGATGGCAGGTCTTCAGGGTGCAGGTAAGACAACAACCACAGCAAAGATCGCCGGAAAGCTGAAAGCAAAAGGCAGAAAGCCATTGCTTGTAGCCTGTGATGTTTATCGTCCGGCAGCAATCACACAGCTGCAGATCAACGGTGAAAAACAGGGTGTGGAAGTTTTCTCGATGGGAGATAAACAGAACCCGGTAAACATCGCCAAAGCAGCGATTGAACATGCAAAGAATCAGAACTTTAACGTTGTGATCCTCGATACCGCCGGTCGTCTTCATGTAGATGAAGATATGATGCAGGAACTGATCCGGATCAAAGAAGAAGTCAACGTGGATCAGACCATTCTGGTAGTTGACGCGATGACCGGTCAGGATGCAGTCAATGTGGCAGAGTCCTTCAATCAGAAGGTGGGCATTGACGGCGTGATCTTAACAAAGATGGATGGTGATACCCGAGGCGGTGCGGCACTTTCTATCAAAGCAATCAGTGGAAAACCGATTCTGTATGTAGGTATGGGAGAGAAACTTTCCGATCTCGAACAGTTCTACCCGGATCGTATGGCTTCCCGTATCCTGGGAATGGGCGATGTGATGAGCCTGATTGAAAAAGCTCAGCAGAACATCGACGAGGACAAAGCCCGCGAGATGGAACAGAAGATCAAGAAAGCAACCTTTGGCTTTGACGATTATCTGGAGAGCATGAACCAGATGAAGAACATGGGCGGTATTTCCAGTGTATTGAACATGCTTCCCGGACTGGGAAACAAAGCAAAAGACATCGAGGGTATGATCGATGAGAAAGACATGGCGAGAAAAGAAGCCATCATCCTTTCCATGACTCCGAAAGAAAGAGCCAACCCGGATCTTTTGAACCCGTCCAGAAAGAAACGAATCGCTCAGGGCGCAGGTGTAGATATTGCGGAAGTCAACCGGATGGTCAAACAGTTTGATCAGACCAGAAAGATGATGAAACAGATGCCTGGCATGCTGGGTGGTAAAAGCGGTAAAAGAGGCGGCTTTAAGCTTCCCTTTTAAATAAACAAATAAAACTATAATAAACAAGGATAACCTTAAGGAGGAAATTAAAATGGCAGTAAAAATCAGACTGAGAAGAATGGGTCAGAAAAAAGCACCTTTCTATAGAATCATCGTTGCAGATTCCAGATCCCCAAGAGACGGAAGATTCATCGAAGAGATCGGAACATACGATCCTACCTGTGATCCGAGCGTATACAAAGTAGACGAAGAAGCAGCTAAAAAATGGCTGGCAAACGGTGCTCAGCCTACAGAAGTTGTAAGCAAAATCTTCAAATTAGCCGGTATCGAAAAATAATGCAGGACCGCTAGGGGCTGCTGAATTATGTTGTTGCTGTTCATGATTTGTTCTGAGCAGTAATATCGTTTTTGCCTGATGCATTTCTCTGAGATGGAAATGCTTTGACAAATACGTGGAGGTGCGTGATGAAAGATTTAGTAGAAGTAATTGCAAAATCCCTCGTAGACCATCCGGAAGAAGTGGTAGTAAACCAGACTGAAGAGAGCAATGCGATTTTAGTAGAATTGAAGGTGGCACCTTCCGATATGGGCAAGGTGATTGGCCGTCAGGGACGCATCGCAAAGGCAATCCGAACTGTGGTAAAAGCTGCTTCCTCTAAATGTGATAAGAAGGTTGTAGTTGAAATTCTGCAATAGCTGAAAATATGAGGATATAGCCAATGGCTATATCCTTTTTCATTCATTTCCGCGGGTAACATATATCGTTGGAAACAGGAAACAAAGAGGAGTAGAGATATGGAACAATTGCTGCAGGTTGGAGTAATCTCCAGCACTCACGGGATCCGGGGAGAAGTAAAAGTATTTCCTACTACAGATGATCCAGATCGGTTCAGAAAATTAAAACAGGTGATCCTGGATACCGGAAGAGAACAGAAAGGTCTGGAAATCGAAGGGGTAAAATTTTTCAAACAGTTTGTGATTCTGAAATTTAAAGGCATTGATAATATCAATGACATTGAAAAGTATAAAGGAAAGAGCTTGTATGTGACCAGAGAACATGCAGTGAAATTAAAAAAAGATGAGTATTTTATTGCAGATCTGATTGATATGCAGGTAGAACTTGAGGATGGTACAGCATTTGGTGTTCTGACAGATGTGATGCAGACAGGGGCAAATGATGTGTATTGTATCCGGACAGAGGAACATGGAGAGGTTCTGATCCCGGCAATCAAAGACTGCATCCTTGATGTGGATGTGGAAGCAGGAAAAATGAAAATTCATCTGTTGGATGGTCTGATCTGACCGTTTTTTGACGGGACAGATTCAGACAGGTATCCATGTTGATAAAAAGCAGCTGTGCAAACGGCTGTATGATTACAGGAAGGAAAGAGTATGCATTATCATGTACTTACATTGTTTCCCGAGATGATCGAACAGGGTATGGGAACCAGTATTATGGGACGGGCTATGGAGCAGGGACTGATCCGGCTGACTGCAACGAACATCCGGGATTTTTCAACCAATAAACATATGAAAGTGGACGACTATCCATATGGCGGAGGAGCCGGCATGGTGATGCAGGCGGAACCTGTCTACGGAGCATGGAAACAGGTGACCGAATCCATCGGATACAAACCACGTGTGATCTATCTGACACCGCAGGGAAAAGTATTTCAGCAGTCGATGGTGGAAGATTTTGCCAGAGAACAGGATCTTGTATTCTTGTGTGGGCACTATGAAGGTATAGATGAGCGTGTGCTGGAAGAAGTGGTAACAGATTATGTGTCCATCGGTGATTATGTACTGACAGGCGGGGAACTTCCGGCACTGGTAATGATGGATGCAATTTCCCGTTTTGTGCCGGGAGTGTTGAACAATGAAGAATCCGCGGAATTTGATTCCTTCCATGACAATCTTCTGGAATATCCGCAGTACAGCCGTCCGGCAGAATGGATGGGGAAAAAAGTACCGGATGTGCTGCTTTCCGGTCATCATGCGAATATTGAAAAGTGGAGGAGAGAGCAGTCTATCCTGCGAACTCTTCAGAACCGTCCGGAACTTCTGGAAGATGCAGTACTGAGTAAAAAAGAAAAACAGTATCTGGAACAGCTGCGGAGAAATATGGCACAAGAGGATCCATCCTCTGGTGAAAAATAAAAAATCTGGTATTAGAGAAAATTCTTCTCACATATACTGAGTAGTAGTATAGGTGAGGAGGATTTTTCTATATGGAGCCATTTGCTGTCTACAAAGATATACAAGCCCGTACGAAGGGTCAATTCCTTCTGGGGGTGGTAGGACCGGTCCGGACGGGCAAATCCACATTTATCCGGCGGTTCATGGAACTTCTGGCACTTCCGGGAATGGAAGAACAGGATGCTGCGGAGGTGCGGGATCAGCTGCCGGTTTCCGGTTCAGGAAAAACAATTACAACAGTGGAACCCAAATTTATTCCCAGGGAAGCGGTGAATGTAAATCTGGGAGAAGAGATTCCGGTGAAGATCCGACTGATCGACTGCGTGGGATTTATGGTGCCTGAAGCTACAGGGGATATGGAGCAGGAAAAAGAACGAATGGTAAAAACCCCCTGGTATGAACAGGAGATTCCGTTTCATCAGGCGGCAGAGATTGGAACCAGAAAAGTGATTCAGGAACATTCTACCATCGGTCTCGTAGTAACCTGCGACGGTTCCTTCGGTGATATTTCGCGTAAAAATTTTGTGGATGGAGAAGAGAAGACAGTACAGGAACTCAAAAAACAGGGGAAACCATTTTTGATTCTTGTGAATTCGAAAAAGCCGTACGGGGAAGAGGCACAGAAGCTGGTAAGAGAACTGGAAGAAAAATATCAGGCAGCGGTACTCGGGGTAAACTGTGAACAACTTCGAAAAGAAGATGTGCTCCGGATCTTGGAAAAGATTCTTTATGAATTCCCGGTGCGTCAGATCGAATATTACATACCAAAATGGGTGGAACTGCTTCCGGTCACCCATTATCTGAAAGAAGATCTGTTGAAACAGATGAAAGAGAAGATGGGAACCATGGAATATATCCGTGATATCCGGCAGGAAAATCTGGAGATGGACAGTAACTATGTCAAATCAGTCACACTGGAAGAAATCAACCTTTCCAACGGCGTGGTAAAAGTCCGTATTCAGATCGAAGACCCCTATTATTATCAGGTGATGAGTGAGATGACCGGTGTGACGATAGAGAGCGAGTATCAGCTGATCCATACACTGAAAGAGCTGGCGCAGATGAAACAGGAATATACAAAAGTCCAGCAGGCCATCGAATCCGTACGTGGAACAGGTTATGGTGTAGTGATCCCCGAGAAAAATGAGATCACACTGGAAGAACCGGTTGTGATTCGTCAGGGAAACAAATACGGTGTTAGGATCAAGTCGGTCAGTCCGTCCATCCATATGATCAAAGCGAATATTGAGACGGAGATTGCACCGATTGTAGGAAGCGAGGAACAGGCGCACGATCTGATCACATTCATCAAAGAAAATGAAAAAAATACCGATGATGGTATGTGGGAGACCAATATTTTCGGAAAATCCATCGAACAGCTGGTAGAAGACGGCATCCGCACGAAGATTGCTCAGATCAGTGAAGAAAGTCAGGTGAAGCTGCAGGATACGATGCAAAAGATTGTCAATGACAGCAAGGGCGGGTTGATCTGTATAATTATCTGAAAAAAGTGCTGAGGAAAATGCAAAGAAATTGACAAAGATTTGTAACAAAGTTATAATAAAAGCTGTGGCAAAGAAACCAGTACATTGTTTCTTGTATAACTGCATCATTCACGCAGGATACGCTGCGGCTTTTTAAACTGTGCAATCGGATTCACAGACAAGAGAATGCTACGGTTAGTTCGAAAACGCTGTACCGGTATCATGTCTGGAGCAAAAGATCCTGGTATCAGTAATATCGAGAAGAGTGCAATGCTTCAGACATAGAAGAAAGTACAATAGAAGGAAGTACATATGAAGAAAAAATACGTAAGCAGATTACTGGCAGGATGCCTTACAGTTACCATGCTGACACCGACCGGGGCACTGGCAAGTGTTCCGCAGCCGGTAGTGACACAGGAAGCATCCCAGGTGGCCGGGCAGGAGAACGAAACAGAAAACAAAGAACAGGCAGAGGAATATGCAGCAGAGGGTGCGGCAGAGGTACAGACAGACGAAACCGAAGCAGCAGAAAACAGAACAGCTGCAGATAAGAGCAGAGAACAGACAGAACCACAGACGGCACAGACCGGTGAACAGGCAGAACCGCAGACGACACAGACCGGTGAACAGGCGGTTTCAGAGGCAGAACCTCAGGTACAGGTACAGCCACGGGCTGTAGTGGATGTCAATCAGTGGATCCGGAATGGAAACCGCTGGTGGTACCGTCATGCAGACGGAAGCTATACCACCAATGGATGGGAAGTGATCAACGGAGCCTGGTATTACTTTGACGGAGCCGGCTGGATGGTAACCGGCTGGTTAAAACGCCCGGGCGGCTGGTATTATCTGACAGGAAGCGGAGCGATGGCAACGGGCTGGATCCAGCTGGGAAGTACCTGGTATTATCTGAATGAAAGTGGAACGATGCAGGCAGATACCTGGATCGGAAACAATTATGTAGACGGAAGCGGAGCCTGGATCCCGGGGAAAGTAAAAGCACAGGCCGGCTGGATACAGAGCGGAAGCCGCTGGTGGTATCGTCATACAGACGGAAGCTATACCACCAATGGATGGGAAGTAATCAACGGAGCCTGGTACTACTTTGACGGAGCTGGCTGGATGGTAACCGGCTGGGTAAAACTGTCCGGAACCTGGTATTATCTGACAGGAAGCGGAGCGATGGCAACGGGCTGGATCCAGACCGGTGGAACCTGGTATTACATGAACACCAGTGGAGCGATGGTAACCGATACCTGGATCGGAAACAATTATGTAGACGGAAGCGGAGCCTGGATCCCGGGGAAAGTAAAAGCACAGGCCGGCTGGGTACAGAGCGGAAGCCGCTGGTGGTATCGTCATGCAGACGGAAGCTATACCAGAAATAACTGGGAAATGATCAACGGAAGCTGGTATTATTTTGACGGAGCTGGATGGATGGCAACCGGCTGGCTGAAGCTTGGAAACAACTGGTACTATCTGAATCCGGGTAATGGAGCTATGGTAACCGGCTGGTTACAGCTGGGAAGCACCTGGTATTACATGAATGGAAGCGGAGCCATGGAGACAGACACCTGGATCGGAAACAGCTATGTGGATGCCAATGGTGTATGGGATCAGTCAAAAACAAAGGCGCAGGCTTACTGGGTACTGAACGGAGAACGCTGGATGCTGGTACAGGAAGATGGCACCTATGCAAAGAAATGCTGGAAGACTGTAGACGGAAAAGAATACTACTTAGACGAGAATGGTTATATGGTAACCGGCTGGCTGAAGCAGGGAAGCACCTGGTATTATCTGAAACCGACCGCAAAGAACAGTGCAGAAAAAGTAGGTGAGAAAGCCTATAATTACTGGGTGGGAACAGCCGGGATCGGTGGTTATTACATTGATAAATACGGCAGAATGGTAGCCGGTAAAGATTACAGTCTCGGAAGTTATGTCTATACATTCGATGCCAACGGACTATGCACGAACCGGGAAAACCGTTATCTTCAGGTGACTGATGCGAATGGAAGAAAATACAATGTGGAAAAGAAAACATATCTTTCCGATCCTCAGGTGGGCGTGGATGTAACAGAGGACGAGTTCCTTGCGGCAGCTGTCTATGCAGAGTCGGCAAACCAGAAGCTCACCGGTATGACAGGTGTCGCGATGGTTATGTTAAACCGCATGCGGACCAATAAGACCAGCACGGCTCCATATCCATCAGAAGCGAAAAATATGATTTATCAGGCAACACAGTTTGAAGTGGCAAGAGACGGAGCACTGACAAGAAGTCTGAATCTCATCGTGAGCGGCAAAGGCGGTACAGCGATGGAAAATGCAAAAAAAGCTGTTGTGAACGCCAGAGCAATCTGTGATGCTTACGATAATAACAAGACCGATGAGCTGAGTGATGAAGTGAAAGGTATACTGGAAGAACTGAAGGTTCCGGAAGGTCATACTATGCTGGAATATCTGGGATTTATGACACCAAAAGCATTTGAGAATGCGAATCTGGATCCGGAAAAAACACATGCATTTACCTATAAAAATACGACGTTCTACAGCACCTGGATCAAAAAATCCTGATACTATCCATCATTGACAGCCTACAGGAAAGAGTTTATAATATTGTCGTGAAAAATTTATCACATACAGTTGCAGGAAAACAGGTGAAATTCCTGTACAAGTCCGTTACCGTTAAAGTCGGAGTACTCTCTGTATGGTGAGGACTGTAAACATTTGCGGCAACCGAAGGATTACAGAATAGAAATGAGCAGGAAAACCGTTGTCTTTTTGACAACGGTTTTTTACTTTACAGGAAACGGCTTTTCTGCAAAGTAAAAAACGCTCCGCGAGAATGTGCCAAGACACATTCTTTGTTCATGTATGCAGGCAACAAGACAAAGCAATAAGTAAACTGTGATTGGAAAAAATAATATGGATAAAAAAAAACACCGCACCGGTCTGGAAGGGTATTATGCGGTAGATGAAAAAAACAGAAAACTTCGTTACGGTTATACAACCGGTTCCTGTGCGGCAGCTGCGGCGCAGGCGGCAACGCGGATGCTGCTGACCGGAGAAAAAGTGGAAGAGGTGGCTTTACAGACACCAAAAGGAATTTTACTGCATCTGCTGATCGAGGAGATTTCCATGGATGAGGGAAGGGTGCGCTGTGCCGTGCAGAAGGATGGCGGTGATGATCCGGATGTAACGACGGGAATCTATGTATATGCAAACGTTTCCCGCAGGGATGCACCACAGATTACTCTGGACGGAGGGATCGGCGTAGGAAGAGTGACCAGACCGGGTCTGTGGCAGGCAGTTGGCGAGGCGGCGATCAACAAGGTTCCAAGGCAGATGATCCTTGAAAATGTAGAGCAGGTCTGTAAAGAATATCACTACACCGGAGGTCTGGATGTGCAGATTGAGATTCCGGCAGGAGTGGAGCTTGCAAAAAAGACGTTTAATCCACGCCTGGGTATCGAAGGCGGAATCTCTGTTCTTGGAACAAGTGGCATCGTGATCCCGATGAGTGAGACAGCACTGGTGGCCAGCCTGCGGCTGGAGATGAAGATGCTGGTGGAAGGCGGCGGGTCTTATCTGGTGATTACACCGGGAAATTATGGTCAGGCTTTTTCAAAAGAACAGACAAGACTGGATCTTACCTATTCGATGAAATGTAGCAATTATGTGGGGGAGACCCTGGATATGGCAAGAGAGCTGGGAGTAAAGGGTATCTTGTTTATCTCTCATATCGGCAAATTTGTGAAAGTAGCCGGCGGAATCATGAATACCCATTCCCGCCAGGCAGACAGTCGAAGCGAACTGATGGCAGCGAATGCGATCCGCGCCGGCGCAGATCTGGAGACAGCAAAAGAAATTCTTGATACGATCACCACGGAGCAGAGTGTGGAGATTTTAAAACGAAAGGGTTATCTGGAAGCTACGATGAAAGAAATCAGTGACCGGGTAGAATTCTATCTGAATAAAAGGGCAGGCGAACAGCTGGAAGTGGGAACTATCTTATTTTCCAATGTATATGGAAAGCTGGCAGAAACCTCGAAAGTTCCGGAACTCGCCCGAAAAATCATGAAGCAGGCAGAAAAAAAAGCACACGATCAATGTGCAGATAAAGAACAGAAACCAAATCAACAGAAAAACGAGGAGAAAAAACTATGAGTGGAATATTATATGGACTTGGAGTGGGACCGGGAGATCCGGAACTGCTGACACTGAAAGCCCTTCGTCTGATCCGCGAGAATCCTGTGATCGCAGTACCGGGCAACGATATAAAAGCCAGTGTCGCTTATCAGATCGTAAAAGGAGCATATCCAAAACTGGATGAAAAAGAACTGATTCCGGTGGCTATGCCGATGACAAAAGACAGGGCAGTACTGGAAGACAATCATAATAAGGCTGCAGATGCAGTGGAATCTTATCTGAAACAGGGAAAAAATGTGGTGTTTTTGACACTGGGAGATCCTACTATATATTCCACTTATCTGTATGTACATAAACGTATCCTGGAACGCGGTTATCAGGCTGAAATCGTGAGCGGGATCACTTCTTTCTGTGCAGTGGCGGCCCGTCTTAATATGGGTCTGGCGGAGATGGCAGAACCGCTCCATGTGATTCCGGCGACCTATAAAGCAGAAGAAATGGATGATCTTTTAAAACTGCCTGGAACCAAAGTGCTGATGAAAAGCGGCAAACGCCTGAAAAAAGTAAGAGACAGCATTTTAAGAAGCGGACAGAATGCCGTAATGATTGAAAACTGCGGCATGCCGGAAGAAAAAATCTATGCATCGGCCAAAGAGATACCGGAAGAAGCAGGATATTATACCCTTCTGGTCGTAAAAGATAAAAAATAAGAGAAAATAAGAGTGCCTGACGCCAGGGACAAGAGAGGAGAAAACATATGGTACATTTCGTAGGAGCAGGTTCCGGTGCACCGGATCTGATCACACTGAGAGGAAAAAAATTTCTGGAAGAAGCAGACGTAGTGATCTATGCAGGCTCACTGGTCAATCCACAGCTTCTTGAATACACGAAAGAAAACTGTGAGATCTACAACAGTGCGAAGATGACACTGGAAGAAGTTCTGGATGTGATCTTTGCAGCGGAAGAAAAGGGGCTGACAACGGTACGTCTCCATACCGGAGATCCTTCTTTGTATGGTGCGATCCGGGAACAGATGGATGTTCTGGAAGAAAAAAATATTGCATTTGATTATTGCCCGGGTGTCAGCAGCTTCTGTGGTGCGGCATCCGCGCTGAACCTGGAATACACACTGCCGGATGTATCACAGAGCGTGATCATAACCCGAATGGAAGGAAGAACTCCGGTACCGGAAAAAGAGAGCATCCAGTCCTTTGCGGCCCATCAGGCAACGATGGTTGTCTTTTTAAGTACAGGCATGTTAGAAGAACTGAGCAGAAGACTGATCGAGGGTGGTTACACCGCCGATACTCCGGCAGCGATTGTATACAAAGCGACCTGGGAAGATCAGAAAACATTCGTCTGTACAGTAGGAACGCTGGCACAGACAGCAAAAGAAAACAATATTACAAAGACCGCACTGATGATTATCGGTGATGTGGTGGCTCACAGCCACTATGACCGGTCAGAACTGTATAATCCGGCATTCACCACAGAGTTTCGGGAAGCAACAAAATAAGATGAAAAAGACAGGAATCATCGCATTCACAGAACATGGCTGTGTCCTTGGAGAAAAACTTCTGAGAGATCTGCAAAAGCAGAATCAGGAGGTATATGGCTTTGTGAAAAGTAAATATGTAGAGCTTCCTGAAAAACATCCTTTTCGGAAAGTGAAAGGGACCCTGAGAGAATGGGCAGAAGAATGGATCCCCCGACTGGACGGAATCATCTTTTTCAGTGCCACCGGGATCGCTGTGAGAACCATCGCTCCTTTTGTGGTAAGTAAGAAAACAGACCCGGCGGTTGTGGTGATCGATGAACAGGGCAGCTATGCGATCTCTCTTCTCTCCGGTCATCTCGGCGGAGCAAACGAACTGACGGAATTCGCTGCAGAAAGCATCGGAGCGCAACCCGTGATCACCACAGGGACAGACGTAAACCACACTTTTGCGGTGGATGTCTTCGCCCGGAAAAACAATCTGGTGATTTCTGATATGGAGCTGGCAAAAGAGATGGCGGCGTTGCTGATCCGGGGAAAAACTATTGCCTGGGGAGCCGGAGAAGGATTCGTCTTTCCGAAAGAACAGACCATTCCGGAAAAGCTGCGATTCCGGAAGACGGAAAGCCCGGATAGGAAACAGGGAACTTTATGGTTTGCAATCCCGCAAAGTGACAGAGAACAGGAAGAAGCCCTGGGAACAGAGCAGACTCGGATGCTTCATCTGTATCCGAAAAATGTGTATCTCGGGGTGGGTTGCAGGAAAAACACACCGGAAGAAAAGATCGAAACACAGATTCAGAAGTACCTGTCAGAACATGGAATAGCTGCAGAACAGATTATCCTGGCAGCCAGCATCGATCTGAAAAAAGAAGAGCCGGGACTGCTGGCGTTCTGTGAAAAATATCACCTTCCTTTTGTGACTTATCGTGGAGAAGAACTTGAAAAAGCAAAAGGTACCTTTACGCCATCTGCATTTGTCAGCAAGATCACCGGTGTGGACAATGTATGCGAACGAAGTGCCAGCCTTGCCGGCGATGGCGGAACATTTATCATGAGAAAACAGGCCGCAGAGGGAGTGACCGCTGCGTGTACAATAAAGAAATGGAGTGTGAGCTTTGAATAAATTATATGTAATCGGTATCGGACCGGGAGAATACGAACAGATGACACTGAAGGCAATTCATGCAATGGAAAAAAGTGAGGTAATTATCGGCTATACAGTATATGTAGATCTGGTAAAAGAACATTTTCCGGGGAAAGAATTCCTGACCACTCCCATGAAAAAAGAGGTGGATCGTTGTGTGATGGCTTTTGAAGAAGCAAAAAAGGGAAAAGTAGTTTCCATGATCTGCAGCGGAGATGCCGGTGTGTACGGTATGTCCGGACTGATGTATGAGGTCGGTGTCAACTATCCGGAAGTAGAACTGGAGATTATTCCCGGTGTAACAGCAGCGACCGGCGGTGCGGCAGTACTGGGTGCTCCGCTGATCCACGATTTCTGTCTGATCAGTCTGAGTGATCTGCTGACACCGTGGGAGAAGATTGAGGCACGTCTGCTGGCAGCTGCAGAGGCTGATTTTGTTGTGTGTCTGTATAACCCGTCCAGCAGGAAGCGAAGCGATTATCTGCAGAAAGCCTGCGATCTGATGATGCAGTACAAGAGCCCGGAGACCGTATGCGGTATCGTAAGCTACATCGGAAGAGACGGGGAACATTATGAAGTGATGGATCTGAAAACCCTGCGGGATACGAAGGTAGACATGTTTACGACCGTATGGGTGGGCAATTCACAGACCAAAGAGATTAACGGTAAGATGGTAACACCGAGGGGATATCGAAATGTATAAAGTTCTGCTGTTCGGCGGTACGGTGGAAGGACGCACCGTGGCCGAGTATTTGAATGAAAATAAAATACCTTCCATGGTATGTGTCGCTACGGAATACGGAGAAAGTCTGTTGCCGCAGGGCGAATATCTGGAATTATCCCACGAACGTCTGGATGAAAAGCAGATGGAAGAGAGGATGTTACAGATGGAGAACGGGCTGGTCATTGATGCGACTCATCCGTATGCCCAGGTAGTGACGGAAAATATTGAGACCGCCTGTGAACGTACCGGAACTGCCTATCTGCGGGTGGTGCGTCAGGAAAGCCGGCGTCTTGAAGAAGAAGAAACCATTACATATGTAAAAAGCATCCGGGAAGCGGTGGAATATCTGGAAAAAACCAGTGGAAATATTCTGGTTACCACCGGGAGCAAAGAACTGTCTGCCTATACGGCACTGACCGATTATCAGGAAAGAATCTATGCCAGAGTGCTTTCTCTGGTGGAAGTTGTCGCTTCCTGCGCAAAACTTGGCATCGAAGGGAAACATCTGCTGTGCATGCAGGGACCTTTTTCCCGGGAAATGAATATCGCACTGATCCATCAGTTTGATATCGCATGGATGGTAAGTAAAGAATCGGGAAGAGCCGGAGGATTCCTGGAAAAATATCAGGCGGCAAAAGAAACCGGCTGCCGGATGATTGTCATCGGACGACCGAAGGAAGAACAGGGCATGGAACTGGAGAAATGTATCGAGTATCTGAATCGCCGGTTTCTCCCGAAAGAAAATGTTGCAAATGATGCAAAAATTGAAATTGTCAATACTGATACAGAAAATATAGAAAATATAGAGAATCCTGGTAGCGGGCAGGAAAAGGTTGCGCAGGAACCTGTCATGCAGGAAGCAGCAACGCAAAATACAGAAGCGGTAACCGAAGGAGAAGAAACTGAGGATATCCTTCGGGGACAAAAGGTTTCTCTTGTGGGAATCGGTATGGGAACTGCAGATACTCTGACACAGGAAGGAAAACAGGCACTGGAGTGTGCGGATCTTCTGATCGGAGCAGCACGGATGGTGGAACGTATCCGAAAACCGGGCCAAGAAGTCTGGACCGGATACAAACCGGAAGAAATCTGTGCCTATATTGCGGCCCATCCGGAGCACAAAAACGTGGCGATTGCCCTCTCAGGGGATGTCGGATTCTACAGCGGAGCCAAAAAACTCCTGGAGACACTGCACCGGGAACTGCCGATGGTACAGAAAAAAGTGTACTGTGGCATATCTTCTATGATTTATTTCTGCGCAAAACTGGAAACACCGTGGGAAGATGTTCATCCGGTCAGCCTTCATGGAAGAGAGTGCAATCTGCCCGGACTTCTGCGTATATACGGAAAGATTTTTGCTATTGTGGGAACGACAGACGGTATTGCAAAATTGTGTCAGAAGCTGCAGCGCTACGGCATGGGTGATGTACGGGTAGAGGTGGGCGAACGGCTTTCTTACCCGGAAGAAAAGATCACCCGGGGATATGCCTGGCAGCTGACAGAACTTGAGACGGACAGTCTCAGTGTCGTGTTATTTACCAGAGAGGGAAAAGAAGCCATCGTGACACACGGGATCCCGGATGAAGCATTTATCCGGGGAAAAGTGCCGATGACGAAAGAGGAAGTGCGAGGCATCTCCCTGTCAAAATTACAGCTGACACGGAATTCGATTGTTTACGATGTGGGAGCAGGAACCGGTTCTGTATCCGTAGAGATGGCTATGCAGGCGGTAGAAGGCCGGGTATATGCGATCGAGAAAAAACCGGAGGCTGTGGAACTGTTATATAAAAACAAAGAAAAGTTTGCAGCAGATAATCTTGAGATTGTCGAAGGACTGGCACCGGAAGCCTGCGTGGATCTGCCGGTACCGACCCATGCTTTTATCGGAGGCTCCTCCGGTAACATGAAAGACATCCTTAAACTGCTGCTTTCAAAGAATCCCGGGATCCGTGTGGTGATCAACTGCATCGCTCTCGAATCCGTAGGAGAGGCCATGAACTGTCTGAATGTTCTGCCATTTGAGCAGGTGGATATCGCACAGGTGCAGGTAGCAAAAGGCAAAAAAGCGGGATCTTATCATCTGATGATGGGACAGAATCCGGTCTATGTGATTTCCTGCCGGGGAAAGGAAGAAACAAATGAATAACAAACGCAAAGTGCCGCGAATCCTTCTCGGGGCAGCCGCGAGCGGAAGCGGAAAGACACTGCTCACCTGCGGACTGCTGCAGGCATTAAAAAACAGAAACCTACAGGTTGCTTCTTTCAAGTGTGGACCGGATTATATTGACCCGATGTTTCACAGCCGTGTGATCGGAACAAAAAGCAGGAACCTGGACAGCTTTTTTGCGAAGGAAGATACCCTGCGGTATCTTCTGGAGAAAAATGCAAGAGACTGTGAGATTTCTGTGATTGAAGGCGTGATGGGTTACTATGACGGACTTGCGGGGATCTCTCCGAAAGCCAGTGCCTATGATGTGGCAAGAATCACAAAAACACCCGCGGTGCTGATTGTAAATGCAAAGGGAATGAGTCTGTCTGCGGCAGCTTTTGTCAAGGGCTTTGTGGAATACAGAGAAGACAGTCAGATCCGTGGTGTGATTCTGAATCAGATATCCCCAATGATGTATCCGCGGTTAAAGCAGATCATCGAAGAAACCCTGCCGGTGAAAGTGTACGGGTATGTTCCGGTGGTGAAGGACTGCGTGCTGGAAAGCCGTCATCTGGGTCTGGTGATGCCGGAAGAAATCGCAGATCTGCATGATAAACTGATGAAACTGGCAGAGATCCTGGAAAGATCCGTGGATATTGACGGACTTCTGGAACTGGCAGAAGGTGCAGAGGAACTTCCTGTTCAGGAACCACTGACCGGTTATCATACAAAAAGAACCGTAAGGATCGCTCTGGCGAAGGATGAAGCGTTCTGCTTTTTCTATCAGGACAATCTGGAACTTCTGGAGGAAATGGGTGCGCAGCTGATTCCATTTTCTCCCATTCATGATGAAAAACTCCCGGAAAATATAGACGGAATGCTTTTTCATGGCGGATATCCGGAACTGTATGCAAAAGCACTGAGTGAGAATAAAAAAATGCTTACTTCTGTCCGTGAAGCGGTACAGGCAGGTATTCCCTATATGGCAGAATGCGGTGGTTTTATGTATCTGCATCAGGAGATGGAGGACATGGAAGGACACAGCTGGCCAATGGCCGGTGTTATTCCCGGCAAATCCTGGCGTACGCCCCGGCTTACCAGATTCGGTTATATTACCCTGGAAGACGGAACGTGTTTCGGGAAGAATGTGGGAGGAATCCGTGCCCATGAATTTCATTATTTTGATTCGGATAACTGCGGGGAAAGCTATACGGCCAGGAAACCACTGAGCAGTCGGTCATGGAACTGTATACACAGTGACAGACAGGGAATGAGCGGATTTCCGCATATGTATTATTACAGCAATCTGCAGGTGCCGGAACAGTTCTTACGCACCTGTGAGGAAAGGAAGGCATAAGTATGACGTTAGAGGAAACGCTGGAGAAGATACATCCGGCAGATGAGACAGCCATGGAAGCGGCCCTGGCACACTGGAACAATATTGCCATGCCTCTTCACAGTCTGGGACGGTTGCAGGATACGGTCGTTCGTATCGCCGGTATGACAGGGAATGCCAGAGTGGACCTTAAGAAAAAAGCTCTGGTGGTCATGTGCGCCGATAACGGTGTGGTGGAAGAAGGTGTGACACAGAGCGGGCAGGAAGTGACCAAAATCGTAGCCGAAAATTTTCTGAAAGAAAAGGCTACAGCAAGTATCCTCTGTAAAAAAGCAGGTGCAGATATCTTTCCGGTGGACATCGGGATTGCCACGGACAGCACGATTCTTCAGCATAAAGTGATGTACGGAACAAAAAATATGGCGAAAGAGCCTGCCATGACAAGAGAACAGGCTGTTCAGGCACTCGAAGTCGGCATCCATATGGTGGAAGAACTCAAAGAAAAAGGGTATGGAATCGTAGCAACCGGTGAGATGGGAATCGGCAATACAACGACCAGCAGCGCAGTGACTGCCGTTTTACTGGAACAAGATCCGGCAGAGGTAACCGGACGCGGAGCAGGACTTTCCGGTACAGGACTGAAAAAGAAGATTTCTGTGATCAGAGATGCGATTGCCTTGCATAAACCGAAGAAAGAAGATCCGATCGATGTGCTCGCGAAAGTAGGCGGACTCGATATCGCCGGTATGGCAGGGGTATTCTTAGGCGGAGCAGCCTGTCGGATCCCGGTGGTTGCTGATGGATTCATCTCCTGTGTGGCTGCATTGTGTGCAATCCGGATCTGTCCGGCAGTGAAAGATTATGTAATCACATCACACAAATCAAAAGAACCGGCAACGATGATAATCCTGGAGGCACTGGATATTCCGGTATTTTTAGACTGTGATATGTGTCTGGGTGAGGGAACCGGAGCGGTAACGATTTATCCGATCCTTGATATGGCGCTGGCGGTATATGGAGGCATGTGCACGTTTTCCGATAATCAGATGGAAAATTATGTGCCATTGGTGTAAGAAGAGAAAGTGAAGGAAATCAGAGATGTTTCATGTAGTAACAGGAGGAAGCGGCAGCGGAAAATCTGCATTTGCAGAACAGTGTATCCTGGATTGTCAGGGAAACAACAGAATCTATATTGCGACGATGTACCCGTTTGATGAAGAAAGCCACCGGAGGATCGCGAGACATCGCGCCATGCGGGCAGAGAAAAAGTTTACGACGATTGAGCGTTATACGGATCTGGAGCATCTTACGATACCGCAGGGGGCAGATGTATTGCTGGAGTGCATGTCGAATCTGACGGCAAATGAGATCTATCAGGAAGGCGGAGCCGGGGACAATACTGTGAAGGCGATCCTGAATGGAATCCACCATCTGCTGGAGCGGGCAGAAAATCTGGTGGTAGTGACGAATGAGGTTTTTTCCGACGGCATCACCTACGATCCGGAGACAGAAAAATATCTGGAAAAACTTGGTGCGATCAACTGTCAGATGGCGCAGATCGCAGATACAGTCACAGAGGTTGTCTACGGAATTCCGATTTTTCATAAAAAGACAGGCGAGGAGAGAAAAAATGAAGAAATTTTATCATAGTTTTCTGATTGCATTTTCCATGTATTCGAAGATCCCGATGCCCCAGTGTGAATGGAATGAAGAAAATATGGCATATGCCATGTGCTTTTTCCCATGGATCGGTGTTGCCATCGGCGGAGTAACCTGGCTGTGGGGGACGTTTGGAACGTATCTTGGGCTTTCCTCAGCCTTTTATACCGTGATCCTGACATTGATCCCATGGTTTCTTACCGGAGGGATCCACCTGGACGGATTGTTGGATACGGCAGATGCGATGAGTTCATGGCAGGAACGTGAGCGCCGGCTGGAGATCCTGAAGGATTCGAATTCCGGAGCATTTGCGGTGATTACCTGTGCGGTTTACTTTATGTTTTATTATGGTGTATACAGCCAGATCAGTGCCCGTGCCCTGGCGATGATCCCCTTTACATTTTGTCTGTCCCGGACATTAAGCGGGCTGGCGATCGTGACATTTCCGAAGGCAAAAAAGACTGGATCGGTTTCTGCTATGGCACGCGGGGCGAAGGATCGGCAGGTAAAAGCCACGATGTGTGTGTATCTGCTGATACTGCTGGCAGGGATGCTGCTGGTGGACTGGAAACTGGGTCTTCTGGTTTATGGAATAGCGATTCTGGTTTATGCCCTTTATTATCGGAATGCGATGAAGTATTTCGGAGGAACGACCGGGGATCTGGCGGGGTGCTTTTTGTCGCTGTGCGAGGTGTTTATGGCTTGCGGAGCAGTGCTTGGTGCGCTTTGGCTTTAAAAGATGAGATTGAAGAACTATGCTGTGTAAGATTTTCCCTGCGTGCCCTCTGCGATACCGCGCGGGTCTGCGCTCGGTTTGAGCCTGTAGTCTCAAACACGTGCTCGACAAGCACTGCGGTATCGCAGAGGGCACGCAGGGAAAATCCAGGCAAAGTTTTGGGGAAGACTGAGGTGGCTGGTATGGAGAGGGTCACTGGATATCCCTTAAAAATGAAGGAATAGATAGATATAGTTGTTCATTGGGATGTAAAATAGATAAATAAGTATAGCAATAAGTCCTGGAGCGTGTCTGAAAAATCATTTCCGCAATCTGCAAGCCCCACTTTGCGGTATATTTTACCCTCATTCGGTTGCCGTAGCCCGCTACGCCGCCCTCATTCGGATAAAATCTCCCACAAACTGAGACTCGTAGCTCACGAAAAGCCTTTTTCAGACACGCTCTAGCCAGTACTCTTGAAGGGGTTCGGTCGATTGCTTATCGCCTCGCAGCCAGCGCTTGTCGAGCACGAGTCTGAGACTACAGGCTCAGACCGAGCGCAGACCCGCGGCCGCGAGGCGATAAGCAATCGACCGAATCCACCACAACCTACCCAACAAACTTATCATTAAAAAGGAGAACCAACAATGATATTAATAATCGGCGGTGCGTACCAGGGCAAACAATCTTACGCATCAAAAACATACAACCTGACCGATCCCGACTGGAAAGACGGTCAGACCTGCACGATAGAAGATCTGAAAACAGCAAAAGCAGTCCATCATTTCCACTCCTTTATCCGCAGAGAACTGGACGAAGGAGGATCTGTCCGGGATCTTGCAGAAATAATATGGAAAGAAAATCCTGATCTGATCATTGTAACGGATGAAGTAGGCTATGGAATCGTCCCGATGGACGCGAAAGACCGGGAATGGAGAGAAGCATGCGGTCGGGTATGTACAAAACTTGCGGCACATGCAGCTCAGGTAGTGCGCGTCTGCTGTGGGATCGGAACACAGCTCAAGTGAGAAAAGGAGAAAACAGATGAGAATATATCTGATCCGGCATGGGAAAACACCTGGGAATCAGCTGAATCGCTATATCGGGATCACCGATGAACCGGTTCTGGAAGAGGATCAGGAACAGCTGAAAAAACAGAACTATCCGAAAGCAGAAAGACTTTTTGTAAGTCCCCTGCTTCGCTGCCGTCAGACAGCAGCCTGTATCTATCCGGGCCAGGAGCAGCAGGTGATTCAGAACCTGAGAGAATGTGATTTCGGAAGATTCGAAAACAAAAACTGGAAGGAAATGACCGGTGATGCTGAGTATCAGGCGTGGGTGGACAGCAATGCAACCCTGCCCTTCCCGGGAGGGGAAGATCCACAGGAATTCCGGGACAGGGCCTGTCAGGGATTTCTGGAAGGATTGAAGCTCTGCGCGGAAGATGGAACAGAATCCGCTGCTTTTGTCGTCCATGGTGGCATTATCATGGCAGTGCTGGAACGATTCGCAGATAGAAAAAAAGCCTTTTATGAATGGCATGTGGGCAACGGAGAAGGATATGAAGCAGAAGCAGATCCGGCTGCGTGGAGCGATGCATCAGGACAGCAGCCGGTGCTGCGTGTGGTAAATCCGATACAAATGACAAAACAACAGTAGTGTAGATAATAAGAACAGAAATAGAAAAGGTGTAACTGCAAAAAAGCAGATGGTTACAGAAAGAGGAAGAAAAGATGAAGTGGACATTACTTGCAGTAGTACTGGGATTCCTTATGGATCTGTGTTTTGGGGATCCCAGATGGCTGTATCATCCGGTGCGTATCATCGGGCATGGGATTACATTTTTAGAGAAGATCCTGCGGAAGATATTTCCGAAAACAAAAACAGGAGAACGGATCGCCGGAGGATTGCTGGTGGTGGAAATCGTGGCGGCTTCGTCTTTTGTCCCGTGGCTGATCCTACATCTGGCGTATGGATTCCGCACCTGGCTGGGGGTGGCGCTGGAGAGCTTTATGTGCTACCAGCTGCTGGCGGCAAGATCCCTTCGTGACGAGAGTAAAAAAGTCTACGATGCGCTGCAGACCGGAGATATTGAAAAAAGCCGTTACGCTGTATCGATGATCGTGGGACGTGACACGCAGAATCTGACCGAAGAAGGCGTAACCAAAGCAGCAGTTGAAACCGTTGCAGAGAATACTTCCGACGGTATCATTGCCCCGCTGTTTTACATGATGATCGGCGGCGCAGTGCTGGGCTTTGCCTATAAAAGTGTGAATACCATGGACTCCATGGTAGGTTATGTGAACGACAGATACCGGTATTTTGGAACAGCGGCGGCAAAACTGGATGATGTGTTGAATTATATTCCGGCAAGACTTTCCGCCTGGCTGATGATCGCAGGAGCCTGGCTGATCGGTATGGATGGAAAAAATGCAAAGAAAATCTATCTTCGCGACCGCAGAAAACACGCCAGCCCGAACTCTGCTCAGACAGAAGCTGTGATGGCCGGTGCACTGGATATCCGGCTGGCAGGAGATGCCTGGTATTTTGGAGAACTGCATAAAAAACCATATATCGGTGATCCGATCCGGAAAGTAGAGATTGAGGATATCATAAGATCTCACAAACTGATGTATGCGGGAACGGTACTGTCACTTGTGGTATTTGGACTGGTGCGTGTTCTGGTCTGCGTGTTTATATAAATATACCGTAACTGTTCAGTACCCTCACAGTTACGAGTCAAAAAGCATTTCTAATCACCTTCGGTGATGGCATTTTGACAAAAACATGCCAAAACACCTTGCGGAATGCTACCTACTGAATAGTTACAATGTACCAATAAAAGAAAAAACAGATACAAAAAGGAGAAACAACGGACTCATGAAAGAATACATACATGGCGGAGATATCTACCGCCACCCGGATGTGCTGGATTATTCAGCGAATATCAATCCGCTTGGAACACCGCCCGGGGTCATCCGGGCGGCAAAAGACAGCATGGAACGGGTCTGCCATTATCCGGATGCCTGTCAGGAAAAGCTGAAGCAGGCGCTGGCGAAATATGAACAGGTTCCGGTGGAATGGCTGATCTGTGGAAACGGGGCGGCAGAACTGATCTTTGCACTGGTGCAGGCGGTAAAGCCGAAAAGAGCGCTGGTACTGGCACCTACCTTTGCAGAATATGCCCAGGCACTGGAAGCTGTGGGATGTGAGGTGAACAGAGAGATCCTGAAAAAAGAAGAGGGATTTACTTTGCAGGACAGGATTCTGGACAGACTGCAAAAAGAAGATCTGCAAATGGTTTTTCTGTGTAACCCAAACAACCCGACCGGTATTCTGATGGATCCGGAACTTCTTCGAAAGATTGTAACCCTCTGCGAAAAACGACAGATCTATCTGGTGGTGGATGAATGTTTTCTTGATTTTGTTCCGGAACCGGAAGTACATACCTTAAAAGGTGAACTGAAAGGAAAGAAGTATCTGTTTCTTCTGAAAGCATTTACCAAACGATATGCGATGGCAGGATTACGACTGGGCTATGGAATTACGTCCGGCGAAACACTGATGGCGCAGATCGAAGCTCAGCTGCAGCCGTGGAATGTATCCACACCGGCGCAGGAAGCCGGAACTGCGGCGCTGAGGGAGACAGCTTATGTGGAGAAGGCGAGAACACTGATCTTTCAGGAACGGCAATTCCTGCGGGAGGGACTGATGAAAATGGGATATCCGGTGCTGGACTCTCAGGCAAATTATCTGTTTTTTGAGGGAGAGCCTGATCTGTATGAAAAACTTCTGCAGGAAGGTGTGATGATCCGGGACTGCAGCAATTATCCCGGACTCTGGAAAGGCTGTTACCGGATCGCAGTGAAGCTACATACAGAAAACGAACAATTATTAGAAAAGATTCGGAAAGTGAGGAGATAAATCATGGCAAAAGCAATTATGATACAGGGAACCATGTCCAACGCAGGAAAGAGCCTGCTGGCAGCCGGACTGTGCCGGATCTTTAAACAGGATGGCTATCGGGTGGCACCGTTTAAATCACAGAATATGGCACTGAATTCCTTTATCACAGAAGAAGGACTGGAGATGGGACGGGCACAGGTGATGCAGGCGGAAGCGGCAGGCATCAGGCCGTCTGTTCTGATGAATCCGATCCTGTTAAAGCCCACCAATGATGTGGGCAGTCAGGTGATCGTAAACGGTGAAGTCCTTGGAAATATGAGTGCACGGGATTATTTCGCCTACAAAAAGAAACTGATCCCGGATATTATGAAGGCCTATGATACGCTGGCAGCAGAAAATGATATCATTGTCATTGAAGGCGCGGGAAGTCCGGCGGAGATTAACTTAAAGCAGGATGATATCGTCAATATGGGTATGGCCAGGCTTGCAAAAGCACCGGTGCTTCTGGTCGGAGATATCGACCGCGGCGGCGTATTTGCCCAGCTGATCGGTACGGTGATGCTTCTGGAAGACGAGGAAAAAGAGATGGTAAAGGGCCTGATCATCAACAAATTCCGAGGGGACAAAACCATTCTTGATCCCGGTGTAGAGATGCTGGAAGAACGAAGCGGCATCCCGGTAGTTGGCGTGGCACCGTACCTGCAGATCGAGGTGGAAGACGAAGACAGTCTGACGGAGCGGTTTGACAGTCAGCAGGAGGTGGGACAGATCGATATCGCGGTGATCCGGGTTCCACGGATCTCTAACTTTACAGATTTTAATCCATTTGAAAATATTCCGGGTGTGTCTCTTCGATATGTAAAGCATATCCATGAACTGAAGCATCCGGATATGGTGATTCTCCCGGGAACAAAGAATACTATGGGAGACCTGCAGTGGATGCGGGAGAGCGGCATGGAGGCGGCAGTCCTCAAACTTGCAGCAGCAGGAACAGTGATCTTCGGTGTCTGCGGCGGCTACCAGATGTTAGGGGAAACACTTTCCGATCCGGACGGTGTGGAAGCGGGCGGAACCATGAAAGGGATGGGACTGCTTCCGATGGATACCGTATTTGCAGACGGAAAGACCAGAACCAGAGTCAGTGGTATATTCGGACAGGTAGAGGGCGAACTTTCCCTGCTTTCCGGCGTGGAGTTGGAAGGGTATGAGATTCATATGGGTGTGACGACTTTACATGAAGGGGCATCCCCGCTGACAACGATCCGGGATCATGCAAAGACCACAGAGGAAAAACAGGATGGTGCGTATACTTCCCGTGTCTATGGCACCTATGTTCACGGTGTATTTGACAAAGAAGGTGTGGCGGAGGCTGTGATCCGGGCACTGGGAAAAAAGAAGGGAATCGATACCTCAGAGATGAAAGGTGTGGATTTTCAGACATTCAAGGAGACACAGTACGATATTCTGGCAGCAGCGCTGCGGGAACATCTGGATATGAAGGCAATATATGAGATTCTGGAAGCAGGGGTATAAGTTATGAAAATAGAACTGGAAAATGTAAAACCAAGAGATATTGAACGCAGAAGCTTTGAGATCATCACGGAAGAACTGGGCGACCGGAAACTGGACCCGGACAAAGAACTGATCATCAAACGCTGTATCCATACAAGTGCAGACTTTGAATATGCGGACAGTCTGTGTTTTTCTGACAATGTCGTGGCAAAAGCCATGGATGCGATCCGCCAGGGTGCCTGCATCGTTACGGATACCCAGATGGGCAGATCCGGCATCAACAAACGTGCCCTCGCCCGTTACGGCGGAGAGGTTTACTGCTTCATGTCCGATGAGGATGTGGCAGCCACAGCGAAGGCAAACGGAACCACAAGAGCCACTGCAAGTATGGATAAGGCAGCACAGCTGGACAAACCACTGATCTTTGCAATCGGTAACGCTCCGACTGCTCTGGTACGTCTCTACGAACTGATCGAAGAGGGAAAACTGAATCCGGCACTCATCATCGGTGTCCCGGTAGGCTTCGTCAACGTGGTACAGTCCAAAGAACTGATCATGAAAGCGGATGTCCCATATATCGTGGCACGGGGAAGAAAAGGCGGAAGCAATATCGCAGCGTGCATCTGCAATGCGTTGCTGTATATGATCGATGATCGGAGAGATTAGACGATAACAGAAAAATACAGAAATGTGCTTGTATAAAATACCATATGTGTGATAAAATATTATGCAAGGAAAGCACCCATGACAGGGTGAGGTAGCCTCCCGAGGTTATGCTACCGCTTGGCGGAATACATAAGAAGGGAGGTGGCGCGATGACAGCTTATGAAATTCTTTCAATTGTTATTGGGATATTGGCATTATTAATATCCCTTGGTAACATGTTCGTAGCGTTGCTTACCTTTTTCGATAAGAGAAAGAAGCGAAAATAAAAAAGCCTATCCTGTCAGCACACAGGATAGGCCGCGTCCTTAAGGACATAAGTTAAAGCCTAAACTCGGAGCATCCACCATTGGAGTGGGTGCTTTCTGTTACATAACAAATCAATAATTAATCCAATGGATCAGTTTTGATTTAATTAAATACTATCACTTTGTATCAAAGAATTCAAGTGTTTTATATGTGAAAGATTGAAATAGAAGGTAATGAGGTTACTGAACACGGAGTGAACAGTAACGATAGCGAGGACAGGCGATAAAGAATATGAAACAACAGCTACAAAGAAAAGCAATAAACCAATTCCCATACGGCGAAGCCCATATGCACATTTTCATGAACGGCACAGACTATAAAAAAGCCGTAGCCGACCAGAAAAATGGTGTCTGCGACCGGGTGATCCACGCGCATCTTGCGGAATACCGGAAGCGCGGAATCACCTGGCTGCGGGAAGGTGGGGATATCTACGGAACATCAAAACGGACGATGGAACTGGCACCTGCCTATGGGATCACCTACCGGACACCGATCTTTGCCATTCACAAAAAGGGGCACTACGGAGCGATCGTGGGAAGAGGTTACGAAACCATGCAGGAGTACAGGAAATTGATCGGGGATCTGCGCCGGCAGGGCGGACACTTCGTGAAAATTATGATCTCCGGGATCATGGACTTTACTCATGGAGGTCTGACGGAACCTTCACTTGCCGACAGTGAGATCCACGAACTGATCCATATTGCCCATGAAGAAGGTTTCCCCGTCATGGCACATACAAACGGCAGTCAGGCAGTACGGGCAGCAGCTCTCGCAGGTGTGGACAGTATCGAACATGGAAACTTCTGCGACGAAGATGCGCTTCAGGCACTTGCAGCTTCCGATGCTGTCTGGGTACCTACGATAGTAACAGTAAAAAATCTTCTCGGAGACGGACGGTTTCCGGAACAAGTAGTGAAAAATATCTGGGAAGGACAGAAAAAAACATTACTCCGCGGGTATCAGCTCGGAGCAAAACTTGCTCTCGGAAGTGATGCCGGAGCCTATCGTGTCCTCCACGGTCAGGGACTTCTTGATGAATACCGGGCTTTCCGGGAGATTCTGGAAGAAGACTTCCCGGACTGGGAAAAGCGGATCCGGAACGGTGACCGGCTGATAAAAGAAAGATTTTCTTAGAGCGTGTCTGAAAAAGAACCCTACAGGCAGGAATTCCCGGTTGCAAAAAAATAAAAAGCTGTTATAATAAAGAAGATTTTAATTAGTATAAAAATGCACTCACTCTGTATAGATATGCAGAAGGATGAATCAGACGGAAAACTATACACAGATCCGTGAGTACACAAGAATAACAGGAGGATAAGAGTATGAAAAAGGCAGTTGTATTTGCACTGACAGGTATTATGGCAGTATCCATGTTCGGATGCGGCAGCAAAAAACAGGTAGAGGTATCCAGTGTTGATGATCTGAAAGATCTGACCATCGGTGTGCAGACCGGTACTACCGGAGACAGCTATGCCAGCGATGCAGTAGCAAGTGATTCTCAGATGAAACGTTATAACAAAGGTGCGGATGCCATCCAGGCTCTGAAGACCGGTAAGATCGATGCGGTTGTGATCGACTCTCTGCCGGCTCAGAAGTTCGTAGATGCCAACGATGATCTGAAGATCGTAGAAAATATCTGGGAACCGGAAGAATATGCGATCTGTCTGAAAAAAGGAAATACAGAACTGACAGAGAAAATGAATGCGGCCATCAAGGAACTGAAAGAGGATGGAACTCTGGATAAGATCATGGCAAACTACATCGGTGATGACCAGGGAAGCTATCAGTACGAGACTCCGGAAGGAACCGAGTATACCAACGGTACTCTGACTATGGCTACCAACGCAGAATTCGAGCCATGGGAGTATAAAGAAGGAGATAATATCGTAGGAATCGATGCAGATATGGCGAAAGCAATCTGCGACAAGATGGGTTATGATCTGAAGATTGACGATATGGCATTCGAATCTATCCTGGCAGCAGTTTCCAGTGGTAAGGCTGAATTTGGTGCGGCTGGTATGACTGTGACAGATGAGAGAAAAGAGAGTGTTGATTTTACGGATACTTATGCGAATGCGTCTCAGGTTGTGATTGTTAGAAAATAAATATTTGGCTACCCGGGAGGGGTTGGCTTGATCTTTCCATACTCCGACCCGCTCCCGCTCAGCTGACACTGGCAGCGGTACTAAGGCAGCAAAATACGCTGCCTTAGTACCGGCCGGTCCAGATGGTCTGCGTATGGAAAGATCAAGCCAACCTTCGCAGGCGGGAGGTAAGAAAATATATTTTCTGACAATTGGGGATGGCTTTTGTATTAGCGAGGTTTAGTAAGGTGAAAGATAATCCCCGGGATATGAGAGATGAAGTGAAAAATATACGAAAAGACCTTGTAAAAGGAGTGTAAGGGAAACGATATGGGATCTTTAAGTCATTGGGTTCACAGGTATTTTGTGGATAATGGGGCTTCCAGTTGGTGGTTGACGGGTTTGCGGAATACGTTGCTGATTACGGTGCTGGCACTTTGTATTGGTGTGGTGCTTGGGTTTACGGTGGCGATTATCCGGTCGACTTATGAGCAGACAGGGAAGCTGAAGGTGTTGAATGCGATCTGTAAGGTGTATCTGAGTGTTATCCGTGGTACGCCTACGATGGTTCAGGTGCTGATATTTAACTTTGTTATATTTGCTTCCATCGCGGTGAATGAAGTTATCGTTGGTGGTGTAGCATTTGGTATTAACTCCGGTGCGTATGTGGCGGAGATCGTGCGGTCGGGTATCATGTCCATCGATAAAGGACAGATGGAGGCCGGACGGAGTCTGGGACTTAGTTCCGGACAGACTATGAAGCTGATCATTATGCCCCAGGCATTTAAAAATGTGCTGCCGGCACTGATCAATGAGATGATCGTGCTGCTGAAAGAGACATCTATCATCGGTTACATCGGTATGACGGATATCACGAAAGCAGCGACACTGGTACAGAGCCGTACATACGAAGCCTTTGTACCGTTGATCGCAGCAGCAGTATTTTACTGGGTGCTGGTAACGATTCTGACATACTTTATGGGTAAACTGGAGAGGAGGTTGAGAAAAAGTGACCGCAAATAAAGGAAAAGTTTTATTGCAGGTACAGGGACTGGAGAAGAAGTTTGATGATAACCAGGTTCTGGACGGTATCACTACAGATATCTGTCAGGGTGAAGTGGTAGCAGTCATCGGCCCATCCGGTTCCGGAAAATCTACCTTTCTTCGTTCTCTGAACCTTCTGGAAGTTCCAACCGGTGGCAAGATTCTTTTTGAAGGTGTGGATATTACAGATCCGAAGGTTGATATCAACCGCCACCGTCAGAAAATCGGTATGGTATTTCAACAGTTCAATCTGTTTCCACATAAGACAGTAAAAGAGAATATCATGCTGGCTCCTGTGACACTGGGACTGATGAAAGAAGAGGAAGCTTCTGAGAAAGCAGAAGAACTCCTTGCTCGTGTGGGTCTTCCGGACAAAGCAGATGCTTACCCGGACAGCCTTTCCGGTGGACAGAAACAGCGTATCGCCATCGCACGTGCCATGGCGATGAATCCGGATGTGATGCTCTTTGATGAGCCGACTTCCGCGCTGGATCCGGAGATGGTCGGAGAAGTACTGGAGATCATGAAAGAACTGGCACAGACAGGAATGACCATGGTAGTTGTTACCCATGAAATGGGATTCGCCAGAGAAGTGGCCACCAGAGTAATTTTCATCGATGAAGGAAAGATCCAGGAAGAGAATACACCGGATGAATTCTTTGCACACCCGAAGAATCCGAGACTGCAAGAGTTCTTATCAAAAGTATTGTAACAGAAAACAGGCAATGACCGGAAAAGGTCATTGCTTATTTTACTTACAGGAAATTACTTTCATGTAAAGAAAAAAACATTCCGCGAGGATACGCAAGGCACATTTTTGGTTCTCTATAGTTTGTACAAAAAAATAACAGATTCAGAACTGAATATTTATAAAACGACGAAAAATGGTAATTCATGTTAAAAAAATTGCATTTATATTGAAAATGCATAAACCCAGTGTTATACTTTTGGATAGTATGACAAATAAGTGAAGAAAAAGTAATAAGAGAACAAAAGTAAAGTTCTCGTTTTCTGAGGGGGAAACAGAAAGATGTACAAAAAAGGCTCGAAGGGCTGGTTAAAACACTTTGATTTCATTTTGCTGGATATGATCTGTCTTCAGATCGCATTCCTGCTTGCATATGTGATCCGTCATGACAGCGGCAGTCCCTACATAGTTCCACTATATCGGAACATGGCGATTTTTATGGAACTGCTGGATATCGTCGTGATGTTTTTCTATGAGACATTATCCAATGTTTTGAAACGGGGATATTTCAAGGAGTTTGCAGCGACGGTAAAGCATGTGCTCCTTGTGGAACTGTTCTCGGTGCTGTATCTGTTTACGATGCAGGAAGGTCAGGCGTACTCCAGAACCGCACTATATCTGACCGGTGTGATCTATGCGATTCTCACTTGCATCGTCCGGATCATCTGGAAAAAAATTCTTCGAAGCAGGATGAGTGAAGGAAACCGTTCTCTGTTGGTCGTGACGACAAAAGATATGGCAGAGCAGGTTGTTCATAATATCCGGGAGAATAACTATGAACGCTTTGCTTTATCCGGTCTGGTAATTATCGATGATGATCTCTGCGGTACGAAAATTGCAGACGTTCCGGTAGTAGCCAACGAGGAAAATGCAGCTGCTTATGTCTGCCGGGAGTGGATCGACGAGGTATTTGTCATTCCGGCAACCGATGTTCCCTATCCGTATGCTCTGATGGAACAGTTTACGGAAGCGGGTGTGACGGTACATCTGAACCTGGCGAAAGTCTCCGAGGCGATGGGCGGTAAAAAACAGCTGGTGGAAAAAGTCGGACCCTATACCGTACTGACAACCAGTATCAACTATGCATCCACAAAACAGTTGTTTATGAAACGCGCGATCGATATCGCCGGTGGTCTGTTTGGCTGTCTGCTGACTTTGCTGATCACTTTGTTCGTGGGTCCTGCTATTTACCTGAAGTCCCCGGGTCCGATCTTCTTTGCCCAGGAGCGTGTCGGTAAAAACGGTAAGAAATTCAAAATGTACAAATTCCGTAGCATGTATATGGATGCAGAAGAACGGAAAGCCGAGCTGATGAAACAGAACCGCGTCAGCGACGGCATGATGTTCAAGCTGGACTTTGACCCCCGTGTCATCGGTAATGAAATCCTGCCGGACGGAACGAAGAAAACCGGTATCGGTAACTTCATCCGCGTCACTAGCCTGGATGAATTTCCACAGTTCTTTAATGTACTGAAAGGTGATATCCCTGTGTGTTAGGATAGTTGTCAGTGAAAAATAATTACT